>ENA-OURN01000285-OURN01000285.1-human-gut-metagenome-genome-assembly--contig:-NODE-285-length-23482-cov-3.23648_pt1 | contig 23482 bp, 18 predicted proteins | sample MGYA00242099_ERZ508987 | MGnify/ENA primary metagenome ERZ508987 (study PRJEB26280, sample SAMEA2531405) | human gut metagenome | biome: human gut; feature: human-associated habitat; material: faeces... | reverse complement strand
AAAATGAAGTTTACTTCAATTTTTCCGAGGCGCCGCCGGTTTTATGCAAGAGCAAAACAAACAAGGTTGAAATAATATTCATCAGGGATTCCCTTTTTTCCTTTGTAAATAACCCATCATTCGTTATCTTTGTAAAAACCTCTTAAAAACAGACTATTTGCACGAAATTTGTAAACCTAAAACAATTAACGATATATGGGATTTTTTAGATACCTGACACTACTTTTTTGCTTATGCACAATAACGTTGACACAGGCTCAACGCTATGAGGTGGACTGCCTTGTGAGCTCTGAAATAAAAGCTGTCGCAACAGACAAGCCAACGGAATTTGACGGCACCCGCACCGTGCTCTATCTGCGCAACGGCACGCTCGTGAATGTGGTGGGACGCAAAGTTGCCGGAACCGACGGACAGGAAGCCTCGCATCTCAAGCAAGCCGGTGACACGCTTGATGTGAGGCAGATAAAAGCCGTGGTTGAATACGACGGCAAGCACTATCTTGCCGAGGCCCGTTGGCTGAAATTCTTTTTTGGCACAGCAGGCATTGGCAAATTCTCCAATGCGTACAAGCAAAAATGGGTGGTGCGTGACGGCAAGTTGCAAAATGTGTCAATTCTGCATCAAGGAGACCGGATTGTTGAATGATGGCTGTTACGATACGACATCAGCGGCGGCGCTCACGCGACGCATGCTGCGCCATCGGCTGTCCCTCGACGTTGTCGAGGGTTAACATCAGGCGTGACCGCTCACGCGGTCAGATTTTGCACTGTCTTTTGATAAAATAGGCTTCGGTTCGGCAAAACATTGTCAAGCAAGCTTGAATGTTTTTCGCTCACCTTGCACTATCTTTGCATAAAAATTGTGTGATGAAGAAATTTAGAATTGGGCTGTTGCCCCGAATTATCATAGCGATTGTGCTTGGTATCGGCACAGGATTTGTGATGCCGGAAGTGGTGGTGCGTTTGTTTGTCACGTTCAACGGGCTGTTCAGCCAGTTTCTCGGATTTATTATACCTCTGATTATCGTGGGGCTTGTCACGCCAGCCATCGCCGACATCGGCAAGGGCGCGGGCAAGATGCTTGTGGCAACAACGCTGCTGGCGTATGTCGCCACGGTGCTGTCTGGATTCCTGTCGTTCGGGGTGGGTGATGTGGTGTTTCCGCATCTGATCACCAAAAACATCTCGATAGAACAGATAAGCGAGGCGCATGGCATAGAGCCGTTTTTCACGGTCGCCATCCCCGAGCCGTTGAACATTATGACTGCGCTTGTGATGGCCTTCACCGTGGGACTTGGACTCGCACATCTGAAATCCACAGCGCTGCGCGACGCGTTTGTAGACTTGAAGGATATAATCGTTAAAACCATACAGGCTGTAATCTTGCCGCTGCTGCCGCTGTATATTTTCGGCATTTTTATGAATATGACGCATTCCGGCCAGGTGGTGCATGTGTTGTCGGCGTTTATGAAGGTGATAGTTGTGATTTTCATACTTCACATTTTCCTTCTCATCTTTCAATTCAGCGTCGCCGGACTTGTGGCGAAGAAGAATCCTTTCCGCCTGCTGCGCAATATGCTGCCGGCATACTTCACGGCGCTCGGCACATCGTCGTCGGCAGCGACCATCCCTGTGACGCTGCGCCAGACTATTGCCAACGGCGTGGATGAGGGAGTGGCAGGATTTGTGGTGCCGTTGTGCGCCACGATACATTTGTCGGGCAGCACGCTGAAAATCGTTGCGTGCGCGCTGGCGTTGATGATAATGCAAGGCATTCCGTACGATTTTCAGATGTTTGCAGGTTTCATCTTTATGCTTGGCGTGACAATGGTGGCCGCTCCGGGAGTGCCCGGCGGAGCGATAATGGCGGCGCTGGGCATTCTGTCGTCGATGCTCGGCTTCGACCAAAACGCCCAGGCGCTGATGATTGCCTTGTATATCGCTATGGACAGCTTCGGCACGGCATGCAACGTGACCGGTGATGGCGCTCTCGCACTCATCATCGACCGTTGTTTCCGCAAGAAATAGACGCGAGGAAACCCCTTGATGCCCTACAGCTCGTCGAGGTCGGCACCTTTGCGCTCCAGAATCGAGGCGGCAAGGCTGTCGCCGGCTTGCACGATTGACACCAAAGGATACAGCGTCTTTGCGGTGTCGTAGTTGCGCATATCCTCAAAACTTGTCATGTTGACGCCCCATGCGCCCATGTGCCAACGCATGGCGAGCATCTCGGCATCGGTAAGTTCCAGTCCGCTGAGCAGAACGAGAATCACCGATTTCTCGCCGTGTCCCATAGGAAAGTTCTTGTAGCTCACCTTGTAGCCTTCGCAGTCTTCCCACTGTCCGAGGCGGTTTTTGCGCTTCTTGATGCTACGGAAGTAAATGTCGCTTTTGCACACGTCGTGGAGCAAGGATGCTATGATTACGCTGTCGCGCGTCACTTCGGTTTCCAGCGTGGCGTCTAATTGCTTCATCCCTTCCCATACGGCAAGCGCCGCCTTGGCGGTGTTGAGCGAATGCTCCACAAGCCCACCCTCAGTGTTCAAGTGGTGACCAGCCGACGCCGGTGCGGTGAAGAAGCCTTGCTCCTCCAGGTCTTCAATCACGCCTTCCACGCCTTCGCGGCCGGTGGAGCGCAGCAATTCCAGAAATTCTTCTTTAGCGGTTTTGGTATTTTCCATTTTATATGTCTGTTTTTATACAAAATTACAAAAAAATATGCATCTGGGCTGATGCTGTGCGGATAAAAAAGTTTCCCGCCGCAACGACCTGCGGCAGGAAACCTATTGGATTGTCGTGTTGGGACACTATTTCTGGAACATATCTCTTATCGAGCCGATAGACGACAGGATGCCCGAAGCCTCGTAAGGAATGTAGACCGTCTTTCCGTCCTTACCGTTGACCATCTTCTCGAGCGTCTCGATATACTTCACGGCGAGCATATATGTCGCAGGGTCGGTCTTCGTTTCCTTGATGGCGTCGGCTACGCGGCGTATAGCCTCCGCCTCGCCTTCAGCCTGCAGTATCTTGGCGCGCGATTCGCCCTCAGCTTTAAGGATCTCCGACTGCTTTGCCGCCTCCGCCTGGTTGATGCGCGACTCGCGCTCACCTTCGGAACGGAGGATGAGCGACTTCTTCTCGCCCTCGGCTTTAAGAATTTCCGCACGTCTGTTGCGTTCAGCCTGCATCTGCTTCTCCATCGCCTCCCGCACGCTTCCCGGAGGAGTGATGTCCTGCAGCTCAACGCGGTTCACCTTCACGCCCCATTTGTTTGTAGCCTCGTCGAGGATTGCCTGAAGTCGTGAGTTTATGGTGTCGCGCGAAGTCAGGGTCTCGTCGAGCTCGAGTTCGCCGATTACGTTTCGGAGCGACGTCTGCGTCAGTTTTTCAATAGCGTTCGGCAGATTGTCGATTTCGTATACTGATTTTTTAGGGTCGACAACCTGAAAATATAGCAGCGCGTTGATTTCGGTTGTTACGTTGTCTTTCGTGATCACCTGTTGCGAAGGAAAGTCGTAGACCTGTTCGCGCAAGTCGATAGAAGAAGTGGCAGTCATGCGCACTATGGTGCGTCCGCCGAGTCCCGTCTCCACACGCCGGGTGTAGATTGTCTTAGGCTTGTAGATGAACGGCCAGATGATGTTGAGTCCTGGAGGCAACACGCTGTGGAAGCGTCCGAGGCGTTCGATTACGCGCGTTTCCGATTGAGGCACGACTTTTACGCCAGCCATAACGAGAATCACCACAATTAAAATGGCGAGTCCGAGAAAAATCAATGATTCCATATAAATAAAGATTAAGAAGTTATTCCTCTTCGCGCTCCACGGTGAGAATGATGCTGTCGTAGCCAATCACACGCACCTTTGTCCCGACGTCGATTGGCGACGCGTCGGCGCTGACAGCCTGCCAGTTGTCGCCGTCGATGCGCACACGTCCGGGGGTATTGCCGCCGATTGCTTCGGTCACCGTCGTTGTCCTGCCTATCAAGGCATCCATGTTGCTGAGACAGTCGCGGTGCCTGCGCGCCTCCGCCTGGCGTTTTATCAACGGCTTGAAGGCGATGAACGACAGCACGGAGCCTATGGCTGCGGCAGTCAGCTGCGCCTCGATGCCGAAACCGATAAGCGACGTGGCGAGAGCCAGTGCGCATCCGCCCACAAGGCAGAATGCAGCGAAAGTGTTTGTAAGTAGTTCGACAATCACAAGAATGGCTGCGGCAATTAGCCACAACAACCAATTTGATAGAAATGTAAATTCTTCCATGGCTATGGTTCTTACGTTAGTAGACTACAAATTTAATGATTGGCATTCAATATAGCAATAGAAAGCTGCCGTTTTTTTTGCGGAATGGAAAATGCAAAAGCCTGTGCTTCCGCCGCATTGCGTAATGGAGAAAAAAGCCTCAAATGTATAGGCTTTTTAGATGGGAGAGGTGTGGTTTTTGTTAAGTTGCTAAAAATCAAGTATTTGTCACAATAAACTGCATAAAATGGAAAGTTTTCAGACAAAAAAAAGCGGACGCCGAGATGGTGTCCGCTTTGGGGGTGATGCTGTGGTTTGTTATTTCAACAAAGATGCAGGATCGAGGTTCTTGCCTTCGATATCCTTGAAGTAGCGGTATGTGCCCACCTTCAATTCCATTGTTGCAGACTCGTCGGCAACGATGATAGCCTTCTGGTGGAGTTGGAGAGCAGTGATTGTCCACATTTGTGAAACCGCACCTTCAACGCCCTGCTGCAATGCGCGGGCCTTGTTGTATCCGTTAACGATGAGGAGCACGCTCTTGGCAGAAGTGACAGTGCCGACGCCTACAGTCAAAGCAGTTGAAGGCACCTTGTTGATGTCGCCGTCGAAGAAGCGGGAGTTTGCAATCTTCGTGTCGAGAGTCAACGTCTTCTGGCGAGTGCGAGAAGAGAGGGATGATCCCGGTTCGTTGAATGCGATGTGTCCGTCAGGACCAACGCCGCCGAGGAACAGGTCGATGCCGCCGTAGCTGGCAATCTTCTCCTCGTAGCGACGGCATTCAGCGTCGAGGTCTTCGGCATTGCCGTTGAGGATGTTTACGTTCTCTTTCTTGATGTTGATGTGGCTGAAGAAGTTGTTCCACATGAAAGAATGGTAGCTTTCCGGGTGTTCTTCCGGCAGACCGCAGTACTCGTCCATGTTGAAAGTTACAACATGCTCAAACGACACTTTTCCAGCCTTGTTGAGCTCAATCAAGTGTTTGTACATTCCGAGTGGAGAGCTGCCTGTAGGGCATCCCAAAACAAAAGGTTTCTCGGCAGTAGGGTTGGCCTCGTTGATGCGTGAAGCAACATAGTTGGCAGCCCATTCAGATACCTTTGCATAATCAGGTTCGATAATTAGACGCATATCTTTAAAATTTATGTTAGAATTTTTGCACAAAAGTAGGCATTATTTTTGAGATTACGCAGAATGTTACTACTTTTGTGCGGTAAAATAACCGGCATAAACCAAAAAATAAGATATTAAACGTTAATCATTATAAAAAACGTTTGTTGTTTTTGATAGAACATATACCTTTGCATCAACCGAAAACAGGTCTTAAAAAATGAAAACTAATTTAAGTTCACAAATCAAACTGGATCTCGTTCCAAAGAGATACTATGCACCGGAAAACAAGATTGAATATGCATCTTTGTGCCGGGAAGAGAAAGTGTTTACCCAAATCTCTGAAACAGCCGACGGTGGCGTGAAATCGCTTGCTGACGAGGTTGTTGAGACAATCAAAAAGAATGTCGAAAAGAAGGGCAAATGTGTTATTGCGTTAGGCACAGGCAACAGCGTGCTTCCGGTGTATACGGAGCTCATCAACCGTTACGAGAACAAGAAGGTTGATTTCGCGGATGTTGTGGTTTTCAACCTGTTTGAGTTCTATCCAACAGAAGCTGGCGCACCTTCAACGCTCGACCGCTTGAACAACTTGCTCCTCAGCAAGGTCAACATCAAGCCAGAGAATGTGCACTCATTCAACCAGGAAGTGGAAAAGGCCGACCTTTACGAAGGCTGCCGCGCTTATGAGGCAGAAATCGACGCATGCGGAGGTCTTGACCTCGTGCTTTGCGAAATCGGTGTTGCCGGCAACTTGGCTTTCAACGCTCCGGGTTCGCAATTCTCTTCAGCATGCCGCATGACCCTCATCGACAGCGTTATACGCCGCAGCGTGTTGAGCGCATACGACCTTGAGGTGGCCCCTGCCACAGCAATCACCCTCGGCATCGGCAACATCCTTGCAGCAAAGAAAGTGCTTGCAATGGCATGGGGCGAAAACCAGGCCAAGATTGTGAAAGCAGCCGTTGAAGACAAAGCATCCGAGACAGTGCCAGCGTCATTCCTTCAGATGCACCGCAACGCCAAAGTTGTTGTCGACTTGTCGGCAGCAGAGCGTCTCACCCGCATCTGCCACCCATGGCTTGTTACTTCGTGCGATTGGAACAACAAGATGATCCGCCGCGCCATCGCATGGCTTTGCGAGAAGACAGGCAAACCAATTTTGAAACTTACAAGCAACGACTATAACGAGTATGGCTTGAACGAACTGGCAGCACAGTTTGGCTCGGCATACAACGTGAACATCAAGGTGTTTAACGACATTCAGCACACCATCACAGGATGGCCAGGCGGCAAGCCCGACGCAGACGACACCGACCGTCCGGAGCGCGCCAAACCATATCCAAAGCGTGTGATTGTGTTCAGCCCGCACCCAGACGACGACGTAATCTCTATGGGCGGCACGCTGAAGCGTCTCGTTGACCAGAAGCACGATGTGCATGTGGCTTACGAAACTTCGGGCAACATCGCAGTGGGTGATGAGGATATGTTCCGCTACATCCTCGTTATGGATCAAATCAAGAAAGAATTCGGTCTCGACACCGAACTTTATAATCAGAAATCAGAGGAAATCAAGAAGTTCCTCGCCGCAAAACATCCTGGCGACGTTGACTCTCTCGATCTCCGTATGCTCAAGGGCCGCATCCGCCGTGCGGAGGCAAAAACAGCCTGCAACTGGATGGGTGTTAAGCCAGAGAACGTACACCACCTTGACCTGCCGTTCTACGAAACGGGTACAATCAAGAAGGGCGACCTCTCTGAGCGCGACGTGAAAATTGTGAAAGATTTGATTTCTTCAGTCAAGCCTCATCAGATTTTCGTGGCTGGCGACCTTGCCGACCCTCATGGAACTCACCGTGTCTGCACCGACGCTGTTCTCGCCGCTATTGACGAACTTCTTGACGATGGCGCAGAATGGATGAAAGAATGCCGCATCTGGATGTACCGCGGCGCATGGGCAGAATGGGAAATCGACCACATCGAGATGGCAGTTCCTATGAGCCCTGAGCAGCTCCGCTTCAAACGCAACACCATCCTCAAGCACCAGTCGCAGATGGAGAACGCTCCGTTCCTTGGCGACGACGACCGCTTGTTCTGGCAGCGTGCAGAAGACCGCAACCGTGCCACTGCTCAACTTTACAGCAGTCTTGGCCTTGCATCCTATGAGGCAATGGAGGCGTTTGTAGAATATCATCCTATCCGATAAAAAAATTTTTATCAGCATACAATATGAACTAAATCTTTGCGTTATTGTTATTAGAAAAAGCAACAACAACAAATAAGTGAATCATAGGTTAAGGAATCCGACGGATCGAGAGATTAGTCGGATTATTTTTTTATATATGTCTGGCATTCATTGGCGCGGTCGCTGTCCCCGAACGATGAATCTTTCGCCAAAACGTTCGTCCGCCACACAATAATTATGGAGTCTGCGGCTCTCCGAGTCTAAATAATTATTACAAATTGGATGAATTGTCGTACCTTTGTGGCATGGAATGGATAAACAGTGTGCTTTTTGAGCATTCGGCAATACAGGCTGTTGTCGTGATGGCTCTTATCATATTCTCAGGACTGGCGCTCGGCCGCATTCGTGTGGCTGGCATTTCGCTCGGTGTCACATTCGTGTTTTTTATGGGCATTTTCGCCGGTTATCTCGGCTTGTCGATCGACCATCAGATGCTCAACTATGCAGAAAGTTTCGGATTGGTGTTGTTTGTCTACGCCCTCGGTTTGCAAGTGGGACCGGGTTTCTTCAGCGCGTTCCAGCAAGGCGGACTGAAGATGAACCTCGCCGGACTGGTGCTGATTCTGCTCGGCACGCTCACCGCCGTGGCGATGAGCCTCGGACTTGGATACGGCATCGGCGACATGACAGGCGTGCTGTGCGGAGCCACGACCAATACCCCCGCGCTTGCCGCTGCCCAGCAGACGCTTGTGCAGCTTGGGCTTCCGGCAGAAACGGCAGCCCTCGGTTGTGCCGTCACCTATCCGCTCGGTGTGGTGGGCGTGATTTTCGCCATCATCGTTCTGCGCAAGTTCTTCACCCGCCCCGGCGACTTGAAGGAGCGCGAGGCAAATCATTCCGACCATACGTTTATCGCCACATTCGTAATCAAGAATCCGGCAATCTTCCACTATGCAATCGGTGATGTGCAGCGGTCGTCGACGTCGCAGTTCATCATTTCCCGTCTGTGGCGCGCCAAAGAACTGATAATGCCCACGTCGCGTGTCACCCTTGAGGAAGGCGACCGCATACTCGTTGTCACTACAGAGAAAGACGTGGAGGCACTCACAATCCTTTTCGGAGAACGCGAGAACCGCGACTGGAACCACCACGTGAATTGGAACAAGCTTGACCGTCAGTTCGTGTCGCGCCACATCATCGTGTCGCGTCCGGAAATCAACGGCAAACGTCTTGGCTCGTTGCGTTTGCGCAACACGTTCGGCGTCACGGTGTCGCGTGTGCTGCGCAGCGGTGTGATGCTTCTTGCCACCCCCGACCTCGTGTTGCAGATGGGCGACCGGCTCACGATGGTGGGCAACGCTTCCGACATAGAGAATGCCGAGAAACTTATAGGTAACCGTGCCGGCTCGCTCAATGAGCCGAACCTTGCGGTGATTTTTGTAGGCATCTTCCTCGGACTCGCGTTGGGAATGATTCCAATCAGCCTGCCGTCGACCGACGTGCCTGTGCGTCTCGGACTTGCCGGCGGACCGATTGTGGCAGGACTGCTGATGGGCCGCTACGGACCGCGTCTGCACATGGTTACCTACACCACGCGTTCTGCCAATCTGATGCTCCGCGGCATAGGTTTGTCGATGTATCTTGCCTGTCTCGGCCTTGACTCCGGCGCACATTTCTTCGACACGCTTGTCGGACCGCAGGGACTTGCCTGGATTTCGCTCGGAGCCGTGCTTACCGTTGTGCCGACAATCATCGTAGGCATAATGGCGATGCGATGGTTCAAATTCAACTTCGGAGAGACGTGCGGTATGCTTTGTGGTGCTATGGCGAACCCGATGGCGCTCACTTATGCCTCCGACAACATCAAGGGCGACGCGCCGGCGGTGAGCTATGCCACTGTCTATCCTTTGGGCATGTTTGTGCGCGTGATTATCGCGCAGCTGCTCATCCTTATGCTGTAGGAACTTAGCTGAAAAACAAATAAACGAATCTAATGACAGCTTCTTCGGAGTGAAGTCAGGTGTTACTGCCGCCGACCTGATAGCGTCGGGAGTGACCGACATCACAGGCGAAGCGTCCAACTACAGTTACCAATCGGTGCTCTGCGTGACGCGCCAGCTTGGAATGCTTGGTAGCGTGGAGGCTTCAATCACGTTTACCGACGGCATCACATCACCGATTAAGGAGATTGAGTATGGATATTGGTACAACTACGAGAACATCGTGGGCTATGAGTTCAACAAGTCGTCTGTACCAATGATGGCGGAAGCGGTTGTGTCGGTAGGACCGCAGTTTGCCAACCAGCGCGACAAGTTTATGGATGAGTTGTGCAAGAAAATCACCGGTCTTGGCTTCGTCAGCGACGGTGTCAGTGGCGACACACGCAACTTTAAACTGGCGGGGCAGGACGAAAATAGTGGACGGTATATCACCGTTGAGCCGTCGGGCGAAGACGGAGTCAACGTGCGCTACATCTATAATTGTATTTTCTGACTGTCGGCACACGGTTTGACAGACTGAAAAAAAAGACAATACGTCCCGCAGGCTGCGGGGCGTATTGCTTTTTTTAGCGGTGTTTAGAAAATGTTCCACATGGCATAACTTGTTAACAACTTGTCCGATAATGCGTGGAACAATGGAGTTATTAACAAAAAGGCCAAGTTATCAACAATTCCGGCAGTTTTTCCGTTTTTCGTTTTGCCGTTGAAATGAAAAGTAATTCCTTTGCATTCGTAAAACGAATAGACTATGGGTAAAATTATTGCTATCGCCAACCAGAAAGGTGGCGTCGGAAAAACAACCACATCCATCAATCTTGCAGCCTCGCTCGCCACGCTTGGCAAGCGGGTGCTCATCATCGATGCCGACCCGCAGGCCAATGCCACGTCGGGACTGGGCGTAGATCCGAAACAAATGTCTTCATCGATTTATGAGTGTCTTGTCGACGGCTATCCTCTGCGCGGCGCCGAATGCAGCACGTGCGTGGACAAACTCGACCTTGTGGGCTCGCGCATCGACCTTGTGGGCGCGGAGCTTGAACTCATCAACAAGCAGAACCGCGAGCGGGTGCTCAAAGGATTGCTTGAGGAAGTCAGAGACAACTACGACTACCTGATCATCGACTGTTCTCCGTCGCTCGGACTCATTACGGTCAACGCGCTCACGGCGTCAGACTCGGTGATAATCCCCGTGCAGGCGGAATATTTCGCATTGGAAGGCATCAGCAAACTGCTCAATACGATACGCATCATCAAATCGAAGCTCAATCCGCAATTGGAAATCGAGGGCTTCCTTCTGACGATGTACGACGCGCGTCTGCGTCTCGCAAACCAGATTTTCGACGAGCTGAAAGGGCATTTCGGCGATATGGTGTTTGACACTGTGATTCCACGCAACACCCGTCTGTCGGAGGCTCCGAGCCACGGGCTTCCAGCCATCCTTTATGATTCGACAAGCCGTGGCGCCACAAGCCACATGCAGCTCGCCAAAGAATTACTCAAACGCAACAAACAGTAACCGCTATGTCAAAGAAACTTATGGGACTCGGCCGTGGACTCGACTCGCTGATTTCGATGGACAACATCCAGACCAGCGGTTCGTCGGCAATCAATGAGATTGAACTGTCGCAGATTTCTCCCAACCCCGAACAGCCGCGTGCATGGTTTGACGAGGAGTCGCTTGAAGAGCTTGCCTCTTCGATACGCGAGCTTGGAATCATACAGCCGCTCACGCTGCGCAAACTCGGAGCAGACCAATATCAGATAATTTCGGGCGAACGCCGTTACCGCGCCGCCAAGAAAGCCGGACTGACAACGGTGCCGGCATATATCCGTACGGCAAACGACAGCGAGCTGACAGAGATGGCGCTCATCGAAAACATTCAGCGCGAGGATCTGAATGCCATAGAGGTGGCGCTGACGTTTAAAAAACTCATCGACCAATATCGGCTCACACAGGAGCAGCTGTCGACGCGTATAGGCAAGAAACGCGCCACGATAGCCAACTTCCTGCGTCTGCTCAAACTGCCGGCAGAGGTGCAGCTCGGTCTGCGCGACCGCCGCGTTGACATGGGTCATGCACGTGCGCTTCTGGCAGTGGAGAACCCGAAACTGCAACTGCGCCTTTACAACGAAATCCTGAAGAAAGGATTGTCGGTGCGCCAGGTTGAGGAGCTTGCAAAGGAATACAACGAGACCTCGGCGACAGAAGCGCCGAAGAAGGCGGCTTCGGCAAGCATCTCAAAGGAGTTTGAAAGCCTGAAGAAACACCTGTCGTCGGCGTTCCAGACCAAAGTGCAGTTCTCCTGCGACAAGCAAGGCAAGGGAAAAATAGCATTTCCTTTCAAGAATGAGGAAGAACTTGCCAGATTAATTACTATCTTTGACCGCGTAAAAGGTAACTTGGATTAGAAAATTTAGTAACAAAATTGAAATTTTTGTCAAAAGCCGCGTTCACAGGCAACGAAATATTAAAAAAAAGTATAGCATTGGCGCTATGCTTGGCTTTCTCATTCTCATTTCCTATCTTTGCTGATGAAAGTCAGCCGGATGGTCAAGGGATGGCGCCCGTTGATGGGACGGATACTCCCGACGCTGTGGTTGCTGTCGACTCGATGTCGATAGCCGAGCCTCTTGTCCGCACTGACATGGCTGCTGACTCCACTCTTGTGACTCCGTGCCATCGCCGATAGGCGTGAAGCGCATATTCAATCCCGACCCCAACCGTGCGCTGTGGCTTTCTGTCCTTTGTCCGGGCCTGGGGCAGATTTACAACCGCCGCTATTGGAAAGTGCCGATAGTGGTGGGTGGATACGTCGGTCTGGCATACGCCACATCTTGGAACAACAGGATGCTCTCTGACTATACGAAAGCTTATAGAGACATCATGGACAGCGATCCGAACACAAAAAGTTATATGGATTTCTATCCATCCACCACAAAGGAGGAGGACATCGACAAAACGTGGCTTACGAAGGCTCTGAAGTCGAAAAAAGACTTCTATCGCCGTAACCGCGACTTGTGTATCATCGGTATGGTCGGACTTTATGCCGTCTGCATTATTGATGCCTACGTCGACGCTTCGCTGTCGCATTTCGACATTTCGCCTGACCTCTCGATGAGCATTTACCCGTCGATTGAGCAGAACGACACGAAACCTTCTTTTGGAGTGGGCTGTGCTTTCACTTTTTAAAAGTTGAACCGCTAAAACGGAAAGGAAACAGATGAAGAAACAAATATTGGCATTGTGCCTGATTGCCGGCGCGGCGTTGACGTCGTTCGCCCGGCCTACCGTGCTTTCGCTGAAGGAGAACATTCAGGACAGCACTATCGTCTATCCACAAAGTTTTGAGACCGACACTCAGGAACTGATGAAAAACTGGTATCTTCGGAACTACGCAGTGGTTGACCGTTCGGGTGCCAACCTCAGCGATGTGCCTACGTCTGACAAGGATTTCATTGCCCGGCTACAGAAGATGCCCACAGTCATTGAGATGCCATACAACGGAGTGGTGCGCAGCTACATCAATATGTACACGCAGCGCCGTCGCCAGCTGGTGGAGGAGATGCTCGGGCTGAGCCTCTATTATATGCCGTTTTTCGAGCAGGCACTCGAGAAAGAGGGTGTCCCTTTGGAACTGAAATATCTGCCGGTGATTGAGTCGGCGCTGAATCCAGATGCTGTGTCGCGCGTGGGCGCCACCGGTCTGTGGCAGTTTATGCTGACCACCGCCAAGGGCTTGGGGCTGGAGGTGAACTCCATCATCGACGAGCGTCGCGACCCTATCCGCTCATCGGAAATGGCTGCAAAATACCTTAAGCAACTTTACAACATCTATGGCGACTGGTCGCTTGCCATCGCTTCCTACAACTGCGGTCCGGGCAATGTGAACAAGGCTTTGCGCCGCGCCGGAGGAACAGCAGATAAGAAGAAGGATTTCTGGGACATATATTTCTATCTGCCGCAGGAAACGCGCGGATATGTGCCTGCGTTTATCGCGGCAAACTATGTGATGACTTATTACAAGGACCACAACCTCGGAAAATCGCTTGCACGTCGGCCTATTCTTACCGACACAATCCACGTGAACAAGCGAGTGCATTTCGAGCAGATATCGGCGGTGCTCAACATCCCGATGGAGGAGCTCCGCGTGCTTAACCCGCAATACCGCAAGGATGAGATTCCGGGCGACATCCGTCCGTATGCGCTTACACTGCCGTCGCAGCAGATCTACAGCTACATCGTCAGCGAGGACAGCATCGTGGCCCACAATGCTGCGCTCTATGCCCGCCGTGATGTGGTGGTGCCTGTCGATCCGTCGACAGTCAGCAACGACGATGGCGAGACGACAACGAAACTTGTGGTGAAGTATCACAAGGTGAGACGCAACGAGACAATCTCGATGGTGGCGCGCAAATACGGTGTGTCGGTGTCGTCGATAAAGAAATGGAACGGTCTGCGCAGCAGCAGGCTGAAACGCGGACAGACGCTGAAAATCAACACCTACAAGAAGGTGCGTGTTGAGCAGCCCGAAACCGAAGAGGAAGAAACGGTTGACGTAGAGGAAACCGTTGTGGCTGAAACAACTCCGGTGGCAGCTCCTGAGAAGAAAAAGAAAGAAACAACGACCACGACAACAGCTCCGCGCAATCCTGAGCGTCACAAGGTGCAGCGTGGCGAGACGTTGGCTTCGATTGCCGGACAGTATGGCGTGACAATCGCCGATATCCGTGAGTGGAACGACTTGAAGTCGGACAACATTATGGCTGGACAGGTGCTTGTGGTTGATGCCAAGAAGGCTGTCAAGAAGAAAAACGACACGCCTGCCGCTCCTGCAGTCCACACAGTGAAGTCGGGTGAGAATCTGTCGGCTATCGCCGATAAATATGGTGTCTCGGTTGCCAACCTTCGCGAATGGAACGACTTGAAGTCGGACAATATCCGTGTGGGCGACAAACTGAAACTCAAAGCCGACGGTAAAACGTCGACATCATCGCGCAGCCGCGACAATGAAGCGGCAGAGCAGACCCACAAGGTGAAAATGGGTGAGACGCTCGGGCAGATTGCTACGAAATATGGCGTGACGGTCGACGACCTGCGCAAATGGAACAACATCAAGGGCAACAATATTGCCGCAGGTCAGAATTTGAAGGTCTACTCCGACAAGAAAGTGAACAGAAAGACAGATAAAACCGACAAGACGAGCAAGAAAAAGCAAAAAAACCACAAGGTGAAGAGAGGCGAGACGCTCGGAGAGATTGCAGAAAAATACGGTGTCGGACTTTCAAAACTTAAAAAAGCCAACGGCATCAAGGGCAACAACATCCAGATTGGACAGTCGCTGAAGATTCCGCAGTAACAAGAAGGTTGCCGATAAAAACAACGACCGCTCCGTGTGCTGACTAACAGTATGCGGAGCGGTCGCTTTTCTATGTTATGCGGATTTTCGGCAGCCTTAGATGCAGCTTGCGCAAACTCACATCCGAATTGAAAAATCACACCTTGGCTGCAAGCTACGGCTCTATGGCTTACCGCTTTGCGTGTGGTTTGTGGTTCAAAAGCAAAAAAAAGAGTTCTTTTATAGATAAAAACGATAATATCTTGTGAAAGTTGAAAAAATTTGCATTACCTTTACGAAATAATTGTAAAAAACAATAATTGCATGAAAAAGATTCAATACATCTTGTTGGCGTCGCTTGCGATAGGGGCTGGCGCGTCGGCTGCGAGTCTGCCCGAAGAGGCAGCGGCTATGGCAGAACAGTTTCTCTCCCAGAAAATGGGCGGAAAGACTACCGATGGCGGCTCGCTGACGGCGGCTGTCATGTCGACATCCGACAAGGCTGTGAAAAAGACCAAATCGCTGAAAAAGGCAGAGTTCTATGCCTATAACGCTCCGCAAGGCGGTTTCGTGCTTATGTCGGCCAACGGCGACGATTTGCGGGTGATGGGCTACTCCACCGATGCCGGGCTGTCGTTCGACAATATGCCGGAAGCGTTGCAGGAATGGATGGTGGCTTACAAGGCAGCCACAGCCTCTTCTGATTTCAGCAACTCTTATCCTACGCCTACAGTGGCTCCGGTGGCTCCGTTGCTGAAGACAAAATGGGGACAGGGCGCTCCGTTCAACCGCAAATGTCCGAAATACAACGGCAATCCTATGCTCACGGGCTGCACCGCCACCGCGATGGCTCAGATCCTTAACTACTACAAGTCGAACTCTAAGGGCTATGATGTGTTGGAATATGTCAACGAGGGTGTTGGCAACAAGGAAATCTCTGTTGATTTCACAAAAATAAGTTACGACTGGGCCAATATGCTCGATGTTTATGAGGAAGGCTCCTATACCGACGCACAGGCCGACGCCGTGGCGCAGCTGATGTATGAGGCAGGAGTGTCGTGCAAGGCGAAATACGATGTGACATGGTCGGGGACGGGTGCGACGAGTGCCGCTATCCCATACGTTGGCTTCAACCGCTATTACGACTACAATTGCGAGATTTGGGTGCGCGAATATGTGCCCACAAAGCTTTGGATGACTGTCATACAGGAAGAGCTTACGGCCGGACGTCCGATACTTTATTCCGGATACAACGGTGCTTCGGGCCATGCCTTCGTGATTGACGGCATCGACGCCGAGAACAATGTGCATATCAACTGGGGATGGAGCGGCGATGCCGACGGCTATTACGACGTGACCTACTGCAAGGCTCCCGACGAGACACGAGGCTATTATTGTCAGCAACAGATGCTCGTGGGGCTGCGTCCGCGCACGGCAGCCGACGCTCCGTATGCGGAGGGCATAAAGCTGATAGGCTTCAACCAGGGCAACAGCTACGGGACAGTCACGACCAACTACTATGAGTCAGACAAGAGCTATACGTTCACGATTGGACTGATGCAGAACGGCGTGACAAAATATATCCGTAAGGATTACGAATATGACAAGTTGGGTTGCTATCCTTATATGAACAGCGGTAAAGAGTACGGAGACTGGACCGACGCTGCCGGCAAGGAAAACCCGACATTTGCCGATGGCGACTATGAGCTGACGCTCTATTACAAGGAGCGCGACACGGAGAAGCCGTGGACGGCGCTGCCTGCCCGCGAGGGTATGCGCACAATAATGAATCTAAATGGCGGCGAATGGACATGCACGGCTCCGATGCTTGAAAAGTATTCCGTGCAGTCGGGAAAAATTCTTTCCATAGAGCCGGCGGCAGAACTCATAGGCAAGGCTCCGCTTTATCTTACGGTAGCCGTACAGGACGATTCGCATCGTCTTCCCGGCGTAAAGAGAGCGCTTGGTTTTACATTTACCGACACGGAGACAGGAGCTGTCTACGAGGCCGGTCGCAGCATATATGCGTTTGACGGATATTATTCCGACCTTCTGGAGCAGAAGACGTTTTGCATAAGTGCAACGAATGAAAAGGGCTTTATGTTGCCTGGCGGGACATATAAAGTCGGGGTAAAGAACGACAACAGCAGTGAATATACGTACGCCGAGGAGTTCCAAATTGATGTGAAGCCGGCGGTGGATTATCCGATTCTCGACAGCTCCAAGGATTTGTATTCCGAAAAGAGCACTACGTATTATTGGGGCTCTAAAGTGTGGCTGTGGAACAATGCAGCAAGAAATTCGGTCAACAAGATGGACGGCAATGTCAATATGAGCGTCTATGCAAAGTCGGTCGAGACAGGCGAGGAGGTGCGCCTCTGCACGTTTGCCGATGTGCCGGTGCCGTCTGACGATAAATATTATTTCTATGTGCCCAACAGCCTCTATCCGTTGGAGGGCGCTTACGAACTGTCGATGCGCTACGCCACTCCCGACGGCGAGCGCGGTTTGCTCAACCCGGATGCGGAGAGACAGATAATCACGATTCTGCCTACGGAATATGCCAACATACCCAAAATAGCAGCAACCGAGACGCAACTGCCAAATTCGGAATATCTGCCGAAAGGCGAGCAGCAGACGCTCAACGTGCCGATGACCAACACTGCGACGGCTGATTTCAAGGGGGCTGTCAAGGCTTCGTTCTACTGTGAGAAGAGTGGAAAATATATTGAAGTGGAGATTCCTGACGTGACAATCAAGGCAGGCGAGAGCGCGACGGTAGCGGTGCCTGTCACATTCCCAGAGAATGGTGTCTATACAATGCAGATGAACGCCACTTCGCAGCAGTCGGTAGCAGCCGAGAAGGTGGGCACAACGTATGTGACTGCGCCTAACGGCTCGCCGCTGGGCTATCGCATCGGTGTCGGAGAGTCGTCGGTGTCGGCAGTCAAGGGCGTTTCGCTCCGCGTATATCCTAATCCGGCGACGGAGTCGTTCAGAATCCTTGGATTGGAAGAGACGTCGGACGTGACAGTGATGTCGGCTACAGGAGCAGTGGTTGTCAGCACGACAGCAGACAAAGACCAAAGCATCGACGTCAGCGGTCTGCCTACAGGAGTCTACTTCGTGAAGGCCGGACAAAATGTGATGAAGTTTGTGAAGCGATAATATCGTTGAAAACAGAAACAAAATCGGGCAGACCAAAGTCTGCCCGATTTTGTTTCTGCGGTGGGTTGTTGAGGCCGCTGCTATTCGGTTACGAACAGAGGTGTCGACAGATAGCGCTCGCCGGTGTCGGGGAGCAGCACGACGATTGTCTTTCCTTCGTTTTCGGGCTGCTTGGCGAGTTTCAAAGCTGCAGAGAATGCAGCTCCTGAAGATATTCCCACGAGCAGACCTTCCTGTTTAGCCAACTGGCGCGCACCGCTGAAAGCGTCTTCGTTTGAGACGGGGATGACGGTGTCGATGGCGTCGCTGTGATAGTTTTTGGGTTTGAAACCGGCGCCGATGCCCTGGATTTTGTGAGGACCCGGCTTGCCGCCTGACAGCACCGGCGACGATTCAGGCTCCACAGCCACAGCTTTCACCTCCGGCTTGTGGGCTTTCAGAGCTTCTGCCACGCCGCTTACGGTGCCGCCTGTTCCTACTCCGGCAACGAAGATGTCGACCTCTCCGTCGGTGTCAGCCCATATTTCCTCGCCCGTTGTGCATCGGTGCGCTGCGGGGTTGGCATCGTTCTCAAATTGCTGAAGTATCACCGATCCGGGGTTGGCATTGCGCAGCTCCTCGGCTTTCTTGATGGCGCCGTTCATTCCGTCAGCGCCCGGAGTCAGCACCAGGGTTGCACCGAGGGCGCGCAGCAGCTTTTTGCGCTCGTCGCTCATCGTCTCGGGCATTGTCAGTGTCAGCCGATAACCTTTCACCGAAGCCACCCATGCCAATCCGATGCCAGTGTTGCCGCTTGTAGGCTCGATAATCTGAGCGCCAGGCTTGAGCGATCCGTCGGCCTCAGCCGCCTCGATCATAGCCAGCGCGATACGGTCTTTTACGCTGCCGCCGGGGTTGAAATATTCCACTTTAGCCACCAGACGGGCTTTCAAATTCTCCGCTTTTTCCACGTGTCCAAGTTCAACGAGGGGAGTGTGTCCCACCAACTTGGTCAAATCTTCATAAATCTTAGCCATTGAAATGGATTTTTATTGTTTCCATCGGCAAAGTTATGAATTATCATACGAAAAACGGTAGAAAATTATTCCGAAAAGGATGTGCCGGTTTAGATAAATTTTCTTGTTGAAAAAAGAGTGTTGTCAGAAATTGTATCCGATGTTTACGCTCCAAGAGCAGTTGCGCAGGCGGTAGTCGGCGCCTCCGTCGAAGTACTTGGCATTGTTTTTAACGCTGCGTTGGTAATATACGCTGATTGTGTAGTGGTTGAAAAACGCCAGACCCGTTCCCACTTTCAAGCCGGCGTCGAAGCGGTTGACGGCAAGGAAGTCTTTCGGGTCGGCTTTGAAATATTTTTGATTGCTGATGTTGTGGTCAAACACCAGTTGCCCGTCCTCCTCGCCGAATGCAATGTAGGAGTCGGCTTTCTTTGTTCCCGACAAACCGTAGCTGAAATACGGACCTAAGTCGACCGACCATACAGCCTGTGGCAGAATGTTGAAACGCCACGACATAAGCACCGGTATGTGGATATCGTTGTAGCGCACGCGCGTGAACTGGCTTCCCATATAGTCCTCCTCGGCAGTCGCAGCCATCATCGCCGCGTCGTATCCGTGTCGTTCCCAGAACAAGCCCACCTCTATGGCAAGAAACTTTCGGATGCTTAGGTCGGCGATGGCGCCAACTTGCACGCCTGAGTGCCAATAAAAATTGCTCTGTATGAGTTCAGGCTGCTTGTCCATATAGTTGGTCGCCACACCCGATGAGTTCATGCCGGCACGCAGACCGAGCGCAATCACTTTGTCGGGGCGCGACGTGTCGAAAAACGGTACAGTTCTCTCGGCGGCAGCCTGCAGGCATCCCGCTGCAATCAATATGGTGAAAATCAGTTTTCTCATATAGTGAATAATTTTCTGCGAAGTTACATAAAAAAATCCTGTGGCGGGGATTTAAAAGGTAGTCTAAAAGTAGGTTTTTATAGTTTCTCTTTCAGAAAGCGCTCCACGGCGGAGAACGACACGTCGGAAGCCACGACCTCGTGTGCGGCGTCGAGCACAAAATATGCAGGGACGGTCTCAAACACCAGCGCGTCGCCTTCCATCAGCTCGTCGTAGGCGTCGCTGCAGTGTTTCCACGAGTCGGGAAATGTCGCGGCCTTGCGTTTCCAACCGTCGCCGTCTTCAAACATTGCCACGCTCACCACCTTCAGCTTTTTTGCCGTCGTCAGGGAGTTGACCGCAGCCGACTTTTCAATCTGCGCCGCACCTTTGCGGCATGCGTCGCAGTCGGAATTATAAAGAAACACGAGTGTCAGCTCCGTTTTCACCTGTGCGATGCGGAAGTCGTCGCCGTTGAAGTCGCGCAGACGGAAATCGATAGCGTAAGCCGTTGCTCCGATGACTGTTGCCAGTAGAAATGTAATGAAAATTCTCATGTGGCAAAGGTAAGAAAAAATCGTGAAAACGGAAGCCGTATGGCCTTTTTGAATGCATAATAGGTAATGGCTGAAAAAAAATTGCTAATTTTGCATTATATTTATTAACAGTCAGCAAAATGGAAAGAAAAGTCAGAGTACGCTTTGCACCGTCGCCAACGGGTCCTCTCCACATTGGAGGAGTCCGCACGGCATTGTTCAACTACCTGTTTGCCCGCCGTCATGGCGGCGACATCATACTTCGCATCGAAGACACCGACTCCAATCGCTTTGTGCCTGGAGCGGAAGATTATATAAACGAGGCATTCGCCTGGTTGGGAATAAAATTTGACGAGGGAGTCCGCGAGGGCGGCAATTTCGGTCCCTACCGCCAGTCGGAGCGCCGCGACATCTATAGGAAGTATGTCAAGCAGCTGCTCGACGACGGCAAGGCTTATGTGGCTTTCGACACTCCTGAGGAACTGGAGGCGAAGCGTGCGGAAATCAAGAATTTCCAGTACGACGCGCACACCCGCATGCAGATGCGCAACTCGCTGACGCTGCCTGCCGAAGATGTGAAGCGCATGATTGACGGCGGAGAAAAGTATGTGGTGCGTTTCCTTGTCGAGCCAAACCGTGACGTGAAAGTCAACGACCTTGTGCGCGGCGAAGTGGTGATCAACTCTTCGATTCTTGACGACAAGGTGCTCTATAAGTCGGCGGACGATCTTCCAACCTACCATCTTGCCAATATCGTCGACGACCATCTGATGGAAATCACCCACGTGATCCGTGGCGAGGAGTGGTTGCCGTCGGCACCGCTTCACGTGCTTCTCTACGAGGCGTTTGGATGGGCTGACACTATGCCGTCGTTCGTTCACCTTCCGCTGTTGCTCAAGCCCGACGGCAAGGGCAAGCTGTCGAAGCGCGACGGTGACCGTCTCGGTTTCCCAGTGTTTCCGTTGGAATGGAAAGACCCTAAGACAGGTGAGATTTCTTCAGGCTACCGTGAGTCGGGCTATCTTCCTGAGGCTGTAATCAATTTCCTTGCTCTTCTCGGATGGAATCCGGGCAATGACCAGGAAATCCTGTCGATGGACGAGCTTATCAGCCTGTTCTCGTTCGAGCACTGCTCTAAGAGTGGCGCAAAGTTCGACTTTGAGAAAGGCAAGTGGTTCAACCATAAATACTTGCAGGAGATGAGCGACGCCGATTTGGCGAAGCTCTATATGCCAATCCTTTCCGAACACGGGCATGCCGACGCCGATGCCGCCTACGTGGCTCGTGTGGTGGCTCTCGTGAAAGGCCGCATCAACTTTGTGCGCGATTTGTGGGAGCAGTCACGTTTCTTCTTCGAGGCTCCGACAACCTATGCCGAGAAGGACGTGCGCAAACGTTGGAAAGACGGTATGGCACAATTGATGGAACAGCTTATCGGCGTGCTTGAGGGAATCAGTGACTTCACATCGGCACCGTCGGAAGAGATTGTGCTTAAATGGATCACCGACAACGGCTACCATATGGGCAATGTGATGAATGCTTTCCGCCTCACGGTGGTTGGTGAATGTAAAGGTCCGCACATGTTTGACATCACAGAGCTGCTCGGCAAGGAGGAGACAATCCGCCGTATCCGTCGCGGCATAGAAAACATAAAGCAACCGGAATAAACGATTTTTCAATCAACGCCTTGTGCAGTGTTTGGCTGCGCAAGGCGTTGTCGTTATATACACACAACTTACACCAAAAGGCATGAATCTATTTTACAATCTCGGCATCTCGCTCTATTCCGCAGCCGTGGGGATTGCGGCGACGCGAAACAACAAGGCACGGCTGATGAAGGCCGGTCAGGCGCAGACCTTCGGCATCCTTGCCGAAAAGGTCGACACGTCGGCGTCCTACATCTGGATTCACGTGTCGTCGCTCGGCGAGTTCGAGCAAGGCAGACCGCTGATGGAAATGATAAAAAAGCATACGCCGGAAAAGAAGATTCTGCTCACGTTCTTCTCGCCGTCGGGCTATGAGGTGCGCAAGGACTATCCTCTCGCCGATGTGGTGTGCTATCTGCCGATGGACAAGCCGTCGCTCGTGCGCCGTTTCCTTGACGCGGTAAAGATAGAGAAGGCGTTTTTTGTGAAGTATGAGTTTTGGGGCAACTATCTCTCGGAGTTGAAGCGCCGGGGCGTCCCGACATATATCATTTCAGCCATTTTCCGTCCCACCCAGGCGTTCTTCAAATGGTATGGAGCGACATTCCGCCGCATGCTTGGCTGCTACGACATGCTTTTTGTGCAGGACGAGGAGTCGCGCGCGCTGCTCGCCGGGATAGGGGTTGACAATGTGGTTGTTGCCGGCGACACGCGTTTCGACCGTGTGACCGACATCCTTGAGGACCACACCGACCTGCCGGTCGTGGAGTCGTTCTCCCGCGGTGCGTTCACGCTGTTTGTCGGAAGTTCGTGGCAGCCTGATGAGGATTTCATTATCCCATACTTCAACAAGCATCCGGAAATGAAGATGGTGCTGGCTCCGCATGAGATCTCAGAGGACCGCATATCCGGCATTCTGACTGGGTTGAAACGTCACGCCGTGCGCTACACCAAGACCACGCCCGAAGAGGCAGCCGAAGCTGACTGCCTGATTCTCGACTGCTATGGCATCTTGTCGAAGAGCTATCGTTTTGCCACGGTGGCGTATGTCGGCGGAGGATTCGGTGTGGGCATCCACAACATCAACGAGGCTGCGGTCTACGGTATTCCGGTGGTGTTCGGACCGAAGTACGGCAAATTTAAGGAGGCACGCGATTTGATAGCCCTTGAGGGCGCGTTTACGGTGTCGGGAGGCGATGAATACGCGTTGGTGATGAACCGCCTGCTTTCCGACGGCGAATACCTTAAGAAGCATGGTGAGATTGCCGGCGGATATATCCGCGACAATCTTGGCGCCACACGCCGCATCTATGACGCTATTTTTAAATAATGAAGTGATTTAAACTTTTCTTTTCCTTGCACATTTTCTCAATAGCATAACGGAAA
>ENA-OURN01000266-OURN01000266.1-human-gut-metagenome-genome-assembly--contig:-NODE-266-length-24520-cov-110.435_pt1 | contig 24520 bp, 11 predicted proteins | sample MGYA00242099_ERZ508987 | MGnify/ENA primary metagenome ERZ508987 (study PRJEB26280, sample SAMEA2531405) | human gut metagenome | biome: human gut; feature: human-associated habitat; material: faeces... | reverse complement strand
CTGGGCTAGGAGCTTCTGCCCTTTCAGGGCGTGTGGCTAGGGGCTTCTGCCCTTTCAGGGCGTATGGGGCAAAACTTGCGAAACTTCAGTAAATAAATCTTATATAAAGGCAAAACATAAAAAAGACTCCCCGAAATCTCGGGGAGTCTTTTTTATACCTTATAATTATATCTTTTATTCCTTTATTCCTTGTTGGAAGAAGCATAGAGACCGATGCAGGCACCGATGAAGCCGCCGCTCTTCTGGGTGCTCAGGTTAGATGCATCTACACCCTTGGCAAGAAGCTGCCAGTTGCCGCCTTCTTCAGCATAATAGAAATCATAATATCTATCATGACCTTCTACCTTCAGCTTCAGCTTACCTCCCTTGATAGGAGCAGAGGCGATAGTTACGTTGTTCTTCTCGGCACGGGTCAGGGTAATCATCAGCTTGCCATTCTTCATGGTCTTACCCAATACGAAGTTGTGGTCTTCCTTCTGGAGAAGTGCCAAGCCTGCGATATCCTTGTCGTTGCGAGGAGTAAAGTTGATTTCTGTCTCAGCTGTGAAGGTGCCGTGCTGCTGACGTGCCCAGATGGCAGACATCGGCTCACGCTTATAGATGTTGCCTGGCAGGAGATTGAACTTCAATTTGCCGTTTTCTACCTTGTAACAGTCAACGAAGTCGCGGAGGAACATCCAGCGTGGATTCAACTCTTTCAGACCCGCCTTATTGTTATCAACTTCGAAGTTATCCACATAAGAGAAGTTGCCTGAGAACTCATTCTTTGCGGCAGGCTTCAAACCAGCCTTCTCTCCAACGGTAGAGATAGGAGTATTCTTGGCAAGAATCTCTGGCCATCCATTCTTCCAGGTTACCGGCAGGAGATAAGTATCGCGACCTGTGTTGTACATATCCTCTTCATAAGGACGGCAAGCCAGGAATACAGCCCACCAGTTACCCTTGCCATCTTCTACGATGTCGGCATGACCAGCACTTGATACTGGGTCCTTGCGGTTAGGGTCGAGACCGGTACGCTGGGTAAGAATAGGGTTGTTAGGGCATTCCTCCCATGGTCCCATCGGATTCTTGGCACGCAGGATAACCTCGCTGTGCCATCCGCCTGTACCACCTTCGGCGCACATCAGATAATAGAACTTGCCCTTCTTGAAGAGGTGAGGACCCTCAATCCAGATAGGACGCGCCTCTACATGGGTTCCGCCACGCAGAATCTCCTTGAAGTCACCCTTGATACTGTCGCCCTTCACGTCGAATTCGAAGCAGCGGATAGCACGCTGACCCTCATAGTCGGCACCACCAACTACCGGACCGTTATGCACGATATATCCCTTTCCGTTGTCATCGAAGAAGAAGCTAGGGTCGATGCCGTCAATCTTCTTCAGATAGATAGGCTCGCTCCAGCCTTTGGAAGGATCTTTTGATTTCACAAAGAAGTTGCCGGCTCCCACATTGGTGGTAATCATATAGAAGGTCTTGTTCTTCTTGTTATAGCTGATGGCTGGTGCGAAGATACCGGCTGATACCTGCTGGCCCTTCAATGGAACCTGTGATGTGCGGTCGAGGACATGACCGGCAGGCTGCCAGTTGACCAGGTCTTTACTGGTTGAGAGAGGCACACCTGGGAAGAAGGTAAACGAAGAGTTTACCAGATAGTAGGTGTCGCCTACGCGACAGAGTGATGGGTCTGGATAGAAACCAGCCAGTACCGGGTTGTAATACTGGTGAGTCTTGTCGATTTCAACATTGAAGCGAGCGTCATTGCCCGCATACTTGAAATAGTCAAACTCAGCTGTCTGCGCCTGTGCAGCGGCTGCAAGCGTCAGGGAAAGCGATAAGATTGCAATTTTCTTCATTTTATTATTGGGTTTAAAATTACAGAATGAGTATCTGAACTCATGGCTGAAACATGTATTCAGAATTCTGCTGCAAAGTTACCGCTTTCCTTTTAAATATACCCCCATAGAATGTTACCAACACTTTGCGAGGCGTATCATAAACATCTCTATATGTAACAAATACTTTATTTTGGGAAACATCTGGCCTTTTCTGCAGTGAAAAGGCTAGATTTTCCGGTGGGCCTGCATATAATCGCGAGGCGAAGAGCCATAAAAGTTCTTGAACATGGTGCTGAAGCTGGCTGGGTTGGAGAAACCGCAGCTAAACATGATGTCTGTTATCGTCTTGTTAGAGTGGGTCAGCAACTTTTCGGCATATTGCAGACGGGTATTGCGGATGAAGGCATGTGGTGTCTGGTTGGTCAGCTCCTTCATTCGGCGGTGCAGATGCACACGGCTCAGTCCTACTTCGCGGGCAATCATATCCACACTCAGGTCCTCATTATCCATATTATCATTGATTACCTTCATCACCTGTTCCATCAGCTGGTCTTTTGGCGAAAGGGCTTTTTCTATCGCAATCTGCCTGTCGCTCTGTCTCTCGTTGCCCATAAACTTGTTTTTCAAAGTACGGCGCACGTTGAGCAGGTTGATGATGGTGCGGCGCAGAATGTCCATATTGAACGGCTTCACCACATAGGCATCGGCACCCGACTGCAAACCGGTCAGCTGGTCTTCCTCTCTGCTCATCGCTGTAAGCAGAATCACCGGAATGTGGTTGGTGTTCACATTGTTCTTGATCTTGGTACAGAGCGTATTGCCGTCCATCTCTGGCATCATGATGTCTGAGATAACGAGGCTTGGCTTCTGCTTGATAATCTCCGGCAGCGCCTCCTTTCCGTTGCAGAAGGTAAGGATATTGTAGGTTTCCTGTAGTTGGGTCTTCAGGAAATTACGTATTGCCTCATCGTCTTCTACCACAGCGATGGTGCTCTTTGCCTTGCTCTTGAAATCTTCTTCGGCGTCATTGGCTGTATCGGCAGCATTCTCTTCGTTTCCTTCCTCCATGTTTTCTTCCAGTTCCTTGATGTCTTCAGCAGTCTGTGGCTCCGGTGCATCTATCATTTCTTCCGGTTTCAGATGCTCGTTGCCCAGAGGCAGCGTGATGAGGAACTGGCTTCCTTCCTTCCAGTCGGCTTCATCAAGTGTCTTGTTGTTGGCGGCTGTAATGGTTCCGTAGTGCAGTTCCACGAGTGAGCGCGTCAGGTCGAGACCGATTCCCGTACCTACATTCCGGTCATAAGAAGTGGTGGTACTCTGATAGAAGCGCTGGAAAATCGTTTCGAGCTTTTCCTCCTGAATGCCCTTGCCGCTGTCCTTGATGGCGATGCGGACATGATGAGGCGAGTGGGAGAGGGTGATACGGATTCTGCCGCCTGCAGGAGTAAACTTGAAGGCGTTTGACAGGACATTCATCAATACCTTGTCAAAGTTGTCGCGGTCTATCCATACCGGGAGGGCCTCGTCTTCGTGCTCAAAGGTGAATTGGATGCTCTTGGCTATCGCCTGCTGGCAGAAGAGTTTGTATTCATCGCCAATAAAGGCAACCATATCGGTTTCGCTCATGTGCATCACCATCTGTCCCTTGTCAATCTTTCTCAGGTCCATCATCTGGTTAATCAGGTGCAGGATTCGTTCCGAGTTCTTACGCATCATATCGTAGATGCCCTGTCGGTGAGCGTCTTTGTCTTCCTTAATCAGCGTGAACAGCGGAGTGAGGATAAGGGTCAATGGGGTACGGATTTCGTGGCTGATGTTCATGAAGAACTTCAGTTTTGCTTCGCCCATCTCTTCCGCATGGATATGCTGCTGCAATATGAGCTGGTCTTCCATCTTGCGTTTGCGGTGCTTGATATAGAGCAGACAGAGCCCCAGGAAGGCAAGCAGATAGCAGAGTCTTGCCCAGATGCTGGCGTACCAGGCTGGGTGGACGATGATGGAGAACTCCTTGACAGGGGTTTCGTATCCGTTGCAGATGGCCTTGACACGGAACTTATAGGTACCTGCTGGCATATGTGAGAATGACAGTTCGTTCATGCCAGACTGTATGGTTCGCCAATCCTCACCATTGATGCTGTAGGCGTAACTGATCTGCTCTACATTATTATATGTAAGAGTAGACAATTGGATGGTGAAGGTGTTGTCTTCATGAGATAAGGAGAACTTGTCGCTGTTGTAGGCACTTTTGTCGGTGATAGTATAGATGCCCGATTCCATCTCTGGGTATACAGGTTGGTTGCCCAAAAAAAGTCCTGATATGGTAACTTTTGCCTGCCAAGGATGCTGTTTCACCTTGTCCGTATCAAACCAGTTGATACCGCCGGTTCCGCCCATCACCAGCATCTTTCCTCCCCAGAGCGTGCAGGCTGCTGCATCGCTGAACTCATTGCTCTGCAAGCCATTGTCTGAGTAGTACTTGTTGATGGTACCTTTTTCTGTATCTATCTGGTTTAAACCACAGGAAGTTCCTATCCAGATTCTACCCTTGTAATCTTCTATGATGCTGGTTACGCTGTTGTCAGAAAGTCCAAGTTCTGTGTTATAAATCTTCGGATGAGCATATCCCTTCTTCGGATCATAGCAGATTGCGCCGTCTTCAGTGCCAAACCATACGCGGTTCTTGCTGTCAGAATAAACGCAATGAGAGAAACTGCCCTTGCTCAGACAGTTGACACCACCGAAAGTGGAAGTCCAGCTGTTTTTTTGCTGGTCATAGCAAGCCAGACCCACAGAAGTGGCTACGAAAACCCGCTTACCATCTTTTGAGATGCTAAGTTTTATGAGGTAATCATTAGGAATACTGTTTTTTTTCAGGTTGTTGTCGGCACCATCTTGTGTTTTCCATTGCTTGATGCTTCCATCTGGAGAAAGGCGGAAAAGTCCTTTGCCCATGGTAGCAAACCATACATTGCCCTGCGGGTCTTCCTGGATATCGAAGATGCCCGCCTGGTTGCTTATGCCTAGGCTGAATGGATGGAAAGATCCCCCCGCATCTATCAATCCGATGCCGTCAGTATAGGTTCCTACCCATGTTCTGCCTTTCTTGTCTTTGCAGAGTGCCAGTACCGTGGTGTTGCTTAATAAATGGCTCTTGATGCTACCGGTTTTTATGTCAAAGAGGTAAAGACCATCCTTGTCGGTGCCCACCCAGACTTGATCGCCCTGGTTGGCACACAGACTTGTGATGCTGTTTTCGCCTATCACGTTGCGGTTGCCCAAACGGTAGCCCATATAGTTGAAATCGCATTGAGCCTGCGACTGCATGAATACGCCCTTCTGGAGCATACTCACCCAGATGTTTCCCGTAAAATCTTCTATAATGCTGGAAATCTTGCTTTTGGCAAGATTTACTTCACGGCTGAACAGAGGATTATTTTGCAAGAATCCTGTTACAGGATTATACACGAAGATACCCATACCATCGCAACCGATAAACAAGCGCTGGTCGCGGCTGATATAGATGTTGTCAATAGGAAGATTGCCAATGCCGGCTATCTTGGTGAAGGCGGTTGAACCAGCCTTGAGAAGGTAAACACCTTCATTCTTGGTAGCAAGATAAATGTTGCCCTTGTCGTCTTGCCTGATATCTTGTGTGTTAAGTTGCTCTGTTCCCATGATGCGTGAAACAAGCTTGCCGTTCTTTTCTTTCCGTAACAGCTTTCCGTTTTCCAGGATAATCCAGAGCCTTTCTTGTTTGTCTTCCAGAATTTTATGTATGTATTTCAGGTTCTCCACTTCTCCTTTCATGGTGTAACAGGCGTTTGCATCTGTTTTCTTGGTCATGATGCCGTAACCGGAGGTAACGACAGCAATATCGCCATTGTGCAAACGGCTTACCTGGGTAACGTAAGTGTTTATAGGCTTATTTCTTGAATCGAGCATAGGTACGTTGCAGAACCTTTTACCATTAAGTATAAGTAGCGACTTGTTTGTTCCCAGCACAATACGCCCCTTTTCATCCTGTGTTATACAGTTGATATAGTTGCTGTTGAGCCCGTCACTGTTGTTGTAGGTTTTTCTGATGACCATAAAGTTATAGCCATCATAGATATTCAAGCCGTTACGGGTGGCAATCCAAATGAAACCATTTGAATCCTGGAACACCTGAGTGGCAAGGTTGCTCGAAAGCTGGTTGTCTGAATTGAAAAGTTTTCCTCGCTGCGCCATCATGTTCTGCGCAGTGAGACAGAAGATAAACATCAGTAAAAGACCGATGTATCTCATTGTTCTGAGGTTTGATTTCATGGAAATCATCATGATTCTTGGTTTCATTGTCTTTTTGGCTTTTTTATATTCGTTTGCAAAAATACAAAATTTATGGGAGAATAGTGCACGGAAATGTATGTTTTTTATAGATTTGTGCTAAAAAGATGTTAAAATGTTACGTAAAGTAAAGATAATGTTACATGTGATACGAGAGAAAAACTATTGGTTACTTATTATAAAGTATATATGATAGATTAGAAGTATCTTTGCATCGGTTTTTAAGTTGTATATATTTAGAATATTTAGGTTAGTTAGGTTTATACATAATAGTTTGTTGAATAGGTTTAGAATTTCTAAAAGATTTTGATATTATGGTTTTTATATAGAATCATGATTAATTGGTTTTTGGGATTGGTGCGTAGTGATTACGCGCCATTCTATTTTAAAAGACCAGCATCCTTTTCTGTAAACTAGAACCTGGCAATTCTTCATAATATAATAAGGTGACTGACAATAAATGATAAATCTAAAAATAATTGTAACAATGAACAGAAAGAAATTGTTAATATCACTCGCTATGGTTATGCTGTCAATGGCGGGGCTGGCTGCAGATAATCTGCCGGCACTCCGTGTGCAGGGTAAGAACCTGGTGGATGCCAATGGTAAGACTGTTGTCTTGCATGGTGTGATGGATACACCGAACCGCTACTTTAATGGTAACCGTTGGGGTAAGGGTGGTTATGAAGTAGGTGATGAGACTCCTTGCTTGAATTATTTCGAGAAGATGTTTACCGCCATCACTGATAAGGAGCAGGGAGCTTATTGCACCGTCTTCCGTCTGCACATGGACCCATGCTGGACCAACTATAATGCGCCAGCAGGAACGGGTGAAAACAATATCCAGTATTTTAGTGAGATTCGATACGAGACATTCTTGAGCAGACTTTATGTCAAGCTTGTGGAGAAAGCCTTGGCTCATGGACTATATGTAATCGTTCGCCCTCCTGGCGTTTGTCCAAAGGATATCAAGGTGGGAGATGCATATCAGGCATATCTTAAGAAGGTGTGGAAACTCTTCGCTTCCAATGCCACCATCCAGAAGAATGCAGGACAGGTGAGCATCGAGCTAGCCAATGAGCCTATTAATGTGTTGCTGGCAGATGGCTCTCAATCAGACAAGGCTCTCCATGATTTCTTCCAGCCTGTGGTAGATGAGATTCGTGCCACTGGCTTCAAGGGTATTATCTGGGTGCCAGGTTCTGGCTATCAGAGCCAGTACCAGGATTACGCCAAGTATCCTATCACCGATAGCGAGAACAACTTCTCTTATGCAGTACATGTTTATTCCGGATGGTATGGAAATATGACCGATAAGAATTACGATCACGATACTTTCATCCGCAACTTCAAAAGTCAGGTGCCGATGGTAGAGACGAAGCCTATCATGGTAACGGAGATAGACTGGAGTCCGGAAGATCCGGACAAGGCGAGCGAAGGTCACTACAATGAGTGGGGACAGTGGATACAACCTAACCTGGGAAGCTGGGCAACAGCATCTACCTCGAAATGGGGATTGGCATGGAAGGCAGTTCACGACCACTTTGGCAATATCGGAATGACGATTACCCATCCACAGGAATATTACGATATTGATGTATATCTTAAAACGGGCAAGGTGATTCCAGGTTTCCAGAATGCCAAGAAACACGGATTGTTCGAAGAGTGTTGCGGCTATGCCTGTATGAACTGGTATAAAGAGTGGTATTTGAAACAAAATACAACAGAAATTAAACAATTAGAAACCCAGGCAGACGTGGTTTCCACCTTATATTATAATATAGAAGGAAAAGAAGTTGAAAAGCCAACTGCAGGTGTTTATATAATAAAACAACTGTTAAGCAATGGAAAAATACGTTCTCGCAAGGTTTTTCTAAAATGATAAACTTTCTGTTACACCACGCAAAGTATGTTTCGAAAGAAATCCATACCTTTGCCGCCGTGAATAAACAGTTTTTGTGCACGCCTAAATTTTTAAAGCATAAATCAAAAATGAATAGAACATGATTGAACAAGTGTTAACAATGAAACGGACAGCAGCCTTATGCTTGGTGGGAGCTTTCTGCAGCCTGAATGCTCAGGCACAGAATATCCAGGTCAAGGGTAATCTTGTTGACGGTACAGGTGAGCCTCTGATAGGTGCCACTGTAAAAGTGAAAGGTAATGCCAGCGTCGGTGCGGTCACCGACTTAGATGGTAATTTCAGCATCAGTGTTCCTTCTGAGAATTCTATCCTCGTATTTACATACGTAGGTATGAAGACCAAGGAAGTAAAGATTGGTAAGAAGAGAGAGTTCAAACTTACTCTTGAAGACGACAACGCCATCGGAGAAGTTGTAGTCGTTGGTTATGGTCAGCAGAAGAAGGCTTCTGTCGTAGGTTCCATCACCCAGACTACTGGTGAGGTTTTGGAGCGTGCAGCTGGTGTCAGCGACGTTGGTTCAGCCTTGACAGGTAACCTCCCAGGAGTTGTTACAATCCAAGGCAATGGTATGCCTGGTGAGGAGGAACCTCAGATTATCATCCGTGGTTCTAGTTCATGGAACAATTCCGACCCTCTCGTTCTCGTTGATGGTATTGAACGTCCTCTGAGCAGCGTGGACATCTCTTCTGTGGAGAGCATCTCTGTACTGAAGGATGCTTCTGCTACTGCAGTCTATGGTGTGAAGGGTGCCAATGGTGTCATATTGGTTACCACCAAGCGTGGTCAGGAAGGCAAGGCTAAGATTGACGTTGGTTTCAATGCTACGTTGAAAGCTCCTTCTAAGTTGCCTAATAAGTACGACTCTTATGATGCGTTGATGCTTCGCAACCAAGTGGTAGAACGTGAACTGGGCATTTATCCTGAAGGTGTTTCATATCTTCGTCCTCAGTCTTTTATAGACAACTATCGAAACCAGACTACGCAGGAGCAGCGTGAACGTTATGCCAATGTGGATTGGCAGGATGCACTTTTCAAAAAGTCTGCTGTGTCCTATAATGCGAACGTGAACGTGAGTGGTGGTACAAAATTCGTTAAGTACTTCGCTTCTGCTGATTTCGTGCATGAGGGTGACCTCTTCCGTGAGTATGACAATGGTCGTAACTACAACTCTGGCTATGGATACAATCGTATCAATGTTCGTAGTAACTTGGACTTTGCCATCACAAGTAGCACTACTTTGAAGGTAAATGTGGCTGGTAGCAATGGCGTAAGAAAAGCTCCTTGGAGTAACATGAGCAATAGTGAGTGGCAGATTGGTCAGCAGTGGGCTGGTGCTTATAACATCGCCCCAGATGTGTTCTTGCCACAATATTCTGACGGCACATGGGGATTCTATCCATCTGCTTCCAATGTAAGTAACTCTGCACAGAATCTTGCTATCGGTGGTACAGCACAGGCTACAACCACTCGTATCAATACAGACTTTACCCTTGAGCAGAAATTGGATTTCATAACCAAAGGCTTGAATTTCCGTGGTACTATCTCTTGGGATAATGTTTTTGTTGAGACAGGACGAGGTATCAATGACTTGAATAATGAAGCCCAGACTAAGTATATTGATCCTGAAACAGGTCAGGTTACTTATGGTAAAGAACTTGAGGGACAGAATAAGTTTGATTGGCAGCAAGGTGTGAACTGGTCAACGGAAGGTGGTTCTGTAGATAATAACCAGACTGTTCGCAACCTTTACTATCAGTTGCAGCTCAACTGGGCTCGCAAGTTTGGACAGCATGATGTATCAGCCATGGGCTTGTTCTCACGTCAGGAGAATGCACGTGGTAGTGTGATGCCAACTTACCGTGAGGACTGGGCTTTCCGTGCTACCTATAGCTATGCAGGTCGTTATAACATCGAGTATAATGGTGCCTATAACGGATCAGAAAAGTTCAGCAAGGACAATCGTTTTGCCTTCTTCAATTCAGGTGCTATCGGATGGACCATCACTGAGGAAAACTTCATGAAGTCTCTTCGTGACAATCACATCATCGATATGTTGAAGTTCCGTGCTTCCTATGGTGAGATTGGTGATGACAACATTGGTGACCCATTTGATTCTTCTCGTCGCTGGTTGTATATGAGCCAGTGGGCATATGGCGGCAAGACTACGATGGATCTCGACCATACAGAGAGCATCTATACATGGTATCGACAGAACACTCTTGGAAATGATAATGTGAAATGGGAAACAGTTAAGAAAACCAACTTCGGTATTGATTATGGTTTCTTGGGAGGCTTGATTACTGGTTCTTTGGATTTCTTCTGTGATCGTCGTAATGACATCTTGATTTTCGGCTCCAACCGTTCTGTTCCTGCTTATTTCGGAACGACAGCACCTACTATTAATAAAGGTAAGGTTCGTACCAGTGGTTACGAGTGGGAATTGAAACTTAATAAGGTGTTTGCTAATGGCTTGCGACTCTGGGGTAATTTCAATATGACCCATGCCAAGAATAAGGTGATTTTGAAGGATGATGCCCTCTTTACTCCAAATTATCAAAAGGAGGCAGGATTTGCCATGAATCAGTATCACTCTTATATAGATAAGGGCATTATCAATAATATTGATGATTTGATAGGTTCTCCGGCGCACGACTCCAATGACAATCACCGTTTGGTTGGTGACTATTACATTGTTGATTTCAATGGTGATGGTGTTGTTGATAGCAGGGACTCGGCTCCTGTAGGTTATAGCAGTAGTCCGCAGAACACCTATAATGCTACTGTTGGTTTCGAATGGAAGGGGTTCTCTGCTTTCGCTCAGTTCTATGGAGTAACTAATGTGACCCGTGACGTTTCATTGACAAGCTTTGGTAATATGCTTGATAATGTTTATGATACTGGTACTTGGTGGAATAAGAATCAAAGCAATGCAGAATGTATCCTCCCTCGTTGGGGTGCCACTGCTTCAAGTTACACCTATGGTACACAGTATATGTATGATGGCTCTTACATTCGTTTGAAGAATGTCGAGATTGCTTATACCTGGACCAAGGGTTGGATTAAGGCATTAGGCGTAAACTACCTCAAGATTTACTTGAATGGTAATAACCTCTGGCTCTGGACTCGTATGCCTGATGACCGTGAGGCAAACCTCGGTGGTGGTGGCTGGTTGGGAGCATACCCTACGGTTCGCCGCTTCAACTTAGGTGTTAAATTCTCATTGTAATTTTAAAAAAAATATTCAGATGAAAAATAAGATAAAGACATTAATGTTGACGGGATGCGTCTCGCTGGCTCTCGGTACTTCGCTGAGTTCTTGTCAAGACTACTTGGACAAGGAGCCAGACTCAACAGTTTCTGCAGACGATGCCTTTGCCAATTTCCGTAATTTCCAAGGTTTCGTTGAGGAAATATACAACTGTATCCCTGATAAAGAGAAATGTAACTATTGTCCTTCATGGAACTGGGGTGATGATGAAATCTTCAATCCTGAGGCTGATAATAGAATGACCCATCAGGTTGATTTAGGTAACTTCCGTGCATGGGAAACTACTGGTAACTGGCTTTACAAGGAGGGCAGCAACCCTACATCTACAGATAAGTTCAACCACTCACTTTGGCCACATGCTTGGTATTGCATCAGAAAATGTAATCTCGGTTTACAGAATATCGACAAGTTTGTGACTGGAAGTGCTGAAGAGAAAAAACTGATAGAGGGTCAGCTCTATTTCTTCCGTGCATGGTGGCATGAGGAATTGATGCAGTATTTTGGTGGTATGCCTTATGTGGATACTTTTCTCGGTGACAATGCCGAGCAGAGATTGCCACGCCTTACTTATCAGGAATGCGCTGATAAAGCGGCTGCAGATTTCCGCAAGGCTGCCGATTTGTTGCCTATTAATTGGGATAAGACTTCTGCAGGTTTAGCCACACAAGGTAAGAATGAACTTCGCATCAATAAGATCATGGCTCTTGGTTATCTTGGTAAAACCTATCTTTGGGCTGCTAGTCCTTTGATGAAGAATGGTGCGCAGACTGGTGCCAGCAAGAATGGCAAGACTTATGATTATGATCAGGAATATGCTAAGAAGGCAGCTGAGGCTTTTGGTGAACTGCTCTCTCTTGTGGAAACTGGTCAGACACAATATGCATTGGCAGAGTTTAAGTACTCAGACATCTACAATCATGAGCGTTCTGCCGATGCTAACTCTTGCTTCTCTGATATCTTCTATACCAAGAAGCAGAACTGGAAAATGCCAGGAACGGTTGAAGCTATCTTCCGTGGTCCATCTGCTGATTATAATGGCTCTAACTGGAACACCTCTAAGGTCTTTGGCCCTAAGGTACAGAAAGTCGTTGCTCATGATAATGTCATTCACCAACCTACTGCCAACCTTGTAGAGGCTTATGGAATGGCTAACGGAGAACCAATCTATTTGGTTGAGAATGGTCAGTATGTACTCAATCCAAAGTCTGGTTTCGACCCTGAACATCCTTTCAAAAATCGTGATCCACGTTTCTACCACGATATCGTCTTCGATGGTTTTAAGTATTTGAACGGATCACCTGGTCAGTATGCAGATTTACAGTATTGCCAATTATATACAGGTGGTAATATGCGCCCTGTAGCAAATGCAAGCCGTACGGGTTATTTCATTCAGAAGTTGGTGCCTCATACTTGTAATGAAGTGGATAAAGATTACGACTGGGGTTCAGCTTTACACTGCTATTTGCCATATATGCGTCTTGCAGACATATACTTGATGTATGCAGAGGCTTGTGCTGCATTCGGTGGTGCTACTGGCAAGTCTTCAAACTTTAGTAAGACCGCAGAAGATGCAATTAATACACTTCGCGACCGTTGTGGTGCTGGTCATGTTGCTCCAGAATTTGTTGCAGACAGCCATAAGTTCATGGACGAGGTCCGTCGTGAGCGTGAGGTAGAACTTTCTTTCGAAGGATTCCGTTTTTGTGACTTGCAGCGTTGGTTGCTTCTGACAGAGGCACCATATAATCAAAAATTCTCACAGGAGTTTGACCGTGTGGAAAATGCAGACTTCTATAAGAAGAATGATCCTAGGGACGCTCAGGTTGCCAATTATCGTAGAGAGTTGATATTGACTCGTAATTTCGATGCCAAGCACTATTGGTTCCCATTGCCAATCAAGGAGACTCAGATCAGTTCAGAGTTTAAACAAAATCCAGGCTGGTAAGGTTTAAAATTATAAATTAGTAATACTAAATGAATAATGATAGTATGAATTCAAGATTCAAATCATATAATTATAAGCTTTTTGTAGCAAGTCTCGTGGCTTTGGCTCCTCTTGGTGCCAATGCCAAGACTGCACAGACAAGCGAATCCGACACAGCCAGTGCCGACAAGGAGATGGTTCAGGTGGCTTACCGAAAGGTAGCCAAGGATGACATCTTGGGCGGTGTGTCTGTAGTCGATGTAGAGAACTTGATGAAGAAGAACTACCATACTTATAGCCTCGACAATATGCAAGGTTATGTAGGTGGTTGGAATGGCAATTCTCTCTGGGGTATGGATGCCGACAACGCTGGTTATCTCGTCTTGGTAGATGGTGTGCCTCGTGAAGCTAACAACGTTCAACCAAGTGAGATTGCACAGATTTCTTTCCTCAAGGGTGCGCAGGCTGTGGTGCTCTATGGTAGCAAGGCTGCCAAGGGTGCTGTAGTCATAACCACTAAGCGTGGTCATAATGACGGCTTGAAGGTCGAGGTGCAGGCTAATGCAGGTTTGAATGTAGCAACGTCTTATCCTGAGTATCTTAGCAGTGCAGAGTATATGACTCTCTATAACGAGGCTCGTCGTAATGATGGTCTGGCTGAGCTTTATTCTGCTGAGGACATCTATAATCATGGAGCAGGTTTGAACCCTTATCGTTATCCTAATCTCGATTTCTATTCTTCTGATTATCTCAGAAAGATGAACAGCCGTTATGAGGCTACTGCAGAAATCAGTGGTGGTGGTAAGCGAGCTCATTTCTATAGTAATATCAACTATTATCGCCAGGGCGATTATTTCAAGTTTGGTGAGGCTAAGAATAATAATACCCAGCGCTTCAGCGTTCGTGGTAATGTGGATATAGACATTACTGATGATATTAAGGCTTGGGTCAACTCCAGTGCAACCTTCTATGATTCTCATTCTGCAAAGGGTAATTACTGGGAAGCTGCTGCTACTTGGCGTCCTAATTTCCCACAGAATGCAGCTCCTCTTATCTCCACAGATATGATAGCCCCTAATGCCAAGGCTGCTTGGGATTTGATGAGCGTTGCGAAGTTGGTTGATGGCAAATACTTCCTTGCTGGTACTCAGGCAAACTCCTCTAATGTTTTTGCTGATATCTATTCTGCAGGAAATAGTAAATTTACTAGTCGTCAATTCCAGTTTGATACGGGTGTCAATATCAACTTGCACAAGGTGTTGAAGGGCTTGTCTTTCGAGACTCATTTCGCAGTTGACTATGCTACCTCTTATAATACTTCTTTCGATAATAGCTATGCTGTTTATATCCCAACATGGGCTAACGTCGATGGCAAGGATATGATTGTCGCATTGAAGAAGGAAGGTGAGGATAAAAAGTCTGGCAACCAGAACATCAGTGGAAGTACAGATAACCAGACCATGTTTTTCTCTGGTCAGTTCAACTACAACAATACTTTCAACAAGGTTCACAATCTGTCGGCAATGTTGATAGCTTCTGGCTTCCAGCAGTCGAAGTCTGGACAGTATCATAAGAACTCTAGTGCCAATCTTGCATTCGATGCTTCTTACAATTATGCCCAGAAGTATTACGCAGATTTTGGATTAGCTGCTATCCACTCTGCCCAGTTGGCTCCAGGTCATCGTGAGGCTCTCTCACCATCACTTTCTTTGGGTTGGAGACTCAAGAATGAGTCTTTCTTGAAGAATTCCAAGGTGGTAGATGACATGATGATTAGTGTATCAGGTAGTATTATCAATGAGGATATTGATATAGCAAATGGTGACAATCGCTACTATCTCTATCAGAGTATTTGGACTTCTGATTACGGCTATGGATGGTATGATGGATCTAGCGATAAATACACCTATTCAAAAAGAGGTGAGAACAAAGACCTTGATTTTATCAAGCGCAAAGAGTTGTCTCTGAATTTCAAGACATCCTTGTGGCAGAAATTGGTGACATTGGATGCAAGTTTCTTCATCAATTCGATGGAGGGTTATCTTATCTCTCAGCCAACATTCTATCCATCTCATTTGAATACTGGTTATCCAGAAGCTTCGTTTATGCCTGTACTGAATTACAACAATAATCGAAGAGTTGGATTTGATTTCGCAGCCAACTTCAATAAGAAGGTAGGTGATGTGGATCTCTCACTTGGTGTGACAGGTACTTACTATACAACCAAGGCAACCAAACGAGATGAGAACAACGTAGAGCAGTATCAGAACACACAAGGAAAGGCACTTGATGGCATTTGGGGCTACAAGAGCGCAGGTCTCTTCCAAAGCGAGGAGGAAATCAAAAATTCTCCAGACCAAAGCTATTTTGGTGGAACAGTTAAACCTGGTGACATCAAGTATGTGGATGTAAATGGTGATAATAAAATTGACCAATACGACAAAGTCTTCTTGGGTAAGGGTGGTTGGTACGGAGCACCATTCACGCTTGGTGTCAATCTTACAGCTAAGTGGAAGAACTTTACCTTCTTCGCTCTTGGTACCGGTAACTTCGGTGCTTGGGGAGTCAAGAATAATTCTTATTGGTGGGTAAAGGGCGATAGCAAATATTCTGCTGTAGTTCGTAACCGATGGACTGAGGAAACCAAAGAGACTGCAACCTATCCTCGTTTGACATCTCTTGATGGTAACAACAACTTCCAGACATCAGACTTCTGGATGTACAAGACGGATGCTTTCCGCTTGGCTAAGGTCCAGATAACTTACGACTTGCCTAGTACTTTGTTCCAAAAGACATGGCTTAAGGGGTTGTCGGCATACGTAAGCGGAGCTAACTTGCTTACCATTTCAGGAGAGCGCGAAGTCTTAGAGATGAACGTAGGGTCTGCGCCTCAGACACGCTATTATAATATAGGTGTAAAGGCAACATTCTAATCATTTTAAAATGTAGAAAGAAATGAAAGTAAAAAATATATTTATATTAGCAGCAATGTCGCTTACCTTGGCTTCTTGCTCAGATCTTTTCGAGCCTGCAGAGGAAAACAACCGTGGCTTGGATGAGATTTACAATGAGCCAACATACGCTCAGGGATTATTGGGATATGGTTATGCGATGCTTCCTTACAATACCAAGAGTGTTACTGATGTTGCTACAGATGACGCTGTAAGCAATGACTTGACAAATGGCTATCTCAAGATGGCTACAGGTTCTTGGACTGCTAATAGCGATCCTATGGACAAATGGACAAGTGGTCGTGCTAGTATCCAATATCTCAATATCTTCCTTCAGGAGGTAGATAAGGTAAACTGGGCAAAGGACGAAAATGCCCGTAAGATGTATTGTGATAGCCGTAAAGGTGAAGCTTATGCTTTGAGAGCTCTCAACTTGTATTATCTTTTGATGAATCATGGTGGATGGACAGCCGATGGCAAACTGCTTGGCGTTCCTAATTTGACAGTACCAGAGACTTCTACTGATGATTTCAACAAGCCACGTAATACATTCCAGGAGTGCTTGGATCAAATCTATAGCGATTTGGACGAGGCTGCCAAGCTTCTCCCTCTTGATTACAATGATTTGACTGATGATAACGCTGTTCCTGCCAAGTATAAGGAAATCGGAGTAAAGACCGCAGGAGACTACAACCGTGTGTTTGGTTCCATTATGCGTGGTCGTATCAGCGGTCGTATCGCTGAGGCTATTCGCTCACAGGTATCTTTGCTTGCAGCTAGTCCTGCTTTCTCTGAAGGTACAAACGTGGATTATGCTAAGGCTGCTGACGATGCAGCTACCGTTCTTGATCGTATCAATGGTGTGAGTGGTTTGTCTGCTACAGGTAATAATTGGTTTATGCAAACCAATGAAATCGATGCGCTTGGCTCAGGTGCTTGTCCTGCTGAAATTCTTTGGCGTGGCAGTCGTACCAATGGTGCTGATGACTGGGATCTTGGTCTGAACCAAGAGGCTGATAATTTCCCTCCGTCTCTTTATGGTAAGGGTAGAATCAACCCAACTCAGAATCTGGTCGATGCATTCCCTGCAGTAAATGGTTATCCTATCACCGATGCCCGTTCTGAGTATGATAAGTTGAATCCTTACAGCAATCGAGATCCTCGTCTTGACCTTTATATCATTCATGATGGTAGTACTTATAAGGGAAAGACCATTCATACAGACATTACGACGGCTAATAACAATGATGGTTTGAATAAGATTTCCAATTCTACTCGTACAGGCTATTACATGAAAAAGCTGTTGCGTGAGGATTGTAATCCTGACCCTAATGCAAAGAATCCTAAGTATCATTATCCTGTGTATATTCGCTATACTGAGATATTCCTCGATTATGCTGAGGCTGCCAACGAGGCTTGGGGACCAAAGGGTAAGGAATCTCACAACTACTCAGCTTACGATGTAATCAAGGCAATCCGTCAGCGTGCCGGAATTGGCGAGTTTGGCGGGGATCCATACTTGGATGAGTGCGCTGGTAGCAAAGAGAAAATGCGTGAGTTGATTCGCAACGAGCGTCGTTTGGAACTTTGTTTTGAAAATAAGCGCTTTAGTGACCTTCGCCGTTGGAAAGCTCCTCTAAATGAGGCTGCGCGTGGTGTGGAAATCACTTCAGAGGCTGGTATTCCATCATACAAAGAAATGAAGGTTGAGGATCGCAGCTATAAAGATTACATGTATTACGGTCCTATACCACAGAGCGAAATATTGAAGTGGAGCAACTTGCAGCAGAATAAGGGCTGGGAAGTAAAAAATAACGACTAATATTTAAAATGATGAAAACAATGAAGATAAGCAAATATTTGTCCATGGCTGCATTGGGAATCTTGGCTTTAGGCTTTAACTCTTGTGAGAATGGCAACCAAGAATTTCCTGATTATGAGGGCGGTACTACTGTATATTATCCTTATCAGTATATCGAACGTTCTGTAGTTTTAGGCAATGATGAGAATCGCGATAATACGGATGATAACAATCATGTATTGTATATCGTATCTACAATGGGTGGAGCATATAATGGAAAAAACATCACATTGAATGTAGATGTTGATAATTCATTGTGTGACAATCTGTATTTTGAGGATGGAGTCACTCCTGTAAAGCCAATGCCTGACAATTATTATACAATTCCTACCAAGACGGTTGCGTATAATGGGAAATTGCAGGGACGTCTTCAGGTTAAGTTGGAGGATGCTTTTTTTGCTGACCCAGATTGTGCAAAGAATACATATGTAATCCCTGTTCGCATCAAGGAAATGGTGGGAGCCGATTCTATTCTTTCGGGTTCTCCTGCCGTTGCAGGTACAACTCCTGTTCGTACTGATGCTTCAGCTTGGTTAATTGCTCCTAAGGATTATATCCTTTATTGCGTAAAGTTTATGAATCCATGGGATGGCTTTTATTTCCGTAGAGGAACTGACAAGATTACAGAGAATGGACAAACTCATGAGGTAAAGCGTGAAGGTGCAACTCTTGAAAAGGATGAAGTGAGTCGAATTACAACCAAGAGTTTGAAGGAATGTAATTTCGAAGTCTCTGTAAATAAAGCTGACGGCTCAAAGGTCACTTGCAACTTGAAACTTACGTTCGATGATAATGGTAATTGTACCGTTACTTCTGATACAGAGGGCATGACTGCTTCTGGTACAGGTAAGTTTGTAGAAAAGGGAGCTAAGTTGGCTTGGGGTAACAAGGATCGTGACATCCTGACTCTCAATTACAAGGTTGATTTCGGTTCAGGCATTGTTTTGGAAACATCCGATCAGTTTGTTGCCCAGACTCGTGGTAACACCAATGGTGTTGTTCAATTCAGTCCTCAGTATATCAAGAAGTAATATTCTTGATAGATAAGTGTCATTCTAATAATTTGATTATTATGAAATTGAAAAATATTAATTTAGGTTTAGGCTTGATGGCTCTCTTGGCTTTGTCTTCTTGTGCTGATGACAAGTTCTCGGAGTACAGAACTGATATGACCAAGAATTTGAAGGATTATCAGTATCTGAACAACTACGAGCCTTTGAAGAAATACGTGGAAGATATGAAAACTGCCGGCAAGTGCAATCCCGACTTTAAGTTGGGCATTGCGCTTGAAGCAGCCGAATTCAACAAGCAGGCACTTGTATATTGCCTTGCTGGTAGCAATTTCAATGAAATGACTGCTGGTAATGCCATGAAAATGGCTTCTTGTGTGAAAGATGATGGCAGTACGGATTTTTCGTTAGTCAAGGAGTTCGTCAAGAATGCGCAAGATGCAGGTATGACGATTTATGGCCATACGCTGGCTTGGCATTCTCAGGCAGCCAATAAGTACCTTAAAAATCTTATCAAGGATAAGGAGTTGCCACCTGATCCAAATGGTGGAAACAAGTACTTGGAGATTGCTTGTGGCGAAGCTGGTGCCAATAAATGGGATAAACAGATTAGTTATGTGTTGCCTAAGGCATTGGTTAAGGGACAAAGTTACGTGATGACCGTTAAGGTAAAGGCTTCGGATGGTGGAACTTTTGCTGCTTGGCCTATTTGGGAAGCAAGTGATAATAAAAACGAATGGGGTGGTAGTAATGATGTTCAGTATATGGAAGATTATGACATCACTAACGATTATTCTACTTTGAAGTGGGAGTTTACAGCCAATTTCCCTATTGATAAGCTCCAGTTTGTGTTCGGTAACGTAGGAGGAACCATTTCTTGCGATGACTTTAAGTTGACGAAAGCTGGTTCTGATGAGAATCTTATTGAAAATGGAGACTTTGCAAAAGAGTCGGCTAGTGGTTGGACCCCGACTGGCTGTACCATCAAGGTGGCTTCTGCAGCCGCAGCTGTCGATATCCCTGTAAGTGTTGGTCATCTTACCTTCGATGACGATAACAACCTCGGTGGTTGGGGTATGGATAATACGCCAAAGATTGTAAATGGTGTTTGTGAGGTTGGTAACAACGCTGCCAAGGAAAACCCTTGGAATTCACAAGTTAACTATGAACCAGGTTTCGCTTTCGAGAATGGTAAAACCTATCACTTGAAGATGAAAATCAAGGGTTCTGTAGCTGGTGAATTTGGTGCTGGATTCCAGAATCCTGACGGATACAAAGGCTGTGGTGACTTCCCTACCATCAAGGTTACAACTGATTGGAAGGAAGTTGATGTGGCTACCACATGTAATGGTGACAATGCCTTGCGCCTGCTGCTGAATATCGGTAAATATGCGGGTACCCTCTATATTGATGATTTTGAAGTTTACTACATGAAGTCTGCTAATTCCATTCCTCTTACGGATGAAGAGAAGAAATCTCTTCTTACTGATGCAATGGGCAAGTGGATTGATGGTATGATGGAGGCTACTGATGGTTATGTTACATCATGGGATGTTGTGAACGAGGCGATCTCTGGTAAGGTTGGTGCTGATGGATTCAATGAGTTGCAGCATGCAACTAATGCTCCTGCTTCTGATTTAGCCAATAGCTTCTACTGGCAGGATTATCTCGGTGATATCGACTATGTTCGTACAGCCGTAAGAGATGCACGTAAGAGCTTTGCTGAGCACAATGGTGATCCATCTAAGTTGAAGCTCTTTATCAATGACTACAACTTGGAAGGTTACTGGGATCAGCACGCTAAGCTGAAGAGCTTGATCCACTGGATTGGTCTGTGGGAAGATCCTAATGCAGAGGAGCCTGTTGTTATCGATGGTATTGGTACACAGATGCACGTAACATGCTATGAAGATGCAACTAAGCAGGCTAAGCTTCAGAGCGACATCGAAGAGATGTTTAAGTCGCTGGCTAAGACAGGTAAGCTCATCAAGATTTCTGAGCTTGATATGGCTTATGAGGATGAGGCTGGTACTTCTGTTACCTTCGACAAGATGACTGAGGAGCAGCACAAGCAGATGCGTAGCTTCTATACATTCATCATCCAGAAGTACTTCGAGCTGATTCCACAGACTCAGCAGTATGGTATCACTCAGTGGTGTGCTACTGATTCTCCTAAGGATTCAGGTTGGCGTCCAGGTTGCCCTACAGGTCTTTGGGATAGCAACTATCTCCGCAAGCACACATACGCAGGCTTCGCTGTAGGTCTCGGTGCTCCAGAGTACTGGAATGACGCCAAGTAATTACTATAAAAGACATTAGTTTTAGGTTTATCATACAAAGATTAACCGAAAAAAGATGTTAGTCGTTAAGGTTGGCTGTGTTGTGATGACACGGTCAACCTTTTTGCATTTTTTTAATGATGAAAATATTCTCTTTCTCCTATGTGTCATTCTTGAAAGAGATTGTCTAGTGTGACTTCGCTGTTTACTATACTTTCCTTAAAATGGCACGAAAACGCACTTTTTCTCACTTTTTTTTCGAGAAAAAGTGCGTTTTCGTGCCAAAATCTTTAATTTGGCTTCCCAGAGAAGGACGTGATGTATTAGGCTCATCTGTATATTTTTCCTCTGTTTTGACCAAACATTTGGGGAATCTGGAATATTTTGGGTAAAAACATTTGGGGAATCTGGAATATTTGTTTATTTGACTTTTCCTGATTTCCTCTTCAAATAGGTTTGATGGTGTATCATTTTCGTTATAATGTTGGCTATCAAACCTATTTGGTACTTCTCACAAAGTATTTGTTATACCACGTAAAGTCTTTTTCAGCCCTTTCTGTTATTTTTGCAAGCGGAAATGAGAAACATCTCAATTTTATAACTGGATTTATTAACTTAATAACAAATTGTAAAGCTTATGAAAAAGTTATTTACTTTGATTGTAGCAGCTTTCATGGCTGTAAGTGTGAATGCTCAGACAGAGACTCCTCTTGTTTTGGGTGGTGGCTGGAATGCCGGTTTTGCCGGCGATGCTGATGTTTATGACTTCACTATTAACAAGCAGTATGGTGCAGCAGAGTTTGCCTGCAACGTCAACTCTGCTGATTATCCTAAGTATATCCTCGAGTTCGAAGATCCGCTTCCTGCCAACTTCCAGGTGAACTATACTTGGAAGGCTTCTGCTGATGCTGAAGGTGAGGCTACTCCTGCTTATGGTCGTGCTGTGGGCGATGGAACTACCAAGAAGTTTGAATTGGTATTCGCCCCGGAGCATCCTTACATCGTAGGTGTAAGCGTGCAGCATACCGATGATGAGGAGGTGAACCTGAAGGTTAAGAAGATGATTTTGGTTGCCGCTGACGGTACTGAAAAGAAAATTAATGCCTCCTTCACCAGTTGGGGTGGTACTGATAACACAGTTGTTTATAAGGGTATAGTTTCTTTCGATAAACAGTACCAGCAGCTTGCTATCAATGGCTTGGCTGGCAAGAGTAATGTTACAGTCAAGGTGAAACTAGCTGAGCCAACCCCAAATGTTCAGATGTGTGTAGATTACGAGGATAATACATCTGAGTGGCCTTCATTCGGAGGCAGCGATGAGATTACTTTCACCACCAAGGAAGGTGTAGCCATCAAGAACGTGGGTATCCAGTATATCGACCCAGAAAATAATCCTGCAAAGATTTCTGTGCTCGGTGCCTGGTTGGTTGATACAGCTACCGGTATTTCTAAGGTAGAGAATCTGAAGGTTGCTCAGGATGGCAAGTGCTTCAACCTCGCTGGTCAGCAGGTAGCCAAGGGTTACAAGGGCATTGTGATCAAGAATGGTAAAAAGATGGTTATCAAGTAATAGATGAGACGTTTTACAATGCTCGCATCTCTCCTCATGGTTCTGTGCCTACAAATGGCGGCACAGACCTGGGAAGATGTAAAAGTGGGGACTTCTACTCGCAAGACCCTCACTTATGTACCAAAAAATGTAGAGAAATCACCAGCTCTGGTGATTTCTCTTCATGGTATGAATCAGGACCCTGGGTATCAGCAGAATCAGACGCAATGGAATGCGCTGGCTGATACCGAGGGCTTTATTGTTACTTATCCGCTGGGTAATAACAAGATGTGGGACACTAACGGTACTTCTGATGTGAAGTTTGTGGAGACTGTCATCCAAGAAATGATAAAACAGCACCATGTGGACAAGAACCGCATCTATCTCTCGGGTTTCTCTATGGGTAGCTGGCTGGGGTATCATTGCCTGGAAACTCTTGGCGATCAGATTGCCGCCTTCGGACCTGTGAGCGGTGTGGATATCGGTAAGCAGCCTAGAGCTAACCGCATGGTGCCTATCATGCATATTCACGGAACCGCTGATGATGTGTTCAAATATACGGGCGATCCTTATCACATGGCTGGCGGTTATCCTAGCATTGAGGAATATGTAAAGAAGTGGGCTGCCTACGAAGGATGTGATACAAGCAATCCGCAGGTAATCCGTCCTTATCCTTCCGGCAGCACAGGTCCCAAAGCTACACGTACTATATATAATAATGTGAACGATGATGTAGAAGTGAACCTTATCTCCATTGACGGTAAGGGCCACTGGCATTCCAACGAAGCAAACGGGGTAAATTCTACCCTGGAACTGTGGAACTTCTTCAAGCGTCATCAGTTGAACCAGCCTTCGGTACCTGTGGAAAACCGCAACTATTTCATCCGTTACGAGAGTACTGTGGGCGAGAACCTCTGGGACCGTCAGGCTGTCTACACCTTGCCAAAGGCTTTGGAGAAGGGTGCCAAGTATAGGCTGACCATGAAGATGAGAACTTCAGCAGATTGCGCTGAATTGGGATTCTGGCCTATCTGGAATGCAAGTGCCAACAAGAACGAGTGGGGTGGAAGCGATGATGTGCAGTATCTGGCAGCCTATTCTATAGAGGCTGGCGACTGGAAAACGCTGACCTGGGATTTCACAGCCAACTTCACCTTGGATACCTTCCAGTTTGTATTTGGCAAATACGGTGGTACACTCGATATTGACGACATGGTGTTGGTGAAGGAAGGAACATCAGAGAATCTGATAGCCAACGCCGATTTCTCAGCCCGCAATATTCAGGGCTGGAGCACCAACTGGAATGGTCCAAGCTATTTTCTTGCCAACGAAGCCTATGCATCAACAGGCATCGAGAAGCCAGCTGTGGCAACCATGATGAAATCTGCGGATAGGGCATACTACACTCTTCAAGGTGTGAAGGTTATTCGACCTACCAAGGGTATTTATATCCATGGTGGTAAGAAAATCGTGATTAAATAATTAACAGAAGTTTCGCATGTGGTTCAAGTACGGGCTGAAGGCCCAAAAGCTCCAAAAGCAGCACGCCCTGAAAGGGCAGAAGCTCCTAGCCCAGGGCATCGCCCTGGGTATAAT
>ENA-OURN01000265-OURN01000265.1-human-gut-metagenome-genome-assembly--contig:-NODE-265-length-24563-cov-11.5349_pt1 | contig 24563 bp, 15 predicted proteins | sample MGYA00242099_ERZ508987 | MGnify/ENA primary metagenome ERZ508987 (study PRJEB26280, sample SAMEA2531405) | human gut metagenome | biome: human gut; feature: human-associated habitat; material: faeces... | reverse complement strand
GACGGTTTACTTCCGCGTCACAGGTAGGGTGTTAAAAATCCAGATAATTCAAGGTTAACAAAGAAGCGACAGCGCCCTCGCAGCGGAGTTTTGCACTGGCCCGCATAATCGTCTGTTGCGGCGCCAGCATTGTAGCTCACTTTGCTCGCAAAGTGAGGGCCACGAACATGTAGCGAATATAGCCAGCGCTTTAGGGCATATCTTCGTTGGATTTTTAGCCGTGTTTGGCCGCCACAATATTCGTCCCCCTCACTTTGCGAGCAAAGTGAGCTATAGTGCTGCGCCTCAGGCTTTCGCCGAATGTTCGCGTAGCGCCTCTTGTCGTTGCACCGCAAGCGCCTTGCTATTTGGTTTAAAACCCCGCAGAGATTTTCCTGGATTTTGAACACCCTACCTTCACGGGCTTGGAAAAAGTGCAGAGGAACGAACATCTTTTTCTGAAAATTTTTTGTGATAAGAGAAACGCGCCCTTGCCGCAAAGCCGCTTCATGCCAACTTTTCTTCGTCAAGTCAGGCTACGGCTCGGCAATGTCAAAACTCGTTTTGCCATTGCTCTCACCTTGCACTGACTTTGCACAGGAAAAATAATGGGAGCACCTTGCTGCCCCTTGTAAAAAATGGACGATAGTATAAATATGACACACACTGCCCATTCCGAGTGCGTCAATGGAGTGGAAATCGTAGCAGAGGAGACGACCCCACGTCATCTGTCAGGTGGTGATAAACCCGAAGAAGGCATGCCGGATATGATTGTCGGGGCAAGCTATGCCGGAGCTGCTGCCATCGCCAAAAATCTCTGCTGACTGCATGATGAACATCTCATCGAAACCAACCTCTTCAAATCCACATCGTCACACACTTAAAATCTAAGAAAATGAGAGAAAGCGACCATCTTATTCTCATTGCCAGTGGTAAAATCTAAGCAAAAGCCACCCACAGCTGGCTCGTATTAATGAGCGGTGACAATGCTGCGAATACTGCAAAAGTTCAAGGCTTTGCGCTCTGCCTTCCGACAAAGCACACGGGGCGACCAAGAACATTTCCGATAATGCTTCTGCTGTGTCACGAGATAGCCGAAGCAAGGCGCTTGCCACCGCCCCACATCTAACCCCTACCCATGTAGTCCACCTCTCCCACTCCTCCACACCCAAGCGCACGAAAAAGCCGCCATGCGCACAGCAAGAGAGCCAATGCGCACGGCGGCTGAAAGAAAGGATTGCCCGAAAGGGAGGGCTTGGGAGAATGGGTACTACTTTTTGTACGACTGATCTAACAGTGGCAAAATCATTTTCGGGTCTTTCTTGAACTCCTTCAATGAAATCTCATCATTCTCTATTTTCTTTATGACTTCAGGAAAATCCTTTAAAGCAAATTTTAGTTCCTTCTTTATTGCAACTCGTATCCCTTTGATATCAAGCCAATATGCGTTCGCATAGGTGGCATCCTTGGTCAAGTAGTAGTATTTCCAAGTGTCGCGTGAAGTGGTGGAACTTTTGGTGTACGTGTTGTCCGCAAAGGACATCGTATATCCCTTTACGTTCTTGCCATTATAGAAAAGGCGCAAGAAAACAGGCTTCTTGAATGGTTTCGGGTTTTTGTGGAGAGGACCAGGAATAGTGGACAATGCTTGAACCGATTCGTAGACAAGAGGCATAGAATCCATTTCAAGGTTGACGAACTCCACTCTTTTCACCTCTTCACTCGTATAGGTAGTAGTTTCCCCCTTGTACTCTGTGCTAAAGGTAAACTTCTTTACTTCAGGAAGCATGGTGTTGTAGAAACTTGTCATGGAGTAGCCTTCCAAAGTAGTTCCGTCCACCTTGGTTATCCTTACACGATACTGTTCAGACTTCTCCGCTTTTTGTGCATACGCACAGAATACGGAGAAGAATGCAACTAAGATAGCAATGACTTTGTTCATAATCATAAAAAGTTTTAGTTCGATTTCGCAAAAATAGACATTTTATCTCACACCTCCCACAAATCCCCCATAAAAATCATGCTGCGGAAACTTCTCACACCCAATATACAGCGTATCAAAAGCATCCGTGCCATCGGTGCGGTGCTCCAATAAATCCTCCTCCCCGGTTCAGGATTCTTCTCTGTTGACTTGTTCTTGCAAAAGCCGTTTCTTCCGCGTTTCACGCCAGCCGATTGCACCGCAAGAATAAGGTCATCATTGTTCTGGCGATTGAGATAAGGCATGAGCCGCTGCTTGCCAGCGAAGCCTTGGTTGATGAGCAAATACTAACCATAGTCGGCTTATGTTTTGGACAAAATAAACAGGCGCACGTGTCGGATGCACGTACGCCTGTTATATAAGTATATTCCAGCGGAATGATGTCTGATTTTATTTGGCCTCGTTGATGGTGCAGATGCTGACGCGGTTCCAGTCGCTTTCGCTGAACATGTTGCCAACGCCCTGTCCTTCAGCCTTGATGCGGTCGGCGGCGATGTGATATTTGTTGACCAAGATGGTCTTCACTGCTTCAGCGCGTGCGTTGGCGATTTTGGCGTTGACTTCAGCGCTGCCCTCTGGAGAAGCGTAACCTTTGATGCTCACCGTGGCGCTCTTGTGGTTTTTGAGGAATGTGGCGATGCGCTCGATGTTGGGGAGTTGCGAGGCGTCCACTGTGCTCTTGCCCTGACGGAAGGTGACGGTTTGCTCCATAGAGTTGGTTGACTTCGTGATGGTCTCAACCACAGGCTTCTGGTTGCGGGCATCGTTGAGCATTTGCTGCAGCGAGCGGATGTTGGCGTTTTGCTTGGCGATTTCGCGGTCTTTGCCTGACACCTGTGAGCGGAGGTCGTTGATTTTCGCGTTCAAGGCATCAATCTCGCCCTGGTTGTAGGCGCGGAGGAAGGTCATGTAGTGCTGGCCGTTGTTTTTGTTCTTGAAATGGTAGGTTGCGCCTGCGAGCAATTCGATGGCGCTCTTGTTGATGTTGCAAGAAGGACTGGTTTTCCCGTTGTCCATGTTGTAAACGATTGACGGCTTGAGCGACAGCGTCCAAATCTTCTTCTTGCCCAGGTTGAAGTTGAGGTTGAAGCCATATTTGGTGGTCATGTAGTTGAAACTTGAACCAGCAGAGGCGTTATAATAATTACGTCCCCATCCTGCGCCGACAACGGCTTCCACTTCGAAGAAGCGCGGTTTGCCCTGGTAGCCCCAGATGGCGTTGGAAACATTGAATTTGCCGAGAAGGCTGAGGTTTGAAGCGTCGAAGACAGTGGCGCTCTCGCTCACGTTGTTGGCTGCCATAAACTGTGCGCCGAGGGCGAAGACCGGCGTGATTTGCTTGGTGAGCTCAACGCCGTAGGTGGCACGCATGTTCTTGAAGAAGGCCGAGTGGGTGGTTGGGGTGATGCCGCCGGCAACAACGCCAGCCGACCAGTTGTCGTAAAAGCCCGAACCTTGAACGGTTTTTTGAGCGTTGGCCGTGAGCACCATTGCGCCCATAGCCATAAATGCGATAAACTTTTTCATAACTGTCTGTTATTTAGATGGTGATTTTTGTTTGTGCAGATTGTGAACGCGTGGGGGCTGCGTTAGCCCCGCTTTCTGTTCAACAGATATGCAAAAATAGTACTTTCTTTTTGCAAATGCAAGATACTTTTGGGAAAAAGAAAGTTTTCTCCCTGCCAAGCCGCGCTTGTGGAACGCCAGGACGCTGCGGGCAGACGGAAGGCGCGTCAGAACACCAGTAGGGCCATGAAAAAAGCCACGAAACCTGCTGGAAGTATTCCGCTGGTTTCGTGGCTCGTTTTGTAGTTGAAGGCATGACGGGGTGGGGAATCCCAGTTTTGCCGTTGTTTATTTCAGAATCATCTTGCGAACGCTTCCGTCGCTCATGCGTACAATGTTCACACCCTTGACAGGGGCAGAGTGGCGTTGGCCATTTGGCGTATAGTAGGCCACAGGCGTTGCTTTCTCGGCGGCAGTGTTTTCAACCTGCTCGATGCCAGTGGTGACACTCTGGCTTGGGAAGACAAACATGCCGGGGAACCAATAGTGCTTCAGGCCCGTCATGGGATATTCGGCGAGGAATTTGCCGTTGGAGTCACATTCGTAGACCGTGTAGTCCGTGCTGCCCCAGCTTTTGAAGAGGCTCATGAAGAGGTGGTCTGTTGTGGGGTCAACGCGGAAGCTGCAGCCATAGACAAACCATCCTGCGGCCGTTTTCGTGAGGTCAACGATTTCGGTGCATTCGTTCTTGTCGATGTCATACTTGTAGATGTGGTCGGGACCAGTCCAGCCAGAGGCATAACCCCAGTAGAGCACGTTGTTTTGTACGCTCGCACAGAAAGTTCCTGCCGTCCATGCGTAGTCAACGGCTGGCGTGTGCATGCCGTCGGCGAGCGCCACGCTTTCCGCTTTCATCGTTTCCGTGTTCAGGCGGCAGATACTTGAAGCCGTGTTGGCCCAAAGCGAACCATCTTTGGCGCAGACGATGGATTTATAGGCACCTTCAAAGGTTGCTTCAACCTGGTCGGTTTCGGTGTTGATGACGACAAGGCCGTTTTTGTTGGTAACGGCGTAAACCTTTCCCCCTTTGAGAATCATGTTGCCGCATTCGCCCTGCAATCCTTTGCCGTTGGCGTCGGTCACTTCCTTCGTGATTTCCTGCTTCTCGAGGTCGAGGATGTAGATACCATCGGAAGTGCTCACGTAGGCCTTCTCAGCAGATACGCCCACGAAGCTACGGCCCTGGAAATTGAGCTTGCTTTCGTCGATGTTTTCAATCTGCTTTTCAACGGCCAAGGTCTTGGCGTTGCAGATGGTGATCATTCCGCCAGAGACAGAAGCCCCTGGGTCTTTGGCTGTCTTGGAGATGATGTAGAACTTGTCGTTGAAGATGGCACCATAGCAAGCCGTGCCGCCCACGTTCTCCACCACGTTGTACGACCATTCGCCGTTGGGCGAGAGATAGTTGATGGATGAATTCTGGTGGCCATACCAGTCTTCGTTGACCACTAAGGCACCGTATGACTGGCCTGCGTTGGCCGCATCCTGTGCGAAACTTGCCACGAAGGCAACGAGGGTAAACAAGAAAAGCGTAATTCTTTTTCTCATAATAATTGTGTTTGAATGGTTGATATTTCGATATGATAAAATCTTGTGCATCAGTCCTCTGGCATCATTCTGCAGCCTCTGCGTGGAGGTCTTCTGCGCCGCTGATTTCCGTTGAAGTCTCGCCGAGCCAGCCACACAACTGGTTTTGTGCACAATAGACGCGTACGAAATGGATGCGCGAGAGTTTCACGGGGCGGCGGTTGGCATCTACGGCCCAGTCGATGTTGAAGCTACAGCCGTTGGCATCATTGTTAGGATGGTTGTCGGCATAGCCGTAGCGTAGGGACGAGAGCACCCAGTAGGGGGCTTCCTCCGTTCCTTGGTTCACGCCGTTGGGAGGAAGCAGGGTGCCTTTGAAGGTGAGGGGCGATGAGAGCCACTGGGGAAAATACTCCTGAGCATGAAACTGGTTGCGGGCGAGGATGCCGTTACGGCCTTGGTTGTCGGTCCAAGGAATGTCGGAAAGGGCGTTCGCCGTGTAGGTGATTTCGTAGCCATACACCACCTTGCCCACGCTGTCGACATCTGCACTTCCGGAGAGTTCATACCAAGGGTCGTCTGGCAAGCCGTTGCCGTTCACGTCCTCCGACACCATCACGATGCCCGGTTCGCTGTTGCCCTCAAAGGCATTGCCGCGGATGAGAAAATCCGCTTCGCCGCTGACATTGACCACGGGGTGGTCGAAATGAAACGTGATATAGCCGCCGTAGCCTCCCAGACTCACCAGACCGCCGCGGTCTCCGCCGATGGCTTCGGTGCATTTCCGCGCCATGGCTGCCGCGTCGTCGCCCGCCTCGTAGGTCGGCAGGACGTTGACGTGCTGTCCCGGCGCCGGCACATATTCGTCAACGGCCGCGATGAATTTGCTGCGCTGCGTAGCAGGCGTGTCGGGATTTTCGGGCAGATGAGGTTTGTGGTAAACAAACGCGGCGTGTCCTGGAATGTCGCCCGTGTTGACAGCCCAATCGTAAGAGCCGTCGGCCTTGAAATGCAGTAGGCGTCCGCTCGACACGTAGTTTTTGGCATCCATCAGATAGAAGTCGCGGTGTTCCGGATTGACGATAATCCCGTAGGGCATCTCAATTTGCTGCACTTCGGGAGCCGACGACAAACTGCGCGTCACCACCTCATGCGTCTTCACGTTGATGATGCCATAAGAAATGGTGTTGCTCTGCGTCACCTTGCTGTATTGCACACCGATATAATAAAGAGAGTCGCCCACGATGCAGACGTTGCTCACCGGCACATCAATCATGCCCGCCTTCTTCATCGCGCCGTCGGCGTCCTTTGCCAGCCAATAGAGGCGGGCAGGGGCGTTTTTGTAGTTGCCGCGCGAAACTGTCCACAGTTGCCCATAGCGGTCGGCACGCAGGAGCGAGAGGTTGATGTCGACATCAATTTTGCGCACCTCCTTAAAAGTGTTCAAGTCAATTTCGCTCACCGTGCGGTCGTAGTTGGGCGTGCGGTAGCCTCCGCTGTTTGCCACGTAGAGCTTGTGGCCTAACACGGTGAGCTCTTCAGGCTGATAGCCCACCGTCACCTTGTCGACAATCTGCATCGAGAGCGTGTCAATCTTGTAAACCGCTCCCACTTCAGCATCGGGGCGTATCGCCACAGGAGCCACGTAGGCGCTCACATAAGCGTAAGGGCCGCTAAAGCAAACGCTGCGGCAGTTGGGAATGCTGATTTGTGCCTGTTTCTTGCAGGTGTAGGCATTGAGCACCTCCACTTTGTTGGAGCAGTTGACAACCATCCATAATTTGCTGCCGTAGACTTTGACATCGTTGCCGACATCGCCCAGTTCCTTCACCTCGTTGGGGTTGGAAGCGGCGTAAACATTGCGGTGGTAGACCGGCGAGCCAGTTTCAGAAGCGAGGTCAAGAAAATCGAGCGTCGCCTTGTTGCTGCCCATGTTGCCCTCGTTGAGCACGTAAAGGCCAGAGATGTTGCCGTTTTCGGTTTTTCCGCCCGTGATTTCTGTTTCAGATTCAAAAATCAGTTCGTCGTTTCGGCAGGCTGTCAGTGTCAGCAGGGCCAAAGCCAGGAGGAATATTCTTTTTGTCATATATGGGATGTTCTAAGTAATGGTGGATGAGAAAGGGGGAGAGTCCTATCTTATAAGTCGTATTCCAGCGTCAGCATGAAATGGCGTTTCGGCATGGGATAGTTGACAATCACGTCATAATCTTGCGCCAGCAAATTGTTGACGTCCAACCGTGCCTGCCAGCGTTGCGCTTGATAAGACAAGGAAAGGTCGTGCGTGTACCAGGGTTCAAGATGATTGACACGTATGTTTTCCTGTTGCGAATAGCGTTCCCCCGTATAGATAAAACTGTAGTTGAGGCTCCACGCCTTCCACGTGGCAGCCAGAACGGCGGTGCCGCTGTGCCAGGGAATGTAGGGAATTTGGTGCCGGTGGAACGAGTTTTTCGGGTTCGTCACGTCGCGGGCATCTTGGTAAGTGTATTGCAAGCGGGCGGTGAACGAGCAGTTGCGCGAAGGCATCAGTGTCAGTTCGCCCAAGGCCTCAATTCCCTTGATACGTACGTGCCCCAAGTTGAGCATCGTCCAGCGAAACTGCTGCCCTTTGGGATAGGCCACGATTTTGTCGCCCACGGAGTTGTAATAAGCATCGGTCTGCAAACGCCAGTGGCAACGCTGCGGCAAACGGCTTTTGGGCGTTTCGAAGGTGACACCAGCATCGTATTGCAGCGCACGCTCGGGCTTCAGCGCCGAACTGCCCATGTCGGCATAATAGAGGTCGTTGAATGTTGGCATGCGGAAACTGCGCTTGCAGAAGGCGCGTAGCGTGAGCCAGGCGTCGGGGAAGGGAACGTAGGAGAGGACAATGGCGGGAGAGAGCGACGGACGGAGGTGTCCCGCTGTACCGATTTCCACCCTGTCGTTGATGTCCTGCGCCACCACCGATGCCTGCGCCTTCAGTCTCCCCGCGTTCACCGAAGAAGCCAGGGCCAGGGCATGCGTCAGGCGGCGCGGCCGGGCAAAATCCGTTAGGTTGGCATCGAGGCGGTTCCAGCGGAAGTCATAGCTCAGGGAAAGCGTCCACCATTGAGGGAGAATTTCATAGGCGTTGGCCCAGGAAGCAAAGAGCTCCTGCTGCCGATAAGTGTTGTCCACATGAATTTGCGTCTCGTCGTTGTTGACGTAGCGAGTCTGATAGTAGGCATACTTCGCCGTCAGACGTGAAGAAAACCGTTCGCCGAAATCCTTGCGCAGGTTGCCTTGCAGGAAGGAATTGTGGTCCCATTGCCGTTCCCCTCTGCGCCAGACGTTGCTCACGATGGCACCGGGAATGCCCCGTTCAGAATGGTAGGTGTATGCCTTCATCTGCCATAGCCCCGCCGTCAGACGTCCGTAGAGATTCTCTTCGGCCCGCACTGCCCAGATGTCGCCGTTGTGGCGCACGGCGGTGGTGTCGTAGGCCACGGCTCCGCTGGGTGTCTTCTTGCGATAGCGAAATTTATAGCGCCCGCTCGACATCAGTCCTCCCACGCTGAGAGAATGGCTCAAGAGTGGCGAGAGCCGTTGCTCCCAAAGGGCGTTGAGGCGCCACGTGTCGCTCGAGCCGCTCTGTGCTTTCAGTTTCAGATGCCAGGGCTTGTCGGCAGAAAACTGCGGTTGGCGCGTGCGGATATAGACGGTGCCGGCGTTGGAAAAGTCGGATGCCGTTTGTAGCGCTGCGCTGCGTTGTCCGTTGTAGAGCGAAATCTCCTCCACGTTGTCGAGCGAAAACTGTCCCAGGTCAATCTGCCCGTTTTGCGCGTTGCCGAGCGCAATGCCATCGTAGGCGATGCCCAGATGATGCGTACCCATGCTGCGGATGTTGATGGTTTTGATGCCACCGATACCGCCGTAGTCTTTCAGTTGGAGTCCAGAAAAATAGCGCAACGCGTCGGCCACGTTGAGATTGCTCATGCGCTTCAGTGCTTCGCCAGAAAGCGTTTGCGGCACCATGATTTCGCGGTGCTTCAGTTTGGCGTTGACAACGGCCTCTGAAAGATGGTAAGCGCTGTCGTTGCTCTCAAAAGCCTCTGTGGCATTCATTGCGCAGGATGCCTTGTCGGTCTTCGGTATTTCGTTTGCCGCCTCTGCCACTTCTGCTTCTGGCAGATATAAAGCCCAAGCAAGTAGCGCGAACAGCGTCCGCACGTTTCGGTATCTTCTCGTCATATATATATGGGGGTCATTGGAAACACCTCCTTGGCATTTCCTTTGCCGAGCCTATGCCTTCCTCGAGGCACAAAAAGCGGCTCACAACCATGTGGCAGGTCTTCTGGCTTGTCCTCATCTGGTTCGTCTTCCCGTGGAATTTCTTTGAAACGCAGCGCTTGCTTTGGCTGGCAATGCTTCCGTTACGCCCACAGTGACATCTTCTGAACCGATGAAAATCAGGACTCACAGCAGCGGGACTGCACAGGTTTTCCACCTGTTTCCCTATTAGTAATGGTGAAAGAATAAGTTGAGCAATTTTGACCTGTATTTTTGTTGGTTTTGGAATTTGGAAGAGGGAGCATAGCGGGCTATGTGACCGATGATAAATTTCAAAAACGGCAAAAATGCAGGTCATAAGAAACAACTCCTTATTTCCTCAAAATTGGTCAAGTTATTTTTTTACCATTACTTATGGCCCGCGTCCCATGCAATGCGGCAAGGGTAGGGGCCACCACTGGCTTTTCAGACGCAAAGTTACAAACAAAAATCGATTGCGGCTGAATGGCCTTCCGCTATTTCGTCCCGTAAGCCTTCATCTTGCTATATGGAGTATGTAATTTTGTGATATAACGACACATAAAAAAAGCAAACGGGGCAGATACTTTGCCATAAATCGCTAATTTTGCAGCAAAACTTAACCCAAGAAAAAGCAAACCAATGGTAAAAATTACAAAGGAAGCTGCCTTGCTGTATCACTCGCAAGGCAAACCGGGAAAGATTGAAGTCGTTCCCACTAAACCTTATCGCACACAGACCGACCTTTCGCTCGCTTATTCTCCGGGCGTGGCTGAGCCTTGCCTCGAGATTCAGAAGAATCCGCATGATGCTTATAAGTATACCAACAAAGGCAATCTCGTTGCCGTGATTTCAAACGGAACAGCGGTGCTCGGCTTGGGCGACATCGGTGCCATGAGCGGCAAACCAGTGATGGAAGGTAAGAGTTTGCTCTTTAAGATATATGCCGGCGTTGACGCTTTCGACATCGAAGTCAACGAGAAAGACCCCGACAAGTTCATTGAGGCAGTGAAGGCCATTGCCCCGACGTTCGGTGGCATCAACTTGGAAGACATCAAGGCACCTGAGTGTTTTGAGATTGAACGCCGCCTGAAAGCTGAGCTCGACATCCCAGTGATGCACGACGACCAGCACGGAACGGCCATCATCTCGGCTGCCGGCTTGATCAACGCCATCGACGTGGCAGGCAAGAAGCTGGAAGACGCCCGCATCGTTGTGAACGGTGCCGGTGCGGCCGCCATTTCCTGTACCCGTCTCTATTGCTCCTTTGGCGCACGCAAGGAAAACATCGTGATGCTCGACTCTCGCGGCGTTATTCGTGTTGACCGCGAAAACCTGACGGAGCAGAAGCGCGAATTTGCCACCACCCGCGACATCCACACCCTGGAAGAGGCCGTGAAGGATGCCGACGTATTCGTTGGTCTCTCGAAGGGCAACGTGCTTTCAAAAGACATGGTGCGCTCAATGGCCAAGAACCCCATCATCTTCGCCCTGGCCAATCCTGTACCTGAAATCTCTTATGAGGATGCCAAGGACGCACGCCCCGACGTATTGATGAGCACGGGACGTACTGACTATCCTAACCAAATCAACAACGTTATCGGCTTCCCGTATATCTTCCGTGGCGCCCTCGACACCGCCGCCAAGGCCATCAACGAGGAAATGAAGCTTGCCGCTGCACGCGCCATTGCCGATTTGGCACGCCGCCCGGTGCCCGACATCGTAAACCGTGCCTATCATGTGCGCAACTTTACGTTCGGTCCTGATTATTTTATCCCAAAACCTGTCGACCCACGCCTCATCACGGAGGTTTCAATGGCTGTGGCAAAGGCCGCCATTGAGAGCGGCGTGGCCCGCAAGGTCATCACCGACTGGAAGGCTTATCGCCAGCAACTGCGCGAACTGATGGGACAGGAAAGTAAGCTGACGCAAAACCTCTATGACACGGCTCGCCTCTCGCCGCGACGTGTGGTCTTTGCCGAAGGCACGCACCCCACTATGCTTGAAGCTGCCATCCGCGCCAAAGAGGAGGGTATCTGCCATCCAGTTCTTTTGGGCAACGACGTGCAGATTCGCAAGATGGCCGAAGACATGAAACTCAACCTCGACGGCGTTGAGGTGCTCAATCTTCGCAACGACAGTGAGGCGGAGCGCCGTCAGCGCTATGCCGAAATCCTGGCGAAGAAGAAGCAGCGCGAGGGCTACACGTTGCAGGAAGCCATCGACAAGATGTACGAGCGCAACTACTTCGGCATGATGATGGTGGAGACGGGCGATGCCGACGCTTTCATCACCGGTCTTTACACGAAATATTCCAACACCATCAAGGTGGCCAAGGAAGTGATTGGCATCCGCGAGGGCTATAACCACTTCGGAACGATGCACCTCATCAACTCCAAGAAGGGGGTGCTCTTCATTGCCGATACTCTGATCAACCGCCACCCCGATAGCGAGACGTTGCTCGACATCGCCAAACTCTCGGCTTCAACGGTGCGTTTCTTCAATCGTACGCCGGTGATTGCCATGTTGTCGTATTCAAACTTCGGCACGGACAACACGGGAAGCCCCGTGGCCGTACATCAGGTGGTTGACCAGATGCAGCGCGAGTTCCCCGACCTGGCCATCGATGGCGAAATGCAGGTGAACTTTGCGCTCGACAAGGACTTGCGCGACGACAAATATCCGTTCACACGCCTGAAAGGCATGGATGTCAACACCCTCGTGTTCCCGAACCTGACGAGTGCCAACGCTTCATACAAGATGATTAAGTCGATGGCTGAAGATGCCGAAGTTGTCGGCCCAATCCAGATGGGATTGAAGAAGCCTATCCACTTCACCGACTTCGAATGCAGCGTGCGTGACATCGTCAACATCACTGCCGTGGCTGTCATCGATGCCATCGTTCAGGAGAAGAAAGACCAGAAGGCATAAGCAATTGCTTATATATAACAAGGAGTGCCATACTTCAAACATCCGATAGATGCTTGGAGTATGGCACTCCTTGTTTATGTCCTTGGGGGGAGGGGCAAAATGCAGAAAAATCTCTGCGCGATTCTGGGGAAAATAGCAAGGCGCTTGCGGTGCAGCGACAAGAGGCGCTACGCGAACATTCGGCGAAGGTCTGAGGCGAAGCACTGTAGCTCACTTTGCTCGCAAAGTGAGGGGGACGAATATTGTGGCGGCCAAACACGGCTAAAAATCCAACGAAGATATACCCTAAAGCGCTGGCTATATTCGCTATGTGTTCGTGGCCCTCACTTTGCAAGCAAAGTGAGCTACAATGCTGGCGCCGCAATAGACGGTTATGCGGGCCAGTGCAAAACTCCGCTGCGAGGGCGTTGTCGCCTCTTTGTCAACCTTGAATTATCTGAATTTTTAACACCCTACCTTTTAGGGGCGTTGTCGCATCTCTACCAACCTTTTTTGGGGGGGATTTTGAATGCCCCACCTCATGGCCTACCTGCTTTCCCCTTCGACCATTCTGTAGAACCCGTCGTCAGAAGTCAGGATTTCTTCATCGGTGAGATATTGGAGCGCCTCGGCAACTTTCTCTTTCGAGAAGCGGTCTGAGCAGAATTCGTCAACCTGTCGCGGACGTCCGTCGGCCATCATGGTTTCAATCATGTGGCACACCTCTTCGAGCGACCTTTTCTCCTTGCGCCGTTCCACACACACATCGCAGTGTCCGCAGTCTTCGCTCTTTGTCTCTCCGAAATAGTCAAGGAGGATGCGGCTTCGGCAGCGGTCGTCTTTTTCGGCATAATTGAGAATGGCGTTGATGCGGCGCAGATAATCGTCGCGGCGCTCCTCATACACCTCTTGCGAGAGTGTGGCACGTTCCACACGCCGTTGCAGATAGGTGATATGTGGAACGTTCTTGTGTGGGATATAGTGGATGATGCGCAGTTTCGTGAGCAACACCAGCGCGTCATAGACCTCCTGCGGTGTCATTTCGCATTCCGCGCCGAGGCGTTGCTCGTCGATGGGCACATAGTCGGAAAAGATGCCGCCATAGAGCCGCAGCACGCCTTTAATCACCCTGTCGGCGGCGCCTTGCAGTTGGTGCAGGCGGTAGAGGTCGTCGCGCCCAGTGAGGAAAAGCAGGCGCGAGGTGTTTTCCTCCTCCTCCCGAAAGTCGATGTAGCCAGCCTGCGTGAGAATGCGGAGCGCACTGAGCACCGGCACGGGGAAGAGCTTGAAATTGACGCAGAAGCGTTGCAGGTTAAACTCGTAGTTCACGTTCATTCCGTCGCCAACGGCGAGCTGGAAGAAATAGGCAAGTTTGTCATAGACGTCGGCGATATATTCCTTCGTGGGGAAGGTCTCGGGGATGCGCCGCAGCATTTTCCCGTGGTCAGAGCGGTTGTAGAGCAAAACGGCATAAGCCGGTTTGCCGTCGCGTCCGCCACGTCCCGCCTCCTGGAAATATGCCTCAACGGAGTCGGGCAAGTCCATGTGAACCACTACGCGCACGTCGGGCTTGTCGATGCCCATGCCAAAAGCGTTGGTGGCCACCATGATGCGCACTTCGTCGTTTTGCCAAGCCTTCTGCCTCACGTCTTTGTCGATGTCGCTCAGTCCGGCATGGTAGTGCAGGGCCGTGAATCCCTCTTGCCGCAGTTTCTCCGCCACTTCGGATGTGCCTTTTCGGCTGCGCGTGTAAACGATGGCGGCCCCCTTTATGTTTCTGAGAATGTGAAACAGTTCTGTTTCTTTGTCCTGCGTTTTGCGCACCACATAATAGAGGTTGCGGCGGGCAAAACTCATGCGGAACACGCGCTTCTGTCCTTCGCGGAAGTGCAGCTGTGCGCAGATGTCGTCAACCACCGCCGGCGTGGCCGTGGCCGTCAGCGCCAGCACGGGAACCTCTGGCAGGAGTTGGCGTATCTGGGAAATCTGTAGGTAAGAAGGGCGGAAATCGTAGCCCCACTGAGAAATGCAGTGGGCCTCGTCGACGGTGATGAAGCTCACCTTCATGCGCTTCACTTTGTTTTGGAAAATCTCCGTTCCGAGTCGTTCTGGCGACACGTAGAGCAGTTTGTAGGCGCCGAAGATGCTGTTGTCGAGGTGTTTCAGAATTTCGTCGCGCGTTTGTCCCGAATAGATGGCCGCCGCCTGTATGCCCCTTTTCTTCAAATTGGCCACCTGGTCTTTCATTAAGGCGATGAGCGGCGTAATCACGATGGTCATCCCCTCAAGTGCCAGGGCCGGCACCTGGAACGTGATACTCTTTCCACCGCCCGTTGGCATCAGTCCGAGCGTGTCGTTGCCCGTCGTGATGCTCTCGATGATTTCCGCCTGAATGCCGCGAAAGTCATCGTAGCCCCAATATTGCTTCAAAATCTCGTGAAACCTGTCCATACTCGTTTCCGACTATTTATTCACAGGGGCGTATGTCTTCAATTTGCAGTTGCACCTCGCCCCGTTTGTGGGTGTTTTCTTCAACGGCGTAGCAGATGTCGAACGCGCGTTTCGTCTTGATGTATCGTGCCTGCGAACTTTGTCCGAAGGCAATGCCGTTCATCACGTTGTTGCTCTTGTTGTCCACCAATTCGAGCTTGATGTGTTCCTGTCCGCGGCCCACCACCTTGCTTGTGCCGTAATCGTAGACACGTCGCGTGCAAAATACGGGGCGTTCGTTCTGCGGACCGAAGGGCGCGAAGCGCTTGAGTTGTTGATAGAATTTAAACGTCACGTCCTTGAAATCGAGATAGGCATCGATGGCCAATGTAGCCTCCGTTTGCGTGTCCATGATGTGTTCTTGCACATAAGCCTCAAAGCGTTCAGCAAATTCCGGCACGTTTTCCACCTTCATGGAAAGCCCAGCGGCATAAGTGTGGCCGCCGAAGTTCTCAAGTAGGTCAGAGCAACTCTGCACTGCTTTATAGACATCGAAGCCCGACACGCTGCGTGCCGACCCCGTGGCAACCCCGTCGGAGCGTGTCAGCACCACGGCCGGGCGGTAGTATTGTTCCGTCAGTCGTGAAGCCACGATGCCGATGACACCCTTGTGCCACGATTCGTTATAGATGACCACGCTGCGTCGGTCGTCAAGTCCCGGCAGTTGTTCCACCTGTTTAAACGCCTCGTCGGTCATCTGCTTGTCGAGGTCCTTGCGTGCTTCGTTGTAGAGGTTGATGCAGCCTGCTTTCTCGAGAGCCGCCTGATAGTCTTTCTCCACCAGGAGCTCAACGGCCTCTTTTCCGTTTTGCATTCGTCCCGACGCATTGATGCGCGGGCCGATTTTGAAGATGATGTCGCTCATGGAAAGCTCCCTCTCCGAAAGTCCGCACACCTCCACGATGGCTCGCAGTCCGATGCTCGGATTCGTGTTGAGGCAGCGCAATCCCTGGCAGGCCAGTATGCGGTTTTCCCCCATGATTGGCACGATGTCCGACGCGATGCTCACGGCGCAGAGGTCGAGCAGGCTCGAGAGCTTGTTGAACTCAATGCCGTTGCTGGTGGCGAATGCCTGCATGAATTTGAATCCCACGCCGCAGCCCGAGAGGTGGGTATAGGGATAGCGGTTGTCGTGGCGTTTCGGATTAAGAATCGCCACGGCCGGCGGCAGTTCGTCGTCGGGAACGTGGTGGTCGCAAATGATGAAATCGATGCCCTTTTCGCGGGCGTAAGCCACCTCCTCAACGGCCTTGATGCCGCAGTCGAGCACAATGATGAGTTTCACCCCCATTTCGGCGGCGAAATCGATACCTTTGCGCGAGATGCCGTAGCCTTCCTCATAGCGGTCGGGGATATAGAAGTCGATATTGGAATAGAATTGCGAGAGGAACTTGTAGACCAGTGCCACCGCCGTGCATCCATCAACGTCATAATCGCCATAAACCATGATGTGTTCCTTACGTCCCAACGCCTGGTTGAGCCGGTCAACGGCCACCTGCATGTCGTTCATCAAAAACGGGTCGTGCAGGTCAGAGAGTTGCGGACGAAAGAAACGCCGGGCTTCGGTCGCCGTCTTGATTCCGCGTTTCAGCAGCAGTCGCCCAAGTGCGGGGTGTATGTTCACCTCCCGCGCCAAGGCGGTTGCTGCGGCGGTCTCGTCGGCCGTCGGCTCTTCATAGGTCCATTTATAAATCATTGATATATATGTTTTTGTTTTTATCTGAGCAGGGGCCTCCGGCAGAAGATATTGCCGAAAGTCAAGAGGGGCAGGTACACATTACCCCAATTTAGATAGCTAAGATAGAAAAAAAATATGACACGTGCGCGACTTTTACTCATTTTTTGATTCTCGCTGCGAATCTCTGGTGCCTTGCGGGGAAGCCCATCCCTTAGCAAAACGACAAGGGATGTCCTGAAAATCTACGGACTTTCAGGACACCCCTCTGTTGGGATATAAGTAATAGTAAAAAAATAATTGATAATTTTGAAATAGTTCACCAATTTGATGGACTATTTTTTATTTTCGGAAGTTTCATCCTTGAAGATTATTGATGCTGAATATCAGTAAGCTACGATTTTGTGGTGCAAATATGGATGCTTATAAGGATAGGTAAAAGTAGGGAAAGATAAATCGTAGATCTATTCTTTGTCTTTTGACTCTTCTGCCGTATCATTACCATTCTTGTCTCGATCCTTGTATTCGCGCAGCTCCCGCTCAACCATATCAAGTCGTTTTGTCAATTCTTCAACGGATGGTAGCTTATCCTTGATTTTGATGCCTTCATAAGTGGCAACACCCATTGGATTCTGAATGCTGTCAAAAGCCCATTCTACTTTTGTTTGGTCTTTCGATTTGCATAGAAGCAAGCCAATGGTTGGATTGTCATCTGGCTGCCGTAGTAGTTTGTTGCACGCTGCCACATAGAAATTCAACTTACCAGCAAACTCAGGTTTGAAATCCACTACCTTCAATTCTATAACAACATAGCAACGAAGGCGTATGTGATAAAAGAGCAAGTCAGGGAAATAGTCATCAGTGCCAACGACAAGTTCTGGCTGTCTGCCGACATACGTAAACCCATTACCCAGTTCAAGCAAGAACCGGGTAATGTCTCTTGCTATGGCATTCTCTAGGTCGCGTTCGTTATATCCTTTCTCCAACATAAGGAAATCGAGTCTATATGGATCTTTCAGTACACTTGCTGCGAGTTGGCTTTGGTGTGTAGGCAACTGAGAAGCGAAGTTGGTTATGGCCTTTCCTTGTTTACCAAAGTCATCAGTGTCGATAATGTCTTCCAACTCACGCTTGCTAAGTCCTTCGTCTATTGTTCTCGCTATATAATAGAAAGCCTCTTCTATGGATTTACATTTAGACGTTATCAATAGGTGGTGTTTCCAAGGTACGATTCCAAAGATAGGAAGCATGCCTCCATTGTCAATTATAGTGGCGATTCTATTAGGGGAAACAATTTCTGCACCTAGTTGGTGCAGTTTTATAGGATTTTGATTTTCTGCCTCTTGTAATTCTGCACCAATTTGGCGCAGAATTTCCTTATTGGTGTCGTTCGCCATATAAAACTCATACCATGCCTTCATGTAAAAAAGGTTGCGAACAGAGAAACCTTTAACGTCAGGATAGGCTCCCCTAAGATCAAGGCTAAGTTGGTTGACAACACCAGTTCCCCATCTTGTCTCTGCTTTTTTCTGTACAATATCACGCCCCAAGAGCCAATTAAATTCCAAGGCTCCATAGTTGGCTTGCAATGCCACACGACTGCGAACCGCTTGATAACGACTTTTGATTTCTTGCAGCCATTCTATGTATTCGTTGTCTCCATAGAAATTTTTGGAGGTGACGAAGTGGGGGGTATTATTATCTGTCATATTATTTTTTCAACATTACTAAATTGTGTTCGTGCCTTTCAGCCCTCCCTATCTGAACAAGATAACCGAGTCGCGCTTGGCGGCACGCTTGGCCCAGTCTTTTGGAATGAATTTCCACTGGTTGAGCGCACGTGGACGGATGGTGCCTTGCTGTCGGATTTCCTGTATGAGATAAAAGCGGAGATCCTTGTCGGTGGCCCAGACGATGCGCTTGGCGAGGTCGGCCTTGGCGATGCCAGCTCCCTTGGTCAGGAGGTCGCCGCCACCGCCTCCGCGGTAGGAATTGACCGCCACGCGGTAAGTGCGTTTCATGTCGAAGGGCGTGCCATCAGCCATGCTCTTGATGGAGATCTTCTCTCCCGTGGGCTTCGTGACATCAACGGTGTAGATGATGCCAGCGGCGGAGTCGAAGTTATAGCTTGGACGGAAGAGGCGCTGCCAGGCATCGGGGAGCTTTTCAGCATCCTTGCGAAAGCGTAGGAGATGGTCGTCGGGCGATGTCATTTGCACGGTCCATCCCCCGTAGCTGTATTCCAGATAATTCTTAATCTCCTCCCCAGTCAACTGCATGACGTAGAGCTGGTTTTCATATTTGTAGAGGTTGAACATATCGCTCACGTGGATTTCGCCCTTCGGAATTTTGACATCAAAAGCCAGCGGAGCGCAGAAAGAGATGTCGGCCTTGCCGATGCGCATTTGCAGTTCGTGGATGAAGTCGGTGAAAGGCGTGCTGCCGAAGTAGGCCCCTCGCGTGGAGAGCTCCGTTTCGTTTTCCCCCACCTTCTCCCCGACGAAAGTCTCAACGGCCTTGGCCTGTGGCGCGAAAGTGTTGATGAAATCGCTGTCGGGCTGGAGGTCCGCCACGTTCACCAGGCATCCGCTCACGCGTTTGCCAACGATGGACTTCCTCCTCAGCGTCAGGCGGATGTCGGCTTGCGCCACACTCATGCCGTTGGCCGCGGGATTGAGCACGAGTACACTGTCGCCGCGTACGTTGGCGATGCGGAGGTCGGCCTCGCGGTGGTCGTGTCCGCAAAAGATGATGTCGAAGCCCGGCACCATTCGTGCCACTTGCAGCGCGGCATTTTCAAACATCCGTCCTCGGGCGTTCTGATTTCCTATGCCGCTGTGGAAGAGCCCGACGATGATGTCGGCGTGTTCCTTGTAGCGCATTTCCGGCAGCCAGCGGCGGGCCGTTTCAACGAGGTCGTCAAAGCGCAGCCCCGACCATAAGTTGTTGGGCAGCCATTTGGGAATGCTGGGGGTGATCATGCCGAGCACCCCGATGCGTATGCCGTTGCGTTCAATGATGGTGTATGGTTTCCAGTACGGCCGTCCCGTCGAAGTGCTCACCACGTTGGCTCCGAGCATGGGAAAATTGCATTCGCTCACCCATCGGTCGTAAACGGCATGTCCCGTTTCGATGTCGTGGTTGCCGATGGTGGCCGCGTCGTATTCTATGTAGTTGAGGGCCTGCGCACAGAAATGCGTAGAAGTCGTGTCGATGAAGTTATAATAGTAAGCCGTTGGCTGTCCTTGCAGGATGTCGCCGTTGTCGAGCACCACCACCTGTTCTCTCCCGAACTCTTTGCGCTGGGTTCTCACGTAGGTCTCAACGCGGCTCAGGCCGCCTCTTCCCGGCTGTCGGCTGATATAGTCGAAAGGCAGATAGTTGCCGTGGATATCGCTGGTGGCGATGAGGCGCAGATGCACTTCGCGGTTGCGGGCCTGCATACACAGGGCCGCCAGCATGAAAAAGAAGAGTAATGTTTTTTTCATAGGCTATTTCCGATGTCGATTTCTTGTTTGCCCTGCAAAGATACGCGAAAAGAAAAAAACAGCCATGCCTGTAAGGTTAATGCTTGTTTAAGGAACGTGATGAGGTGGGGGATTGGGGGAGAAACGCGAATATAGCGATTGCGAAGTTGAGGCTGATTGCTATGCGAAGCCGTCCACGGGTATGCTTCCCAATTCCCCTTTCGTAGTTCTTAAACTCAGGATGTGTGTGGGCAAAGTTATGCGAAGAATGAAGCTATAATATAAGGTGATAGCAACGTAATCCACCACCTTGTAGATGTGTGCATATTTGAAATAAATGGGATGGAGGTGTTTATGTGAAATATTATATTTACATTTGCAGAAAATAAAAACCAATCGACTATGAAGAGATTACTTTCCGTTTTATTCTGTATGCTGCTTGTTGCTGCTGCATTTGCGCAAAATGCTAATGAACACTTGAAATATATGGGTATACCTATTACAGGGACAATTTCGCAGTTTCAATCCAAACTGGCTGCAAAGGGTGTAAGGTATGACCAGAAATCAAGTAGCATGATTAACGATGGTGTACGTGTATTTAAAGGTACATTCGCGGGTAATAAAGCAACCATTTTTGTATATTACGATGCCAAAACAAAGATTGTTTATAGGGTGAAATCTGTATTTGATAATTTGGATGAAAATATTGCAGATACCAAGTATCGTAGTATGCGCCAATTGTTTATGCAAAAGTATGATGACATATCTTATGGCGAACAGGCTGACAAGGAAGCTCTAAGCATAAACACCGATAATGGTTCTATTGCTATGTACATCGTGAAGAACTCGTTTCTTTTTCCATTTGAGTATAGTGTGCATATAGACTATGAAGATGGCAATAATGCAGGGAGACATGATGATGAATTGTTAGATGAAATATAGGTATGTCGAAAAGTGTAAAGAATTTTTTTGTTGGTGATAAGGTATTTCCTTGTAATATAAAGCACACAACCAAACCTACGAAATCAACCTACGTATGAATAAATGGATATACACTTGCATGGCAGGCTTCATCGCGGCCTCGATGCAGGCACAGACGCCGGCGCAAATTAATGCCGACTTCGAAGCACGCCGTGCCGACCTCAGTGCTGCGGGCATCGCGCAGAAGGCTTTTAAGAAACAGTTGGCGGGCGAAGCGGCGGAACCCATGCGCTTCCTTTATGCTTATATGGCATGGCCCGACATGGCCGACTATAGTTTTGAATACTATCGCGATTGCGTCAACGCCGCTCTGCGGGCCAGACGGGAAATGCCGTGGGGCGCAAAAGTGCCGCGCCGCGAATGGCTCCATTTTGTGGTGCCGCCGCGCATCAACAATGAGAACCTCGACACGTTCCGCACCGCCAAATATGAAGAACTCAAACAAAGGGTGCAGCACCTTACGATGCGTGAGGCCGTGCTGGAAGTCAACCACTGGTGTCATGAGTATGTCACCTATCGTCCTTCCGATGCCCGTACCTCCTCGCCACTGGCCTCTATGCGCACTGCCACGGGGCGTTGCGGCGAAGAAAGCACCTTCACGGTGGCCGCGTTGAGGGCCGTCGGCATTCCCGCGCGACAGGTCTATACACCGCGCTGGGCGCATACTGATGACAACCATGCCTGGGTGGAAGCATGGGTCGACGGCAAATGGATGTTTCTCGGCGCCTGCGAGCCCGAACCTGTGCTCAACCTGGGATGGTTTAACGCCCCGGCATCGCGCGGAATGCTGATGCACACGAAGGTGTTTGGACGCTATGACGGACCCGAGGACGTGATGAGCCGCACGCCCTGCTATACGGAAATCAACGTGACGGCCAACTATGCCCCCGTGGCGAAAGGCCGCGTGCGTGTGGTGGACGAAAAAGGAAAGGCGGTGAGCGGCGCTTCCGTCGATTTCAAACTCTATAATTATGCCGACCTCTTCACCATGATGCACACGCGCAGCGATGCCAACGGCGAAGCCAGCATTACGGCGGGCCTTGGTGACCTCGTGGCCTGGGCCGCCAAAGATGGTCGCTACGGCTTTGCTCCCTTGCATGTTGGGCGCGACTCGGTGGTGACCGTGGAACTCTGCCATAAAGACGGTGACGCATTTTCTGTTGATCTCAACCTGACGCCCCCTGTGGAGCACAACAATCTTCCGGAGGTGAGCGACGAGGCGGCCCGCAGCAACAATGTGCGGAAGGCTTATGAAGACAGCATCCGCGCCGCCTATGTGGCCACCTTCCCCGACTCCGCCGCCACGGCCCGTTTCTGCAAGGAACGCCATCTCGACTTCGCCGTCGCGCGTCCCTACATCGAGATGAGTCGCGGCAACTATGCCGCCATGCAGCGTTTCCTCACGCGAGAGACGGAGGCCGAACGCCAGTTGGCTTTCAGTCTGCTCCGCACGATGAGCGAAAAAGACTTGCGAGATTTCAACTACGACGTTGTTGACGACCATTTCCGCACCTGCCTCTCGCAGGGTGTCAATCCCGCCGACGACCTCGGGGTGCGCATTGCCAACGAAGGTCTGACGCCCTGGCGCAGCTTCTTCGCCAAGGCTTTCTCCAAGCAGCAGCGCATTTTCAGGGCCGACCCCGAAAAACTGGCGCAGTGGATTCGCGACAACATCAGTGTCAACAACGCCTGGAACCCCCAGGGCTATTGTCTCTCGCCCGAAAAAGCCTACACCACACGCAAGGCCGACACCCGCTCTTGCGGACTTCTCTTCGTGGCCGCTGCCCGTGCCTTGGGCATCCCCTCGCGCATCGATCCCGTCACGGCGAAGGTGCAATATCGCCTCGCGCCCGCCGATGGTCTTGCTAAAGACGGCCCTTGGACCGATGTCTCGTTTGAAAAAGCCGCGCAGAAACAGGGCGGCGGAACAGGTCGCTTGAAATTGACCTACGAGCCGCGCCCGCGCCTTGAAAATCCGGCCTACTACCGCCACTTCACGCTCTCGCGCCTGGCCGACGGTCGCCCAGCGCTTCAGGAATATGGCGAGGAAGACACGTGGAAGCGGAATTTCTCCAACGGCATTGCCACCGACGCTGGCACCTACCTCCTCACCTCTGGCACGCGCCTGGCCTCAGGCAGTGTGCTGGCCCATCTGGCCACCATCAGTGTGAAGGCCGAAGAGACCGCCACTGCGCCCATCGTCATGCGCGAAGACACCACGCTCCTGCAAGTCATCGGTTCGTTCAACGCCGAAAACCTCTACACCGATGCCGCCACTGGCCGCGAGCAGTCGCTGTTGGCACACACGGGCCGCGGCTATTATGTCGCCGTGCTCCTCCGTGCCAACCACGAGCCGAGCACCCACGTGCTCCATGACCTCGAAGCCCTCAAAGAAGACCTCGAAGCGTGGGGACGCCCCATCATGCTCATCTTCGCTTCGCAGGCCGACTACGACGGTTTCTTGGCGCGTCGCTCCGAGTTTCCCAACCTGCCGAAGACGGCCGCCTTTGGCATCGACTCAAAGGGACAGGTGCAGGCCGACTTCTTCTCAGGTACGCTGACCAAGAGCCGCGAACTGCCCATCGTGGCGCTCACCGACACCTTCAACCGCGTTGTCTTCATGACGCAAGGCTACACCATCGGCATCGGCGAGCAGATAAAAGCCGCATTGAAGAAACTTTGACCACCCATAAATTAATTAGCAACATGATACTATCTGATCTGAAACACACCGAGCGTCTCGAAAAAGAACACCCGCTCTTCAAACAACTTTTTGACTACATCCGCGCCAACGATCTGCTCAAAGCTCCGCTTGGCCGCATTGAACTCGACGGCGACCGCCTCTTCATCAACAACTGCGAGACGCAGGGTAACCCTGCGGAAAAGCAGCGTCTGGAGGCCCACCGCGTCTATGCCGACGTACACGTGCTCCTGGAAGGCGAGGAAACCCTTGGCTGGAGCAACACCGACGATTTGCGCGAGGAAGACGCGCCATACAACGCTGAAGACGACATCGTTTTTTTCAGAGAGCGTCCGCAAACATTCGTCACCATGCGTCCAGGCCAGTGCCTCGTGGTCTATCCTGAAGACGCTCACGCCCCGCTCATCGGCAACGGGCGCATTCGCAAACTCGTGGCAAAGGTCAGACTGGCATAAGCCCGCTGCGTTTTTCTGATTACAACCTCTCAACCGGGACGGCGTTTCAATTTGCTTCTAACACGGAAGACAGTGGAACAGCCGCCCCGGTTGATTGTTTGCAAACGGCAAACTCATGGGACGTTCTGCTGGTTTCAGCGTGATGCAGACACCTCTTGTATCAGACTGATGGACTGCCTTCATAGCGATTGCGGCATAGCAACAAGAGGCGCTGCACGAACATTCAGCGAAGGTATGAGGCGAAGCACTGTAGCTCACTTTGCTCGCAAAGTGAGGGGGACGAATATTGTGGCGGCCAAACACGTAGGGTGTTCAAAATTCAGAAAAATCTCTGTGCGTTTTTTTGCCAAACAACAAGTGGCGAAGCATGCGCACATGATAAACGAACAAAGCGCGAAAAGGAGCGCCCTGAAAGGGCAGTCAGTCTGTAGCCCAGGGCAACGCCCTGGGTATCAATGCATAAACGCCTACGCCCTGTAAGGGCAAAAGTATGGGCGAACGGTTGATTTTTACTTTTGCCCTTACAGGGCGTAGGGAATGGGGACATGGTACCCAGGGCGTT
>ENA-OURN01000262-OURN01000262.1-human-gut-metagenome-genome-assembly--contig:-NODE-262-length-25436-cov-5.93724_pt1 | contig 25436 bp, 20 predicted proteins | sample MGYA00242099_ERZ508987 | MGnify/ENA primary metagenome ERZ508987 (study PRJEB26280, sample SAMEA2531405) | human gut metagenome | biome: human gut; feature: human-associated habitat; material: faeces... | reverse complement strand
GGCGAGCCACCGGTGCTGCAGCAGGAGCATCACAGTGGCATAGAGCAGAACGGTGGTCTTGTGGAATACATATTGCAGGGTCATCAGGCCCACACCGGGGCCCAGCGGCAGGCCGCAGTGATAGAGATAGTAGGACTCCATGGGCACAGCTCCGGCACCCAGGCCGACCACGTTGCCAAAGATGCCCACAAAGGCGGCATCCAAGCCGCGCCGCAGGGTGAAGCCCGGCAGGCGGCAGCGGATGATGAGCCAGCAGACGATTCCCTCAAGCAGGGGGTATGTCAGGCCGATGGCCAGCACCAGCAGCACCTGCCAGAGGGAGAGCTGGGCCAGCGCGGTCGAGATCTCGGCCCAGTGGCTGCTGAAGATGAAAACCACAACGCAGGTCAGCGCCAGCAGTACCAGCAGAGAAAGGATCGCCTTTTTGCGGGAGGGCTGCTGGGGGGGGTTGGTCTGTTCCATGGGACAAGGCTCCTTTCACGATACTGCTTGCAGTATAACACAGCGGGGCCCTGCTTTTGTGAACTGAAACAAAATTTTTCTCGTCACTTTGTGTGATATGATAAAAAAGACCCTCTCAGGCTCCCTTCGTTCGCCAAGCCCGGGTTGCGGCCCCCAGCATCCACTTCATGCCTTGAGTGGCATTCGTGTCTTGCTGGCCGCGGCCCCAACAACTCCTCCCTGCTTCTGCCGCAGGCAGCGGTCGTCGTCGTTGTACTCTGGGCATGTTCAGTGGAATTTGATTTTTATTTTTCGCATTTGTCGCAGCCCTGACGTTTGTCAGGGCGAATCCCTTCCATCTGCTAACGCAGACCGCTCGCCTGCTTGAAAGCCCCACTGGGGCTTTCATTGCTACGCAACCGCAGGGCTGCTCCAAATGCATTTTCACGAGTGGAGTCGTAGAGATAAGCGTCAGAGTATAACAAAAGTGGGTGCTATCCGAAAATAGCACCCACTTTTTTGTATATTGAAAAATAAAATTTACTCTGCGTACAGCTTTATGATGTTCAGCAAGATCTCAGTGCAGCGGTCCATGCGCTCAGCGGTGATGCACTCGCATACGCCGTGGAAATTGAAGCCGCCGGTGCCCAGATTGGGGCAGGGCAGGCCTTTCCAGCTCAGCATAGCACCGTCGGTGCCGCCGCGCACCGGAATTTCCTCCGGTTCCAGCCCGGCCATGCGGGTGGCCTTGCGGGCGGTCTCTACTAAGTGGAAATGCGGCTTGATTTTTTCCAGCATGTTGCGGTAGCTGTCCTTGATCTCCACGGTCACAGTGCCTTCGCCGTACTTTCCGTTCAAAAATTCGGCAATATCCAGCATGTTGTCCTTCTTGAACTGTAGCTTTGCGGCATCGTGGTCGCGCAGGATGTAGCCCAGCTTTGCGGTGGTCACATCGCCGTACATCTGGCACAGGTGGTAGAAGCCCTGCCGGCCCTCGGTCGTTTCGGGGCGGGCGGTGATGGGCAGCGCCTGATGAAACTCCATGGCCACATTGGAAGCGTTGATCATGGTGTCCTTGGCGGTGCCCGGGTGCACCGAGAAGCCGCGGATGGTCACGGTGGCGGAAGCGGCGTTGAAGTTCTCGTACTCAATGGAACCGGCATCGCCGCCGTCCACCGTATAGGCAAAGTCGGCACCGAAGCCCGGAATATCGAACAGCTCTGCACCCTCGCCGATCTCTTCATCCGGAGTAAAGGCGATACACAGCTTGCCGTGGGGCAGGCCTTTTTCCTGAATGGTCTCAACAGCGGTCAAAATTTCGGCAATACCGGCCTTATCGTCGGCACCCAGCAGGGTGGTACCGTCTGAGGTGATGAGGGTCTCGCCCTTCATGGAAGTAAGGAAGGGGAACACAGAGGGCTTCATCACCATGCCGGTGGCGGGCAGAGTTACGTCGCCGCCGTTGTAGTTTTCCCACACAACGGGCTGCACATTCTCACCGCTGGCATCGTCGGCAGTGTCCATGTGGGCGATCAGGCCCAGAGCGTGTTGATCCTCACAGCCGGGCGTGGCAGGCAGGGTGCCATAGACGTAGCAGTGCTCGTCCACATGGGCATCCTCCATGCCAAGGGCCTTCATCTCATCCACCAGCTGGCGGGCAAGGTCAAACTCCCGTTCAGCGGAAGGGTGCGTACCGGAGTTTTCGTCCGAGGTGGTATGCACCCGGACATAATTCAAAAGCCGTTCATAAGCGCGCATAAGGCACACTCCTTTTATATTTCAGTGATGTATACTTCTCAGTTCCTTTATCATACCCTCTTTTCCGACAATTTACAACTGTTTTGCGCGTATTCATATGAAAAGATGAATCCTCATTTTTAAGGTGAACAAAATTCATGCAGTAAAATGCATCCATCTGTGCAGAACGTGCTACAATAGGTACAAAATAAGCCGGGAGGGAAGTTTTATGGCAACAAAAGTCTTTTTTTACACCCTGCGCCCCTACGATGAGCTGGGCATCGCGCAGCGGCTGGCACCGCAGTTGGACGTTGAGTTTGGCTCTACGCAGGAGTATCCCGCGCTGGAAAACGCTGAACTGGCAAAGGGCTATGATGCCGTGTCGGTAACGCCCTGTGATATGAGCGCGCCCATGGTCAAGCGGTTTCACGAGCTAGGAGTAAAGTCCATCTGCTGCCGTTCCATCGGCTATGACCACGTAGACCGCGAGACGGCCCGGGAACTGGGCATGAAGGTGGCAAATGTGGACTACCCGCCAAACGGCGTTGCAAACTTTGCCATTATGCTCATGCTGATGAGCCTGCGCAAGGCAGGGCACATCCTCAAGCGCGGCGAAGCGCAGGACTACTCCCTGCAGGGAAAAATCGGCCGCGATATTTCCACCTGCACTGTGGGTGTGATCGGTACAGGCCGCATTGGCCGCACGGTGCTGCAGCATCTGTCCGGCTTTGGCTGCCGCCTGCTGGCCTACGACCTGTACCCCAACGACGAGGTAAAGAAGATCGCCGAGTATGTGCCGCTGGAGACTCTGCTGGCGGAAAGCGATGTCATCACTCTGCACACCAACGCTACGGAGGAGAATCACCATCTCATCGACACCAAAGCAATTGAGCGCATGAAGCCGGGCGTGACCATCATCAACACCGCCCGCGGCAAGCTGATCGACAGCGATGCACTGATCGCCGGGCTGGAAAGTGGCAAGATTGGCGCGGCGGGCCTGGACGTGCTGGAAAATGAGAACGGCCTGTACTATTATAATCGCATGGGCGATGTGATCCCAAACCCGGAGCTGGCGGTTTTGCGCAGCATGCCCAATGTGATCCTGACCGACCACACGGCTTTCTACACCCACGAGGATGTGGAGAGCATGGTGCGCGGTGTGCTGGAAAGCGCAGTTGCCTTTGAAAAAGGCCAGCCCACCCGGCATGATGTGACGGACCTTTGATTTGTCCGGCAGACGATTTTGAATGGCCGCCGTTGCACTCTGGCCATCTTCAACGGAAACAGTATTTCTGAATAGAGCAGATCCCGGCAGACTGCGGTCTGCCGGGATCTGCATTTTCACGGGAGGGGGTGCAGCGGAAAACGGCATTCCGTTTGCTTGAAGCATCTGCCGGTTGGGACCCTTCCGGTGAAAAAGGGATTCCTGAAAATCCGCAGATTTTCAGGAATCCCCAATAAAAAATAATTATTCCGCTAAAAATGCTCAGAGCAAAGCGGAGAGCATTCAAATGGTAATCAACCCAGACTGATGCCCATGCGGCGGGCGACGGTGAGCAGGTCGCAGTTCTCCGGCACGTTGCGGGTCTTGCCTGCAATGTCGGCCAGACGGTTCTCGGTGACATGGCGGTTCACCATGGCAACGGTCACGCCGTAGCGCTCGATCTCCACCAGCTTTGCCGCATAGCTGCCGAACTGGGTGGCCAGCACACGGTCGTAGGCGCTGGGGCTGCCGCCGCGCTGCATGTGGCCCGGGATGCACACACGGGTCTCCATGCCGGTTTTTTTCTGCACGGCCTGTGCAATGCGGTTGGTGGCGGTGGTGCCAAAGCCTGCCTCGGCGCGCTTTGCCATCCATTCCTTGCGCTTCATGCCGGCTTCCTCGCAGTTGATGGCACCCTCGGCCACAGCGATAATGGAGAAGTTGGAACCCTTCTTTGCGCGGCGTTCCACGGCAGAACACACACGGTCGATATCATAGGGCTGTTCCGGCAGCAGAATAATATCTGCACCACCTGCAATGCCAGAGTACAGCGTCAGCCAGCCTGCCTTGTTGCCCATGATCTCAATGCACATCACGCGGCTGTGGCTGCCTGCGGTGGTGTGGATGCGGTCGATCACATCGGTGGCAATGTCCACGGCGGTGTGGAAGCCGAAGGTTACGTCGGTACCATAGATATCGTTATCAATGGTCTTGGGCAGGCCGATGATGTTCAGACCCTCCTGCGAGAGCAGGTTTGCGGTTTTGTGGGTGCCATTGCCGCCCAGGCACAGCAGGCAGTCCAGCTTGGCTTCCTTGTAGGTCTTTTTCATGGCGGCAACTTTATCAATGTTGTCGTCCTCCACCACACGCATCATCTTAAAAGGCGTGCGCTTGGTGCCCAGAATGGTGCCGCCCAGCGTCAGGATGCCGCGGAAATCGTCCTCGCACATCTCCTTGTAGTCGCCGTTGATCAGGCCGCTGTATCCGTTCAGGATGCCAATGATCTCCACGTTATCGCCCATGCGGGCATACAGTGCTTTTGCTACGCCGCGGATGGTGGCGTTCAGACCCGGACAGTCGCCGCCGGAAGTCAGGATTCCAACACGTTTTTTCATTCAAAAGCCCTCTTTCATTTGGTATTCAGCGCCGCGCGTTCTGCCTTTCAAAGTCAGTCTGCCCGGAGATCTACCTGTTTATAGTATAAGATTATTCCGGATGGGGGCCGCTGTCAAGAGAAGCGCAGAAAATTTACACGCTTCCACGGTGCATTTCTGCGGGCAGGAGAACAGCGGGAAAACTTTTGCAGAAAAAATAAAAAAATGGTTGACAAGCGCGGGCCTTTTGAGTATAATATCCCTTGTCAGCAGCGCACGGCGCGGCAGATAAACTGAATAATGGGGATTTGCATAGTGGTAGTGCGGTAGACTCTGACTCTACTTGTGGGAGTTCGATTCTCTCATCCCCAACCAAGAAAACCGCAGTCTCAACTGGCTGCGGTATTTTCGGGGCATAGCGCAGTTGGTAGCGCGCCTCGTTCGGGACGAGGAGGCCGTGGGTTCAAATCCCGCTGCTCCGACCAAAAAGAACCAGTACACATTCGTGTACTGGTTCTTTTTTGTCTCCGCGCGGGATTTGAACAGGGCGGCGGTGCGAAGCACCGCAAACAAAGCCATAGTATGGCTTTGTTTAGCCCGCGGGTCCCACCGGCTAGGAATGTCTAACAGGGTGCATGCTGCTAGGAGCAGCGGGATCTGCAACCCGAAAAGTTTTGACTTGTGTTCTAAATATGATATACTGGAAAAGCAAAGCCATATTTGGCTGCAGAACGGACAAAAAAGCGAGGAAAAACAGAAACTATGCAGGAAATAAAAAAGAAAAAACGGGCGGTCGCGCTTTTTGTGATCGTTCTGATCTGCCTTTGCGGCTGGTGGGCTGTGCGGAAAGAGGGGTTCTTTCTGGATGAGATCTACTCCTACGGCCTTGCAAACAGCAGCTATGCGCCGTTTTTGAATTGGTATTATAATGGTGAGCATTCGTTTGATGGAAATCTCCCGGAAGCAGTTTTTGAACAACAGGATTTTGTGAATTATATTTCGGTTCAGAAAAATGATCGCTTCAACTATGCGTCGGTCTACTATAATCAGACGCAGGACATTCATCCGCCGCTGTTCTACTTTTTGCTGCACACGGTGTGCTCATTATTTCCGGGCAGCTTTACAAAATGGACGGGTCTGGGGATGAATTTTGTGCTGCTGGGCGGCACGCTGGCAGCGCTGTATGCGCTGGGCATGGAGCTGTTTGCAGACTGGAAAAAAGCATTGTTCGTCTGTGCATTGTATGCGTTCAACCGTGAAATGATCTCGAATGTGACGATGGTGCGCATGTATATGCTCATGACCTTGCTGACGACCCTGCTTGCGCTGCTGGTGGCAAAGTCTCTTCGCAGGCCGTCTGTGCCCAAATATCTTCTGATCGGTGTAACCATCTATCTTGGCATGATGACCCAGTATTTCTTTGTGGTCTATGCCTTCCTGCTGTGCGCAGCATATGACCTTTACCTGATGTTCCGGCGCGAATGGAAAAATGTTGCTGCATTTTCGCTTCCGGCACTTGCGGGCGTTGGCGGAATGCTGCTCACCTTTCCGTGCTGGTATGCACAGCTGCACTCGCAGAATACGAACTCACTGGATGCTACAACGCGCAATCTTTTTGATCTGGCGCAGTACCCCAAAGGCCCGCTGGAGCTGATCGGCTGGAGCATCGTCGGCTTTGCTGTAGGCGCAGGCATTATGGCCGTGCTGATCCTGACGAAGCTGGGGCAGCGCTGGCTGCCGGGCAAGTTGCGCGGCACTACGCTGATCCCCGGGGATGTCAAGCTGATCACGGTCCCGGCGCTTGCTGCATTTCTGGTTATCGCGGTGATCTCGCCGTATAAGTCGCTGCGGTATGTGTACCATCTGCAGCCGCTGGAAGCGCTGTTTTGTGGCTGCGGCCTTTTCTCCATTCTGGATACGCTGCGTGCAGGCACCAGAAAGCGCATTCTGCAGATCGTGTGCCTTGCAATGGTCGTGCTTGCATTTGTGATCGAGCCGGAGCGCATGTACAGCGGTACTTATAAGATAGACAAAGAACTGGAACAATACAGTCAGGCCGCCTGCGTGGATATTACCGGGGACCTTGGCAGTTTCACTTCCGGCGTGCAGGAGCTTCTCAAATTTCAGGAGGTCTGTGTGGTGCCGGACGATTCCAGTGAGCTGCTGGTGCAGTATAACACCGGCGAAAATGATACGCTGGTGCTGTTCATTGGAGGCCGGGGGCTGTGGCAGTTCGTGACGGCAGAACAGGTGGAGCAGATCACGGCCCAGAACATGGAAACTGCGTGGAACGTTGCCCGACAGGGCGGCTATGAGGATGTTTCGCTGCTGGCAACGCAGGAGTTTGAACAGATCTTTGTTTTGAAAAAGTGAGCGCTTTGCGGCACAGCAGAAGGAAAAACTGCCTTTTTTGCGCGTGCTATATCGTTTTAAGGTAAAGTGTGCTAGAATAGTACCATCAACGATTCAGGAGGGTATCCCATGCTCAAACGACTGCGCAAAGCGCACCCGATCTTATTCTGCGTTCTGGCAGAAGTGGTCTTTCTGGCAAGCCTGTTCGTAACAGATCTTGTCTTTACCATTGCATTGGTTCTTTTTCGGACGGATTTTGCGTCCATTGATACATACCTCTACAGCACTCTGCAGGAGCTGGTGGGGGCCATGGTGGCAGTGCTGTTTCTGGTACGGACAGACCGTGCTGGGCTGCTGCGCCGCCGCGGCAGCGGCTTTTTCAATGGCCTGCTGGTGGGCATGTACCCGCTGGTGTTCATTGGCTACAATGCCTTTGGGTCGCTGGTGCTGGGCCGGCCGGAGAACGGCGTGCTGCAGCCTGCGGCACGCATCTGCACCTTCCTTGTCAGCATGGCCATGGTGGGTGTGGCCGAGGAATTCATCTTCCGCGGTGTCATTGCCCAGACCCTGCTGGAGCACTTTGGCACCAGCCGCGCCGGTGTGTGGAAGGCCTGCCTTTTGTCCGGTGTGCTGTTTGGTGCGGCGCACCTGACCAATATCCTCAGTTCGGCACCCTTCGGTGTGCTGATGCAGTGCGTGTTTGCAGCATCGCTTGGCACTCTTTTTGCGGCGATCTACTTCCGCACCGGCAATTTGTGGGTGACGGTATTCCTGCATGGTGCCATGGATATTTCGTCCATGCTCATCGGTGGGCTGTACGGCACCACTACCGTGGCCGATGCGGTAAGCGGCTACGATGCATCCATGCTGCTTTCGGTGCTGCTGTATCTGATCCCCACCGCAGTTCTGCTGCGCAAAAAGAAGCTGCCGGAGGTACAGCTGTACTGGCACCAGTACGTAAAAAAATAAAGGCAGGATGCAAAAAATATCCTTGCATTTTGCACAGGGTTCTGGTATACTGTATCTGTTACCGTGGTACGGGGTTGGGAGTATGCCCGCTTTTTGGGAATGCCGTTTCCCGCCGCTGTTCCATTGGCACATAAAATTTTATAAAGAGGTATGTAACTATGAACAAGCAGGAAGTTATGGCCAAAGTCGCTCTGACCGAGAAGGACACTGGCTCTCCCGAAGTGCAGGTCGCTCTGCTGACCGCTCACATCAACGAGCTGAACGAGCACCTGAAGAAGAACCCGAACGATCACCACAGCCGCCGCGGCCTGATGAAGATGGTTGGCCGCCGCCGCAATCTGCTGGCTTATCTCCAGAAGAAGGACATCGAGCGTTACCGTGCTCTGATCGCAACTCTGGGTCTGCGTAAGTAATTTAAACAGAGGGCAGGTACCGCAAAGGTGCCTGCCTTTTGCTTTTGTATACAAATGGCAGCGGCTGCGTATTGCAGCAGTAAATCGAACGCCTGTGCCCCGAATGCTTTTTCATGGCGCGGACGGCTCACATCAACGGCAGAGACATTCCCCCGGTGGGGGAAATATCTCAAACAAAACCGGATGTGAACGGCATGGACGCTGGATTTATTGCTATGATGCGCGTGCCACCGCCTTTTGGATAGAAAAAATCCGAAAAAACAAGGAGGCAAAAACAATGGCAATTGAATTTGGTTCCCGCAGAGAGACCTTTGAGAACTACAAGGTCTACGAGACCATGCTGGCAGGCCGCCCGTTCAAGGTAGAAATGGGCAAAATGTGCGGTCTGTCCAACGCCAGTGCGCTGATCCGCTACGGCGAGACCTGCGTTCTGTGCAATGTGGTCATGAGCCCCAAGCCCCGCGAGGGCGTGGATTTCTTCCCCCTGAACGTGGAGTATGAGGAAAAGCTCTACGCCGCAGGCCGCATCCCCGGCAGCTTTATGCGCCGTGAGGGCCGCCCCGGTGAGCGCGCCATCCTGACCAGCCGCGTGGTGGACCGCCCCATGCGCCCGCTGTTCCCCAAGGAAATGCGCAACGACGTGTGCATCACCATGACCGTCATGAGTCTGGACCCCGACTGCAGCCCTGAGATCGCCGGTATGATCGGTGCTTCTCTGGTCACTGCCGTGTCCGACATCCCGTGGAACGGCCCCATCGGCGGCGTGCAGGTGGGTCTGGTGGACGGCGAGATCGTGCTGAACCCCACGCAGGAACAGCGCAAGGTGAGCGACCTTGCCCTGACCGTTGCCGCCACCATGGATAAGATCGTGATGATCGAGGCCGGTGCCAACGAGGTGGACGAGGACACCATGCTGAACGCCATCAAGGCCGCTCACGTGGAGATCAAAAAGACCATTGAGTTCATCAACCGCATCGTGGCCGAGCGCGGTAAGCCGAAGATCGATTTTCAGGTGGTGGGTCTGGATATGGACGTGTTCCACGCCATCCAGAACAAGTATCTGGACGACTTCAAGGCCGCTATGGACACCGACGACAAGAATGTGCGCGATGCCGCTCTGCTGCCCATCATGGACAAGATCGCCGAGGAGTACCCCGACCTGACCGCTGCAGACCTTGATCTGGTCAGCTACAAGATGCAGAAGTTCGTGGTGCGCCGCTGGCTGCTGGACGAGGGCAAGCGCGTGGACGGCCGCGGCATCAACGAGATCCGCCCGCTGGCTGCCGAAGTGGGCATCCTGCCCCGCGTGCACGGCTCCGGCATGTTCACCCGCGGCCAGACGCAGGTGCTCACCACCTGCACTCTGGGCGGCACCAAGGACAACCAGCTCATGGACGACCTGACCGACGAGCAGACCAAGCGCTATATCCATCACTACAACTTCCCGCCGTACTCTGTGGGCGAGGCCCGCGCACCGCGCAGCCCCGGCCGCCGCGAGATCGGCCATGGCGCACTGGCAGAGCGTGCTCTGGTGCCCGTGCTGCCCTCTCTGGAAGAGTTCCCCTACACCATCCGCTGCGTGTCTGAGGTGCTCTCTTCCAACGGTTCCACCTCTCAGGCATCCATCTGCGGCTCTACGCTGGCCCTGATGGATGCAGGCGTGCCCATCAAGGCACCCGTTGCCGGCATTTCCTGCGGCCTGATCACCGAGGGCGACCGCTGGATGACCATGCTGGACATTCAGGGCGTGGAGGACTTCCACGGCGATATGGACTTCAAGGTGGGCGGCACCCGCAAGGGCATCACTGCCATCCAGATGGACATCAAGATCGACGGCCTGACCTACGACATCATTGCCGAGGCTTTCGAGAAGTGCCGCAAGGGCCGCCTGTATATTCTGGACGAGATCATCAAGCCGGTGATCGCAGAGCCCCGCCATGAGCTGAGCCGCTACGCACCCAAGATGTTCAGTATGATGATCCCCACCGATAAGATCAAGGACGTGATCGGTAAGGGCGGCAAGGTCATTCAGGACATCTGCGCTACCTGCAACTGCAAGATCGACGTGCAGGAGGACGGCCATGTGTTCGTCTCTGCTGTGGATCAGGAGGACGCAAAGCGTGCCATCTTTACCATCAAGACCATTGTGGAGGACCCCGAGATCGGTGCCATCTACAAGGGCAAAGTGACCCGCCTGATGAACTTTGGTGCCTTCGTTGAGATCGCACCGGGCAAGGAAGGTCTGGTGCACATCTCCAAGCTGGACACCAAGCGTGTGGAGCGCGTGGAGGATGTGGTGGCTGTGGGCGATGCCATCGTGGTCAAGGTGACCGACATCGACCAGCAGGGCCGTATCAACCTGAGCCGCCGCGATGCCATTCTGGCGCTGGAAGCCAAGCGCGCCGAGCAGGCACAGCAGCAGTAAACCCTGACTGCATAAAAGAAACCGAAAAAGAGGACCCGATGCATCTGCATCGGGTCCTCTTTGTTGTATCAGAATAAAATTATACTGTGCGGTATTTACGATCCAGCGCCCAGCCGAATGCAAACAGCACCACACCGCTGACAGCCAGCACCGGCACGGGCCAGTTCAGCTGACCGGTCTGCGGCAGACCGCTCATTACCGGGTTATCCGGGTGGCCCGGCAGAACGGGGCTGTCTGGATTACCGGGTGCTACCGGATGATCCGGATTACCGGGAGAGACCGGGGTATCCGGGCTGTCCGGCGGAGTAGGCGTATCAGGATGATCGGGCGTATCCGGCGGCGTAGGGGGAGTGGGCGGCGTGTCCGGCTTGGTGGGGGTGTAAGCACCCACCTTGGGGCTGGCATCCACCACATAATTCCACTTGCCATCCTCCGCCATGGGCAGAGAGACAAGGAACGGATTGATCGGCTCATAGCCCTTGGAAGCCTCGGTCTGCACGATCAGATACAGGCCCAGCTCCAGATCACGGAAGGTCACGTTGCCGTCCGCATCAATGGTCTTCGTAGTGCCCTCGGCGCTTTGGGGCAGATACTCCTGCAGCTGGGCCGCAAGGGTGCTGTCGGTCAAATCACCCAGCGCAATGCCGCAGCCGTAGAAATCGCCGCAGTATTCGTAGCTCAGGTTGCCGTTTTGGCGCTTTACCTCGGCCACACGGTACAAAGTGAGCTTGCCGCCGCTCAGCGCCTTATCGTTGGCGCTGTCGTACAGCGTAACGCGGATGGTGCCGGTAGTGGGATTGCCGCTGCTGTCCACCAGCTTGATGTTTGCGCTGGTGGCAAGGGCAGGCAGCGCACTTGTTACCAGAAGGCACAGCACCAAAAGCAGGGCCGCAGCGTGCTTTTTGAGATCAGTGCGTTTCATGTTTTTCACCTCTTGTAGATTTGCGTTTGCGGTTGGAGAACAGCAGCCAGAGCAGCAGCACCAGCAGCAGGGGCAGTGCCATGATGGGAGCTGTGATGATCGGTTCGATCTTGATGGCATCAGCTGTTACACGGATGTGCTTGAGCTTGTCCGGTGTGGTGATGCGGCGTCCGCGCACCAGCAGGCGGTGCGTGTTGATGCCGTAGGGGGTGCAGGTCATCAGGGTGACATAATCCTTGCCGTCCACCACCTTGAGGTTGTCCGTCTCGGTGGGCAGAACGATGGAGATGTTGTCCACCTCGTAGGTGAGCACGCGGTCCAGGATCGTGATGGTAAAGGTATCGCCCACTTCCAGCTGGTCCAGATTGGTGAACAGCTTGGCACTGGGCAGGCCGCGGTGGGCCGAAATGACCGCGTGGGTGCTCTCGCCGCCCACCGGCAGGCTGGTGCCCTCCAAGTGGCCTGCGGCGATCTGCAGCACGCCATCGCTGGTGCCGTGGTAGATGGGCAGCTCCACACCGATCTTTTCAATGGTGATGTAGCCCATAATGCCGGTGCCGGTCACATCCAGCGTGCTTTCGTAGGTGGGAAAGCGCTGCGGGAAATACAACGCGTCCGGGTCGGCGGCGATCTGCGCATTGAACGCATCTGCCGCCTCGAAATAGGCGCTGTAGTCGGCATCGGTCAGATTGTCCACATCCTCGGCATAGGTGGCCACAGCACGGGACTGATGCAGCTGGTTGACGTAATCGCTGAGGGTGGGGTATAACATCACGGATAGACCCACGAAAAAGACGAGGATCAGGATGATGGTGCTTTTGTTCTTTTTCATGGGCTACTCCCTAATGTTATAAGGATAGGAGCGGGGGCCTTGCGGCCCCTTTGCTCCGGGTTCTGGGGGGAAATGGAGCTTACTTGTTCTCCATGCGCTTCTTGGTGACCAGCAGAACGATGGCCGCAACCATCAGGCCGCCGCCGACCACATAGAACAGGGTAGTGCCGATGCCGCCGGTGGAGGGCAGGGTAATGCCGCCGGCTTTTATGTTGACGATATCATTCGTCAGGTTGGAGCCTTCAAGATTAACCTGATCATTTCTGGAGTGGTCTGCTTTGATGGTCACTGGGATTACTTTGCAGGCACTGTAACCGTCAGGAGGGGTGGTCTCCTTCAGGTAGTAGGTGCCAGCGTCCAGACCCTTGACATTGAACTGACCATCTTGGCCAGAGATCATCTCAACGCCTTTACCCTCAGTGCTAAAGTCGCGAGAGTAAGTGCCGTCATCATTCATTTTGAGCTTGATCTCATCTTCATCATGGCAAGCTTCATCGCTGTACAGACGGAAGCCGGCGCCCGCCAACACATTATTCGGGTTATCATCATCGTGATACTTGGTGTTGTTCAGCTGGTAGGTGTACACATAGACTGGAGTGCTTTCGGGAGTTTTACCAATGGATGACTCGTCTTTGGGATTGTTGGAATAGGTAAGATAAACTTTATTTATGTTACTAGTAGAACCACCTGCAGTATTGACATAGGCTTTGTCGTTCAGGTGTGCAGTGTAGGTAACCGTAATCGTAGCGCCGTCATTCAAATCAAACCCTGCGTCTTTGGCACAGGCCTTAACATCAATGTTTACCACAAAAGAGTTTTGACTTTCAAGATCGGTAGTATCAATGGTATACTTCGAAGAATCGGTGATAGTATAGGTGATGTCATTGGATTCAATGACTACACTATAGGGTCCGTCATAAGTAATGCCCTCGGACAGGGTATCATGAAAGATAACCGAGTACTTATCATAGTAATCGTAAGCACGGTTAGTGCTGTCGGGCAAGGTAGCGGTCAGCTGGAACTGGAACTTTTCGTTGATTGCATGGTCAGCGCTGGAACCAAAACCTCCTGTGCTGGTGCCATCCGGATTGTCATAAACTTTCTTCTCAACAGTGGGCTTTTCGGCCTTAGGCGTAATTGGAACGTTCCAGTTTCCTTTGGTAACCATCAGCAGGAAGGAATTGTAGGAATGATAGGAATCGTCTTTGGAAAAGTCGGTAGTATCAACGAACAGATAATAACCTGCCTTGGCCTCGGGAATGGTGAGGGCATTGCTACCAGCTCGAACGACGTATGTCGGGTTTGCATCATTCGAGTAGAGATAGTGGCATACAAAACGCGCGAAAGCGATGCTGTCATCATCGGAATCATGCCATTGGCTGATAACCGCAAGAACTTCCTGAGCAGATTTGGCATTGGTAAACAGAGGGCCGATATGATCAGCTTCCCTCAATTTGTTCAGAAAATCATCAGAATTATTGATGATGTTGCTGCCCCAATCAACGTTGGAAATCTTAAAGTCTTTAATATTATTACCCTCAACATCACCCTTGAAGATCTGGAAAGCGCTGTAAGTGTGATGTGAGTCGACGTCCCCCTCACTGTTTTCTGCAAACGCCGGGATCGCCATGGCACACAGCATGGCAACTGCCAGCAGTGCGGCCAGCAGCTTTTTGATTACTTTCTTCATCATGATTTGCGAAAATCTCCTTTCAAGTTTTTCTGATTCCTATTTTCAGGGTCTGCTTCCGGCGCAGAATCAATTTTGCCGCCGTGTCAGGAAGGATGCAGGCTTTTTAACGTGCCCTCCTTTCGCGTCTGCGCTTTCTGCAAACCCCGCACACCAGAGCGACAAGCATCAGTGCGCCGCCGCCTGCTGTATACAGTTTGGTACCGGCCCCGCCGGTAGAGGGAAGTTCGTAGTCGGACGGATCGGCCTGACTGGTGATCACAAGGCTGTCGGTTTTTACCGACTTTTCGGCATCATCGCTGATGGGCGTATCCAGAATCCTGATGTTATTGATTACTTCACCGTCAACAGCCGTTTCGCCAACGTCCTTCAGCTTGACGGTGTAGCGGATAGAATAGGTGCCTGCGGCAATGGGGAAACCGGCAGAACCCAAGGTGATCTTGCGCTCATCATTAACATTTTCCCAAGTGATGCCGAGCGCTGTATTGCCGTTTTCCATGCTGAGCTGGAGCGAGTCTTCGACATATTCGGCGGTTACGCCGGTGGGCAGGGTCATGCTGTCCGCAAGCGTCAGCGGGCCGGCCTGTTCGTTCTGGACCACAAGCGTAACAGTGTAATCCAGGTAGGCATCGCTGCCATTGTAGCGCGGGTCCTTCACGCTCTGGTTAAGGTCATAGTTCTTATCGTCTTTTTGATCCTCATCGGGGGTTTCATCCGGGTTGATGGTGATATCAAGGGCGTAATCTTTGTTGACCTCGATCTGATTAAAGCCGCTGCTGGTGACCTCGCTCTGGTTCCACTGGAAATTGAAGGCAACGTTGCTGGTGACCTTGGCATCGGAAGTATCCGCGCCTGCGGCTGCCTCCTCTTTCTGCTTGATATAGTTTTGGTCGTACCGCAGCACGGCGTACCAGCAGCCGTCATTCCCCTTGAGCAGCCGGTAGCTGCCGCAGGTGTCATAATTGCCGGTATCTTCCAGATTGCCGGAGATAAGCTCGTCGTTCAGCACATCAAAGCTCTTGGGCAGCTTAACATGGACACAGTAGTCGTTGTCATGGATCGCTTTGGCCGGGATATCTGTGACGGTAAGGCTGCTGTGCAGAAGCTCCGAAATGGTGGTGACGTTGGTATCCTCGTATTCAGTGCCATTCTTGCGCTGCACCTCCAGAGCAGTGAGGTAATCCAGTGCATCCAGACCTTTGATGGTGGTAATGGCACCTGCGTCATCTTCGACTTTGAAATCCGGCGTAGCAACGCCGTAATCGGCCTGCTGCGCATTTGCCACAGACACCAGCGTTGTTACCTGCGAAGCATTCAGCGTGACTTTAGCCACCTTGCCATCCACATCGCCGGAGATCACGGTCAGGGTGCCGAAATCTTTGTCCACATCGCTCACGATGCCAACGGTGCTGGTATCCACGGTGTATTCCTCAATGTGGGGCGCGGTGTCGGTGGTGGCCGCAGCATCCATGGAGAGCAGGGCAATGTCGGCATCGGCGGAATCATCCTGCACCTGCAACGGCTGGCTTTCCGCGGCCACAGCCTTGGTCACGGTGCCATTGTAAATGACGATATCACCGGGCATTGCGGCATCAGACGGCAGATCACCGTCAAAATCCATGGCATAGCCGCTGCCGGTCTCTTCGTTGTACAGCGCGCTGCGCAGCTGGCTGTGCAAAGACAGCACACTGGAAACCTGCGGGATAGCGCTCTGGGGGATATTGGCATATTTCAGGCAGTAGGAAAGGAACATCACGTCCCATGGGCCGTAGTCGTTGCCGTAGTCGTTGCCGTAGCGGGTGTAGTGGCGCACGGTCTCGCCGTCGGCATCGTCCAGCTGGAAGTTGCGCTCGCTCTGCTCATAGCCCAGCTGGCTCTCGGCTACGGCCAGCAGGTCGTCGGCCCAGTTGCCGCTCAGCGTGGTGCCGGTCTGTGCCAGCCATTCGTCCTCGTCCTGCGTGCCGTCCAGCGGGTCGGACAGGCAGTTCACCGTGTGGTGATGCTCCGGCAGGCCGCAGACCAGCACTTCCTCGTAGCAGGCATCGGTGTGGTGGTGCACCGGGGTCTCGATCACAGGATCGACCACCACGGGCTTTGCGGCCACCGGCTCCTCAAACAGGGCCACCGGGTCATAATCGGGGTTCACTTCTTCTACAAGCTCGCCCTCTTCCAGACCGCACACCAGCTCATAGGTGGTGGTATAGCAGCTGTCGTCGTGGGTGTGCTCGAATTTATCGCAGATGAAGGTGACACCATCCTCATCAAAACAGCTGTCGTCGTGGGTGTGCTCTTCTTCCAGGCAGGTCAGCTCCTGCACTTCCTGGTAGCAGTCGTCGGTGTGCTCATGGGGCACAAAGATGTACTCCGGCTCTGCGGAATGGGCTGCAATGCCGGGATCATCCGCATCCACGCCGGACGCATCATCATCCATGTCGAATGTATCATCAAAAGACATGCCGTCGTCCGTCATAGTGGCATTCCAGTCCTCCGGTTCGCCTTCCTCATAGCCGCACACCAGCTGCTTTTCATAGCAGGCAGCGGTGTGCTCGTGCTCCAACTCGCCGCACAGATAATCGGCCGTTTTGGCAATGCCCACGCCGTGCAGCTGCCAGTTCACGAACAGGCTGGTGGTAAGCGCCAGTGCCAGCAGCAGCGCAGTATAGCGTCTGGCGCGCTGGTGGTTCCGACGGAACTTTTTCTGATATTCTTTCACAATATCCCGCATGATTCCTAAACCTCCTTAGTGGATCAACGAGAAGTTGGACAAGGGCCATACCCGCAAAAAAACCTTGCCTACGATCTGACTTTTTTCCACACAGCCGATCACACTGCTGCGGCTGTCAATGGAGGTGGCCCGATGGTCACCCAGTACGAAATACCGGTTTTCCGGCACCTGATAGGGAAATTTGATGTCGCATTCGCCCAGAGCAAGTTCATCTACATAGGGCTCATCCAGCGTCTGGCCGTTCACAGTGACCACACCGTCCTCGTCCAGTTCGATCACATCACCGGGCAGGCCGATGATGCGCTTGAGCAGAAGCTTGTTCTGCCAGTAAAATCCGCAAAGGTCGCCGGTCTTCATGTCGCTGTCCTTGACCAGCAGAATGATGTCCCGGTCCTGCAGAGTGGGGTTCATGCTGTCGCCAGAGACCTGCAGCACCGGCAGAAACAGGGTGGCCAGCAGCACGGCAACGGCCGCGACCACCAGCAGCGTGTAGACCGTGCTGCGCAGCACCCGCATATAACGGCTGCGGTAGGCCAGACGTTCGCGCTCTGCTTCCACCTCTGCTGTGGATGGAATGGGCGTGAACCTGATCTTTTGCTCTTTCATTTGGCACGCTCCTCCGGCAGGAATTCCGTGCTGTGATAGCCGTCCAGCAGTTCGCTGGCCCGGCGGTCAAAAGCGGCCCGGCGCTGCTGGATCTCCTGCTGCGTCCGGGCAAGCATTGCCTTGCAGTCCGCTTCGGTCTGGGCGCGCTTGCGTGCGGCGGCTTCCGTTTCCGCGTCGCACTGCTGCTGGGTACGGGCCTTCAGGTTCGCAGCCTCGGTCTGTGCCTGTGCAAGGATCTGCTGGGCTTCGGCTTCCGCCTGAGCGCGCAGAGCGCTGGCAGCGGCATCGGTGTTTTTGTTTGCTGCGAGCACCGATGCAACGTATTCATCAGCCGCAGCCTGCGCCGCTTCAAACACCTTGTTCAGCTCCAGTGCAGCCTGCGCAATGGAACCTGCGTTTTCAATATGGATCTGCCGTTCCTGCAGCTGGGCAGACAGGGCAGCGTTTTCTGCCCGGAGCCGGTCCTCGCTCTGCTTGAGCGCCAGAATGATCTCGACTAATTCGGTGCGGCGCATGTGCCGCAGTTCACGGTCTGGCATAATGATCGATTTCTCCCGCAAAAAGTGGTCGGATTGGGCGAACGAAAACCTTCGACAAATACGAAAATTTTCGCACCACAAAACCACATTTGATATATCAGTTTTCGGCGTGAAAGCGCCAGTTTGATGAATGACCTTCCACCTTATATGTTAGCACAGTATGCGTAACAAAAGCGTAACAAAAATGCCTTTTTCGTGCATTTTTTTGCCAAAGCCAAAGAAAAATTGTTTCTTTTGATGTAAACGATTAAAATGCGTTAAAAACAAAAAGAACTGTCCCCACAACGGAGACAGTTCTTGAAAAACAGATGAAAATAGAAGCCGGATCAGAAGCTCTTCAGCAGATCGCCCAGAGTCAGGAAGGACTGGTAGATCACGTTGACATTGTTGATGATGGAGCTTGCACCGGAGAAGATGCGGGCAATGGCGTTGAACACCTTACCGACATTCAGGAAGCTGTTGTAAGCGTCGCGGGCACCACCGTCCAGATAGACCATTTCCTCTTCGCTGATGGAGGCATAGTTTGCGGGCAGTTTCATAGTAGACATGGAGATTTTCCTTTCTATTGATAAAATTGATACAGTGTGTGAAAAGACTTAAATAAAGGCAGCCACGGCCAGCGTGGTGATCAGAGCACCGGCTACCGTCAGAACGCTCAGAATCGGGCCGTCATCGTATTCCTGCGCGGTCTGTTCCGGCTGAGCGGGCGTGGATGTGCTGGTGGAAGTGGTGGCATTTTTCACGGTCCAGTGTGCGTACACAGTGGTATCACCGGTAAACACCGTAGAGGTGCTGATTTTTGTGCCGCCCACCGGCTCGGTATACCAGCCGTCAAAGGTGTAGCCTTCCAGCGTAGGCTGCGCGGGCAGGGCACTGAGTTTGCCGCTCAGATTGGTGGTGACTGCCACAGCGGAGCTGCTGCCGCCCATGGCATCCAGACCAATGGTGTAGACCTGCGAATCCTTGTCTTCTGCGGCAAAGGCAGAGGGCAGTGCACAGCAGAGCAGTGCAGCGCTGAGCAGACCGAGGACCAGCATTTTCAAGATCTTTTTCATATGACTCCTCGCTTTCCTGACAAATTGGGATGTGGTGCCTGCCGGGAACGGAAACACCAGAACAGACCTCGATGTCCCCGCCATGAGGCAGTAGACGAAAAAGCCGGGAAGAGGAGGTTTATTCAATCCTATATTTACCACATATAGTGTAACAAAAGTGCAACAAAATGGGCGTATTCTGTTGTTATGATGAAAAAAATTGGTTTTTCACAAATTGCAGGCTGCAAAAGGCGGCACAGAGCCGCCGCAAAAGCGGAAAAGTGGAACCTTCCCCTTGTGGAAAAACAAAGAATATGGTATAATATCTTGCACGATGCGCCATCGCCAAGCGGTAAGGCAGGGGACTTTGACTCCCCCATCGTAGGTTCGACTCCTGCTGGCGCAACCAAAAGCCCCGTCATCCTGAAAAGGCTGACGGGGCTTTTTGCATCACTTTTCCACAAAATGCGGATGAACGGTGCAAAGCTCAGCGGCGGCGGATCTTTCTGGTGGGCTTGCGGCGGTTCCAGTTGTTCAAAAAGACCCACGCAAAGTATATGATAATGGAAATAATACTCAATGTTATTACAACTTTGAGGTACAGACTGCCTAAGAATTCCTGAAAACGCGCCACAGTGAACAGCAGCGGGTTGCGGCTGACATCCTGCCCGGCGATCAGGTCCACCACGCCAATGGTCTCACCGGCAAGCTTCAGCTCCACGGTACCCACCACATCGCCCTGCTGGACAGGGGCACACACGGAATCCGGCAGGTGGAAATATTTCTGGGTCACGCTGCCGTCGCCGGTGGAAGGCAGCAGGGTCATCATACTGTCGGCGGGATACAGCTGCAGGGAGCTGGTATCGGAGGAATACTTCACCGGGATCTCGGCCAGCGTAAGGTCGGTGTCCAGCGCGGCCTGAATGGAAAAGCTGTCGAACACCCAGTCCATCAGCTTCACGGTCTCGCACAGGGCCGGGCGACGGTTGGCGTAGCCGAAATCGTCGCAGGTGTCCGGGCTTTGCATCACGCAGAAAATATAGGTGGCACCATCCTTATTGGCCCATGAAACATAGCTCTGATTGCCACTGTCACTTTTGAATGCGGTCACATCGCACATGCCGCCCTGCATGGCGCTGCGGTAGTATTTGCCGCCGCTGGATTTGCTCAGCGCGGCGTTCTGGCTGACCAGAACAGACGAAGAACGGTGTTTTTCTTTGGCGGGCATGGTAAAGCTGGGCGCACCGGAAACCTCCACAAAGGCATCAAAGCTCATCAGATAGCGCAGGATCAGGTACATATCCACGGCACAGGTCACGTTGCCGCTGTCAATGCCGCAGGCATCCGTCCAGGTGCTGCCGGTGGTGCCGATGCGCTGGGACAGGGTGTTCATCTGGCTCACCCAGCCCGCGAGGTCGCCGCCGGAAAGGGCATAAGCAAGGCCCATGGCGGCTTCGTTGGCGTTGCGGGTCAGCATGGCGTACATGGCTTCGCGGTAGGTAAAGGTCTCGTTGGAGCGCATATCGGCGTTGTTGGTGTTATAAACGTAATCCGAGATGGCAAAGGGCATCTGGAAGGTGTCGTCCAGATGGTCGGCATAGTTGGTCAGCAGCAGGGCAATGGTCATGTACTTTGTCAGACCACCGGCGGATACCTGCTTTGTGCTGTCCTTATCATAGACGATGATATTGGTATCGGTGTTGACGATATAGGCACTCTGTGCCTGCACCTGATAGACCGGGGTGGGGTCGAACATAGCCCCGGCGGGCAGCACAAGGCAGCTGAACAGGACAGCGAACGACAAAACCAGCGCAAAAATACGTTTCATGTGGACAATTCCTTTAAAAAGCGATAATATAAAACAACAGGCAGCACGGCACAAGCGCCGTGCGCCGGGTAAGAACGAGATCACAGCGGAAGGCTGTATTCTTTATAATAACAGGTTTGGCGGGGTGTGACAAGGCTTATTGTGCCGATTTCACATCCGGTTAGGGAGGACAGGAATGGTATATCTGACAGGGGACACCCACGGCGACATCGACCGCTTCAAGCACGGCAAGCTGCGCTGGCTGGGCAAACGGGATACCGTGGTGGTACTGGGCGACTTTGGCTTTGTGTGGGACGGCAGCAAGGAGGAACAGAAAAAGCTGGATTGGCTGCGCAAGCGCCCGTATCCCCTGCTGTTTCTGGACGGCAGCCACGAAAACTACGACCTTTTAAAGCAGTATCCCACCGAGGAACGCTTTGGCGGCAAGGTGCAGGCACTGGGTGGCAATGTGTACCATGTGTGCCGCGGCAGCGTGCTGGAATTGGAGAATAAAAAATACCTGTGCTTTGGCGGTGCGGAAAGCCAGGATGTGGAGGATCGGGAACCCGGCGTGAACTGGTGGAGGGAAGAAATGCCTTCGGAGGAGGAATACGTCTTTTGTGAGGAGAACCTTGCAGCGTGCGATTACAAAGTGGATTATGTGCTGACCCACGATGCGCCAAGCAGATTTTTGGATTTTACCGCCCTTGCCAGCGGCGAGACCAACCAGCTGCACAGCTTTCTGGATAAAATTTTGTTGAAGCTGACCTACGACAAGTGGTTTTTTGGCTGCTACCATAAGGATACCCAGCTTTCCACCAAAAGCCGCTGCGTGTTCTGCGATGTGATAAGCATGGGCGAACGGCACGCAAAGCGTTCCGTTCGATAACAGGGGCCGCTGCACTAGCCGTGCAGCGGCTTTTGCATTTGCTGTTGCTTGTGCGCAAAAAACCTCCGGATCAGTTCATGGCTCCGGCTTTCTCGAACATCTGCTGCACCTGCTGTTCCAGCAGTGCGTGCTCCGGCGCTTCCAGCAGCGGGTCGTCGGCCAGCATGGCAACGGCTTCCGCCTGCGCAGCGTGCAGGGTGCGGGTGTCGTTCATCAAATCGGCGATCTGCAAGGTCGGCAGACCGTGCCGAAAAAGTCGCCGGGGCCGCGGGTCTCCAGATCGTACTGCGCCACCGCAAAGCCGTCCGTGGTGCTGCACAAAAATTTCAGCCGCTTTTGTACGTTTTCGCTTTGGTTGTCGCTGACAAGGAAGCACCAGCTCTCCGCTGCACCGCGTCCCACGCGGCCGCGCAGCTGGTGCAGGGCGCTCAGACCGTAGCGCTCTGCGTTTTCGATCACCATTACGCTGGCATTGGGCACATCCACACCCACCTCAATGACGGTGGTGGACACCAGTGCGTCCAGCCGTCCGGCTTTGAAGTCCTCCATCACGGCAGCTTTCTCCTTGGGTTTGAGCTTGCCGTGCATCAGGCCCACCCGGCGCTCCGGCAGCAGGGCTTTGGCAATGTCCTCGTAGTAGCTCTTAACGGCGTTCAGCCCGCCATCCGGTGTGTCCTCGATGGCGGGGCAGACCAGATACACCTGCCGCCCGCGCCCGATCTCCTGATCGAGAAAATGGTAGAGGTCGCGCCGCTTTTTGCCGGTGATGCAGCGGGTCTTGACCGGTGTGCGGCCCGGCGGCAGCTCGTCCAGAATGGAGATGTCCAAATCGCCGTAGATGAGCAGGCCCAGCGTGCGGGGAATGGGCGTTGCGCTCATCACCAGCAGGTGCGGATTCGCGGCCTTTTCGGCCAGCATTCCGCGCTGCCGTACCCCAAAGCGGTGCTGCTCGTCGATCACAGCAAGACCCAGCCGGGCAAACTCCACGCCTTCGCTGAGGATGGCGTGGGTGCCCACCACAAGGTCGGCCTGATCTTCCCGGATGGCGGCAAGGGTGGTGCGGCGTGCAGCGGCCTTCATGCCGCCGGTCAGCAGGGCCACCCGCATCCCGAAGGGGGCAAGCATCCGGTTCAGGCCTTCGGCGTGCTGGGTGGCCAGAATTTCTGTCGGGGCCAGCAGCGCGGCCTGATACCCCGCCCGGATGCAGGCCCAGATGGCGGCAGCCGCCACCAGCGTTTTGCCGCTGCCCACATCGCCCTGCAAAAGGCGGTTCATGGAAGTCTCACCCGCCATGTCGGCCAGAATCTCGCTCACGGCCCGGCGCTGGGCTCCGGTGGGGGAAAAGGGCAGGCTGGCCCAGAACAGGGACGGGTCGGCAAGCCGCATGGGCGCACCGGTGGCAGCGGCACCCCGGTTTTTCATCCGGCCAATGCCCAGCTGCAAAACCAGAAGTTCTTCATAGATCAGCCGCCGCCGGGCTGCATAGGCCTGCTCTTCGGTGGCAGGGCAGTGGATGGCCCGCACGGCATCTGCCTTGGAGAGCAGACGGTATTTTGCCAGCATTTCCGGCGGAAGAGGGTCGGGCAGAAGCTCTGCATGGGGCAGCAGCTGCCGCACGCACTTGGCGATGGCATTGCTGGTCAGGCCCTCGGTCTGGGGGTAGACCGCTTCAAAGGGAGAAGCCTTGATCTGCTCGGCGGTGCGCACCTGCGGGTTGACCATCTGGCGGCGCAGCATCCCGCCGGTAACGATGCCTTGAAAATAGTATTCCTGCCCCAGCTGCAGCTTCTGGGCGGCATACGGATTATTGAACCATGTGATCTCCAGACTGGACACATCGTCCCCGGCAGTGATGCGCTCCATCCGCCGCCCGCCCGGCAGGATACGCCCGCCGGGTTTGGCGAACACCTCGGCCCTGACGACGCACTCCGCATCGGTGGGCGCTTCGGCGATGGAATAGGGTTTGGTGAAGTCGATATATCTGCGCGGGTAGTGGCACAGCAGGTCGGCCAGCGTCACGATGCCCAGCTTCTCGAACCGCTCAGCGGTCTTGGGGCCAACGCCCTTCAGGTAGCGCACCGGCGTATCCGGGGTGAGGGTGGTATGGTTTTCGGCGGGCATGGCGTGTCAGCTCCTTTCCTGGATGCAATATAGCCATTGTAACACGGAGCGGCAGCGGATGCAAATGGCCCAAAAAGGAAAAACCGGCAGGACCTTTGCCTTTGGGCAGGAACTGTGGTACACTCGGAAGAAAAAGAGGGGAGAATATTTATGGAGATCCGTAAGGGGACCTTAAAGGACTTGGAGGCCATTGCAGCGGTGGAGGCGGCCTGCTTCCCGGCGGCAGAGGCGGCTACGGCAGAGGAGTTTGCCGGGCGGCTGCAGCAGTACGGCAATCATTTTTGGCTGCTGTGGGAGGGGGAAAGGCTGCTGGCCTTTGTGGACGGCTTTTGCACCGACTGGCCGGACCTGACCGATGAGATGTACGCCGACGCCTCCCTCCACCGGGAGAATGGTGCCTGGCAGATGATCTTTGGGGTAAACACCATCCCGGCCTGCCGCAGACAGGGGTACGCCGGGCAGCTGCTGCAGCAGGCCATTGCCGACGCCCGGGCCCAAGGCCGGAAGGGGCTGGTACTGACCTGCAAGGAGGCCCTGGTGCACTACTATGCAAAGTTCGGCTTTGTGAACGAGGGCGTTTCCGGCTCCACCCACGGGGGCGTGGTGTGGTACCAGATGCGGCTGAAGTTCTGAGGGGGACGATCTGGAATGGCCTACGCCTTGCTCCGGCCGTATTCAGCGGAAGAATAATTTTTAAGAGAGCAATGCCGGAGCGTCCGCGGAAGCTCCGGCATTGCATTTTCACTGGAGGGGGCGTAAAGGTAGACGGCATTTGCAGTGCCGCTTTCTGCGAAAGTGCGGCACTGCGGCAGACTTTTCGGCTTAACTGCAAAGTGACCGGTTTCGCCAGAGGCTCTCCCTTTGAGGAAAGACTTCCCCCGCTCCGGGGGAAGATGTCACCGCAGGTGACAAAAGGGGGAGTCTGTCACCGTAGGTGACGGAGAGGGCGAGGAGGCTGATAGGGAACAACGCAAAACAAAAAAATCCCGGAAGCCGAAGCTTCCGGGAATCTTTTGGAGGTGACGACCAGATTTGAACTGGTGGATGAGGGTTTTGCAGACCCTTGCCTTACCACTTGGCCACGTCACCATATTTAGGAGTGAATTTCCACTCCTGTTGGAGCGGCCGACGAGGCTCGAACTCGCTACCTCCACCTTGGCAAGGTGGCGCTCTACCAGATGAGCTACGGCCGCATATTCGGTGCATTTTACCTTGCACCCATCATTTCTGATGCCCTGAAAACAAGTTTCAAAGTAGGTGAAAGCTTGCGCTTTCTTGGTGGCGACCCGGATCGGGCTCGAACCGACGACCCCCAGCGTGACAGGCTGGTGCTCTAACCAACTGAGCTACCGGGCCA
>ENA-OURN01000251-OURN01000251.1-human-gut-metagenome-genome-assembly--contig:-NODE-251-length-26343-cov-2.5191_pt1 | contig 26343 bp, 19 predicted proteins | sample MGYA00242099_ERZ508987 | MGnify/ENA primary metagenome ERZ508987 (study PRJEB26280, sample SAMEA2531405) | human gut metagenome | biome: human gut; feature: human-associated habitat; material: faeces... | reverse complement strand
TGCCGGATAGATTTTATGGAAAAGTTAGGTTATAATGTAACAGCAATGAAAAATGAGCAGTGACAGGCAGATGAGAAATGAAATGCCTGTATGAAGAGGAGACAGATATGAGATATACGTTGGAAAATGAAAATTTAAAAGTGGAGATTGACTCATTTGGAGCAGAGATCAAATCTGTAAAAAGAAAATCAGATAACTTTGAATATATGTGGTGTGGTGATAAAAAGTACTGGGGCAGAACATCCCCTGTATTATTTCCGTTTGTCGGTGCGCCGAAAAACAAAGAATACCGTTATGACGGAAAAACTTATACGATGGGACAGCACGGATTTGCAAGAGATATGGAGTTTACATTAGAGGCACAGACGGAAGAGAACATCTCATTTGTACTGACCGATACTGCGGAAACCTGTGAAAAATATCCATTTCATTTTGCACTGCACATTGGTTATGAATTGTGCAAAAACGAGGTAAAAGTAAACTGGACTGTGGAAAACACCGACACAAAAGAATTATATTTTTCCATCGGTGCACATCCGGCATTCAACTGCCCGGTTCACGGAGAGGAAAATAAAACCGGATATGGTCTCAAATTTGGCGGCCTGGCAGATACTATTCATCATCATGGAAACACACCGGACGGTATGGCGGTGATGGAGGATAAAGTCCTGGCACTGAAAGATGGCTGTGTGACATTTACGGAAGGATTCTTTGATGAGTGCACTTACATGGTCGAAGGAAAACAGACCGGAGAGGTTTCCCTGCTTGACCGTGAAGGCATCCCGTATGTAACCGTAAAATTTGACACTCCACTATTTGCAGTATGGTCACCGGAAGGAAAAAATGCACCTTTCGTCTGCATTGAACCATGGTACGGAAGATGCGATGCCACAGATTTTACCGGCACATTGCAGCAGCGCGACTACGAAAACATGCTGCCGCAGGGCGGAACATTCAAGGCAGCTTATAGTATTGCATATCTGTAAGATAGAGTCAGCAAAAGGTGGATCATAAAAATAAAAAACGCAAAAGCATGTAAAAAAAGCATAGCTTTTGCGTTTTTTTCATATAGTGAAACAGAATCGAAAACCTGTGGAGTGGTCAATGAATATACAGTCAAAAATGAAAACAAGAGATGCAAAAAACAATCCGGTCACTGCGGTATTGGTGTCCGTGCTGGTCATGTTCCTTTTAAGCTGCCTGTTCCTGTTACTGTTGGCTGCACTGTTATATAAGTTTGATCTGAGTGAATCGGCAGTAAAGGTGGGAATCGTTGTCATTTATATCGTCTCCGGAGTGATCGGTGGATTTTTCATGGGAAAGATCATGAAAACACAGAAATTTTTATGGGGATTTGCAGCGGGAGCCATTTATTTTTGCATTTTATTCCTGATATCAGTGCTGGTTAAACAGGGAGTCTCCATGGAACTGCCGAAAGTGGCGACAACATTTATTCTATGTGCGGCATCCGGGATGGCGGGCGGAATGATAAGTTAGTGGTTACTGTCAGGGTGCCAATTAGCATATAGACAGGACTTGCGCAGAATATCAGCGGCGTGCTATACTCAAAGAAAATGTGCATGAATGAAAAAAATTATCAATGTTTCATGCAGAAAAAGATACGCACGAGGAGGAAGACATGGAAAGACAGAAGAGACAGGGAGCAGAGTACGAGTTTTACGGAAAACTCCCGCTGAAAAAGGCAATCCCGCTGGGATTACAGCATGTGCTGGCAATGTTTGTGGGAAACCTGACACCGATCCTGATCATCTCAGGGGCATGTGGTATTGCAGGTGAGGAGTTCGGCAGTCTGCAGGTCGATCTGCTGCAGAATGCGATGCTGATCGCCGGGATCGTGACACTGATCCAGTTATTTGCGATCGGACCGGTTGGTGGAAAGGTACCGATCATCATGGGAACGAGTTCCGGATTTATCGGTGTGTTTAACAGTGTGGTTCAGGTAATGGGAGGAGGAATCCTTGCATATGGAGCCATTATGTGTGCATCCGTCATTGGTGGTCTGTTTGAGGGAATCCTTGGATTTCTGTTAAAGCCGCTCCGCAGATTTTTCCCTGCGGTTGTAACGGGAACCGTTGTACTGTCGATCGGATTGTCACTGATCGCGGTCGGCGTCAATTCTTTTGGCGGCGGCAATACGGCAAACGACTTTGGTTCAGTAGAAAATTTACTGCTCGGAGCAGCTGTTTTACTGATCATTGTAGCAGTGAAACACTGGATGAAAGGTATGGCGAGTGCATCATCGATCCTGATCGGTATTGTGGCAGGCTATATCATTGCTGCGATCATGGGACTGGTACTGCCGACAACAGCAGTCAATGCGGATGGTGTGGAATACACAAAAGCCTGGGTGTTAAACTGGGATAAGGTTGCAAATGCAGCCTGGTTTTCCGTTCCGAAATTAATGCCGGTCAAACTGGTATTTGACTGGAGAGCAATCATTCCGGTTCTGATCATGTTTGTTGTTACCGCGGTTGAAACAGTCGGAGATATCTCCGGTGTTATGGAAGGTGGAATGGGCAGAGAAGCTACCGACAAAGAACTTTCCGGCGGTGTCATCTGCGATGGAATCGGTTCTTCACTTGCAGCACTTTTTGGTGTTCTGCCGAATACTTCTTTCAGTCAGAATGTAGGACTTGTCACAATGACGAAAATCGTAAACCGTATGGCGCTTGCATCTGGAGCCGTATTCCTGATTTTATGTGGTTTATTCCCGAAACTTGCAGCACTGATTTCAATCATGCCGCAGAGTGTACTTGGAGGAGCTGCCGTTATGATGTTTTCATCCATCGTGATCAGCGGAATCCAGCTTATTACCAAAGAACCGATGACGATGCGCAATATCACGATCGTCTCCGTCGCATTGGGACTTGGCTATGGAATCGGATCCAGCAGCGGCATCCTTGCACATCTGCCGCAGGGCATCCAGCTGATCTTTGGCGGTTCCGGTATTGTTCCGGCAGCCATTGTGGCGATCATCTTTAATATTATCCTGCCGAAGGATGCGGAATAAAAAAAACTTCCCATATGAAAAAAGTTATGTTATACTGTATAAGTTAACAGAACTCCGCGCGAAAGCGAATAAATACATAGTATTACGGGGAGCGGGCAAATGGCGTATCCCATGTGTGCGGAAATTACAAAAAAGGAGAGAAGCATCATGAAACATGTAAAGACATTAAATACCAAGAGATTACAGAACACAATCAAAAAAGGCGGCTGCGGCGAGTGCCAGACATCCTGCCAGTCTGCATGCAAAACATCCTGTACAGTAGGAAACCAGAGCTGCGAGCACAAATAAGATTTGAGCTGGTACGGCCGGGCATGCATAGCATGGTAAAAATTGTGCATATGAGTGCCGGATATGCCATTATGGCATCATACAAAATGACTGTGTGATACAACGATGAAAATCATACGGTCGGATATAAGTGAAATCTGCAAACGACCGTTCGCATAGCGTGCGGTCATTTGTACGTTTTATCGGCAACATTAAAATGCCGTAATACTTGAAAAAAATATATTGATTTGCAGAAAACTTTAAATGTTTTGCTGTAAAATCAGATAGAAAGAGAGGAAATATTATAGTGGTTCATCAGTATAAGAACAACGGCTATGATATTGTTTTAGATGTAAACAGCGGAGCGATTCATGTGGTGGATGACGTGACTTATGATGTCATTGAGATGATCGATCAGAGCCAGCCGGAATCGTATGCAAGGGATGAGATCGTATCTGCACTGTCCGGAAAATACGGCAAAGAGGAAGTGGAGGAAGCAGTCGATGAAGTCCAGACATTGATCGATGAGGAGTCACTTTTTACAAAGGACACTTACGAAAACTATATCATGGATTTCAAAAAACGCCCGACGGTTGTCAAGGCACTCTGCCTGCATATTGCACATGACTGCAACCTGGCATGTCAGTACTGCTTTGCTGAGGAGGGAGAGTACCATGGAAGAAGGGCACTGATGTCCTTTGAAGTTGGAAAGAAAGCACTGGATTTCTTAATTGCCAATTCAGGTAACAGACGAAATCTTGAGGTGGATTTCTTTGGCGGCGAGCCGCTTATGAACTGGCAGGTCGTAAAAGACTTAGTTGCCTATGGAAGAGAGCAGGAAAAGCTGTATGGCAAGAATTTCCGTTTTACACTGACCACAAATGGTGTGCTTTTAAATGACGAGATCATGGAATTCTGTAATAAAGAGATGGCAAATGTGGTCTTAAGTATCGATGGAAGAAAGGAAGTTCATGATAAGATGCGTCCGTTCCGCAAAGGGGCAGGAAGTTATGATCTGATCGTTCCAAAGTTCCAGAAATTTGCAGAGAGCAGACATCAGGACAAATATTATGTGCGTGGTACATTCACACACTACAATCCTGATTTTGCAGCAGATGTACTTCATCTTGCGGATCTTGGTTTCAAACAGATCTCCGTGGAGCCGGTAGTTGCAGAACCGAGTGAACCGTATGCGATCACAGAGGAAGATCTTCCACAGCTGTTTGAGGAATATGACAAACTTGCAGCGGAGATGGTAAGACGTCACAAAGAGGGAGATGATTTTAATTTCTTCCATTTTATGATCGATCTTGAGGGCGGTCCATGTGTGGCAAAACGTCTGTCCGGCTGTGGTTCAGGAACCGAGTACCTTGCAGTGACACCATGGGGAGATTTTTATCCATGTCACCAGTTTGTCGGCAATGAAAAGTTTTTACTTGGCAATGTGGATGAAGGTATAAAAAATACAGAGATCCGTGATGAGTTTAAGTGCTGTAATGTCTATGCAAAAGAAAAATGCAGAAAATGTTTCGCAAGATTCTACTGCAGCGGCGGATGTGCAGCAAATGCGTATAATTTCAGCGGTGACATCTGTGGGGCATATGATATCGGATGTGAATTGCAGAAAAAACGTATTGAGTGCGCGATCATGATCAAGGCTGCCGAGGCCGATTGTGAATAAATAAGAAACAGGAAGGAAAAAGAAAATGAAAAAGAGTAAAGCAGCAGTCATATTAGTTGCGATTCTCGCTGCATTTGCGGGACTTGCCTATTATGCATCTATTATTCTTTCATCGACCGGTATTGGGGAAGAAATGAGTATTCCGCTTGGACTTGATCTGTCCGGTGGTGTATCGATCACCTATCAGGTCATGGATGAAAATCCGAGCGCAGAGGATATGAGTGATACGATTTACAAACTCCAGAAGCGTGTGGAAAGTTACAGTACAGAGGCATCCGTATATCAGGTTGGAGATGATCGTATCGCCGTTGAGATCCCGGGTGTTACGGACGCAAGCAAGATTTTGGAAGAACTTGGTAATCCGGGTTCCTTAGAGTTCCAGCTTTCAGATGGTACCGTATTTATGACGGGTGACCAGGTGGCAGATGCACAGGCTGCAACAACCACAGATCAGTATGGAAACAAGCAGTATGTGGTACAGCTTACACTGACAGATGAGGGAGCAAAGACTTTCGGAGAAGTTACTTCTGAAAACGTCGGAAAAGCACTTCCAATCGTATACGATGGAGAAGTTATCAGTTATCCGACTGTTCAGGAGGCAATTACCGGAGGTACTGCACAGATTTCCGGTCAGAGCACCTTTGAAGAGGCACAGACTTTAGCAACACAGATCAGAATCGGTTCTCTTTCCCTGCAGTTATCAGAGTTAGAGTCCAGTGTGGTAGGAGCACAGCTTGGAAGCCAGGCAATCTCCTCCAGTTTAAAAGCGGCAGCAATTGGTCTTGTGATCGTAATGGTATTTATGATCATTGTATATGCAGTTCCGGGTGTCGCAGCAGCTTTAGCACTTGCAATTTATACAGCACTTGTGATTGCAACTTTATACTTATTCGAGATCACATTAACATTACCTGGTATTGCCGGTATTATCTTAAGTATTGGTATGGCAGTGGATGCGAACGTTATCATCTTTGCACGTATCCGTGAAGAAATTGCATCAGGAAAATCCGTGATTACTGCAACGAAGAATGGTTTCCACAAAGCGATGTCTGCAATCTTAGATGGTAATATCACAACATTGATTGCAGCGATTGTTCTTATGGGATTAGGTTCCGGTACTGTAAAAGGATTTGCATATACACTGATGATCGGTATTATCCTTTCCATGTTTACAGCACTTGTTGTCACAAGATGGATTCTTTATTCTTTCTACTGGTTAGGACTGAGAGATGAAAAATTCTACGGACGTGCAAAAGAGAGAAAGACGATCAATTTCCTGCAGAAGAGATATGTATTCTTTGCAATTTCTATTGCAGTTATAGCTGCCGGATTTATCGGTATGGGAGTACATAAGGCATCTGGTCAGAACTCCCTGAATTATGGACTTGACTTCATGGGAGGAACTTCCACTACTGCTGATTTCGGCAAAGAATATACGATCGAAGATATTGAAAATGATATTATCCCGATTGTAAAAGAAGTAACTGGAGACAGCAATATTCAGGCAAACAAAGTAGAGGGAACAACTCAGATTACGATCAAGACACGTACTTTATCCAAAGAAGAGCGTGATGATCTGAATAATAAGCTGGCAGACAGTTTTGATGTAGATGAATCCACCATTACATTCCAGAGTATCAGTTCCACGATCAGTGGTGAGATGCGTGCGGATGCAGTCAAGGCGGTTATTATCTCCACAATCTGTATGCTGATCTATATCTGGTTCCGTTTTAAAGATATCCGTTTCGGTGCCAGTGCGATCATTGCCCTGATCCACGACGTACTGGTTGTACTTACCGTATATGCGCTGATGCGTATTTCAGTCGGCAATACATTTATCGCATGTATGCTGACGATCATTGGTTATTCTGTCAACGATACGATCGTTATCTTTGACCGTATCCGTGAGAACCTTGCATTAAAGCATGGTAAACAGACAAGGGAAGATCTGATGGAAGTAGCAAACCGAAGCCTGACACAGACCTTATCACGAAGCATCAACACATCCATAACAACATTTATTATGGTATTTATGCTGTTCCTTCTTGGTGTAGCAAGTATTCGTGAATTTGCACTGCCGCTGATGGCAGGTATGATCTGCGGTGCATATTCATCTATCTGCATTGCAACCGAGTTGTGGTATGTGATGAAAGTTCATCTTGGTAAAAATAAAATAACAGAATAAGATCTGTTGAAGAAAAGTGAAAGTCCTGGCAGTTATTTGCCGGGACTTTTAAGATTCATAGGAAATTACGTCCTATGAATCTTAAAGCCCTCCGGGCGGGATCACACTGCGTCGGAGATGAATTATGTCGCGGAGGCGACACCGCCGCGGTGAATCCTGTAGGACAGGATTCTATTTTAGAAAAAAGGAGAAACATATGGATACGATCGCAGCTTATCTGATCTTTTTAAATCTGGTGGGCTTCCTTATTATGGGAGAGGATAAAAGAAGGGCGAAAATGCATCGATGGCGGATCTCAGAAAGAATGCTTTTTTTAGTCAGCATTTTAGGCGGCAGTATCGGAACGTGGGCGGGAATGTATGTGTTCCGCCACAAGACGAGACACTGGTATTTTGTTATAGGAATGCCATTGATCCTCATTTTACAGATCGCAGGTACCATCTGGCTTTATCGTCAGGGCTTATATCATTTATAATTATTTGATATAACTATTCTGGCTTTTGGAATTGCCAAAAAAAGGAAAGTCATATATAATGATAAACATAGCAAAAGACAAGTGTTTTTCGTAGAAAGACACATTGATCAAACAGCAAAGAAAGGGAGAATTACGGAGTATGTATACACTGGAAGATATTCAGGCAGTTGATATGGAAGTGGCAAATGCCATCACCGATGAATTTGAACGTCAGAACAGTCATATTGAGCTGATTGCATCCGAAAACTGGGTAAGCAAGGCAGTGATGTCAGCGATGGGCAGCGTTCTTACAAATAAATATGCAGAAGGTTATCCGGGGAAAAGATATTACGGCGGATGTGAGTGTGTGGATGTTGTAGAGGAACTTGCAAGAGAGCGTGCGAAAGAGCTGTTTGGCTGTGAGTATGCGAACGTACAGCCACATTCCGGTGCACAGGCGAATATGGCTGTACAGTTTGCCATCTTAAAACCGGGTGACACGGTCATGGGAATGAACTTAGATCACGGCGGACATTTGACACACGGAAGCCCTGTAAACTTTTCCGGTACTTATTTTCACATTGTACCTTACGGTGTCAATGACGAGGGATTTATTGATTATGACAAAGTAGAAGAGATCGCGATGGAGTGCAAGCCGAAGATGATCATCGCAGGTGCAAGTGCTTATGCGAGAACCATTGATTTCAAGAGATTCCGTGAGATCGCAGATGCATGCGGAGCAGTTCTGATGGTCGATATGGCACATATCGCAGGACTTGTCGCTGCAGGACTTCATCCAAGCCCAATCCCGTATGCACACGTTGTCACAACCACAACACACAAGACACTGCGTGGACCGCGTGGAGGCATGATCTTATCCAGTCAGGAAATCGCAGACAAATATAACTTTAACAAAGCTATTTTCCCTGGAATCCAGGGCGGACCTTTGATGCATGTGATCGCAGCGAAAGCAGTCTGCTTTAAGGAGGCACTTCAGCCGGAGTTTAAAGTATACCAGCAGAATATCATTGACAATGCACAGGCACTCTGCAAGGGACTGTTAAGCCGTGATATTAAAATCGTATCCGGCGGTACAGACAATCACCTGATGCTTGTTGATCTGACAAATTATGATCAGACCGGAAAGGCAGTGGAGAAACTTCTCGATTCTGTCAATATTACCTGCAACAAGAATACGATCCCGAACGATCCGAAATCCCCATTCGTAACAAGCGGTGTACGTCTTGGAACGCCGGCAGTTACTTCCCGTGGACTAAACACAGAGGATATGGATCAGATTGCAGAGGCAATCGCCATGATGATCAAGGAGGGTGAACCGGCAGCTGATAAAGCGTGTGCAATCGTAAAATCGCTGACAGAGAAATATCCGCTGGAGAGATAAAAGAGAATAGAATATAATTTAATAATGAATAAAAAATGAGGAATCTGTTTCGTGACAGGTTCCTCTTTTTTTGTGATCTTTGAGTTTGTTATTTTACATCATCTGCAATACGGTACAGTGTGTACGAGGTAGAAATCGTATTTTTATTTTTATCGAGATATGTGATTTTCACGGTTGTCGGTGCCATAATATCACCATCACGGCTGTATGACTCATAAGAGTAAGTACCATATGTGTAAGAGTAGTCATGTCCGTAATAGTATCCATAATGTCCTAACTGGATACTCTTTCCATTTTTTACCTTTTTTGTTATCTCGGAGTTTGAATAAGTGGTTGAATAGGAAGAATTTGTTTTTGCAACTGGCTTGCTGTAAGTAGAGTATTCGATCTTCTTTAATTTATAACCCTTGTTCATTTTGACATTGACTTTGACAGAATTTTTATTGTAGACTGCCTTTGCGTAATCATATTCTTTGTTGTTAAAAGTTACACTCTTAAAAGGACTATTGTTAGAGAATGTCGGCTCTGTTACATTGACTTTGACAGTAAATTTTTTAATCTTTTTATTCTGTGCATTATATACATCAAAAGATACTGTGTATTTACCGGTTTTCTTGGCATAGACACCAACGTATCCGGAATTACTGGAGCTGGAAAGTGAAAGTCTTGTTACTTTGGCTTTCAGGTTTTTGCTCGATGTTTTGATATTTTTGATGTTTTTTCCGTTTGTACCGAGCTGTACGGAGATAGCCGAATCATTGACCATCGGATAATTTTTGTAATAAGAAACATCTACAGCCTTTGGGGCGCTTGGACCTGTTGCAGCAGATACCGGCGCAGAAGGGATCAGTAATAATCCGGCGCACAGGCAAAGTGTAAGAACAGCGCAAGTAATTTGCTTAAATAATTTCATATCAGATACCCTCCTGTTGGATTATTTTGCAAGACGGGAAATGGAATAAATACTCTCACATTTCTGCTTGGTATATTTGTCGATATAAGTAATAGTGATCTTGGTACGCGCAGCAAGTGAGCTAGAATAGTTTCTGCCGCTGGAATATGAATTATCAAATATATATGCGTACTCGTCAAGCTTTAAGGTGCTGTTGTTTTTCATTGTTTTTACAACTTCTTTACCTGCCTTATTGTAAGTGGTGACAGTGATTTTTTTCAGCGTGTAACCTTTGTTCATTTAACAGATAATTTGCCGGATTTTTTGCTCGTAAGGGCATAATTAACTTCTTTACCTGCAAATTTGACAGATTTGACTGGCAGGTCATTTTTTACATATACTGTTACTTTACCCGAAGAAAGTTTGTTTCCTGATTTATCGCAGATATTATAGGTGACTTTGTATTTACCGGTTTTTTTGGCATAGAGGCCGATAGACGCAAAGGTATCCGTGTATGTATCGTCTGAACTGGTAGTATAATAGTGGGTGTTTTTTGCAATCAGATTTTTACTGCTGGTTTTGATGTTTTTGATATAACATACTTTGGCTTTTGGCAGATTGACATAGATTGCAGAACTGTCGAAAGAATTACTGGACATGCGAAGTACAGTGGTGGTCGGTTTGTTCCTGACGGCTGCGGATACCGTTGACTGCGGCTGCAGTAAAAGCATCCCGGCACAGAGACAGAAAGCTAAAAATAAGCTGACTGTTCGTTTGAAAATTTTCATAAGTGAATCCTCCTTGTTTATAAATTTTTTATAGATGTTACAAAAATATTATAATATGAAGGAAAATTTTATACAATCATAAATTAAAAAATAAATAAGGGAATTTTAAGAAAATTTATAGCATTATATCAGGTAATTTTGATATGCCCAAACTTGTATTTTATGTCAGGTTATTTTATAATTGCATACAATAGATTGTGTATTTTATGAGTGGGGGGAGAGAAGAAAAAACAGAAACTCAGCCTGCCTGTAAAATATGCAGAAACGAGGAATATATGAAAAAACAGAGTAAAGGAGTTCCGACAAACCGTGATATCCGTTGGGACAGACTTGATAATACAGCACACCTTTTTCCGGTCATTGCCGGGGAGAGCATGAGCAATGTGTACAGGATCAGTGTTACACTGAAAGAGGAGATCAATCCGGAATTACTGCAGAGGGCACTTGATATGGTGCTTCCGAAGTTTGACGGGTTTAACTTAAGACTGCGGCAGGGGGTGTTCTGGTATTATTTTGAGGAAAACGGAAAAGCGGCGCCAAAGGTTCGCATGGAGAACAATTTTCCATGCAGATATATCCAGCAGAATAAAAACCGCAGTTATATGTTCCGTGTGACCTATTATAAATGCAGGATCAATCTGGAAGTATTCCATGTTTTGACGGATGGAATGGGAGGAATCAATTTCTTAAAAGAGCTGACTTACCAGTATCTGCGTCTGGCACATAAAGACCTGCAGGAAAAGCTGGGAGATTCATTAAGTGTTGATACGTCTTTGAACCGGGAAGACAGTTTCTTAAAAAATTACAAAAAAAGTTCCGCAAAAGGATACCAGACAAAAAAGGCATATCTGATCCGTGGAGAAAAGTTAAGACCGGGCGAGTTCGGCGTGATGCACGGTTATATGAAAATACCGGAGTTGAAAAGGGTCTGTCATGCGATGGGAATCAGTATCAACGAATATCTGGTAAGTGTGTACATCTGGAGCGTTTATACGGAATGTCTGCACGGCATGCCGTCAAAGTGTCCGATCCGTGTTGCGGTGCCGGTTAATCTGCGGCCGTATTTTAATTCTATTACCACGAAAAACTTTTTTGTCATGGTGTCCGCAGAATTTCATCCGACCAAAGAGACCTATACGTTTGCAGAGGTGGCTGAAATCGTGAAGGAAAGCCTGCGAAGCCAGATTAACCGGGAAAATCTTGAAAAGCTGTTTTCCTATAACGTTTCCAATGAAAAACTGCTGATTGCAAGAGTTGTGCCGCTTTTCCTGAAAAACCTTGCAATGAAGTATGTATATACAACTTCTGCACTTGCCAATACTGCGACGATCACAAATATCGGCAATATTTCCGTGACAGAAGAGTACCGCCCTTATGTGGAAATGTTTCATGCATTTCTTGCCATGTCAAAGGGGCAGCATCTGAAAGGAACGATCTGCTCTTACGGGGATACACTTGTATTCAGTTTCAGTTATGATCTTGTCGATGCGTCTGTGCAGCGTGGATTTTTCCGGAAAATAGCCTCGGACGGGATTGCGGTAGAAATAAAGAGTAATGGAGTAAATTATGAGTAAATGCAGAAATTGTAATGTGGAAATATCAGATGAAACAGAGCGCTGTCCACTCTGCGGATCCGTGTTAGAATACACAGGTGAAGTGGAGAATATGTACCCGGATGTGAGAGTGCACACCCGGAAAATGACAATGATCAGTAAAATCTATCTGTTTTGTGCACTTTTGGTTGAGGTGCTGCTCATTTATATCAATGTGGTCACCGAGTCACAGATTGCATGGAGTGCGATCACGGGGCTTGGATTTTTTTACGGATATATGCTGATCCGTTTTGCAATTCTTGGAAAGACAGGTTACCGCGCCAAAATCACGGTACTCACGCTGATGGCGATACTGATCGTGATCGCAATCGATTTTCTGGTCGGCTACCGCGGATGGTCTGTCAATTATGCATTGCCGTCGGCGATCATTTTAGTCGATGTTGGTATTATCATCTGTATGATCGTAAACCGCAGAAACTGGCAGAGCTATATGATGTGGCAGATTTTTATGATCTTATGCAGCATTGTTCCGGTAATACTGATTTTTACCGGTATCGTGACGGCACAGCTTTTTGCACTGATCGCATTTGCGTTTTCCCTGTTTCTGTTTCTTGGAACACTGATCATCGGAGACCGCAGGGCAAGGGTGGAACTGAAACGAAGATTTCATGTCCGCTGAGTTATATTTAGAATAAAAAGAACAGGAGCAATCGGATGAGAGAGAGCGAAGCGAGTATCAGGGGAAGAGTCATGAGGGACCTGATCGCCCATGTGACAAATGATCACCTGATTGGGAAAAAGATAAAAAATGGAGAACTGAGGAAAAAAATCGGGGATTCGGAGCCGCCGTGGAAATGTCCGGACTGTTTTTCATTAGATGTGATCGAGATGGATAATTTCTCCATGGAGTATTTACAGGCAAAAGAAAATCCGAATACGGAAAAAGTAATCTTACAGCTTCACGGAGGCGGATATGTCGGAGCGATGCGGAATGCATACCGTATGTTTGCCGGACTTTACTGTGAAGTCAGCCATGGAATGAGTGTTCTGACACCCGATTACCGTGTGGCACCGGAACATCCGTATCCGGCGGCTTTAGAAGATGCCTATGCCGCATACTGTTATCTGTTGGAACAGGGGTGGTTTTCCGAGCAGATCATCATCGCAGGAGATTCCGCAGGAGGCGGTCTTGCGATGGCATTATGCCATTATCTGAAAGATCACGGAAAGCAGCTTCCGTGTGGGATCGTAGCCATGTCACCGTGGACAGACCTTGCGGCGAGCGGGGAATCTTACGAGACAAACTTTGAGCGCGACCCGTTATTTGGAAAAACAAGGGACAGCCTTATTTATAATAAAGATTATATTGGGGATAACGATCCGTATAATGCTTATATTTCGCCTTTATATGGGGATTTCAGGGGATTTCCGCCGATGCTGATACAGGTCGGTTCCTATGAGATGCTGCTCTCGGATTCTGTGGATGTGGCTGCAAAAGCCAGAGAACAGGGAGTAAAAGTAAGAATCAGTATTTATGAAGGAATGTTCCACATCTTTCAGATGGCAGCAAAAATGCTGCCGGAATCTAAAAGAGCGTGGGTTGAGATCGGTAAATTTATTGATGTTTTGCTAAATGACTGACATCCATATAGACAGGGATACCGTTTTCGTATTTTACCGGAACTTCACCGAGTATGAGAGGTGAAAGGTAATCGATCAGTGGCTGTGTGACATCATTGCCTGCATCATTGATCCATTCTCTCGGAATTGATTTTGCCTCGTTTGCAATGTGGCGGATCTCGGCATGCTCATAGGCGATTTCGTACGGAGAATCAGAGATACGGCGTATTGTTACCATGGAAGCGGTAACACCTTCCTCGGAGAGAGCAACCGCTTTCTGACCGAGAGTAAAAGCCTCATCAAGATCAGTCTTTGAAGCAAGGTGTGCAGCGCAGCGCTGTAATACGTTGACTTCCACGGAACGGACTTTAACGCCTAGTTTTTCTTTGACTAAAAATTCAAGTGTTTTTCCGGCTCCGCTTAACTGGCTGTGACCAAAGGTGTCAACAGAACTTTCGGAAGCACTGATATAGTTGCCGGAAGCATCGCGGATACCTTCAGATACGGCAACGATCACGTTATTGCGCTCGAAAAGCATACGCTTTACATCCAGTAAAAAGTCCTCTTTGTCAAATGGAACCTCCGGGAGATAGATCAGATGTGGTGCTGTATTATAACCGTTTCTTGCCAGTGCAGAAGCAGCGGTCAGCCATCCGGCATCACGTCCCATGATTTCCACGATCGTCACACTTTTGACTGCATAGATAAATGTGTCATGTGCGATTTCTAAAAGAGAAGATGCGATATATTTTGCGGCAGAACCGAATCCTGGTGTATGGTCTGTCTCACAGAGATCATTGTCGATGGTCTTTGGAATACCGACAATACGCACCGGACTGCCGATTTTTTTGCCATATTCGGAGAGCTTTAAGACGGTGTCCATGGAATCGTTGCCGCCGATATAAAAGAAAGCATCAATATGGTAAGTTTCAAACTGTTTGAAAATGAATACATAGGAAGAATCATCATCTAAATAATTTGGCAGTTTGTAACGGCAGGAGCCAAGATACATTGCCGGAGTGACCTTTAAGCGGTCGAGATATTCCGAATTCTGCTGCATTAATTCAGAAAGATTCGTCAGATCGTTGTTTAAAATACCTGTGATTCCGTTTAAGGAACCATAAACCGTGTCATACATGTCAGAACGCATTACACCGTCGATCACACCGGCAAGGCTGGCATTGATCGCAACAGTAGGGCCGCCTGACTGTGCTACCATACAGTTTTTTGGACTCATAAGAAAACTCCTTTGTGTTTGATCTTCTTTTTGCAATGTCTATCATACAAAAAAAGGCACGGTTGCGCAATCATTAAATTAAATAGAAAGAGTGATGGTATACCATGAAAATATGTACATTGTGTCCTAGAATGTGCGCTGTGGACCGAAAATCCGGTGAGCGCGGCATCTGCGGACAGACCACAGAGATTAAGGTGGCGCGTGCGGCACTGCACTTCTGGGAAGAACCCTGTATTTCCGGGGAGATGGGTTCCGGTGCGGTCTTTTTTTCCGGCTGTGCACTGCACTGTGTGTTCTGCCAGAATGAAAATATTGCAAATGGCACGGCTGGGAAGGTGATAAGTACGGAGCGGCTTTGCGAAATTTTTCTGGAACTCCAGGAAAAGGGTGCAAATAATATCAACCTTGTGACACCGGGGCAGTTTGTACCACAGATCATAAAAGCGGTAGAGCTTGCAAGAAATCAGAATTTAAAGATACCCATCGTTTATAACACCAGCAGCTATGAAAATGTGGATACGATCCGTTCTTTAGAAGGAATTGTGGATATCTATCTTCCGGATTTTAAGTATTTTGATACCGCTTTGAGTGCAAAATATTCCCATGCGCCGGATTACCCTGCTGTGGCTAAGGCGGTGATAGCGGAGATGGTGCGTCAGACGGGTGCGGCAGTTTTTGAAAACGGGGAGGATTCCCTGATGAAGCGTGGTACGATCGTGCGCCATCTGATCCTGCCGGGGTGCACGAAAGATTCCAAAGCAGTTTTGAAATATCTGCATGAAACCTATGAGAATCAAATATATATCAGTATCATGCACCAGTTTACACCGCTCTCTAACGTGAAAAAATATCCGGAATTAAACCGTAAGATCACGGATCGGGAATATGATGAGGTTATTGATTTTGCAATCGATATAGGGATTGAAAACGGTTTTATCCAGGAGGGGGAGACGGCGGAGGAGAGTTTTATTCCGGAATTTGACAATGAGGGAGTTTGAGGTTGACGCATTTTCGAATATCTCATATAATTCCATAGTAATGATGGCAATAGAGGGAGTGTGAAACGAATGAAGAGAAAAGTAAGATTCATAGCTGCACTTTTCTGCATGGGATGTCTTGCGACAGAACCTGCGGCAGACATAAAGGCTGCCGGAATCCAGGTGGCTGCTGCACAGACAACACTTTCCGCAGATAATTCGCTGGAAGTGTTATCACTTTCTGCGGGAACATTATCCCCGGACTTTACAGGAAAGACAGTACAATATACAGCTACCGTACCGAATGATGTCACAAGCGTTACAGTGACGGCAACACCGGTTAATGAATTTGCGACGGTGCAGTCGATCACAGGAAATGACAATCTGCAGGTCGGTACAAATACGATAAAAGTAGTCGTGAAGGCGCAGAACGGAGCACTCGCCCAGTATACGATCACACTGACCAGAGAAGATGGACAGACAGCAGACGGAACAGTGGATCAGCCGGCGGATGGAACAGACGGTCAGACAACAGACCAGCCGGCGGATGGAACAGATGGACAGGCAGCAGACCAGAACACAGAGTTTGAAACAGAAGAAGCGGAAGATGTTTCTAATATGGAATATCTCCAGCAGGAATACAATGATCTCTCTGAACAATATGCAAAAGAAAAGTCTTTTTCCAGAAATATGATGGGAATTATGGCTTTTGTGATCGCAGTACTTGTCGTTATTATTATCAATCTTCTATTGAGAGGACGTAAGAGTGACGACTGGGATGAGGAAGAGGATGACTGGGACTGGAAGTCCGAAAAACAGGGAAAGGATCAGGAAGCAGAAGATGATACTGATCTGGAAGAAGATGATAATATAGAAGAGAATCCTGGCGTGGAAGAAGATGATTTGGAAGTAGATGATCCGGAAGACGCTGACTGGGAGGAGGAAGAAACACAGAGAAAAGGATTTTTCCACAGAAAACCAAAAGAAAAAGTGGAAGAAGAGCCGGATGATGTGGAAGAAAACGATACAGAGAACGAAGTCGGCGTATCAAAGATCCATAAAGTGCGTGCGGGATTGTTTGGACGTGGCATGTCTGACGATCTTGACGATGAGGACTGGGAAGAGGACGAAGATTTCCTGCCGGTAGAAAGAAAAAAACCGGAAGAAAAACAGCGTCCGGAGAGAAAAGAAAAACCGGAGGAGAAACAAAGGCCGGAGAGAAAAGAAAAACCGGAGGAAAAACAGCGCACGGAGAGAAAAGAAAAACCGGAGGAGAAACAAAGGCCGGAGAGAAAAGAAAAGCCGGAGCGGAAACATACTCCGGAGAAAAAACACATTCCGAGAGAAGAAGAGGAAGAAGATGATTTAGAGATCATCGATTTAAATGATTTATAAATAGAAAAAGAATGGAGAAACTATGCAGATACGATATACATCAAAAGCAAAAAAAGCAATCGATCAGGCTTCAAAGATGTCGAAATCACTGCATCATCATTATATCGGAACGGAGCATATCCTGATCGGACTTTTAAAAGAAGGAACGGGCGTCGCTGCGCAGGTATTAAATGATAATGGAGTAGAACTTGACAAAGTCATGCAGCTGATCGAGGAACTCATTGCACCGGATGCACAGGTGCTGACGGCAGAGGCTAAGGAATATTCGCCGAGGGCACTGCAGGTGTTAGAAGGGGCAGCAAGGGAGGCAGCGCGTTTTCATGCAGAGGAGATCGGGACGGAGCATATCCTGATCGCGATGATGAAAGAGACAGAGTGTGTGGCATCCCGCCTTTTAAATACCTTAGCGGTCAATATCCAGAAAATGTATGTGGATATCCTGATCGCAATGGGAGAAGATGCGAGCCTGTACAAAGAAGATTTCATGAATGGTAAGCCGGTGAAAAAAACAGCATCGGATACACCGGTATTAAATCAATACGCCAGAGATCTGACTGCATTGGCGGCAGAGGGAGTATTAGATCCGTTAGTCGGCAGACAGGAAGAGATCGGCCGTGTGATCCAGATCTTAAGCAGAAGGACAAAGAATAACCCATGTCTGATCGGTGAACCGGGCGTTGGAAAGACTGCGATCGTTGAGGGAATTGCGGAGCGTATTACAACCGGAATGGTTCCGGATACCGTTGCGGGAAAGCGGGTGGTATCTTTGGATATGTCCGGAATCGTGGCAGGCTCAAAATATCGCGGTGAGTTTGAGGAGCGCATTAAAAAGGTACTTCAGGAAGTACGGGCAGCCGGCAATATCCTGCTCTTCATCGATGAACTGCATACAATCATCGGAGCGGGCGGAGCGGAAGGAGCAATCGATGCTTCCAATATATTAAAACCTGCACTTGCGCGTGGGGAACTGCAGCTGATCGGTGCAACGACAATCGATGAATACCGCAAATATATTGAAAAAGATGCTGCGCTAGAGCGCAGATTCCAGCCGGTTACGGTAGAAGAGCCGTCGGAAGAGGAGGCAGTGCAGATTTTAGAGGGACTGCGGGAACAGTATGAAAAGCATCATCAGGTAAAGATTACGGATGATCCGTTATCGGCAGCAGTACGCCTGTCTGCGCGCTATATCAATGACCGTTTCCTGCCGGATAAAGCAATCGATCTGATGGATGAGGCTGCAGCAAAGGTACGTCTGCGCGCGGGTGGAAAACCGGAGGAAGTCGTTGAATTAAGACACCGCATCAACCTGTTAGAAGAGGAAATGTTAGAATTTCTGCACGATGGTGATGTGGAAGGTGCAAAGCAGAAGAAGAACGAAAAAGAAGCGTGTGAAGAAGAGCTTGCCAAAATACAGGCAAAGACAAAGAAAGACAGCCGCAGTAAAAAGTTAAAAGTGACAGAAGACGATATTGCGGATGTGGTATCCGGATGGACGAAGATCCCGGTAAGAAAGATTGCCGAGGGGGAGGCTGCCCGCTTAAGAAAATTAGAGGCTACCTTACACAAACGTGTCATCGGTCAGGAGGATGCGGTGAGTGCAGTGGCAAAAGCTGTGCGAAGAGGACGTGTCGGATTAAAAGATCCGAAGCGCCCGATCGGTTCTTTCCTGTTCTTAGGCCCGACCGGTGTCGGAAAAACAGAGATCTCAAAGGCACTTGCGGAGGCAGTGTTTGGCAGCGAACAGTCTATGATCCGTGTTGATATGTCGGAATATATGGAGAAACACAGCATATCAAAGATGATTGGTTCACCGCCAGGATATGTAGGCCATGAGGAGGGAGGACAGCTCAGCGAAAAGGTGCGCAGAAATCCGTATTCGGTGATCCTGTTTGATGAGATCGAAAAGGCGCATCCGGATGTATTTAATATTTTACTGCAGGTGTTAGACGACGGTCATATCACGGATTCCCAGGGACGCAAAGTAGATTTCAAAAATACGATCATTATTATGACGTCAAATGCCGGAGCACAGGCGATCATTGAGCCGAAAAAACTTGGATTTGCAGTTTCGGATGATGAAAAACAGAATTATGACCGCATGAAAAACAGCGTGATGGAAGAAGTACGCCGTATTTTTAAACCGGAATTTTTAAACCGTATTGATGAGACGATCGTATTTAGAGCGTTAAACAAAGACGATATGAAACAGATCGTTGCACTGATGTTAAAAGAACTTACAGACCGCTGTGAAAAACAGATGGGAATCCACCTTACCGTGCGTGACAGCGTCAAAAAGCATATTGTCGATAAAGCGTATGATCCGAAATATGGTGCAAGACCGCTGCGCCGTCAGATCCAGAACGATATCGAGGATGAACTGGCAGAAGAAATCCTGTCCGGCAAAGTGAAAAAAGATACGGAAGTGGTCGTGACGATCCACAAAGAAAAAGTCGTGTTCGAAACAAAATAAAATTTTACTGAAATATCCGGGAAAGCACTGGAAATCGTGACGGGGATATTATATAATAAGGGCACAAAATTTTACGATAAAGAGAAAACTACTTTATCACAGGAGGAAAAAATGGCAACGATCAGCGAATTAATTCGTTCAGAAGCAGATGGAACGATCAGTTTTGGGGATTACACATTAGGTGCAAAGGCGAAACTTGATAATTTCGAACATCAGGGAGATATCTACAAGGTGAAGACATTTTCCGAGATCACCAAGTTAGAGCGCAATGGCATGTTCGTATATGAATCTGTTCCGGGAACGGCTGTCATGAATCTGAATGCAACAGATACAGGCCTGACATTTCAGGTAGAGGGACCGGAAGATGCACAGATCACAGTAGAACTTGAGGATGAGTCAGAGTACGACATCACGATCGATGGCGCAGATGCAGGAAAGATGAAGACAAATCTTGGCGGCAAATTAAGCTTAAGTGTAGAACTTGGCGACCATCCGGTAGATGTAAAAGTTACAAAGTGTTAAGAACGGAAAAGTGAGATCAAAAAAGCTTACATGTCAAAAGGGCATGTAAGCTTTTTTTGCGCTTTCAAGTACGAAAGTACGATTGACGGGGATAAACTGTTACATTAACATAAAAAATGCGCGTGACAATGTGCAATAAATCAGAAGGAAAAAAGTTATGAAAAGAAAGAGACTCACGGGTTGGAAACGTATGGCGGCATTTGCGATGGCGCTTACGCTGACGGTCGGAGATTGGACATCAGTAGGTGCTGCTGGATTGCCGCAGACAGATGTACAGACAGTAACAGAGGCTGTGATACAGGAAGAAGATGCGATGGAAGCAGCTTTAGCAACAGAACAGACAGAGAAAGAAAGCGAAACGGACAGTGAGTCTGCAGAAAATGACAGCGGGCAGACAGAGAACAGCGAGGCATCGGAAATTCCAGAAACATCAGAGGCATCAGAAACTGAGAAAACTGTAGAAGAGACAGAAAACGTGAATGATACGGAGGCTGTTGATGATACCGAAGTGATGGAAACAGAGACGGAAGAAGAAATAGAAGAAGAGACCGAAGAAGAGACTGAAGAGGAAGAACTCGCTGCAATTGATAAACCGTCAAATGTAATCAATGTAAGAGGAAAAGATGACGGAAGTATTATAACAACAGCGTCTGGCCGGCAGTTGAGATATGCTTATGTGAATCGGTTCCAGAACGGAGTGATTGCAGCAGTACGGATATTGATGGATTTGTAAACCTGTATAATAAGGCAGAAGCCATACTGAAAGGCAACACAGATAAATATCAAGATGCATATGGAATGTATAGAGTCAATGGTAAGACGTATAGAGCATTGCGGTCATGTGATGCGACAGGGTATCATTATGTGACAGAAGGTGATGAAATTACAGAAATTACTGTAAGTGATTCATCGGAAAATGCCAAAAAGCGGATAGATGAGTATGCAGTAAAAAATGATACACAGGTTCTTTATTATAGTTATAATGGACATTTTTATAAGCAATTAACGTATGAATCGGTATATGATTCAGCATCGAAAAAATATAAATATGTTGTATATGCAAATGCTTATGAAGAGATTTCTTTTGAAAAAACTTATGTAAAAATAAGCTGGAATCCGGTTAATAATGATACGGCCACAATGAAAAATAAAGCCGGAGACATGATGAAGGTTGGATATGAAGTGGTCTGCGATGGAAATACCAAGGTCTATAATATGCCGGGATTATTTTTGGATGCGTCAGACGGAACCGTACATGAGATGATAACATCAGATGCAGCAAGACTGCCATATGTCATATTGAATTCAGGACAGCAGGTCAGCGTAAAAGTCCGTGCTGTATATTATCATGAAGTGACAAGTAACAAACAGGAGGTATATTGGAACTGGAATGATAATAGCCAATATATTATAGAATCGAAACAGACGAAATATGTGGTGGACATGTATGGTAAATGGTCGGACACCTATACTTATAAAAATTACTCTTTAAAGAAGTTATCACCGGTAACCGGTACAAAAGTTTCTGAAAAGGGAAAAGAGATGTCAGTTACCTGGAATGCACAAAACGGAGTGGATAGCTATCGTGTGTATTACCTGCGAAGCAGCAAACCGTTAAATATTACGAATATAGAGAGCTTTTTACAGTTTTACAATAAGAGGGGAACGCTGTACGATGCTTATGTAAATGCAAAAGGAGAAAACGATTCCTATGAAACGGATTCAGAGTATGCATCAGATCCGTATTGTAATATTACAATAGATTCAGGACTGCCATATTTTTATTGTTCCGTCAGACTGGAATCTGCGGAAGAAGGATATTTTTCAGATGGAAGTTATTCAGATGTCATAACTGCAACGGCCAGCATTAATGGAAACATACCGACAGTAAAAAATCTCAAAATAGAAAAGACGTACAATGGAGATGACTGGCAGCTCTCATGGACGCCAATCGATGCGGATGTAGTCATTTATGTTTTTGAAGAAGGAAAGAAGCCGGCGCATTATAATTATGAGCTTTTGAACGCTTATGGTTACTATACGGATGGTCAGGGACAGCAGAAAAAACTTTATTTAAAAGATGCACTTACGGAGCTTGAAAGTAAGGAAATAAGCAGTTATGTACGTTCTTACAAAGTGAAGGGAATCGATGGATCATACAGTGCAATCTCTTTAAAACCGGGCGTAAAATATACATTTGTTGCGCATACCTATGATGCAGGCAGTTCTCTTTATAACATACAAAAGAAGCCGGTGTTTACTGTAAATAAGGAAATAAAAGTAACAGATGCTCAAAAAAATCAAACATATAAAAATATATCTGTTGGCATGACTTATTATACGGCAATGAGTCCTGCTTCGAATATGGTAAGCTATACGGATAAGGTATCCGTACCGCGTGTATATACAAAGGCGGGAAAAAACAGTATAAAGTTATCTTTTACCAGAGGAAGCTATACCGGATATGAGATTTATCGTCTTTCAGGTAAAAAATATAAGAAAATAGCAACGACCACAGACTATGTCTATACAGATCAGAATTTAAAGGCAGGCACAAAATACTCCTACAAGGTACGCTCTTATTATTATGATCCGGACAGAAAAACGAAAAGTTACAGTATATATAAAAATTTTACTGTAAGTACCAGCCGTGTAAATAACATTGTATTAAAGGTGGCTAAGAACTCAAAAAATACAGTGAAACTGACCTGGACAAAAGTAGGTTCTGCAACAAAATATGAGATTTACAGAACTTCTGAGAGTGACAAGGATATCACAGAAATTTCAGGATGGATCAATTCGGGCAACAGTGCCGTAACAGTAGAAAATACAAAGTATGAACTGGTGAAAACGATCACAAACGCAAAAACGACAACATACACGGACAAAAAGTTAAAATTCGGTGAGAGTTACACCTATCTGATCTGTGCATATTATAAAGACGGAAAAACATTAAAATACATTACCGCGTCGACCAGAGTTAAAATGCAGCTCGAGGAGCCGCGAAATCTCGTCCTTACCAATAAAGGCAAAAATGTAAGCGTTAAATGGGATGCGGACAAGTACGCTGCAGGCTATCAGATCCGATACATGGTATATGATAAATATGGTGAGGAAAAAACAGTTGCAGAAAAATATGTAACGGTAAAGAAAAATAAATACACCATTAAAGGATTATCGAGCGGAGAATACGTCAATGTATCGGTAAGGGCTTATAATTCCAAAAAAGAATACAGTGGATGGTCATCGTCAAAAGAATCTACATCACTTGCAGCAGTAAAATCCATCAAAGCTGTTTATGATACGAAAAAGAATGCAGTAAAGATTACCTGGAAAAAGGTAAAAGGTGCGAAATATTATAAAGTCGTCCGTTCTGTATATACGCCGTTATGTAATACGGACGAAAAACTTTATGCAGCAACAGGTAACCTGATCGCAAAAGATTCCAATGATGAGACAGGATATTACAGTGAGGTTCACTATCGGGAATATTATGGCGAAGACGGATCCATTACAGGCACGGCGGCATATGACAGGGCACGGTTGAAAAAAGGTGTGAAATATTATTATATGGTCAGTGCATATGGGGAAAAAGGAACAAGAATTGCCTCTTATATGACCTCGGAATATGGTACACAGGTTGCTTCCGGTAAGCCGGCAGTCATCATATATGGTGTCAAAGTTGCTGCAAAAGTAAAAAATAACAAAAAAGGAACGGTTACCGTTTCTTACAATAAGGTAACAGGTGCCAAAACTTATCAGATTTACCGTGCAGAAAAGAAGAACGGTAAGTATACTCTGATTGGAACCACAAAGAAGACGTCTTTTGCAGATAAAAAAGCAAAGAAGAAAAAAACATATTATTACAAAGTGGTTGTAAATGGCAGGAATGAATTACTTGCAGACTTTACAATCAGGAGTTCAGCAGTGAAAATTAAAGTAAAAAAATAATTCTGCAATAATAATAAAAACCGGAAGAAGCGGATTGCTTTTTCCGGTTTTTGTCATAGAAAGTAAGTTGCTTTTTACAGATAAAGTAAGTATACTGATAAACAATAAAAAGAGATGGAGAAGGAATATGCCGAAGGGAAAAACAACAGTATTTTTTTGTCAGGAATGTGGTTACGAATCATCAAAGTGGATGGGACAGTGTCCTGCATGTAAGGAATGGAATACATTTGTTGAGGAGATGATCGATAAAAAAAGTGCAGCAAAAGGCGGCAGGGTAGCGGCAAAAGCGGCAGAGGCGAAGAACGTTCCGCTCTCACAGATCGAGATGACACAGGACAAACGCATGTCGACGGATATGAAAGAGCTTGACCGTGTACTTGGCGGCGGAATCGTACAGGGATCTTTAGTGTTAGTGGGCGGTGATCCGGGAATCGGTAAATCAACACTGCTTTTGCAGGTATGCCGGAATTTATCGGAGAAAGGTGTGCGCGTATTATATATATCCGGAGAGGAATCCCTGCAGCAGATCAAAATAAGGGCAGAACGTATCGGAACCTTTGGCGATTCGCTGACACTTTTATGTGAAACGAACTTAGACACGATAAAAACGGTGATTGACCGGGAAAAACCGCAGATCGTGATCATAGATTCCATACAGACCATGTATAACGAAGAAGTTTCCTCTGCACCGGGCAGCGTATCACAGGTGCGGGAATCCACAGGGGTATTTATGCAGATTGCAAAGGGGATGGGAATTTCCATCTTTATTGTCGGTCATGTGACGAAAGAGGGCGTGGTTGCGGGTCCGAGAGTTTTAGAACACATGGTGGATACGGTACTCTATTTTGAGGGGGACAGGCATGCGGCATACCGTATACTGCGCGGTGTCAAAAACAGGTTCGGCTCAACGAATGAGATTGGCGTGTTTGAGATGAGACAGAACGGACTGATGGAAGTGGAAAATCCTTCGGAATACATGCTGAGCGGGAAACCGGAAGGTGCATCCGGTTCGGTTGTTGCGTGTTCTATGGAAGGAACCAGACCGATTCTGGTGGAAGTACAGGCGTTAGTCTGCCACAGTAATTTTGGAATTCCGCGGAGAACGGCTGCAGGCACCGATTTTAACAGGGTAAATCTTCTGATGGCAGTACTTGAAAAAAGGCTGGGATTAAAACTTGGAGACTGTGACGCTTATGTGAATATCGCGGGCGGCGTAAAAATGAATGAGCCAGCGATCGATCTTGGCATTGTGCTTGCCATTATATCCAGTTACCGTGAAAACCCGATCAATGAGAAGACGATCTGTTTCGGAGAAGTGGGCTTAAGCGGAGAAGTGCGTGCCGTCAGTATGGCAGAGCAGCGCGTGACAGAAGCAAAAAAACTTGGATTTGATGAATGCATTCTGCCCCAGGTCAGCCTGGATTCCATGAAGGACAGTGGATCTGTGCCAAAGGGAATCCGCCTGACTGGTGTGAGGTCAGTGAAAGATGCGATGGATGCGATATTGAAATAAAATACGGTGGAAATATATCTTTTCTGGAAAGATGAACTGAAACAGTAAAATTCACTTTGCGAAAGTACACATAAGAAAGTGAAATTTTTGGAAAAAATGGGTTGACAAAATAATACCCAGATGGTAACATAGTCAAGCTGACCGCAGGACATGACATGATCTGACAGCGGACAACAAAAAAGTTGTTGACAAACAGAACAACACATGATAAGATATCAAAGTTGTCGCGTTTAAGATAACAGATCGGACAAAACCGATTGAAAGAAAACTTTTCAAAAAATGAAAAAAGTTCTTGACAAAACAGACTTGATAAGATATAATAAACAAGCTGTCGCCGAGAACGACAACAAAACAAAGAACCTTGATAACTGAACAGTGAAATAACCTTGAAAGATTCAATGAATT
>ENA-OURN01000212-OURN01000212.1-human-gut-metagenome-genome-assembly--contig:-NODE-212-length-29916-cov-100.488_pt1 | contig 29916 bp, 24 predicted proteins | sample MGYA00242099_ERZ508987 | MGnify/ENA primary metagenome ERZ508987 (study PRJEB26280, sample SAMEA2531405) | human gut metagenome | biome: human gut; feature: human-associated habitat; material: faeces... | reverse complement strand
TTGTAATGATGATGAAAATAAGCAAAATCAAGTTTATGCTTTATTAACGAGAAGTTTTCTATAGGGGTGCTGAGTAGTTACCCCTTGCTTGAAATTAATCTTTCAGCGGATTCCAACCTTGTGCTTTCAGTTCAAATTCCTGTCCGTCTCTGGTAATGAGGAACTTGCCCAGATTTTCTTTGGTGATGTAGCCAATCTGCCTTACACCCTCCATAGTCTCAATCTTCTCGTGGTCACCGATAGGTACGGTAAAGAGAAGTTCATAATCTTCGCCACCATTCATAGCACAGGTGGTAAGGTTCATATTGAATTCTTCTGCCTGCACGGCTGTCTGGTAGTCGATAGGTATGTTCTTCTCATATACTCTGCATCCGCAATGACTCTGTTCGCAGATATGCATCAATTCACTGCTCAGACCATCGCTCACATCCATCATGGCGGTAGGACGGATACCTGCCTCACGCAGTTGTGCTATCACATCTCCGCGTGCCTCAGGCTGCAGTTGTCTTTCCAAGAGATATTCCTTGCCGGCGAAATCTGGCTGGAAGTTGCGCATATTCTCTAAGTCTCTGTTCAGAAGAGCCAGTTTCTCGTTATCACCATTTGCTTTAGCCTCAGCCATCTTCTTTCGGATATCTTCTATCTGTCCGTAGTATACAGCCTTTTCGCGTTCCAGCAGTTGAAGTCCCATATAGGCACCGCCCAAGTCGCCCGACACACAGATCAGGTCTGTTTCCTTGGCTCCGTTGCGGTATACGATTTCTTCTTTTGCTGCTTCTCCGATACAAGTAATACTGATGGCTAAACCGGTGAGAGAAGAGGTAGTATCACCTCCCACAATATCTACTCCCCATTTGTCGCATGCCATTCGAAGACCCTTATAGAATTCATCAATGTCTTCTACTTTGAATCGTTTACTCAATGCTATGCTTACCACCATCTGACGTGGGGTTCCGTTCATAGCAAAGATATCACTGATGTTTACCATTGCACTCTTGTAACCCAAGTGAACCATGTCAATATAGGTAAGGTCGAAATGTACGCCCTCCATCAGCATATCTGTAGTCATGAGCACCTCCTTGTCTGGATAATGCATCACGGCACAATCGTCGCCTACACCATAAACTGTAGACTCGTTTTTCTTTTCATAACCTTTGGTGAGATGGTTTATAAGACCGAATTCACCTAACTTTGAGATATCCAAAATAAATAATAGTTTATAATTTATACTTAAGATCTGCGGATGATTTCTCGCATAATCTCTGTCATCTTAGGCTGTGCGGCATTGGCTGCAATCTGCACCTCCTCATGACTGACTTCTACAGGTACATCGAAACCGCCAAGATCGGTGATGATGCTGATGCCGAAAACTTTGATTCCACAATGGCGGGCAACAATCACTTCAGGTACAGTACTCATACCTACAGCGTCACCACCCAATACACGATACATGCGATACTCTGCCGGTGTCTCGAAGGTAGGTCCCTGAACGCCAACATATACACCATGCTTTGCATCAATTCCCTTCTCCTTAGCGATATCGTCGGCAAGGTCGCGGAGTTTCTTGTCGTATGCTTCGTGCATATCCGGGAAACGTGGACCGGTAGGGAAGTTCTTTCCGCGCAATGGATGTTCTGGGAAGAAGTTGATGTGATCATCGATAATCATCAGGTCTCCAATCTGGAATTCCGGATTCATACCGCCCGAAGCGTTGCTTACAAAGAGGGTTTCAATGCCCAACTCGTACATCACACGTTCTGGGAAGGTTACAGCCTTCATGTCATATCCTTCATAGTAATGGAATCTTCCTTCCATAGCCATGATGTCTTTACCTCCTAACTTACCGAAAATCAGTTTGCCTGCATGACCTTGAACGGTAGATACTGGGAAGTTTGGTATTTCACTATATGGAAATTCATAACTGTCAGTTATTTCTGAAGCTAATTGTCCGAGACCGGTTCCCAGTATGATTGCTGTCTTCGGACTTGTTGTCATCCTTTCTTTTAGCCAGGATGCTGTTTCTTGAATTTTTTCGTACATAGCTAATGATTTTGTCGTTAAAAATATCTTCTTGTTCCAGCATGAAACTTACCTTGATAGGCAGTTCGTATATGCTTTTCTTAACTATTTCATAGAGTCCATCTGTCTCTTTTAGTCTCACGGCATCTTTCTCTGTCGTGATAATCAGACGGGGTTCTGGCATCTGTTCAAACGCCTCGTTGATGCATGTGATGTCTTTATTCTTGAAGCGATGGTGATCACCGAAACTCAGCGACTGCATACTCTTGACCATTGGCTTCAGGTCGTGTTCCATCTGCTTAGGCGATGCGATACCAGTAACCAGCAGAGCATGGTAGTTTTTCAACTCCTCCTTGGCTATCTGCTGGTCTTCGAAAACTCCCTTTGGCGTATCATAGTTGATGCAGGTGAAGTAGAGCTTCTGGAAAGGGTAAAGGTCCATAGCCTTGGTGAGTACTCGAAATTCCATTGGCTTCAGGTCCTTTGGACATTTAGTGATAATCACAATGTCTGCACGGTTCTTACCGCTTAGAGGTTCTCTCAGTCTTCCTGCTGGCAACATCTTGTCATAGATGATCAGACGGTGGTAATCTACCAGCAGAATGTTGATACCTGGCTTCACATAGCGATGCTGAAAGGCATCATCCAGTAATACTACATCTACATCCTTGGTCGGTTCTTCATTCTGCAACTTTTCGATTCCTCTCACACGCTTAGCGTCTACGGCTACATAGATATCGTCAAACTTGCTGTGCATCTGGAAGGGTTCATCGCCAATCTCTGACATTGTCGTATCTTTATCTGCCAGCACATAGCCACTGGTCTTTCTTTTGTAACCACGTGATAGCACAGCTATCTTTACCTTGTCGTGCAACAAGCGTATCAGATACTCCACATGGGGAGTCTTGCCCGATCCGCCCACCGTGATGTTACCCACAGAAATGATCGGGATTGAGAATGACTGACTCTTTTTCAGTCCGATATCGAAGAGCCAATTGCGAAATCTGACCATGCCGCCATAAATCCAACTCAGTGGTAGCAGCCAGTCGTTGATCTTGATAAGATCGCCTTCTGTTCTCATGTCTGTTTCCTTTCTCTTAATTCGGTATGTCTATATATTAATGTACGCATACCTTATTATAAATGTTATTGTATGTTCAGTACGTAAGGAAGTGCAGCCTGTATAGGCTCTTTCTCCTTCATATTGCGTATCATGATGAATGGCTGGTAGAGAGCACCCAATGCCAGGCGCAACTGTTCGTCGAGATATGTTCCCTTGTTTCCGCCCGCCATATCCAGCAACTGTTCCATCCATCCAGCCAATGCCGGATATTCTACCGCCTGATAACTGCTGAGATGAGCCAATTCTGCAGCCTTGTCGATGGCGTCGCTCAAGCCGCCGAATCCATCAATTAACTTGATCTTCTTGGCGTCTGTACCCAGCCATACTCTTCCTTGAGCAATCTTCTCAACCTGTTCGGTACTCATTTTCCTGCCCTCAGCCACACGATTGCGGAAGAGGCTATATCCACGGTTCACATAGTTTTGCATGGTGGCAATCTCTTCTGCACTCCATGGGCGTGACATGCCTGCAGAGGCATAGGCACTGTTGCGGTTAGTCTTCACTTCATCATACTTGAAGCCTAACTTCTTTGTCATCAGGTCACTGAAATCTGGCAGGGCTCCAAAGATACCGATGCTGCCGGTCAATGTTGTAGGTTGTGCCATGATATATTGGGCACCCATACTCATATAATAAGCACCTGATGCTGCCATACCACCCATCGAAACCACTACCGGCTTCTTTTTATTTAATTCTTTAACTGCTCTCCAGATCTGTTCCGAAGCATAGGCATCGCCACCGCCCGAATTGATACGCAGAACTACGGCCTTTACCTGACTGTTATCTGCAAGTTCCTGAAGATCCTTGATGACCTTTGTACTTACTATCTGTTGCTCAGAATCATAGATGCTAGGAGTCTCCATCCTGACAATGGACCCCTGACAGTAGTATACGGCAATCTCTTCGCCCATCAGATTCGAGTCGTCTATAGTCATATCTACGTCGTTATAGTCAACTTGATTGATGGTATCGTCTGCCTTCAGTCCTAACTGTTTCTTTACCACGTCTCTGATTTCATCATAATAGCAGAATCCATCTACCATCTTTCGAGATTTCAGTAGTTTGGTATCATCAAACACCATCAGCCCGTCAGCATAGCGGTTCAGTGAATCCTTGCTGATGTTTCTGCTTTTGCTCACATCTCCCAACATCTGTAGCCAGAGTCCACCAATATAGCGTGAAACCTGCTCTCTGTTGGCATCCGACATTTTGTCTTCGGTGTATGTTTCAGTATAGCTTTTGTATTTGCCTACCTTCACTACCGTAAAGTGAACGCCAAACTTGGCTGCTACGTCTTTGATATATTGTGGCTGCGATGCAATACCATGCCAGTCCACATTGCCTTCTGGGTTTACATATACCTTGTTGGCAACCGAAGCCAGATAATATCCACCCTGTGAGAGAGCATCACCATATGCGATAATCCATTTGCCGCTCTTCTTGAAATCGGCAAGTGCATTTCTGATTTCCTGCAAAGTGGCATAATCTGTCTCCAAGATACCTGTTTCCAGATAGATGCCCTTCACTTTATCCTCATTCTTTGCCTTGCGGATAGAAGAGAGAATCCTGTTCATGCCTATGTTGTTAAACTGCTCGCCTGTCAGTTTGCCGAGCCAGTTGTCTTCAGTACGGTCTTCAATCTGTCCTTGTAGTTTCATCACCATCACCGCATTGTCTTTCAGTGCCGGTTTACTGTTGCTCGATGCCACCATTCCGATGATACAGATGAATCCCAGAATGGTCATGATCAGCCCGAAGGCAAACAGTCCTACGATAGTGGCTGCCACGTTCTTGAAAAAATCCTTCATTATTCTATGTCAATATTTTATAAGTGAGACTCCTAAATAAATGCCAGCGGCAGAAGAGAGATGTTTTCTCCGATTGCCGTTTACAGCAATTTTTCTGCAAATATAGCAAAAAAGAACCAATAATCAAAGCGATTGGAACAAAAACACCAAAAAAAGAAGAAAAAATAACATAGGGTTAACGAAAAATGCCTATCTTTGCATTATCTTAGCAAAACAGAATAAAGATATAAACAACATAAAAAAAAAGAAAAATGAAAAAGACAATGATTTTTTTTCTTCTGATGCTGACAGCAATTACAGCATCAGCTCAATCTACCGCTCGCAAGTTCGTATTGAAGAACAGTAGCGACGGTCTGAGTGAACTCACCTGTTATCTTCCTAAGAAACCCTCTGGAAGAGCCGTAGTAGATTGCCCTGGAGGTGGCTATTCTCATCTTGCAATGGATCATGAGGGACATCAGTGGGCAGAATATTTCAACAAACAGGGTATCGCTTTCTTCGTCTTGAAATACCGTATGCCTAAGGGAAACCGCAATATTCCGTTGAGTGATGCCTATCAGGCGATGCGTACCGTCCGTGATAGTTCTGCTGTATGGAAAATAAACAAGGAAGATGTCGGAATTATGGGATTTTCTGCCGGCGGTCATTTGGCTTCTTCCGTAAGTACTCATGCTGAGGCGGCTGTGCGACCTGATTTCTCGATTCTTTTCTATCCGGTGATTTCAATGGATGAGCGTATCTCTCATAAGGGATCATGTGTGAATTTCTTGGGTGAAGAGCGTAATACCAATAAGAAACTGGTAGAAGAGTGGTCTAACGACAAGGCTGTTCGTCCTAATCTTACCCCTCGTGCCATCATACTGATGTCTTTTGATGATAAGGTTGTTCCTCCTGTAACCAATGGCGTAGCCTATTATTCTGCCATGAGCAAGGCGGGCAACGAGTGTACTATGTACATCTATCCGACTGCCGGACATGGATGGGGGTTCCGCGATGCCGCTCATGGCTTCCCGTATCACGACCAAATGTTGAATGACCTTACCTGTTGGCTCAACAGGCTTCCGTCTAAAAGTAATCTAAGTAATAAGTAAAGAGAATACCTAAAAAGAGGGTGTGTCATAAGTTAATGATACACCCTCTTCTTGTTGTTGGAAGAGCTAGGATATGTTGTTGAAAGAGCTAGGATATGTTGTTGAGACAGTTAGTATCTCCGATCGCACAACAGCTGTTGTGCGCTTGCATAACAGCTGATATGCGCATGCACAACAGCTGATGTGCATGCGGTGGCCAACTGTTATGCGCCAACTGTTTTCCAAACTTATGGCACATCCTCTTTTTCTTTTTATAGACTCCTAATAAGCATTCTTGTCAGGGCAGATAATGCTCTTGGCTGTCATGAAGATAATCTTGATATCAAGCCAGAACGACCAGTTCTCTATATACCAGATATCACGGCGGATACGTTCCTCCATCTGCCAGAGCTCCTTGGTCTCACCACGGAACCCGGTAACCTGAGCCCAACCTGTGATACCCGGCTTGGAGAAGTGGCGAACCATATACTTATCTATCAGGCTTCCATACACCTCTGTATGATGCAGCATGTGAGGGCGCGGACCCACAATACTCATGTCTCCCTTAAGAACATTGAAGAATTGAGGAAACTCATCTATGTTCGTCTTTCTCATAAAGTTGCCGAAAGCAAATTTACGTGGGTCGTTCTTTGTTGCCTGTGCCTTGTCTGCATCCTTGTTCACATGCATGGAACGGAATTTAAGACAGTAGAAGGTATCACCATTCAGACCCGTTCTTGCCTGTTTGAAGAAAATTGGACCAGGACTCTGAATCTTGATGATGAGAGCTATGAATGGAATGAATGGTAGAACGCACAAACATGCAAGCCCGCTCACCACGATGTCGAAGCTACGCTTGATAATGCGGTTTGACGTGCTTGTTAGGGGTTCTATGCGGTTTGAATATACCGTCCTTCCCATGAAATTCTGGGCATCAAGATGCAATTTGTACTCACCAAACACACGTGGCAGGTAGTAGAAGTGTATCACATTCTTATCACAGAAGTGTATGATATTGATGATCTCAGGATCTTTATGCGACAGGCAGCAGAAAACCTCGTCAATATTGGAAGGTTCACCATTGATGGTATCATTCATGGTAGAAGAGATAATCTCTTTGAGCTGTTTCATGTTTCCTATTCTTTTCAACCCTTCCGGATTATCAGTGATGTCTTCATCTGCATAATATCCTTTTACTATATAACCTGCCGAGGGATCTTCTGTCATCGTCTTGTACATCTCGCTCACGGCAGGATCGTTACCTACAAAGATGACGGTGCGTGAATTGAGGCCCTTAGAGCGGAAATACTTTAGTAATTTGAGCTCGCAGAGTCGGCTTATGATGAGAGACAGATAGAATGTTATGCCGAAGATAATGCTGAAGGAGAACATCTTTTCCCCGTGACCGAGTAGTCTTGAGAAGGTAAAGAAACAGAATGTTGTTGCTGCAGACAGATATAAAGTACGCCTTGTAACCTGCAGGAACCCGATCTTTCTGACATGAATGATGGTGGAATAGAAGTATTCGCCTAGGAACAAGGCTGCATTGGCAACAAAAAAGGTAATCTTTGTTGCTTTGTCGAAATACGCGGGTATGAGTTCTTGACCATATTGGGTATAGAACAACAGTACGATGTTGAGAATAACGAAATCGGCACCTATCACCAGTCTCCTTATCATTTCATTTCCTTTATAATGCTTGTTCGTCATTTGCTTATGTTTATTATGCTCCTAATTATTTATATATCTTTTTAAGTTATTTGAGGTATGCTTAAACTGATATTTGGTCGCAAAGGTAATAATAATTGTTGAAAATCGGAAATAAATCAGCAAAAAAATATCGAAATAAACCAACTTGAACCAGCTTGAACCAGCTTTTCTTATTTTTAATCTGTTTAAATGATGTTTTTTCTTCCTTTTTACTTTCTTGCGCATATCTAGGTATTTTTATATGAATAGGTAGTTTTTTTAGAAATTGCTTGGTGGTCTCAAAAGAAAAACGTACTTTTGCAGCCGGATTATCACGGATGATACTTCTTTGAGACCTGTTGGTACTGGGAGTAAACTCCTGATGTGATGCAGTCTCTCACTGTTAATTTGTGAAATCTTAAGTATGAACAATAAACGATTTAGATAGTAATAATATGCAATTAATCTTATTATCGGGTGGCTCGGGTAAAAGGCTCTGGCCACTTAGCAATAATGCTAGAAGCAAACAGTTCTTGCCATTGCTCGAAAAGGAGAATGGGGAGATGGAAAGTATGGTTCAGCGCGTAGTACGTCAGGCTCAGGAAGCAAATCTTACCAACGATATTACGCTTGCTACAAACGCCAGTCAGCTGGATATCATCCAGAACCAGCTGGGAGAGCGGGTTTCTGTGGTTACCGAACCGGAGAGGCGTGATACTTTCCCTGCTATCGCTTTAGCTGCAAGTTATCTGAAACTGAAGAAGAAATGTGAGGATGACGAGGTTGTGGTTATTATGCCTTGTGATCCTTATACCGAGTTGGAATATTTCCATACTATAGCCCGTATGGTGGAATGTGTGGAGAAAAACGTCGCCGACCTCGTGCTGATGGGTATCAAACCTACTTATCCAAGTGCAAAATATGGTTATGTGGTTCCTTTTGCTGAAGGAGAGAAGTATCAGATAGTGAAGAGATTTACCGAGAAACCGGATGTGCCTACAGCAGAGAAACTCCTGGAGGAGGGTGCTTACTGGAATGGTGGTGTCTTCGCTTTCCGTTTGGGCTATATGATGCAGATTGTACGTAAGTATATGCAGAGTGAGAACTTTGAAGATACTCGTGCAAGATATAGCGAATTTCCAAAAATCTCTTTCGACTACGAGGTGGCGGAGAAGGCTGAATCGGTAGCGGTAGTACCGTTTAATGGTGAATGGAAGGACCTGGGTACCTGGAATACACTCACTGATGAGCTGCACCATGCCAGCATCGGTAATGCGGTGATGGGAAGTCATTGCGAGAATACGCATGTCATCAACGAACTCCAGTTGCCTCTGTATGTGGATGGCTTGAAGGATGCTGTTGTTGCAGCGAGTCCTGATGGCATCTTCGTCTGTGCAAAGAAATATTCCGAGGACATCAAGAAGGCGGTAGAACATCTTACTCCGCGTCCGATGTATGAGGAAAGAAGGTGGGGTACTTATCGGGTGATTGACGATTCTGAGTATGCTGACGGCAATCATTCGCTCACCAAGAGTATTACCTTGAAGCCAGGTAAGAATATCAGTTATCAGCTTCATCACCATCGTTCAGAGGTGTGGACATTCGTAGAAGGTGATGGCATCTTTGTACTTGATGGTGAGGAGAAACATGTGAAGGCTGGTGATACCGTGGTGATTCCTCTGGAGCATTATCATGCCATCAAGGCGATTACACAGCTGACTTTCATCGAAGTTCAGAATGGTAATCCACTGGTTGAGGAGGATATTGAAAGATTCGATTATCAATGGAAAATGAAATAAAACACAAGTTTTTGTGATATAATGTCAGTATTTGAACGTGTCAAAGTGTCAGTATGGATGCTTTGGCACGTTTTTCGTATACTGGCGGGGTGACGGGTAGCAATACCTGTTGGCAAAATAAATGTATAACAATTAAAATATTATAGAATCATGAACATTAAACCATTAGCAGACAGAGTGCTGGTACTTCCCGCACCAGCTGAAGAAAAAGTAGGTGGAATTATTATCCCTGATACAGCAAAAGAGAAACCACAGCGTGGTAAGGTCGTTGCTACAGGTAAGGGTACGAAAGACGAAGAGATGATTCTCAAAGAAGGTGATACCGTACTCTATGGTAAGTACGCTGGCACAGAACTCGAATTCGATGGTACTAAATATATCATGATGCGTCAGAGCGATGTACTCGCTGTAGTAGAAGAGTAATTCTTAAAGGTAAAAAAGTAAAAAGGTAAAAAACTTTTTGCTGATATTTATTTAAACATTATTAGAAAGAATATATTATGGCTAAAGATATTAAATATAATATGGATGCCCGCGACCTCTTGAAGAAGGGTGTTGATCAGTTGGCAAATGCAGTAAAGGTAACTCTCGGTCCTAAGGGCCGCAACGTGGTAATCGAAAAGAAGTTTGGTGCTCCTCAGATTACTAAGGATGGTGTTACTGTGGCTAAGGAAGTAGAGTTAGAGAATAAATTCGAAAATACTGGTGCTCAGCTTGTTAAGAGCGTTGCTAGTAAGACTGGTGATGATGCCGGTGATGGTACAACAACTGCTACTATCCTGACTCAGGCTATCGTAACAGAGGGCTTGAAGAACGTTACTGCAGGTGCAAACCCAATGGACTTAAAGCGTGGTATCGACAAGGCTGTAGCTGCTGTTGTTGCCTTCATCAAGGAACATGCTGAACAGGTAGACGACAACTACGATAAGATTGAGCAGGTGGCTACTGTTTCTGCCAACAATGATGCTGAGATTGGTAAGCTCTTGGCTGACGCAATGCGCAAGGTTTCTAAGGATGGTGTCATCACTATCGAGGAGAGCAAGAGCCGTGATACCAACATCGGTGTTGTTGAGGGTATGCAGTTTGACCGTGGTTATTTGAGCGGTTACTTCATGACTGATGCAGACAAGATGGAGTGTGTAATGGATAACCCATACATCCTTCTTTATGATAAGAAGATTTCTAACTTGAAGGAGTTCTTGCCAATTCTCCAGCCTGCTGCTGAGAGTGGTCGTCCTTTGTTGGTTATCGCTGAGGATGTTGATTCTGAGGCTTTGACTACTTTGGTAGTTAACCGTTTGCGTGGCGGTTTGAAAATTTGCGCTGTGAAGGCTCCAGGCTTCGGTGACCGTCGCAAGGCCATGTTGGAGGATATCGCAGTATTGACAGGCGGTGTTGTTATCTCTGAGGAGAAGGGCTTGAAGTTGGAGCAGGCAACTTTGGATATGCTGGGTTCAGCAGACAAGGTTACCGTCAACAAGGACAATACAACTATCGTTAATGGTCATGGCGAGAAGGCTAATATCCAGGATCGCGTAGCTCAGATCAAGAACGAAATTGAGAATACCAAGTCTTCATATGATAAGGAGAAACTTCAGGAGCGTCTGGCTAAGCTCGCTGGTGGTGTAGCTGTCCTTTATGTAGGTGCCAACTCTGAGGTTGAGATGAAGGAGAAGAAGGATCGTGTTGATGATGCACTCTGCGCTACCCGTGCCGCTATCGAGGAAGGTATTGTTGCTGGTGGTGGAACTACTTATATCCGTGCTCTCGAAGCATTGAAGGATATGAAGGGTGATAACGCTGACGAGACAACAGGTATCCGTATCGTAGAGCGTGCTATTGAGGAGCCTCTCCGTCAGATTGTTGCCAATGCCGGTGGCGAGGGTTCTGTAGTAGTAAATAAGGTACGCGAGGGCGAGGGTGACTTCGGTTACAATGCCCGCAAGAACGTTTACGAAGATATGCGTCAGGCTGGTATCGTAGATCCTGCCAAGGTAGAGCGTGTAGCTTTGGAGAATGCTGCTTCTATTGCAGGCTTGTTCCTGACAACAGAGTGTGTGTTGGTTGACAAACCAGAGCCTGCATCAGTTGCACCAGCTGCAGCACCAGGTATGGGTGGCATGATGTAATTAGATGAATAATTTGCGCAAACAAAGCACATCGTAAGACTGCGAGTTTGCAAAGCGAAAATATCAAATAGGGGTGATTCTCAGAGAATTATCCCTATTTTTTTGTTTTTTTAGTCATAAAGATGCAAAAAATAGCAAAATTATTTGGTTCGAATAATCTTTTTTTGTAACTTTGCATCGTAAATAAAAGAAAGTATCATCCGAAGGGATGGCAAAGATATTTTTTTGATTTGTTTTAGTAGATTAGTTTTTAAGTAGTTTGTTTTTGGAAATCGGTTGTCGTGAGACATCCGATTTTTTTTTGTTTTTATTTTGTTTTCTCAATTTAATTGTGTAATTTTGCAGCATAATAGAAAATTCATAGCATGAACAATATTGATTGGAAAAAAGCAGTGGTCTTTCTGATTGTTATCGGAGGACTCATTTATATTACAAAGGCAGAGTTGGGCATGACTACTACAAACTCGTTCCTTACTACGCTGGGTATCTTATTGCTTCTCTTTATCGGAGATAACTTCGCACAGAAGATTGATGATGATCGGAAACGACGTAAACTGAATAATGATGGAAAAGCTGATTGATCTATATAAGAAATGGGCGGGTGAAGAACCAGCTGATGTCATAAAATTGGCAGAGCAGGGGAGTAACCGGCAGTATTTCCGTATCATTGGGCATGATGGTGATACGGTAATTGGTGTGATAGGAACCAGTCGTGATGAGGATCATGCCTTTGTATATCTGGCTCAGCATTTCCAGCTCAGACAGTTGCCTGTTCCCCAGATTCTGGCGGTGAGCGATGATGAACTCTGCTATCTTCAGACAGACCTTGGTGGTACTTCGCTTTTCGATGCCATCAAGGGCGGACGAGATGCGGGCGGACGTTACAATCAGAAAGAGAAGGAACTCCTTAAGAAAACCATTCGTGAACTTCCGAATATTCAGATTCGCGGTGCAAGAGGATTGGATTGGCAGAACTGCTATCCGCAGCCAGAATTCGATGTAGACAGTGTGCTCTTCGACCTCAACTACTTCAAGTATTGTTTTCTGAAACCTACCGATTTGGATTTTCACGAACTGAAGCTCGAAGCCAACTTCCGGCTTTTTGCCAAGGATCTGACATCAGAACCGATGGATTGTTTCCTTTATCGCGATTTTCAGGCGCGCAACATCATGCTGGATGATAAGGGAAATCCATACTTTATTGATTTTCAGGGCGGTAGAAAAGGACCGTTCTATTATGACCTCGCCTCATTCCTCTGGCAGGCATCTGCTAAGTATCCGTTCAAACTGCGCAGAGAACTGGTTTGGGAATACTACCAGTCATTGAAGCATTATACCGAGGTACCATCGGTGCGCCATTTTGTAAACCGGTTGAGTCTTTTGGTGCTCTTCCGTACCTTACAGGTTTTGGGCGCCTACGGATTCCGTGGCTATTTCGAACGCAAGAAGCATTTCATCGATAGTATTCCGCCAGCTATCCAGAATCTGCGAGATCTTCTGAAGATGGGTGACAAGGTCTTCCCTTATCCTTATATGATGGATATGTTGAGAAGGCTGACCGAATTGCCACAGTTCAAGGTGATAGAGAGTGTGGCGCTGAGTCGTGCAGACGGCTATAAGACTACCGACAATAATATCTATCGTGCGCATCCGCAGGACGGACCTGCCACCTATTCTAAATATGATGGTAAGGGACCGCTGGTGGTAAGAGTGTATAGTTTTTCCTTCCGTAAGGGCATTCCAGAGGATCCGTCGGGCAATGGTGGAGGTTATGTCTTCGACTGCAGAAGTACCCATAACCCTGGCAGATACGAGCCTTATAAGAAGTTGACGGGTCTGGATGAGCCTGTTATCCGATTCCTGGAGGATGATGGTGAGATATTGAAGTTCCTGGATCATGTTTATGCACTTGCCGACCATCATGTAAACCGCTACATGCAGCGTGGTTTCACCTCTCTGATGTTCTGTTTCGGATGTACAGGCGGTCAGCATCGCAGTGTATATTCTGCGCAGCATCTTGCCGAACATATTCACCGGAAGTTTGGTGTAGAAGTGCAGATTTGTCATCGTGAACAGCATATTGAACAGGTTTTGCCGGCAAAACAATAGAAAATAGCGTGCAAATTTGGCTATCTCGCAAAAAGTTAGTAAATTTGCACGCACATTTTAAAATAGCTATTTAGCAATGATGCAAGCAATGATATTCGCAGCAGGTTTGGGCACTCGCCTTAAGCCACTTACCGACCGCATTCCGAAGGCTCTGGTAAGTGTCGGGGGAGAACCTTTGCTCAAACGTGTCATCTTTCAGTTGAAGGATGCCGGTTTCACTCGCATTGTAGTGAACGTGCATCATTTCTCCCAACAAATTATCGATTATCTCAGAGCACATGACAACTTCGGTATGGACATCCGTATCAGTGATGAGAGTGAAAAGCTGCTCGAAACGGGTGGAGGTATCCGGAAGGCATGGCCGCTCTTCAACCAGTCAGAGCCTATTCTTATCCACAACGTGGATATTCTGAGTAATGTGGATCTGAAGAAGTTCTACCAGATGGAGAGTCAGGACATGATAGCAGCCCGACTGATGGTGAGCGAACGCAAGACCAAGCGCTATCTTCTCTTCGATGACAGCATGCGATTGGTAGGTTGGACGAATATTGAGACGGGCGAGGTAAAGAGTCCTTATCCAGATCTCAATCCCAAAGATTATAAGATGTATGCTTTCTCGGGCATCCACATGGTTGCCCCATTACTCTTCCCATTGATGGAGGAGGAACCGGACAAGTTCCCAATCATGGATTTCTATCTGAAGCATTGCGACAAGGTGCGCATAGAGGGATATGTAAAGAACGACCTCAAGCTGATGGATGTGGGAAAGCAGGAGACGCTGAAAGAGGCGGAAGCATTCCTGAAATCGTTAGTTAATAGTTTATAGTTAATAGCGGCTATGCCGTATAGCAAGATTACTATAAACTATAAATTGTAAACTGTAAATTAAAATTAGATATTATGCAACAGAAGATTATTATTTTGGATTTCGGTTCACAGACCACACAGCTCATCGGCCGTCGTGTCCGTGAACTCGATACCTTCTGCGAAATCATGCCTTACAACAAGTTTCCAAAGGATGACCCATCAGTCATTGGTGTCATCTTGAGCGGTAGCCCTTATTCCGTTCATGATCCGGAAGCTTTCAAGGTAGATCTGAGCCAGTTTATCGGCCGCATTCCTGTACTCGGCATCTGCTACGGTGCTCAGTTCCTCTCTTACGCCCAGGGCGGTAAGGTGGAGGCTGCTGACAGCCGTGAGTATGGTCGTGCCAACTTGGAGCATTTCGATAAGGAGAATCCTTTGTTCAAGGGATTCATCGAGAACTCTCAGGTTTGGATGAGCCATGGTGATACCATCACTGCTATCCCTGATGATTACAAGTGCATCGCTTCTACTGCTAATGTGAAGTATGCTGCTTATGCTTCTACCAAACAGCCTGTATGGGCAGTACAGTTCCACCCAGAGGTGTTCCACTCTTTGCAGGGTACACAGTTGCTGAAGAACTTCGTGGTTGATATCTGCGGAAGTAAGCAGGACTGGAGTGCTGACTCTTTTGTTGAGACAACAGTTGCTGAGTTGAAGGAACAGTTGGGCGACGATAAGGTTATCCTCGGTCTTTCTGGCGGTGTTGACTCCAGTGTGGCTGCCGTTCTCCTGAACAAGGCTATCGGTAAGAACCTTACCTGTATCTTCGTAGATCATGGTATGTTGCGCAAGAATGAGTTCCGTGACGTGATGGAAGATTACAAGTGCTTGGGCTTGAACGTAATCGGCGTGGATGCATCAGAGAAGTTCTTTGCTGACCTGGCTGGTGTTACTGACCCTGAGAAGAAACGTAAGATTATCGGCCGCGACTTCGTGGAGGTTTTCAATGCTGAGGCTAAAAAGCAGACTGGTGCCAAGTGGTTGGCTCAGGGTACCATCTATCCTGACCGTATCGAGAGCTTGAATATCACCGGTAAGGTGATCAAGAGTCATCACAACGTAGGTGGTCTTCCTAAGGAGATGAACCTTCAGTTGTGTGAGCCTTTGAAGTGGCTGTTCAAGGATGAGGTTCGCCGTGTAGGTCGCTCTATGGGTATGCCAGAGCACCTGATTACTCGTCACCCATTCCCAGGTCCTGGTTTGGCTGTCCGTATCTTGGGCGATATCACTCCTGAGAAGGTACGTATTCTTCAGGATGCTGACGATATCTATATCCGTGGCTTGCGTGAGTATAAAGTGAAGTTGAGTGGTGAGGAAGCTCGTCGCGTCCTGGCTGCCGGTGTTCCTGCTGACATGCAGAATGGCGAGATCGAGGTTTCTCTCTACGATCAGATCTGGCAGGCTGGTACCGTATTGCTTTCTACTGTCCGTTCAGTAGGTGTGATGGGGGATGAGCGTACATACGAGCACCCGGTTGCCTTGCGTGCTGTAACCAGTACTGATGCGATGACTGCTGACTGGGCACATCTTCCTTATGATTTCATGGCTAAGGTAAGTAATGAGATTATTAATAAGGTGAAGGGTGTAAACCGTGTATGTTATGACATCTCTTCAAAACCACCTTCGACAATTGAGTGGGAATAAAAAAAGTCGCCTTCAAAGAGGGCGACTTTTTTTTATTCTTATTTCTGGTTCTTCAGGAGATCACGTATTTCCATGAGGAGTTTTTCTTCATTGCTTGGCACCGGAGCCTTAGGAGCTTCTGCCGTTTTTTCCTCTTCCTTCTTCTTGGAAATCTTGTTCACCACCTTGATGAGCATGAAGATACAGAAAGCAACGATGAGGAAGTCGAAGGTGGTCTGCAGGAAATTGCCATAGTTGATGGTAGCAGCCTTGAGTTCCTCGCCCGCCACATTCACGGAAGGAAGGGTTACCTTGAGGTCGGCAAAGTTGACACCACCGATGAGCCATCCGATAGGTGGCATGATGATATCGTCAACAACAGAACTCACGATTTTGCCAAAGGCACCGCCTATGATAACACCGACTGCCATGTCGAGAACGTTTCCACGCATGGCAAACTGTTTGAATTCATTTAAAAATTTACTCATAACTCTAAAATTTTAAAAGTTTATATTATAAAAAATCTTCTTCTATATATAATAAGGTGAGAAAAGCAAGCGCCTTCGACTTCTTTTATCTGTTACGCTACCCATCTTTCCGTCTGCAAAGAAACGATTTTTGCAATATGGAGTTGTCAGTATGGCATGTCTAATATTAAAAAACCGTTATTATTGGCGCTCTCTCATTCATTTTTAACTTATTTAATACTCATTCTGGTTGCAAAGTTAGAAAATTTTTTGTAACTTTGCGCTCGTAAAGAAGAAAAAGTGCTTGATAGGGATGAAAAAAGGTGTTATCAGCTCCTTCAGATTCGCTTGATAGCTTAAAAGAAATAATTTTTAAACTATTAATTTAAATATTAGAACAATGATTAAGATTGGTATTAACGGATTTGGCCGTATCGGTCGTTTCGTATTCCGTTCTACAGTTGAGGCTGAGAACGCAAAGGAAGTACAGGTAGTAGCTATCAATGATTTGTGCCCTGTTGATTACATGGCTTACATGTTGAAGTATGATACAATGCACGGTCAGTTCGACGGTACTATCGAGGCTGACGTTGAGAAGAGCGAGTTGATCGTAAACGGTAACCACATCCGTGTTACTGCTGAGCGTGACCCAGAGAACTTGAAGTGGGATGAGGTTGGTGCTGAGTACGTAGTTGAGTCTACAGGTCTCTTCCTCGCTTACGATAAGGCTGAGAAGCACTTGAAGGCTGGTGCTAAGTACGTAGTACTTTCTGCTCCTTCTAAGGCTGACGCTAACGGTAACCAGGCTGACATGTTCGTTTGCGGTGTTAACACTGACAAGTACAATGGTCAGAAGATCGTTTCTAACGCTTCTTGTACAACCAACTGCTTGGCTCCTATCGCTAAGGTTTTGAACGATAACTTCGGTATCGAGACTGGTTTGATGACAACTGTTCACTCTACAACTGCTACACAGAAGACTGTTGACGGTCCATCTATGAAGGACTGGCGAGGTGGCCGTGCAGCTGCTGGCAACATCATCCCTTCTTCTACAGGTGCTGCTAAGGCTGTAGGTAAGGTTATCCCTGAGTTGAACGGTAAGTTGACAGGTATCTCTATGCGTGTTCCTACTTTGGACGTATCTGTTGTTGACTTGACAGTTAACTTGAAGAAGGCTGCTTCTAAGGAGGCTATCTGCGCTGCTATGAAGGCTGCTTCTGAGGGTGAGTTGAAGGGTGTACTCGGTTACACAGAGGATGCTGTTGTTTCTTCTGACTTCTTGGGTTGCGCTTTGACATCTATCTTCGACGCTAACGCAGGTGTTTATTTGACAGACAACTTCGTTAAGGTTGTTTCTTGGTATGACAACGAGATTGGTTACTCACACAAGGTTGTTGAGTTGATCAAGATCATGAAGAAGCACAACGGTTAATTCTTTGCCTCTTAACGATTAAGTATATGGCCGTCCAGTATTTTTTCAATGCTGGACGGCTTTTTGTTTTTATAAGTGAGAATTTCTTTTCATTTTATTTTGTTTTCTCAATAATTTCATTTAACTTTGCGGCATGAAATATTCGATGATGACCATATTGGGACCTACGGCGAGTGGTAAGACGAGTCTTGCTGCCGCTCTTGCAGCCAGGATTAATAGCCTGGGTGCCCATTTGTCGGGTACCCCTGCCAAGGGCGCTGAAATCATTAGTGCTGACAGCCGCCAGGTATATCGCGGCATGGATATAGGTACGGGTAAGGATCTGGCTGACTATACCATCCATGGCAAGCAGATACCTTATCACCTTATTGACATCTGTGAGCCTGGTACGAAATATAATCTCTTTGAATATCAGCAGGATTTTTATGATGCCTATCAGGATATTCAGAAGAGAGGGGCTTTTCCGATATTATGTGGAGGTACAGGACTCTATATTGAGTCGGTGCTGAAAGGTTATCATCTCTCACCTGTTCCGCAGAACCCGGAACTCCGTGAGTCATTGTCTCATAAGAGTTTAGAGGAACTTACGCTGATACTGAAAGAGCTGAAGGCGAAAACTGGTTCTAATATGCACAATCGCACAGATGTGGATACAGCACAGCGAGCTATCCGGGCGATAGAGATTGAAAGCTATAATCTGGAGCATCCGATGCCCGAACGTGAACTCCCTGCGGTTGATTCGCTGATTATCGGTGTCAGCATAGACCGGGACGCAAGAAGGGAGAAAATTTCACGGAGACTGAAACAGCGATTGGATGAGGGAATGGTAGATGAAATCAGTGGACTGCTAGATAGTGGTATTCCTGCCGAAAATCTCATCTATTATGGTTTGGAATATAAGTTTATTACAGAATATGTGATCGGTAAGACTTCATACGATGAGATGTATCGCGGTCTGGAAATAGCAATCCATCAGTTTGCCAAAAGGCAGATGACGTGGTTCAGAGGTATGGAGCGCAGAGGCTTTACTATCCATTGGGTAGATGCATTGCAGCCAATGGAGAAAAAGGTGGAGACGGTTTTGGAGCTGATGAGGAGCTAGGCTGCGGCCTGGAATCTGGCTAGGGCTGGCATCCGATGGAATCGGATGCAACGATGGCTAGACGGAAGTAATATTTTTCTAATTACAAAGAAGAGACAATGGTAAACGAGAATAAATGGGGGCTGCTTTATTGCCCTAGAGGAGGCTGGCGAAGTAACAAGCGCTGGGAAAAAATAGAGAAGGTGCTCAAGCAGCAGAGCGTAGATTACGACTTTGTGCAGAGCGAGAATCAGAAGAGCGTAGAACGGCTCATCAGAATGTTTATCAACAATGGTTATAAGACCATTGTCATCGTTGGTGGAGATTCTGCGCTCAATGATGCCGTAAACTGTCTGATGCAGATAGATCCGAAAGAAAGAGAAGAGGTGGCACTGGGTGTTATTCCTAACGGACTGATGAACGACTTTGCCCACTTCTGGGGATTCAGCGACAGCGATATCGAGAAGACGGTGGCGTCGCTGAAAAAACGTCGTATCAGAAAGATTGACCTCGGTTGTATCCGCTATGTGAATAAGAAGGGGGAGAAATGCCGTCGCTATTTCCTCAACTGTATCAATATCGGACTCATTGCCGCCATCATGAACCTGAGACGAAAAACCCATCATATCTTCGGTTCACGTACCCTGTCGTTTCTCTGTTCCTTCATCCTGATGATATTCCAGCGTCTGGACTATAAGATGCATGTGAAAATCAATTCGGATGTTATCAAGCGTAGAGTGATGACGATGTGTATAGGCAATGGAACTGGATATGGACAGACCCCGAATGCTGTGCCATATAACGGACTGCTCGATGTGTCGGTGGTATCTCATCCTAAGACAACCCAGCTCTTTGAGGGAATCTATCTTTTTGTGAAAGGTAAGTTCCTCAACCATAAGAGTGTGCATCCTTACCGTACCCGAGAGGTAGAGGTGCTCGATGCCCAGCATGCCCTGATAGGTATTGATGGCAGATTGATGAATACACCGGTAGGTTCATTCCAGATTACTGTAATTCAGGAGGTTATCAACTTCCTGATACCCGTATAACCAATATGCCCGTAATAAATGAAATGTATCAAGAAAAACGTATAATGTAAAACATATAAATAAAAAATAGCAGAACTTTATCCGAGTTCTGCTATTTTTATGATTTTTTCTTCCTGTAAGATTTTGATTTTCCTTCCTTCAGTATTTATGATTTCTTCTGCCGTAAAGGCTGAGAGCGTACGGATGGCATTGCTCGTTGTCATATTACAGAGATTTGCCAGATCTTCACGACTCAATCGGATGTCAAGAGTTTTTCCGTCTTTTTCTAACCCATAAGAGTCTTTCAGAAATATCAGTCCCTCGGCAAGTCGGGCACGGATATGTTTCTGGGTGAGGTTCACGGTACGGTCGTCCGATTTACCTATTTCCACACTGAGATATTTGATAAAGAAGAAGCCGATGTTGAAACTCTTGGAGAGCAGTTTCATGAGAACTGCCAGCGGGAACTGGGCAACGACGCAGTTTTCCAGCGACATGGCTGCCGTCTTGTATATCTCATCCGCAAAATAGGCTCTGAAACCAAAAAATTCAATCGGTTTGATAACACGGATAATCTGGCTCTTGCCACCGATACCTTCTTTGTATATCTTCACTTTTCCCGCTATGAGACATAGTGCATATTCGGGAGTACCCTCGTTCTTGTAGATGATTTCGTTCTTCTTATACTTCTTGGTTTCCAGATGTTCTTTCAGTAAATCGAACTGGTCATCAGTGATGCCTCCCCATAGCTTAGCAATCAGCATTGCTATATTTTCTTTATCGTATTTTCCTCTAGCTGCCATGTGTACAAATCTTTTAAACTGAAAACTGAGTGCAAAAGTAATGCTTTTTCTCGAAATAATCAAGCATTTTTGTCTAAAAATATGTTTTAAAACATAAAAAGGCAATTTTTTCTAAAAATGGCATACAAAAAACTTTGTTATACCACAAAAAAGTGTTACCTTTGAAAGCAATTAATTTAGTCAACAAAAATATAGAACCTTAATATAGATCTATGAGTTATCTAAAATTCGAAAAGGCCCTTATGACGAATCTTCAAGAGTCGTTGCCTAAGGAGTTGTTGAGGACAAATCGCTCGGGTGCATATTCGTGCTCAACGATTGTAGACTGTAATACCCGCAAGTATCACGGATTACTTGTCGTGCCGGTTCCAGAACTGGACGATGAGAATCATGTGCTCTTGAGTTCGCTGGATGTTACGGTGATTCAGCATGGAGCTGAGTTTAACCTCGGCTTGCACAAGTACCAGGGCAACAACTACAGTCCGATGGGCCACAAGTACATTCGTGAGTTTGATTGTGATAAAGTGCCAACTACCCTTTATCGCGTAGGTGGTGTTATCCTGAAAAAGGAAGTTGTATTCCAGCATTATGAGAATCGCATTCTGATTCGCTATACCCTGGTAGACGGCCATTCGGCTACAACCCTTCGTTTCCGTCCTTTTCTGGCTTTCCGCAGTGTCCGTCAGTTTACTCATGAGAATGCTACCGCATCTCGTGATTATGCTGAGGTAGATCATGGCATCAAGACCTGTATGTATGCAGGTTATCCTGATCTCTATATGCAGTTCTCCAAGAAGAACGAGTTTAAATTCTGTCCAGATTGGTATCGTGGCGTGGAATATCCAAAGGAGCAGGAGAGAGGTTATGCTTCTAACGAAGACCTCTATGTTCCTGGCTATTTTGAAATGGATATCAAGAAAGGCGAAACCATCGTCTTTGCTGCTTCTACATCAGAAATCAAGGCGGTCAGCCTGAAGAAGCTCTTCGACAAGGAAGTGGATGAGCGTTCGCCTCGTGACAATTTCTTCCACTGTCTGGTCAATGCGGCTCATCAGTTCCATCGTCGTGAAAAGAACGATGACCGTTATATCCTGGCAGGTTACCCTTGGTTCAAGTGCAGAGCCCGCGATACATTCATCGCTCTTCCGGGTCTCACCCTCTCTATCGAGGAAGATGACTACTTCGAACTGGTGATGAAGACTGCCATGAAGGGATACTACGAGTTTATGGAAGGCAAGCCGGTCAGCGTTCATATTGCTGAGATAGAGCAGCCTGACGTGCCATTGTGGGCTATCTGGGCTTTGCAGCAGTATGCCAAGGAAACCAGCAAGGAAGAATGTTTCAAGAAGTATGGACAGTTTATCAAGGATGTTATCAACTTTATCCAGGATAACAAGCATCCGAACCTGAAGCTCGAAGAGAACGGATTGCTCTATACCGATGGTAAGGACAAGGCAGTTACCTGGATGAACTCTACTGCCAACGGCAGACCAGTGGTTCCACGTACAGGTTATATCGTAGAGTTTAATGCTTTGTGGTATAACGCTTTGTGCTTCTGTGCTTCTCTCGCTGGAATAGTTGGCGAAGAAGACAGCCAGCAGAAACTCCTGGCTCAGGCTGAGCTGACAAAGCAGGCGTTCCTCGATACCTTCCTCAATGAATATGGCTATCTCTACGATTATGTTGATGGAAATATGATGGACTGGAGCGTTCGCCCGAACATGATATTTGCAGTGGCTTTCGACTATTCTCCATTGTCGCAAGACCAGAAGAAGCAGGTTCTTGATATCTGTACACGCGAACTCCTTACTCCTAAGGGATTGCGTTCACTCTCGCCAAAGAGCGGTGGATATAATCCTGTTTATGTAGGTCCGCAGACCCAGCGCGACTATGCTTACCATCAGGGTACGGCATGGCCATGGCTCGGTGGCTTCTATATGGAGGCAAGTCTGAAACTCTATAAGCGTACCCGTTTGAGCTTTATCGAACGCCAGATGGTAGGTTATGAGGACGAAATGTCTTCCCACTGTCTCGGTACCATCAGCGAACTCTTCGATGGAAACCCTCCATTCGCAGGTCGTGGTGCCATCTCTTTCGCCATGAATGTGGCTGAGATTCTGCGTGCGCTCGAGTTACTTGAAAAATATCAATATTAATAATAGGAGGACTGCTATATGAAAGTTTTAATGTTTGGATGGGAGTATCCTCCTCACGTATTTGGTGGTTTGGCAACTGCCAACTTTGGTATCTCCCAGGGACTTCATGCCCAGGGCGATGTTGATATCACATTGTGTCTGCCTCATCCTTTCGGTGATGAGGACCGCAGTGCCTGCAAGATTGTGGCAATGAACAGTGTGCCTATCGCCTGGCGAGATGTAAATCACGACTATGTGCAGCAGCGCGTAGGCAATATCATGAATCCGGACGATTATTTCCGCTACCGTGACCACATCTATGCCGATTTTAACTATATGCATGTAAATGACCTCGGCTGTATGGACTTTGCCGGTGGTTATCCGTCAAATCTTCATGACGAGATCAACAACTATAGCATCATTGCCGGAGTTGTAGCCCGTTCAGAAGAATTTGATATTATCCATGCTCACGACTGGCTTACATTCCCTGCCGGAATTCATGCCAAGCGCGTGAGTGGCAAACCATTGTGCATCCACGTTCATGCTACTGATTTCGACCGTAGCCGTGGAAAGGTGAACCCTACCGTTTATGCTATCGAGAAAGACGGTATGGATAATGCCGACTGCATCATGTGTGTATCCGAACTGACCCGCCAGACGGTGATTCACCAGTATCACCAGGATCCACGCAAGTGTTTCGCCATGCACAATGCCGTATACCCATTGAAGCAGGAGTGGCAGGATATTCCACGCCCAAATCATAAGGGCAAGGAGAAGGTAGTAACCTTCCTGGGACGTCTTACCATGCAGAAGGGACCTGAATATTTCGTAGAGGCTGCCAACATGGTATTGCACCGTACCCGCAATGTGCGTTTCTGTATGGCAGGTTCGGGCGATATGATGGATCAGATGATTTATCTCGCTGCCGAAAGAGGCATTGCCGACCGGTTCCACTTCCCTGGCTTTATGCGCGGCAAACAGGTTTATGAATGTCTGAAAGACAGTGATGTCTACGTGATGCCATCTGTGAGCGAGCCGTTCGGTATCTCACCTTTGGAAGCTATGCAGTGCGGCACACCAACCATTATCTCCAAGCAGAGTGGATGTGGAGAAATCCTGTCCAACTGTATCAAGGTAGACTACTGGGATATTCATGCCCTTGCCGATGCCATCTACAGCATCTGTCACAACGAGAGTCTTTTCGATTATCTCTCAGAGGAAGGCAAGAAAGAAGTAGACCAGATTACCTGGGAGAAAGTGGGAGCCCGCATCAAAGACCTGTACCTCAAGACCTTAGGGTGGAAGTAGGTTAAGTGAAGAGTGAAGAACGAAGAATGAATAATTTTGAGGCTTTACTCATCTTACAAGTTAAACGTTCAAATTTCAAATTTTTATGAAAACAATTTGTTTATATTTCGAGATACATCAGATTACCCATCTGAAACGCTACCGTTTCTTCGACATCGGTACCGACCATTATTACTATGATGACTACGAGAACGACCGTAGCATCAACGAGATTGCTGAGCGCTCTTATATGCCAGCCTTGAATGCCCTTCAGGAGATGATTGAAAAGAACGGCAAGTATTTCAAGGTAGCTTTCTCGCTTTCGGGTGTGGGTATGGAGCAGTTGGAACTTCATGCTCCTCAGGTACTGGAGAAGCTTCAGCAGCTCAACAATACGGGTTGTGTAGAATTTCTGGCTGAGCCTTACTCTCACGGACTTGCTTCTCTGGTTAATGAGGCAAGTTTCAAGGATGAGGTGATGCGCCAGTGTACTAAGATTGAGGAATATTTCGGAAAGAAACCGACCGTATTGCGCAACTCTTCGCTCATCTACAGCGATGATATCGGTAACGATGTTGCCAACATGGGATTCATTGGTATGCTCACCGAGGGTGCCAAGCACGTGCTCGGCTGGAAGTCTCCTCACTATGTTTACCATTGCGCCCTGAACCCTAAGTTGAAGCTCCTGTTGCGTGATGTGAACCTGAGCGATGATATCTCTCTGCGCTTCAACAACAGCGATTGGGACGGTTATCCACTCTTTGCCGACAACTATATGAACCGGATTGCTGCCTTCCCAGAGGAGGAGCAGGTTATCAATATCTTCATGGAGCTTTCTGCTCTTGGTATTGCCCAGCCTCTGTCAAGCAACATCCTCGAGTTTATGAAGGCTTTGCCTCAGTGTGCCAAGGACCGTGGCATCACCTTCTCAACACCTACAGAAATCTGCAAGAAGATTAAGTCGGTAGGCGAGGTGAATGTGCCTGATACCTTGAGTTGGGTAGACGAGGAGCGTGATGTAAGTTCATGGTTGGGTAACCCGATGCAGCGTGAGGCTTTCAACAAGCTTTACAGTGTGGCAGACCGTGTACGTATCGCCAACGATCCACGTATAAATCAGGACTGGGATTACCTGCAGGCAAGTAACAACTTCCGCTTCATGACTACCAAGCCAAGCAATGTGGGTCTTGACAGAGGTATCTATTCAAGTCCTTTCGATGCTTTCACTAACTATATGAACATTCTTGGCGACTTCATCACCCGAGTAAACGACCTCTATCCTACTGATGTTGATAACGATCAGCTTGAGAGCCTGCTTACTACCATCAAGAATCAGGATGAAGAGATTGAGATGAAGGACAAGGAGATTGTCCGTCTTCAGGCTAAGATTGAAAAGATAGAGAAGGAGGCTGAGAAGCAACATGGCGAGAAGCCTGCTAAGGCTGCTCCTGGCAAGAAGACCGCAGCTAAGCCTGCAGCCAAGAAGGCTCCTGCTAAGAAAACAACAAAGGCAGAGCCTACAGAAGAAAAGAAAGATTAGAATTTTTAGATTACTCATAATGATTAATCCCCCTCGCTGCATTGATTTGCAATGAGGGGGATTTTTTTGTTTCCCAAAATATTCTCTGAAATAGCGCGTTAGCTGGAAAGCGTTATTTTTCGAAATGAATCCAGTCTACGTCGAAGAAGGCAGCATCGTTCTTCTTGGCTGTACGGGTGTTGAAGAAACCGAGCTTGGCACCAATCCACTTGCCTTCACGCACAGTGAAAGGATTGCCTATCTTGGTGAATTTCTTACCATCCAGACTGTAGCTCCATTCAGCGATAGCCTGTATCTGGTTGGCGATGCCTTCGCTATGAACCTTCACGCGGAGCCATACATCCTGAGTAGCGATGCGGGAAGAAGGAATATCATCTACGGCATACTTTACGGTGTAAGGTTGAGGCTGCTTGCCGGTCTTGACGGCCACTTGCTTTACCACCTTCTCAGCCTTTCCCTTCTCAGCCTTCTCGCAGGTTACATATTGCAATACAACACCCTCTTCCTTGGTATCAACAAACTTGAGTGCCGCATAGTCCATGCCTTGTATGATCATGCCGGCGCTTTCGCCCAGTACCTTATCTTTCTCCTTATAAGCCTCGGTGCGGTTAGGAATGAACTTCACCTTGGCAGTAGCAGTAAAGTTCTCGGTAGGGAGTTTCTGGAGCAGGAGGTTGGGCAAATCATACAGGTTCTTTACATCTTCAGCCTGCTGCACACCATAGAGACGCAACTTGGAGTTCTTGGCATCACAGAAGTACCAGTACTGACTGTAAGGACCGTTCCACTGCCATTGCAGACCTAAATCTACGCTGTTGAAATCATCCGATTCCTTAGGCTGGAAGTTACCGCTTGATGGCAGGTTTGGCTTCTTCCATTGCTGAACAGGGTCGCCGCAGCCATCGCCATCCTTGTCGTCACCGATGACGAGCCAGTCGTTTACCCATTTGGCTGGTTGCAGATGAACCACACGACCATAAGCGTGCTTATCCTGGAAGTGGAGGAACCAGTCTTCGCCGTTCTTGGTATCTACCCATGCACCCTGGTGAGGACCATTCACCTTCTTGTTCTTTCCCTGTGCCATACCCACATACTCCTCGTAAGGACCGTATGGATTCTTGGAACGCAGTTCTACCTGCCAGCCATACTTTACTCCGCCCGCAGGACTCATGATATAATAATATCCGTTGCGCTTGTAGAATTTAGTACCCTCGATGGTTGGCTGGTCTTCATGACCATCATATACGATGCGTGAAGGACCGGTAACCTTGGTGCCGTCAGGTGACATCGGAGCTACGAAGAGCACCGACTTGATACCGGCTCTTGAACCGGCGCATCCATGCGAAAGATAAGCCTTGCCGTCTTCATCCCAGAGAGGGCAGCAGTCGATAAGCCCTTTTCCCTTCATCACCCAGGTGATAGGTTCCCACGGACCACGAGGGTCTTGTGTCTTGGTCATGAAGAGTCCCTGGTCAGGGTCGCCGCAGTATATGTAGAACCATCCGTCATGGTAGCGGATAGAGGGTGCCCACACATAGTTACCATGCTGAACCTTCTTGCGCCAATCCAGTTCGGTGCCCTGGTATTCAGGCAAAACAGGATAGTCATCGAGTAGGGCAGCGCCTATAATCTCCCAGTTTACCAGGTCGGTACTGTGCAGAATCTGCAAGCCTGGGAAACACTGGAAAGAAGAGGATGTCATATAGTAGTCATTGCCCACACGGCATACGTCAGGGTCTGAGTAGTCGGCGTCAATAACCGGGTTGCGGTACATTCCGTTCTTCAGGTTCGGATTCCATGTCTTGGATACCGTCTTCTGAGCATTCTGCTCGGCTGTGATACCAGCGAAAGTTTGTGCTTTAGCGAACATAGGCAGAGCCATGAGTGCTGCCAGCACGACTGTCTTAAAGATTGATTTCTTCATTTCTTCTTAGGTTTATTTATTTTATTTTTTTCTTTTTCTATAAGATTTTGTGCAAAGTTACGACATTTTTGCTTACCGCATGCAGATAGTGAGCGAAAAACTACGAAAACGATTACGAATACCTTTGTGATAGGTTTTCTTATCAGCATAATGATTTTGATTAGTAACTAGACTTTAGGTCGGCTAATTACTGAACTTTGGTATGTGGTTTAAGTTCGGGCTGAAGGCTCAAGCTCCTAGAAGTTGCATGCCTTGTAAGGGCAAAAGCTCCTAGCCCAGGGCGTGTGGGGCAAAACTTGCGAAAGTTCAGTATTTTACAATTCTGGCTGGCAAGTGAGGCTTATTTGATGGGGCAGGAGGTAGCCGGAATTACGTCACGACGTATCTGTTGCTGCGTCGCGACGCACCGGTTATTACGTCGGGACGCAGCAAATGCTACGTCGTGACGTAATTTCAGCAGCCCATGGTAAGCGGAGCCGCTTACCATGGGGCGTGGTAATAGGTGACAATAAGTGACAATAAAAATACCGCTTATTGTCACCCGTTATTCATTTATAATCAGAGAGTTATAGTACGAGTGGCAGATGTGACAACAAAATCGAAGAAAAAAACTCCTACAGAAGTCTTTCACCACAAGAAAACAAGTTAGAAATAGCATAAAGAGGATTGACTAATCAGTTATTTTTAAAAAGTCAGAGGTTTTTTGATGTCAAATCGTAAAAAAGTCAGAGGTTTTTAGCCGTGGTTTTATAAAAAAGTCAGAGGTTTGTGCTGGCTCGAAGATATGGCTGCGCTGGCTCGAAGATATGGCTGCGCTGACTCGAAGATATGACTGCGTTGGCTCGAAGATATGACTTCGTTGGCTTGAAGATTCGACTTCGTTGGCTTGAAGAGGTGTATTCGTAGCTCGAATGAGGCACTTTATTTGATAGAATGTAGCGGCTGAGTTGGCTGAATGAAACGTTTCTTTGGGTTCAAGGAAACGTCTCTTTTAGTTTAAAGAGATAGTTTCTTAGGTTGAAGGAGACAGCTTCTCTAAGGTTGCCACTAGGCTCAGCAGAGCTGCTGAGCCTAGTCAGCAGGTCTGCCGAGCCTAGTGACAACACCTTTTAATCGTACAACTACAACCCTTATAGTCGTACAACCATACACCCTATAGTTGTACGACCATACACCCTATAGTTGTACGACCATACACCCTATAGTTGTACGACCATAACCCATTTAGTTGTACAACCATAACCCATTTAGTTGTACAACCATAAACGCAAGCCCGCCAGGCGTTCCTTTTTACGTCTAGTGGGCTTGTTTTTTTTTACTTTCAGAACTTTCGCATGTGGTTCAAGAACGGGCTGAAGGTCCAAAAGCTCCTAGCCCAGGGCGTGTGGGGCAAAACTTGCGAAAGTTCAGTTAATTATATTGTTCCAATTTCTTAATCTCTTCTATAGATAAGTCGGTAATATCGGCAATTTCGTCTATAGGAGTATTGTATGCCAACAACTTCAAAGCAACCTTTTTACTTACCTTTTTTTCTCCTTTTACAATACCTTCTTCGTATCCTATTTTATATCCTTCTTCATATCCTTCTTTCTTCCCTTCTTCGTATCCTTTTTTATAGGCTTTCTCCACAGCATACTTATATACCGCATAATTGTCCCACATGACCATCATGCTGTTATCGTATTTCTCCTGTTCCTCTTTGGTCAGGGTTTTGGAGTCTGCGTATTCTGCCAATTTCTTGAATACCTTGTCAAGAGCTTCGCAAGGGAATTGTTCTACTATCTCCATATATATTTCAATTTTAAAATCCAACAATCTAAAAACGTAGTACACTCTTCTTTAGGTACTATCGCTGCAAAGATACGCTTTTCTTTCGTAACTTCCAAGAAATTAGCTGTAAAAATGAGATTGGAATAGGAGAAAAGAAGTGAGGGTGTGTCATAAGTCCATGGCGCACCCTTTTCTTTTTTTCTCCTTTTTCCA
>ENA-OURN01000194-OURN01000194.1-human-gut-metagenome-genome-assembly--contig:-NODE-194-length-30903-cov-3.07735_pt1 | contig 30903 bp, 26 predicted proteins | sample MGYA00242099_ERZ508987 | MGnify/ENA primary metagenome ERZ508987 (study PRJEB26280, sample SAMEA2531405) | human gut metagenome | biome: human gut; feature: human-associated habitat; material: faeces... | reverse complement strand
CCCGCCATTATAATGGCCCGAGCTACAAGAAGCGTGGCTATCACAACCGTCTGCGGGCAGCTCACGCCAAACATTCAAAATAAGCGCGGATTTTAGATGTGTATGCCGTATTCGTGCTTCAGCTCGTCCATCACGAATACGCTTTCTACCGACGCAAGATTCTCCACCGTGCCAAGCACATTGAGCACAAACTCCTGGTAGTATTTCATATCGGGGGCGTGGATTTTCAGCAGGTAGTCGAAGCTGCCGCTGATATTGTAGCATTCGGTCACTTCCGGTATGCCTTGCACAATCTTGGTGAATTCGGCGGCGATGTCGCGGTTCAGCTGCCGCATCTTGACGTTGCAGAACACCACAAAGCCTTGGTTGAGTTTGGCGGCATTGAGTACGGCGATGTATTTCTGGATATAGCCTCGGCTTTCCATGCGTTTCAACCGTTCAAACACAGGGGTCGACGACAGGTTGACCTGTTGCGCGAGTTCCTTGATTGTCAGGCGGGCATTGCCTTGCAGCGTGCGTAGAATCTGCAAGTCGACCTTGTCTAATTTTTCCGTTTTTTCGATAGGTTCCATATTGTTTGATTGCTATTTAAAATCTTGAAATTCGGATTCCAGTTCTTCTATACTTGGAAGTTTGCCGCGGAAGTCAACCGGCAATGTCTGTCCAAGCTCATAGTCTGATATGCCAATGGGCTTGTGCAGTCCCCTAAGAGCATACTCGGCTTTTATATTGTCTTTAGTTTTGCAGAGCAATAGCCCAATTGTTGGGTTGTCTCCGTCTCGGCACAGCAAGTCGTCGATGGCATGGTTTCGTCAAAGTTATTGGTGAGCGCTCCGATTGAACCATAGCGGTTTAGGCTTATGGCTTCAGAAAGATAGCGGACATTCCAATGGGATTTTAAGCATTGTGTCATATACCAATATCTTGCGTTGATGTCTTTTACTTTTTGAATTAGCAAAATATTGTGAGTCCATGACAGGTGTTTGACCGGCAATGTGGGCAATTGCGCAGTTACTGATTGCGCAATTGCTTTTTTTGATTTAGTTGAAGTGAGATTTTTTTCATATTCCAGATAGAACTGAATCATACATTGCAGATTTCTTAGAGAGAAACCCTTTACGTCGGAATACTCATTTTTGATGTCGGTCGACAGCCGTTGCAAGGTCTTGTTGCCCCATCCGTCTGATTTTTGGCTGGCATGTAGCATTTCTCCAATATCCCAGTACATTCGCAGCATTTCTTCATTGGCAGTTGCTGCCAACCGTTGTTGGGCTAAGTCAACGCGTTTCTTTGCGTTGTTCAGCAATGCGATGTAGTGACGATGGTCTAATTTTTCCGTTTTTTCGATGGATTCCATAAAAAAGTCTGCAATTTTTATTGACACTGCGAAGATAATAAATTCCAGTTGTTTTCACGTCTAAATGGCGGAGTTTGTAGAATTATTTTCGCACGTTTGCGAACCTTTTGTGTTGTATATTGTTCAATACTAATAGAAATTAAAAAATGTTTTTATGAAAAAAGGATTTTTGACGCTGATTTTAGCAGGTTCACTTATGAGTGCCGGTGCAGAGAATGCACTTACGGGCACCAAATTTACCGACAATTGGTCGGTTGGTATCAACGCAGGTGTTACACAGCCTTTGGCTCACCCTTATTCTATTGGTGAAAACATTCGTCCGCAAGTGGGCGTGGAGCTTTATAAGCAATTCACGCCAGTGTTCAAGACCGGCGTGGAGTTCAATGCCGGAATAAACACAACGGGTATCTATGGCAACCGCGGTGTGCGCACTGCTTTCGACCATGCAAATCTCAATCTCCTTGGTGGCTTGAACCTTATGAACCTTTTCGGAGGCTATAAAGGCTCGCCTCGGGTGTTCGAGATAGAGGCTCTCGGAGGCATCGGTGTAGGCCACGTGTTTGGATGCAAGGACGCCGACGGCTCAATGGCTCACAAGAACTATATGACTTCGAAGTTTGGATTGAACCTCGGGTTCAACATTGGCAAGGCTAAACAATTCACGTTGGCTGTCAAGCCGGCGATTGTTTACAATATCGAGGGCCGTTCGCAAAGCAACAACGCAGTGGTTTTCAACTCAAACAAAGCCAACTTTGAACTGATGGCTGGCTTGGCCTACCATTTCAAGACAAGCAACGGAACGCATCATTTCACTTACGCGCGTCTTTACGACCAGAACGAAATAGATGGTCTTAACGACAAAATCAACAATCTCCGTGGTGAGCTCGATGGCAAAGACAACGATCTCAAGACTGCAAACAACAGAATCAACGATCTCAGCAATGAAGTTGAACGCTTGAAAAACCGCAAGCCTAACGAGGTGCGCGTGGTGGAGACCGTAACCCAGCAGACTCGTTCGATGGAGTCGGTCGTTACATTCCGTCAGGGCAAATCGACTGTCGACAATGCCCAGCTGCCTAACGTGGAGCGTGTGGCAACTTATTTGAACAACCATAAGGACGCAACCGTAATCATCCGCGGATTCGCTTCGCCGGAAGGCAGCCAGGAAGTGAACGAGCGCATTGCCAAGGCTCGTGCAGAGGCTGTGAAAGACATCCTCGTAAAGCGCTATCGCATCAACGCAAGCCGCATCGACGCTCAGGGCAACGGAGTGGGCGACATGTTCTCTGAGCCGGATTGGAACCGCGTAAGCATCTGCACAATCGACGACAAAGAGAAATAATAATCAACTTGACATGACAGGAAGGACCGCGTCGGAATGACGCGGTCCTTTTTTTTGCAGGATGACCCGCCAAAAGTCCGACTGGTGTTGATTCTGAATCTTGCCACTTGAAACGTCGGTGAGGAAAAAAGAGGCTGCCTTATGACTATTTGTTGGTGGTTGGTACTCAAGGTGAAACGCGCTCTTTTTTCCGCTTGCCCGACTTTTTGATTGAAAAAAATCGGATAAAAATGATGTTTTTCAGAAAAAAGACGTAACTTTGCACTCGGTTTAAGGAAAGATGCCGGAGTGGTCGATCGGGACGGTCTCGAAAACCGTTGTACGGGTAACCGTACCGAGGGTTCGAATCCCTCTCTTTCCGCTAATAAGGGTGTAAATCAGCAAGTTATGCGATTTGCACCCTTTATTATGCCCAAAAAGTTTCTCGGTATTTCTACAGCCCCCCCCCTTTTTTACATTCCACTCGAGTTTTGCTACTGATCCTAAAAAAGCGACAGCGGCTTCCACCCGGAGCCGCTGTCGTGGTTATAGAAATGAAATAAAGATTCTTTTATTTATTGATTTTCTGCCAGCTGTCTTTGAGCGTTATTGTGCGGTTGAACACAAGATGCTCCTTCGTAGAGTCCTTTTTGTCGGGCGTGAAGTAGCCGATGCGCTGGAACTGGAAGTGTGCCCCCGGCTCTGCGTTCTCTGCGAGGAACGGCTCTATCTTAGCGTGTTCCACAACTTTGATTGAGTCGGGATTGAGGAGCTCGTGGAAGTCGCGGTCTTTAACCTCAGAGGCATTCTCCACGGCAAACAGGCGGTCGTAAAGGCGTGCCTCGGCGTCGATGCAATGGCGTGCCGATACCCAGTGGAGCGTGCCTTTCACCTTGCGCATGCTTCCCGGCATACCGCTCTTCGACTCTGGGTCGTATTCGCAGTAGATTTCTTCGATACGTCCGTCGGCATCTTTCTTGCAGCCTGTGCATTTCACGATGTATGCACCTTTCAGACGCACTTCCTTGTCGGGAGTCATACGGAAGAATTTCTTGGGAGGATTCTCCATAAAGTCGTCGCGTTCAATGTAGATTTCGCGCGAGAACGGCATTGTGTGGGTGCCGCTTGTAGGGTCTTCCGGGTTGTTTTCCATCTCCATCTGTTCCACTTGGTCGTCAGGGTAGTTGGTGATTACAACCTTTACGGGGTCGATCACGGCGCATACGCGTGTCGCACGTTTGTTGAGGTCTTCGCGGATGCTGAACTCAAGCAGCGAGATGTCGTTGACAGCCTCGAATTTAGTGTATCCGATGCGGTTGATAAACGCTTTTATTGACTCAGGGGTGAATCCGCGGCGGCGCAGACCGGAAATTGTCGGCATGCGTGGGTCGTCCCATCCGTCAACGAGACCCTCTTTCACCAGTTGCAGCAGTTTGCGCTTTGACAATACGGTGTAGGTGAGGTTCAGACGGTTGAACTCAATCTGACGCGGGCAGTAGGTCTCGTCGGCAAGCTCCTTTACGAAATATTCGTAGAGCGGGCGGTGAGGCACAAACTCAAGCGTGCAGATGGAGTGGGTCACGCCCTCGAAATAGTCAGACTGTCCGTGGGCGAAGTCGTACATAGGGTACACTTTCCACTTTTCGCCGGTGCGGTGGTGTGGATGCTTGATGATGCGGTACATAATCGGGTCGCGGAAATGCATGTTTGACGACGCCATGTCGATTTTTGCGCGGAGCACCATCGCGCCCTCCTCAAACTCGCCGGCGTTCATACGCTGGAAGAGGTCGAGGTTTTCCTCGATAGGACGGTCGCGGAACGGGCTTGCCGTGCCTGGCTGTGTCGGAGTGCCTTTCTGCTCTGCAATCTGCTCTGCAGTTTGCTCGTCAACGTAGGCCTTGCCTTCTTTTATCATGCGGATTGCGAGGTCGTAGAGCTGTGGAAAATAGTCAGAAGCGTAGTATTCGCGGTTGCCCCAATCGTAGCCGAGCCATTTGATGTCCTCGCGTATGGAGTCTACATACTCTACGTCTTCCTTCACCGGGTTGGTGTCGTCGAAGCGCAGGTTGCAGGTGCCGCCGAATTTCTCTGCGACGCCGAAGTCCATACAGATAGCCTTGGCATGTCCGATGTGGAGATAACCGTTAGGTTCCGGTGGAAAACGCGTGTTCAGGCGTCCGCCGTTCTTACCGTTTTTCAAATCGTCGGCAACCATCTGCTCGACGAAGTTCAGTCCTGACTCTTTTTCTGGTGTCAGTTCTTTGTTCTCGATTTCTGACATAGGTGTATCTAACTTTTAATTTGTTTCTAATGATTAAAATACAAAGTTAATGCAAAAATATGGAAAACAGGAAATAGTGTGAAAAAAATCCAAGTTGCGCAATAAAAAAACCGTCTTGGCTCACATGGGAGGCAAGACGGTTCTTTAAAAAATCAACCTAATATGTGGTGTTTATTTCTCATACCAAGTGCAGTCGATAAACTCGAACGTGCCAGGGGCAGTCACTTTGTAGCGCACGGTGTGGTTGGTTGTGGCATTGTTGTAGACTGCGAAATTGATGGTGTAGACCACTTCGAGTCCGGCAACCGGCGCTGCGTCGGCGTGGAGCGTGGCGAGTGCGCCAGGAAGCACTTCCTTGCAGAAGCGGTCCATCATGAGCGTTTCGATTTGCTCGTCGGTCATTCCCTCATAGCCGGCAGGATACTGCTCTTTCGCCTTTGCAGGGCGGAGGTCGACATTGCCTTGGTAAGCCGATGTTCCGCAGTAGTACTCGTTGTTGCCATATTTGGAGATGTAGAAGTTGCCGTCCTTCAAGCCTGTCGATCCGAGAGGCTTGTCGATGTGCTCATATACCCAGTCGACGCAAGCCTGATAGTACTTGGTGGAGATTTCCACACCCTTGCCACCCGGCAGCGTGATTTCCACGTTCGGGTCATACATCCACTTGCCGTTGGTGCGCACAAACTGAGCTGACTCCTCGGTCACACCGTTGGTCTTCTGCCACAATGAGCCGTTGAACGTATATTGGTCGCATACGAGCGACGTCTTGCTGCTTGCGTAGTATTTGTAAGCCACAAGTTTGGTGTCGCCGGCCTTGGCGTATGGGAAGTTGACCTTGAGATATGTAGGCAGATACTCGTCTGGTTTCTCCAGGTTGAAGTATTTCATGCCCATAGCCGTATAGTCGGCAGCTTGGAGCAGGTTGATCGACGTGTTGGCTTTCCAGTTGTTGCCGTCGAACGCGTAGACAGCTGATACGCTATTCGAGGTAACGGCAGTTGCGGCGCGCAATGCACGGCGCGATTTTGTTGCCTTTGCTTCAACAGCCGCTGTAGGCACGAAGTTGACATATTTGCCGCCGGAAATTGATGTGAAGTAACCGGTTACGGTGTATGTCTTATCGCTCTCGAAGAGAGCCTTCTGCTCGTCGGTGGCCTGATAGAGGCTTCCGATGGCGGTCTCTGCGCCGTCGATGGTGAAGTTGTAGTAGTTGCCAGAGATTGTAACCTTGCCGGTAAACTGGGCGAATACAGCCAGCTGGTTGTCGGTGATGCCGAGCAAAGCGTCGCAAGCCTTGCCGTCGAGCACTTTGGCGGAAGGATAGCTGTAGGCTTGGTTGCCTGTTACGGTAACTGTGGCTGTTGTGCCGGTAATCTGGAAGCCCTTGTTGTAGGCTGAAACCTCGCCGGTCACGTCAACCTGGTCGCCCACCTTGTAGGCTGTTGCGTCGAAACCGCTTGAGTAGTAAACGAGGATAGAGCCTGAATTGTCGGTGAGGATGAATCCGCGGCCGCAGATTGCAGTCACCAAACCTTTCACTGTGACGTTGCTGCCTACGGCTACCGATCCGAGCGCGCTTGTCATCTCATAGCCAGGGGCAGGATCGTTGCCCGAGCCTCCGAATGAAGGCTCTGTTTCGGTCTGCTTGTAGTTTACGATGACCATATCGCCTTTCTTGGCGTCGCTGTATTCAACAGAGAGAATCGAAGGAATGTGTTTCTGTGCCGATACGGCAGGCGAGAAAGCCTCGATGTAGTCCTTTTCGCTGCCCCAGGCATCCTGATAGTCGGTCTCGGTGACAGTGTATTCCGAAGCGGCGCCGAAATTGGTCACTTCTTCAGGCACGTTGCCAGCCACACGGTACGTGATGTTGATCGACGATCCGTCGCTCAGCGTGAAATAAGCGAAATCAGAATCGCTGAGGAAATTAGGAATGTAGTCGCGGGCAGTAATCTTGTTTGTGAAATAGTGCTGTGTTCCGACAGCCTTCAGCTCCTTGCTCAAAGTGTCGCCAGCCTGCTTGATGTTGGCGGAGTTTGCTGCAAGGTTGGTGTAGTCGGCATCGGTAAACGTGTAGGCGATCATCTGCTTGTTGGTGATGCCTTTGTCGCCGTCGAAGCCGTCCAATTTATCGTTCCAGTCGTTGGGGTCGCAACTTGACAACGCCACGAGGCATGAAGCGATAAGAGCGGAATATAATAGTTTCGTTTTCATTGTCTTGAATAGTTAGATGTTTAGAAGTTTACTTTCAGACGAACAGAATATGTGCGGCCGAAAGAGTAGAACACACGGTAGACATTGTCCCATTCGCCGGCAGTTGTGATGTTGTTGTAGGCATCCATCACGTAGTAGTGGTTGAACAGGTTGTTGATGTTGCCGTTGAGTGTGGCGCGCACACCGGCAATCTTGAAACTGTAGCTTGCGCTGAAGTCGAACTGGTTGCCCCAAGGAATTCTCCATGGATCGGCAACGTTGATTGTCGAGTTTGCAGAGTAGTTTGACGACGACACTTGATAGTCGCTGTAGTTGCGTCCGCTTGCCACCCAGTCCAGTCCGAAACGGAAACCGTCGAGCGGACGGATGTTGATGCCGATAGAACCGGTTGTCTGAGCTGAGCCGCCCACTTTCACGCCTTTCTGATTGAGCACTGCCCATGCGTGGTCGTCAGCAAGTATGCCCGAAGCCACTGTTCCGCGGAGGTCTTTCAAAGGCTCGCCGTTCTGGTTGTAGAAGTAACCCTTTGCGTTGCTGTCCCAAACCCAGTCGCCCACAGAGAGCATACCTTCGAGTTCGAACCATTTTACTGGACGGTATGTGAAGTTCATCTCCACGCCCATGTGGCGTGCGTCTACGCCCTGCATATTGAGAGAGTAGCGGTCGCCGGCGTGTTCGCCCGAAGTGATTTCGCCGCCGCGGGTCGATGTCTTGTCTTTCCAGTTTGTGTAGTAGGCGTTGGCTACAAAAGAAAATACAGGATTGTGGAATCCATAGCCGATTTCATAAGAGATTACTTTCTCGTTTACGGCGTCAGGGTTGATTGCGTTGCTCTTGGCCGATGTCAGGAACGCGCCGCCTGAGTAGAATGGAGCGCGGCTGATGTAGCCGAGGTTGAAGAACACGTTGTTGTAACGGTTGATGTTGTAGTTCGCACCGCCCTTGATTGTTCCGCCGAGGAAGTTGAGCTTTTCCGACTTCTCGTGTGCCTTGTCGTAGTTGAAGTGGTCCACACGCCAGTAGCCTGTGTTGCTAATCGAGCCGGCAAGCACGAAGTTGAATTTCTTGTTGAGGATAGAGTACTCCAATTGTCCGAACACGCCTTCCTGATGGGTGTGTCCTATCCAGTCGCGGTAGACGATGTCGCCTACACCGAGTTTCTCGTATTTCCAGTTAGGATCGGCTGCCGCTGCGTTGTTGGCTGCTGACACGCCGCTTCTGCTGGAGTCGTCCATATAGTACTCACCGTCGTAGAGGTCGACAATCTCGTTGTTGTGGCGGCCTACGTAGTAGCGCATGTCGAGACCGGCCGTAAGGGTGAGTTTCTTAGGGAGAAGCTCGTTTTTGTAAGTCGAAACGAGTCCGTACCATTCATGGGCGTTGTTGCTCTTTGCCATAACAAGGTTTGAACCTGTTGTGCTGTTGGCGTTCATCTCCTGAATCTTGTCGTAGGCGAAAGTGCCGTCAGGGTTGCGGAACAATGTGTTGAGCACTCCGTTCGACGCGCCGTACCAAGATGAGTAGCTGAGGCTTGTGCCGTCAGCCATTGTGCCACGTCCCTGTCCTGAGAAGCCGCCGCCACGTGCGATTGACAGGTAGGCTGCCGACGACAGTGATGACTTGTGGTCAATCTGCCAAGTGTGGTTGAGCGAAATCTGAGGTTTGTGGTATTGGTTGGTTGTGGAAGAGCGGCGCTTTCCGTTCTTGTCGTATCCGAATGTCGGATTGTAGCGGTACATCGACTTCTCGCCCATATAGTTCTGCACTTGCTGCCAGCCTTCGATTGTCAAGCCGTCCTGCGAGCTGCGCTTGTTGTGGGTCTGAGGAGCGCCAAATGCGGTCAGCGACAATTGGTGGGCGTCGTTGATGCGTTTGGAGATGTTGATAAACCAGTTGTAGCTGTTGAAGTCTGTGCCCTGGATATATCCGTCGCCTGCACGGTGGGAGAACAAAGCGGTCACTGCCCATCCGTTTTTCATCAAGCCTGTCGAGAACGATACGCCTTCCTGGTGCAGTCCGTCGTTGCCCATGCCGTACCATACGGAGCCGCCTTTCTTGGCGTCAAGCGATTTGGTGATGATGTTGATTGTACCGCCGACTGAAGGAGTCGATACAATCGACGCGCCAAGACCGCGCTGTGTCTGCATTGATGATGTCACGTCGCTAAGACCTGCCCAGTTGCTCCAATAAACACCGCCCCATTCCATGTCGTTGACGGGGACACCGTTGATCATGACTGCGACGTTGGCGGCTTGGAAACCGCGCATGTTGATTTTTGAGTCGCCATATCCGCCACCGTCTTTTGTGGCCCATACGCCTGGAGTGGTTTTCAGGACTTCCGGAAACTCTTGGTTGCCCAGTTTCATGTCGATGACACGGGCACTTACTTCCGAAATGGCAACTGGCGTCTCGCGTGTCTTGGCAATCGACTGCGTGACGACTACGTCGCGGAGCATCTGTGATGCTGCCTCGAGGCGAACTTCGCCCAAATTGCCTTGCGACTTTTTAAGCACTGTCTTGTAGCCGACATAGCGGATCTCAACGTCTTTGGAGCCTTGCGGCACTTCAATCTGGAAAAATCCGTCGATGTTGGTTACAGTTCCGATTTTTGTCCCGGGGATAGTGATGGTGGCTCCGATTACAGGTTCGCCCTGCTCGTCAACCACGCGGCCACGGCAATTGCTATGTTCGGCTGCAAGAAATTGCGCCGTCGGTAGCTAAGAGGAGTAGTCTCTTCATGCTGTAGGGATTTAGTTAATTTTAAAGAATAGAATATGTTAATTTTTCAATTTTTTAATTAATTGAACTACTAATTCAAAACTTCGTGAAAACCACTATGCAAAATTAGACTTTTTGTGTAATGAATGCAAATTTAAGCCAATAAAAACTACGCGTTGTCACCAAGATGTTAAAATTCAAGGTGTGCAATGCCATGCAGGAGGATGCCGTCGTCTGAGACTCCTTCCGCCTGAACCGTAAATGCAGAGCCGCGCGGCAGCGAGGATTTAGGAATGGTTATTGTTGCATTGCCGTTGCATAGCCTGACATTCCCGTTCCAATAAAGGGTCATGCTCTTCGCATTCTCGGAAGAGTGAACATGCTCAGGCTTCTGATAGCCTAATGGCTTGAACCGTGACACTCGGTTCAATGTCATGCCGTCAAGAGATGAGGCTCCGTTTTTCAGCGTGATTGAGATTACTCCCGGGCCGCCTTTGGCTCCCCAGATGGCTGCGCTGCCGGTTTTGAACACGTCGATGCGTTCCACGTCCTGCATTTGTATGATGTCAAGGTCGTAGTCGCCATCAAGAATCACACCGTCGATTGCGATGGCGGCATGCGACTTGCCGTAGACTGAGATCTTGCTGCGCACATAAGCTGTGTCGCCTTTCATGTATATTCCTGGAATGCGTCTCAGCACTTCGTGGATGCATGTGGCGTCGATATATGCAAGTTGGTCTGCGGTCATGGAGAAGTCTGCCATGCCGGAGAACGTTCCGTTGTGCTTGTCACGTCGCGCGGCGGCTACGTCAACATTGTGGAGACGTATTGTCCTGCCGGATGCGATATCGTTGAAAACTGCCGCATCGCCGCATCGCCGCCCTGACTGCACGGCGATTGATGCGCTGTCTACGGGAGGATATGTCGTCTCGTCTATTCTGACGGCGGTCTTTTCGTATTGGTTGCCGACGGATGCGTTTACGGCAAAGGTCGTTCCGTCGGGGTAGTCAAGCCCAGAGATTGCGAAGTTGCCGTATTTGTCGGCTGTTGCGACAGCATACATGTCGGCATTCGGCGAGATGATGCTGACTTTTGCAAACGAAGCGTCTCTTGGATACGGTGCTGTAACGATAGCCTTGCCTGAAATCGTTTGTGAGACCTCGTGCTTTACTGGAGGCTGAGTGAACTGTCCTGCAAGAATGCTGTCAACGCAGTATCTGTCGCAAACGGAACGGTGCAGCAGCGAGTCGACCGCTGCCGCATTGTATCCGTTTGCGAAAAATCGGTCTGCGTCTGCAACTCCTCCGCGCACGTCTTGCGAGAGCAGTATCTGTGGGATGATAGACGGTGTCTTATTGTCGTGGCCTTTTGTTATGGCTACCGACATATGCGCTGAAATCTGTGATGGAAGGCATATATTGAGGCGTATGCTGTCGGAAAACTCGGCATGAGCCGTGATTGTTGCTTTCACAGATTCTTTTCCGTAGGGAGAGAACACTGATTTTATGCCAAAAACTGCTCCGGCGCTGTCAATTGCAATAAATTGCGAAATGCCTTCGGGCAGCTCCTTTTTGGGGAAAACTATGGGCTCTCCTGGTTTGATCTGTCCGTCATAGCATACGCAACCTCTCGAAATTACGGCAAGTTTGACAGCTTTCGCGGCCGAGTTGTCAAGCATGATTTTAAAAGCTTGGCCGGTGTCGGTGCAGTGCAGTGGATTGGATTTTTCCCAAGCGTCGGCTGTTTGGATGTCAGTGACAGGAGCGGGGCTGCTTCCGATGCTGATAGGCGTAAGGCATTCGTAGCCGTGCAGTCCTGCAGAATAAAGGGTGTAGCATCGCAGGAAACACTGCTCTTCAGCCAAATCCTTTGGCGTGTCGAGATATCCGGCGTATGCGCCGTTGTGTCTGGCTATTTTGATTCTCTTTATTGTGAAGCCTTGCGTGTCAAGGAGCTCGGCGTATGCATACATGTCGGCATCCGTGGGAATCAGGCTGGTTGCGTCGACAGCATATATGCATAACCAGATTCGTTCGCCTGGCATATAGCTTGTGCGGTCGGTGTGGATGAATAGCTTCTCCTGTGGATACAGTTGTCTCTGTTTGTTGAAAAGCATAGACACATTTGGGCATATTTGCTGTGGTCTTGACGTCATTGCCGCCGTCAGCATGATGACGATGAATAAAAAAAATCTTTTCATATTCTTGTGTTTTATTTCTTGTGTCTCAGTCGGCAATCTTGATGCTTATGGCTTTCAGTTGCTGCCAGCCGGCTTTGTCTGTGACACGGACCATAAAATGATAGTCTCCGTTGTCGATGTCGTAAGGAATTGGAATGTCGACTTTCGCCTCATACGACGTCGCCCCTGTAGGGATGGCAAAGTCTTGGTTGTAGATCCACGGATTAACAGGCGTTTTTATGGGGTCGAGCGGACAGTCGCCGGCGGATGTGGAATGCGAGTGGTGGTCGAAATTGTTGTGGATTTCGAGGTTGAAGTTGCCGAGCTCCATATTGTCGGTGAATGTGTAGCGGAAAGGAATTGTCTCTCCTTTGTGATACACCTCGCAGTTTATCGGGGAAGGAATGTCGCCATCAACGATTTGTGGCTTTTCAAGATCTTTTGCCGGATCGTCGTTGTTGCTGCATGAGCAGATTGCGATAGACGTCAATGTCGCGTATGCAAAATATAATATCCGTTTCATAATACGATTGCTTTTCTTGTAAAGGCTTGTCTGCCGACCAATTGCCGACAGCCAAGCCGTGGTGGTGTTATTTAGTTATCTGAATGCCTTCAACTTCCTCTGTGGTGGAATTGCCATCGGCATCGGTTACAGTAAAGTGGAGATGGTACTCGCCTGCTGGTGCGTCGGCAGGAACGGCTAGATGTTCATGGAAATGGGCAGATGTCTCGCCGAGATATTTGCCTGTGTATTTGAATTCCTTCTCGTAGTCGGCGGCGGTATTGTGCAGTTCCACTTCTATTTCAGCGATTTTGTTTGGCGCGCTGATTTCCGCCTCAAGATGCATCTCTCCGCCGGCAACCGCAGTCTTGCTGTTGCCTTCGCCAGTTTCCGTTATTGTTATTTTTGGGGAGCCTTCCACCGGCGTCGTTATTTTTAAAGAAGATTTGAACACAGAGCTTTGTCCAGCCTTGTCGGTGACGGTGAACGTCAGCACATATTCACCGGCAGCAGTCTCGGAGGAAATGTCAATGTGCTCGTGGAAAGTAGTGTTGCGCACACCGATGTATTTACCATCGGTCCATGACTTCGCGACCACAGTGGTTAAGCCGTCGGCTGATGTTACAGCAACGTCGATGCGGGCGATGAGCCCTTCGGCTTCAAGATTGCCTTCAAGATGCATGTCTTTGCCCGCCGTGGCGGTTTTGCTGTTTTCCTCGCCAACTTCGGCGAGAGTGGCTACGGGTTTGGAAACATTCGGCTCATCGTTGTTGTCGCACGATGTCGTAAATAGAGAAAAAACACTCAGTGTCAAAGCCACTGTAAGAAATAAACACTTTTTCATAGTTCCTAAGTTTTATATGTTAATAAATCACTTTTATTCCAGCAAAATAACTTCTTGGCAGAGACGGACCATAGACGTAGTCGGAGTCGCGGTTCCATCCTTTGTCGAAGTCTTTTTGGTAGGCGTTTGTTATGTTCTGTATGCCACCGTTTATCTGTAGAGTCAAGTCGTTGTATACAGGAATGTCGTATGAAAGCTTTACGTTCAGTGTGAAGAAATCTGGGGTGTCGACTGCTGTCGGAGTATCGACGCCCGATCCGGCGTTGTGTCCGACGAGCATGCTGCCCGTGTAGTTTCCTGTGACAGCCGCTGTGAAACGTTGCAGTGGGGTTGAGGTAAGCGTGAAATATCCGTAAGTGTTCGGAGTGCGCATCATTTTACGGTATTTCTGTTCCGGAACCTCATCGTTCCATGCAATGGCTTTGTCATATTTGCTTTGTTGGAGTGTTACGCCGGCCTGGAGCGAAATCCATCTTGACAGTGCAACCTTGCCCTCGATGTTTAGACCAAGCACCTTTGCGCCGTATGCGTTATAGCGTTCCTGCACAGTGTTGCCTTGGCTGTCGGGTTGGTCAAGTTGCCTGAGCGCAAACACGTTGTTCAAATCCGTGTAGAAACCTTCGACAAGCAGATTGACTTGTGCATTCTCAAACTTGTGATAAATGTCTGCAGACAAACTGAAACTGTTGGATCGTTCTTCTTTCAAATTGTCAGCAAGAACAGTGACCAGACGTTCACCACCGACAATGCCGATGTGCAAATCTTCGTCAAAGGCCTGTGGCGCACGGAATCCTCCGGCATAGCTTGCGCGCAGGTTGACATTCTCAGTCGGATTGAAGCGTATGTTGGCACGCGGACTGAAAATTATGCGGTCCACAAAATTGTGTTTGTCAAATCGGCCTCCGATGAGAAAACTCCAGCGTTTGTTTTTCCATTCATTCTGGAAAAACAAGCTTCCGATTCGGGCATTTTGCCGGAAGTCACGGTTGTAGCCGAGGATGATGTCTTTCAGTCCGTCATGATTGTATTCCGCACCAAGAGTCAGGTCTGATGGCATAAATATAAGTTTGTCGAAAGAATGCATATATTGTGCGCCGAGAATATAGGTGAGGCCATGTGTGGTGCCGTAGGCCTTCTGTGCGGCCTCAATATCATCAGGCGTGCCTTCGCCTATTCCTCCATAATAGCTTTTGCGGGCAGTTGACTGGAACGAGAAATATGCGTTTACGCGGTTTTCCCTGTTTGGCGAGAAATAATCATAACTTAATCCTCCGCCTTGAATGTTGTGCTCTGTTTGTTCGGCGATGTTGGCCTCATGGGCTATGTGGTCAAGCATGTTGCCATGATACTGCAACGTCAATTTGGAGTAGGGATTCAGCTTTAGAAAGGAGTTGAGTCCTAATGTCTGGTTGTGCAAGACGGGCAACTCGCTATATCCGTCGCCGTCATAATCAAACGGTTGACGGTAACGGTTCTGTCCATATATGTAGAATCCGGCTCTGTTGTTGTCTGTGACCAATGACAGATTGGCTGATGTGGTGTTGTCAAACGAGTTTTTTCCGCCGATGCTCATAAACGAGTGCCCCACTTCTGCAGAGTTCCGGGATGGCTCTTTGGTGATAATGTTGATGGTGCCTCCTATGGCTGATGCTCCGAATAAAGCAGAACCGCCGCCGCGCACCACCTCTACGCGCTCAATCATATTCGTCGGGATTTGTTCCAAACCATAAATGCCGTTCAAGGCGGAGAATACAGGGCGGGAGTCAATCAATATCTGAGAGTAGTGACCGTCAAGTCCGTTGATGCGTACTTGTGTGAAGCCGCAATTCTGACAGTCGTCCTCTGTCCTGACTCCTGGTTGGAAATTCAAACCTTGCGCAAGACATACTGACTGTGTCGCATCAAACAATTTGGGGCTTAATACGTTGACTAAATTCGGCGCAAGTTTGCGCTTGGTTTCGTTTCTGTTGGCTGATACTACAACATCGTCCAGTGCGATGTCATCTTGTTCGATGGCAAAATTCAGCTCTTTGGTGGAGTTGGCATCGATAGTTATGCTTTTTTGTGTGGTGCGGAAGCCTACGGATTTGACTTCTAAAGAAATAGTGCCTGTGGGAAGGTTCTTTAGAAAATAGTGCCCGGAGGTGTCGGTTGTAGTGCCTATGTTGGTTCCTTTCACGAATATTGTTATGTAAGGCAGGTGCTTCCCGCTTTGCTTGTCGATGACATGCCCATAGATATTGGCGTCAGAGCCATCTTGCTGCGGACTGCTGGCATCTGCCAGAAAGGGAATTAGCATAGCCAACAATGTGGCGACTGTGATTTTGATTTTAGTAGTCATAGTGTTTATGTTAATTGATAATTAATAATTAATGATTCAGACTTGCAAGTATGAATAGTTGATGGTTATACGTGTATTATATCTCCCACGTTGCCATAAAGGAGAAGTTGCGGCCTGGCTCCGGCACATCGATAAGACGATAGTGACTCGTGTGGTCGTAATATCTATTGTTTAGCAGGTTGTCGCATCTGAGCGACAGCCGTAGTCGTGCACCGCCTATTTTCAGTGATTTCCCGACGGAAATGTTTATGAGTTGATGTCCTGGTGTCGGTTCCTCGGGAGGAACGATTTCGTTCTGTCGTCCGACAGCTACATATTCCACAGCTGCAAATCCGCCCTTGGCATCGTCTGCAGCAGGCAGGTCGTAGCGGAGTTGGACACGGACTGACCATGGAGTGGAGAATGGCAGGGAATAGCCTTTCTTATCGCCTGACAGCTGACGGGCATAGAGATATTCGCCGCCAGCGTTGATTTTGAAATGCTGGAGGATGAGGAATGAAAGTTCGGCCTCAAACCCACAGCGCGCCACGCGGCTTTGCTCATAGTTGTAGAGCTGCAGCCCTTCTTTATATTCGGATGTGGGACACAGGTAGATGTAGTTTGGAAAATAGTTGAAGAATGGTGTTACGGAGGCCTTGATGCCGTCATGGCTGTAGACGGCAGCTGCGTCGAGTTGGTATGACTCTTCCGGATTCAGATTGGCATTGCCTTTCTCATAGCGGAAAATGCTGTAGTTTACACCGTCTATGCCAAGCTCTTTAGCTATAGGCATTCTGAAGCTTTTCCCGATGTTGACTTTCAGAACAAGATTGCCTATATGGTTGTCGATGCCTGCTGACCATGTCACGCTGTTGAATGCTCTGTGCAGGTTGGCGGAACGTTCGGCATATATTGAGTCGCCGCTGGCTGTCGGTGTCTTGAACCAGTCGTGGTAGCTGTGAGTGTTTATGCTTCCGTAATCGAAGCGTATGCCGGTGCTGAGGATGATGTTGTCGTTGACGGCAAAATGGTCAGACAGAAATATGCCGAATTGCAACAGCTCAAAATCTGGCAGTACAAAGCTCCAGCCTCCACTGCGGTTGTGCTGATATTCTGCGTTGACTCCTCCTTTGAGAGAGTTTGTGCCGATTGTCTGCTTGACGTTGGCCGCGGCTGAGACTGTGTTCTTGTCGAAACTGTGTTCAAGTGTGCCGTCGGGCTTGGGCATGTATCCGTGTGACACTGGCTCGGAGAGCTCGCGCTGGTGGTTGTTTTGCCAGCTGATGTTGCTTTCCGCCAAGCCTCCTTTCCAATGCCATTCGGTGTGGTTCGAGACAAACAGATGATTGACACTGTGCTGCGGCAGGTCGACGTCGCGGGCCGACCGGTCGTAGTCAATCTCAGACAAGCGTACCTCGAGGCCATGCGCGTTGGCGAAAAAACCACTTTTGGTGTTGACGTCGGAGATTCGAAGCCAGCTGCTCCATTTGTTTCCCGTGTGCCCAATTGTAAGACTGCCGTCGGTCTCGCGTCCTGACGTATTGCGCAGACGGCGATTGTGCAGTTTTATGTAGTATGAATAATACTGAATGCTGTCTACAGGAACACGCTGGTCGGCATAGTCGATGAAGGTGGCGTTGGCTTTATACCAGAAATTGTTCTTGCGTCCTGTCAATCTTACAGAGGTGCCGATGGCGTCATTGACGCTGCGGGCAAACAGGTTTGCGCTCCACTTGAATCTGTCTTGCGGCACGGCGGTGCTTGTCAGATTGATGACTCCTCCTATGGCGTCGGAGCCGTAAGACAGCGAGGCAGGGCCTTTTATCACTTCCGCGTGGTCGATGTCATACTGGTCTATTTCCAGCCCATGGTCGTCGCCCCATTGCTGCCCCTCGTGTTTGATGCCGTTTTCTGCCACAACCACGCGGTTGAACCCGAGCCCGCGGATTGTTGGTTTGGACTCATTTGATCCTACTGACATGGCTTTGACGCCGGGTATCTTCTCGAGGCTTTGCATGAGCGAGCCGCTGAAATTAGTTTCTATAAATTGTTTGCCGACATATGTGGTGCTTAGTGCCGACCTCATTTGCATATCTTTACTATAGCCGTTTCCCTCCACGACGACATCCTTGAGCACAATTCCTGCTTTTGTCGGCTGCCGCAGACTGTCGGTGTCGGATTCCAATCCGTTTCCGAGACTGTGGCCTGACGCGCTGCCGGCTGTTGAAGCAAGGATGCAGTAGGGTAGGATAAAAATGGGAAGCGACTCAGTTAAAAACTTCCTGTTCATCCTAAAAATTAACGTATTAGTGGATTGTGCGATTTTTCATGTCCGAAATTATTTATTCGGATATGAAATGAATAAAAACTTGAAATTAAGCTTGATATGCAAAAGGAGGCGCACGGAGAAATGCGCGCTTAGTCGTTGCTTCCAGGATTCCTGCGCAAGGGAGCGCAAGAATGAACGACAAGAGGATGGTTGTGAAATCAATATGAGGCTCTGCCTCTTCGACAAAAGGCGATAGGATGAATTGGCAAATCGGACAGTCGTTGTCGGCTGTGCCATTGTGCGAGTGGCATGTGCCCGACGTTTCGACAGTGGAAATGGCATCGGAGTCGTGAACGTGTGTGGCTTTCACGATTCCCATAGGCAGGAGCGACAACAGAAGCACCAGCGCTATTATAATCCTATTTCGTCTTAATGTTTTCATTTATGCCGCAAAGATAATGATTGTTTCTAAAATATGCAACATTGTTGCATATTTCAATTGTGTTAAATTTTGCTATTTGTGAAATTGTTGGTATTTTTGCATTTAAATTCAATTAAAAGAGTGTTGGAATGAATGCGACAGACATATTGAAAAGAAAGGGATTGAAGAAAAGTGCACAGCGAATCCGTGTGATCAACATTCTGAAAGACAAAGGAATGCCTATGGCTGAAGATGAGATAAAAGTGGCGATGGGCGAGATTTATGACCGTGTGACGTTTTATCGCACGATGCAGGCTCTTGAGAAAGCGGGAGTTGTTCACCGCATTTTAATAGACAACAATAAGTCGGAGTATGCCTTCAACGTTGAAGACGGACATCATTCGCATGTGCATTTTTTATGCACAAAGTGCGGTGCGGTTTCGTGTCTTAAAGATGTCATGGTTGCCGACTATCGTTTGCCGGAAGGCTATGTGCCTGCCGAGAGCGAAGTGCTGATAAAGGGGGTGTGTCCGTCGTGCAGCGCGGAGAAGAAGTAGTAAAGGTTGCTTTTTGTGCTTATTTTGAAATGAATCTAATAAAAATGCTTGTTTCGCAGATAAATCAAAGAAAAATTCTTAATTTTGAAACTCAAAATAAAACAAGGTGAAAATAGCGATTGTGAAATATAACGCCGGAAACGTGTTCTCTGTGGAGTGCGCGCTACGCCGTCTTGGCGTGGAGCCGGTGTTGACTGCCGATCCTGATGTGCTGCGCGCCGCCGACAAGGTGGTTTTCCCTGGTGTGGGAGAAGCGTCGTCGGCAATGACTTGTCTGCGTGGCGGCGGCCTTGACGGCGTGATACGCTCGTTGCGGCAGCCGGTACTTGGTGTGTGTATCGGGCAGCAGCTGATGTGCCGCCATTCGGAGGAGGGCGACTGCGATTGCCTCGGCATCTTTGATGTCGACGTCAAGCGTTTTCAGCCTGCGCAGGGCTTCAAAATTCCGGAGATGGGTTGGAACACTGTCGCGGCTGTGCGCCAAAGCCGGTTGCTTGAAGGCATTGCCGACGGCAGCTATGTCTATTATGTGCATAGTTACTACGCTCCGGTTTGCGCCGACACGATAGCCGTCACTGAGTTTGCTGTGCCGTTCAGCGCGGCGATGCAGCGCGACAACTTCTATGCCACACAGTTTCATCCTGAGAAGAGTGGTGATGTCGGGTCGCGCATATTGCAAAACTTTTTGGAATTATGATAGAGATTATACCGGCAATAGATATTATCGAGGGCAAGTGCGTAAGGCTTACGCGCGGCGACTACGACACGAAGCGAGTCTATAACGAAGATCCACTTGAGGTGGCGCAGGCGATGGAGAGCGCCGGATGCCGACGGTTGCATCTGGTGGACCTTGACGGCGCGAAGGCAGCCCACATTGTGAACTATCGCACACTGGAGCGGCTGGCTTCGCGCACGTCGCTGACAATCGACTTCGGCGGCGGTCTGAAGTCTGACGACGACGCGCATGTGGCTTTCGAGTCGGGCGCGGCGATGATTACGGGCGGCAGTGTGGCGGTGAAAAGTTCGGAACTTTTCCGTGGCTGGATTGTCCGCTACGGAGCAGACCGCATTATTCTCGGTGCCGATGTGAAGAACAAGAAAATAGCCACCGTGGGATGGACGGAGGACAGCGGCATCGACTTGATGCCGTTTGTGCGTGGATATATGGAGCGCGACGGCGTGCGCAATGTCATCACGACCGACATTGCGTGCGACGGGATGCTTGAAGGCGCGGCTGTGGACCTGTATAAGGAGATGCTCGAAGAATTGCCGGGTATAGTGCTTACGGCAAGTGGAGGCATCGGCTCGCTTGCCGACGTCGAGAGCCTTGACGCCGTCGGGGTGCCGTCGGTGATTGTGGGCAAGGCGATTTATGAAGGGCGTATATCGCTTAAGGATGTGGAACGGATTAACATGAACTTCAATGCTTGCTAAGAGAATCATACCCTGTCTTGATGTGAAAGACGGCAAAACGGTAAAAGGTGTCTGCTTCGGCAATCTGCGCGATGCCGGCGATCCGGTGGAGCTCGGTCGGAGATACAGCGAGGATGGTGCCGACGAACTGGTGTTTCTCGACATCACGGCATCGAGCCAGCGACGCAAGACGCTGGTCGACATGGTGAGCCGTGTGGCGCGCGAGGTGAATATTCCTTTCACTGTGGGCGGTGGAATAGGCAGCGTGGCTGATGTTGAGGCGTTGCTCAATGCCGGTGCCGACAAGATTTCCATCAACTCGTCGGCGTTGGCGCATCCGGAGCTTATCGACGAGATTGCAGCCCGTTTCGGCAGCCAGGTATGTGTCGTGGCCATCGACGCGCGCTGTGTCGACGGCGATTGGCAATGTTTCACTCACGGAGGCAGCCGTCCTGCCGGACGCGGACTGTTTGAATGGGCTGCGGAGGCTGAACACCGTGGCGCAGGAGAACTGTTGTTTACGAGTATGGACCACGACGGTGTGAAACAGGGGTTTGCCTGCGATGCTTTGGCTCGGCTGAGCGCAAGTGCTGGAATTCCAGTGATTGCGAGCGGAGGCGGCGGACGGATGGAGCATTTTGCCGAAGTGTTTGAGCTTGGCAATGTCGATGCGGCGCTGGCGGCGAGCGTGTTCCACTACAATGAGATAGGAATCGGAGAATTGAAAAAATATTTACAAGAACAGCATATCACAGTGAGATTATGAATTTGAATTTTGAAAAAATGGGCGGACTTGTTCCCGCAATCATACAGGATGCACGCACAAAGAATGTGCTGATGCTCGGTTTTATGAACAAGGAGGCGTTTGAGAAAACTCAGGCTACGGGCTTGGTGACATTTTACAGCCGCACACGCAATTGCTTGTGGACAAAAGGTGAGGAGAGCGGAAACACGTTGACGGTGGTGTCGATTGCCGACGACTGCGACGACGACACGCTGCTCATTAAAGCAATCCCGGCTGGTCCGGTGTGCCACACCGGCGCGGCGACATGTTTCTGCGATTCAAACGACTATGGCGTTGAATTTTTCGACTATCTGCAGAAATTCATCCAGCGCCGTTATGCGGAGATGCCAGAGGGATCCTACACCACTTCGCTTTTCAAAAAGGGTGTGAACCGCATGGCTCAGAAAGTGGGCGAGGAGGCTGTGGAAACGGTCATCGAGGCTACAAACGGAACCGACGACCGTTTGGTCTATGAGGCTTCCGACTTGATGTATCACCTTATCGTGTTGCTTACGTCGAAGGGGTTGTCGCTCGACGACCTGTCGCGCGAGTTGCAGAAACGTCACAAAGAATAAGAAACAATCAATATAAATCATGTCAGCAATCATTGATTATAAAAATGTGGAAGTGCTCCGTAAGGAGTTGCTCGTGTTGAAAAACGTGAACTTTCAGCTTGAGGAAGGTCAGTTCGTGTATCTGATAGGCCGTGTCGGAAGCGGTAAGAGCAGCTTGATGAAGACGATGTATGCCGAAGTGCCTATTGAAATGGGCGAGGCGAGAATCTTCGACTACGACCTGTCTGCCATCCGCCGCAAGGACGTGCCTATGCTGCGACGGCAGATTGGTGTGGTGTTCCAGGATTTCCAGCTGTTGTCTGACCGCTCGGTCTACGACAACCTGTTGTTTGTGCTTAAGGCCACGGGTTGGAAGAACAAGACCGACATCGACGAGCGTATCAATGAGGTGCTGAGTGAGGTGGGGATGGAGCACAAATCCTATAAGATGCCGCACGAGCTGTCGGGTGGCGAGCAGCAGCGCATCGCCATTGCGCGCGCTCTGCTCAACCGTCCGAAACTGATTCTTGCCGATGAGCCTACGGGCAATCTTGACCAGGAAACGGGACATCAGATCATGTCGCTGCTGCACCGCATCTGTGCGGAGGGAACGGCTGTAATTATGGCAACCCACAACATCCAGCTCACGGAGGATTTCCCTGCGAGGGTTGTGAAATGCGAGGATAAGAACGTAATAGAACTTTAATAACGATTTGATATTCGATTGAAAGCGAAAGAATGAAGGTACTGAAATTTGGCGGAACTTCTGTCGGTTCGGCGGAGCGAATCAGAAAAGTTGCCGGAATTGTGACCGGCAAGGGGAAAAATATTGTGGTGCTGTCGGCAATGGCTGGCACTACCAACACTTTGGTTGAGATTTCTGATTACCTGTACAAGAAAAATGTAAATGGAGCGCACGACATAGTAAACGCTCTTGAACTGAAATATCTTGAGACCATCGGCAGCTTGTATGACAAAGAGTCGACAAAAACGGCTGCAACTGCTGCGATAAAGGAGCGTTTCGACTATCTGCGCTCGCTTGCCAAGGCGAATTTCACGGTCTTGGAGGAGAGGGAGATTCTCGCGCAGGGCGAAATGATGTCGACTGCGATGATGCATCTATATCTGCAGGAGCAGGGCGTGAAGTCGGTGTTGTTGCCTGCACTTGAGTATATGCGCACCGACAGCAATGGCGAGCCCGATACGGCATTTTTAAAGGCTCGCCTGTCGGAGATGCTCGACGAGCATCGGGATGCCGAAATATATATCACGCAGGGCTACATCTGCAAAAACGCTTATGGCGAGACAGACAACCTGCAGCGCGGCGGCAGCGACTATTCGGCGTCGCTCATTGGCGCTGCTGTCGGCGCGGAGGAGATTGAAATCTGGACCGACATTGACGGTATGCACAACAATGACCCGCGCTATGTTGAAAACACGCGTCCAGTGGAACGCCTGAATTTTGAGGAGGCTGCCGAGCTTGCTTATTTCGGTGCCAAGATTCTGCACCCCACATGTGTGCAGCCGGCGAAACTGAACAACATTCCCGTGCGTCTGCTCAGCACACTCGACCCGTCTGCCAAGGGCACGCTGATTGACAATATGGCGGCAGACCACACCATCAAGGCGGTGGCTGCGAAGGACGGCATCACTGCCATCCGTGTCAAGTCGAGCCGCATGCTGCTGGCTTACGGTTTCATGAGCAAGGTGTTTGAGATTTTTGAGGCGCATAAGACGCCGATAGATATGGTTACGGTGTCGGAAGTCGGTGTGTCGGTGACTGTCGACAATGAGCGGAACCTTGAGAGCATCATTGCGGAGCTGCGCAAATTTGGAACGGTGACCATCGACCACGATATGGTGATAATCTGTGTGGTGGGCGATCTTGAATGGCAAAACCGTGGCTTTGAGGCGAAGGCTTTGGCTGCTCTGAAGGACATCCCTGTGCGGATGATTTCCTATGGCGGCAGCAACTGCAACATCTCATTCCTTATCCGCAAGGAGGACAAGGTGGTGGCACTCGCTAAACTGAGTGAGGAATTGTTCAACTGACAATAGGATTGTGTTATGACTACATTTCCGATTGATGAATTTAAAAACATAGAGACTCCGTTCTATTACTATGACATGGAGTTGCTCCGGCTGACTCTCGACGAGGTGAAGAAGTATGCCGGCGGAAGTAAGGTGCACTATGCTGTCAAGGCTAATGCCAATCCTCGCATCCTCGCCGCGGTGCGCGAGGCTGGATTGGGTGTTGACTGCGTGAGCGGTGGCGAGATAGTGGCGGCTCTGAATGCCGGATTCTCCGGCGGCGACATAATGTTTGCCGGGGTGGGCAAGACCGACCGCGAGATTGCGCTGGCACTTGACGCCAACATTCATTGTTTCAACGTTGAGTCGTTGCCTGAACTGCTAAACATCAACGAGATTGCCGGAAGCAAGCACATGATGGCGCACATTGCAGTGCGCATCAATCCCAACGTGGACGCCCATACACACCAGTATATCACAACGGGGTTGAGCGAAAACAAATTCGGTATCAATCTTGAGAATCTTGACGAGTTTGTCGAAACGGCGTTGTCGCTCGACAATATTGACCTTTGTGGCGTGCATTTCCATATTGGCTCGCAAATAACGGAGACAGAGCCTTTTGTGCTGCTGTGCAGAAAGGCGTGTGAGATTCTTGACCGCATGAAGGCTCTTGGGGCTGAAATCACAATAGTGGATATGGGTGGCGGTTTCGGAATTGACTACGACGATCCCGACGGCAATCCGATTCCCGACTTCGAACACTATTTTGCTGTGTTCCGCGACAATCTGCAGCTTTCTCCCGACCAGGAATTGCATTTCGAGCCGGGACGGTCGATTGTGGGGCAGTGCGGCTCGCTGATTACGCGTGTGCTTTATGTGAAGGAAGGCACAGCCAAGAAATTCGCCATTGTCGATGCCGGTATGACCGACCTCATTCGTCCGGCGTTGTATCAGGCTCATCATAAGATTGAAAATATCTCATCCTCATCAGCGGTCGACGACGTCTACGATGTCGTAGGACCAATCTGCGAGTCGTCTGACAGCTTCGGCACCGATGAGCGGCTGCCGCTGGTGCAGCGCGGCGATTTTCTCGCTTTGCGTTCGGCCGGCGCTTACGGCGAGATTATGGCATCTACCTACAACTGCCGCCGCTTGCCGGGCAGTGTGTTTTCAACTGACTTATAAAACAAAATTACAATGAAATATTCGTATCGCACCGAAGGCACTTGCTGTCAGGCCTTCGACATTGAGACAGAAGACGGCAAAATCAAAGACGTGCAGTTCTATGGCGGCTGCAACGGAAATCTGCAGGGAATATGCTCGTTGATAAAAGGAATGCCGATAGGCGACGTGATTGGGAAACTGCAGGGCATACGTTGTGGCTCCAAGCCTACATCGTGTCCTGACCAGCTCAGCCGTGCCCTCTCGCTGATTGTGGAGAAGGAAGGAAACGGGGAAAAATAGCGGAAAAGAAACACGAAACAGTAAAAAAAGCGATAGAAAACCAACTAACAGTTGGTTTTCTATCGCTTTTTTTACTATATTTGCATCGGTATGAAGAATGTATTGACACAATTACGAAATATTCCTGTGACATCAGCGTGCATTGCGTCTCTTTATCCAAAGGTGAAGACTAAATGGAAGATGATGGAGCAGTTGGAAATGGCGGATGAAATCATCCGCCTAAAACGGAATTTGTATGTTGTCAATCCTGAGGAAACTGGTGTTAAGTTGTCAATGGGATTGATGGCCAATCATCTTCTCGCTCCGTCATATGTATCAATGTCCACGGCTCTAAGATATTATGGATTGATACCGGAAGCTGTGTATGCCACGCAGTCTGTTACTCTCAAGCCGTCAAAAGCGTTCAACACGCCATTGGGCTATTTTTCATTCACGCACATAGCCAAGGAGGCGTATCCCATAGGACTTGTGCAGATTAAGGAAGATGGAGTCACATACGTGATGGCTTCTCCGGAGAAGGCATTGTGCGACCTTGTCGCAAACACTCCGGGATTGAACCTGAGGTTTAAAACGGAAGCTATGAAGTTCTTGGAAGAAGATTTAAGGTTTGATATGGAGAGATTCGTTTCTTTCGACAGGGATATATTGGCAGCCTACACTAAAGTTGGCAAAAAAGCAAATTCAATACAGACCATTCTGAAACTATTGAACAATGAATGATATATTTCAAAATATGCTGTCGGCTTACGACTTGTCGACAGGCCAAGCTGTAAGAAATGCCACCTTTGAAGTTAATCAGCAGGTGATACTTGCAGGACTCTACCACGGAGGTTTCTTTGACAAGGCTGCCTTTTACGGGGGCACTTGCCTTCGCATTTTTCATGGGCTGCAAAGATTCAGCGAAGATATGGATTTCTCTTTGCTTGCGCCTGACGACAACTTTGATTTCACGTTGTATTTTCAGCCTGTCATTGATGAGTTTGCCGCTATCGGACGAACTGTTGACATTAAGAAGAAGGACAAAAAAAGCTTTGGTAAAGTTGAGTCTGCCTTCTTGAAAGATACAACCGAAGTTTACGACATATCATTTCAGACAGAGAAATCCATCAAAATAAAAATCGAGGTTGACATTAATCCTCCACTGAATTTTTCAACAGAACAAAAATTGTTAATGGAGCCTTGCTCGTTCATGACCAGGTGTTTTACATTGCCTGGCTTGTTTGCGGGAAAGATGCATGCTTTAGTTTACCGCGCATGGAAAAATCGTGTGAAAGGACGCGATTGGTATGATTTTGAATGGTATGTGAGAAATAGAACGCCTTTGGATTTCAAGCATCTACAAGAAAGAATTAAGGAATTTAACGGACGTGATGTAAGTAAGGATGAGTTCCTGTCAGATTTGAAAGAACGTTTGGGCAATTCGGACATAAAACAAGTAAAAGCTGATGTCGCTCCATTTGTGAAGAACCCTAAAGAACTGGAGATTTGGTCAAATGACTATTTCTTGCAGATTATGAATTTAATTAGATTTGAAGAATGAAAAAAACGACCAGCGAATTGCAATAGTAAACAATTCGCTGGTCGCTTTTTTTACCAATTAAAGGTTTATCGCTCCATCCGGGAGTCAAGACTCTGCCGTCCGAGGAAGAACGTGCGGGCGCGTATTGTCTTGGCATCGGTGGCAAACGGCTTGCTGTAGAGGGCTGATGTGGCTGTTGGCTCAGAGCCGTCGGTGGTGTAGCGGATTTCAGCCGTAGGGTATTGACTGTTCATCACAACTTTTCCTTTCACCACTTTGATGCCCGGCTGCGCCACGTGGAAACAGAATCCTGCACGCTGCAGCGACGGCAGCTCAAAGTCTGACAGGATACGGTTGTATGCAGCCTTGGTCTGTCCGGGAAGCGGTTCTGTGTTCCAGCCTCGTTCAACAAGTCCGAAGATCTTAGGCAGCAGATAGTATTCCACCATATCGAAATTCCGGATGGTTTCCGAGAACAGTTGTCCCTGGACACCGATAATGTTGGCTTTTGCCTCAGGTAGAAGCGGCAGTTTGCCGGCTTGCTTCTCCATGTCGAGCGGAAGTCCGTCGATGGTCTTTGTCGACGACATATAGATGTTGTACGGGCGAGCGTCCCAAGAGCGGAACTCGTCGACATATCCTCCCCAATACAGTCCCGGCTCTCCGGGATGGGCGTTGTAGCACAGGTCGAAATAGAAATTGCTCACGTTGCAGAGCACCACGGGATAGCCGTTGTTGGCAACGGAGTAGGGGATGGTGTCGCCGTTCCATTCAGCCACGGTGTTCCAGCAGTTGACGGCAGCGAAGTGTGGGCGCAGCTGCTTGTCGACGTTGTCGCTATGGCGCATTGCCGCTTCCTGCCATCCTCCGATTTTGTAGCCTTTCGCTGCAATCATATCGGCTATGCGGGTGATGAAGTATTCTTCAACTTCGTGAGTGGTTGTGAATCCTTTCTCTGCCATCAAACGCTGCACTGCGGGCGATTTCGCCCATGGGTTTTTAGGCACTTCGTCGCCGCCCATGTGGATGTATGGCAATGGGACGCCGGCTTCCTGGTACATCAGGATAAGTTCGTCAACTACCTTTTCCATCAGTCTGTAGGTGCCTTCCATCGCCGGGTTGAGCACGTTGTCGTTGTATCCTTCGTCGTCATCCCACACTTGGAAATATCTGGCAGCCTCCGGATCAGTGTTTTCCAGATTGCGGCGGCGTGCCTTCATCGCCACGATTGCTGCGCGGGCGTGTCCCGGAGATTCGATTTCTGGAATCACTTCCACTCCGCGTGCATAGGCATAGCGTAGAAATTCCACAAAATCGTCTTTGGGAATATATCCGTTTGATGTGGTCGACAAGTCGTCGGGGTTTCCGTTGCCGGCATACGACTGGAAGAGGAAGCCGGATTCTTTTTCGGTCATTCCGCGGCGGCTGCCCACATCGGTGAGCTCCGGCAGTCCCGGTATCTCGATGCGCCAGCCCTCGTCGTCGGTAAGATGGAATTGCAGACGGTTGATTTTGTAGATTGCCAAGCGGTCGATGAGGCGCTTCACGTCGGAGAGTTGCGAGTAGTCGCGCACCACGTCGAGCATCAGTCCGCGGTAGTGCAGGTCGGGCCAGTCGCAGATAGTGGCGCATGCCACTTCGGGAGAGCCGGCGTTGCGTTCAGCCAGGCGGGCGAGTGTCTTGACTCCGTTGAGCACGGCGTCTTTTGACACTCCACGCACGGAGATGCCGTCGGCGGCAAGCGTAATTTCGTAATATTCATTGTTTGATCGTCCTGCTGTGTTGCGCGAGTCGGCGCCGCTCATCAGCGACAGGCGTACTCCGATGGTTTTTTTGCCAGAGCCGGTGAGCGTCTGCGACGCGTATGCAGCCTCGCGCTCAAGGCCGTCGTCGGCATAGACACACATTGTCGACGACAAGTCGACCGTGCCGTTTTCCGTAGCCACAGATTTCAATGCGGGAAGAATGCTGAACGGTCCCGACTGGCTTTGAGTGGCTGGGTTTACCTCCTCATTGGCGGCATAGCGCAGTTCGCCGGTAGGGAAGCCGGGAATATGCCGGAAACTGTTCCATTCCAATGGTTTCACGTTGATGCGGAGCGGACGTGCCATGGAGTCGCCGGAGAAGGCGAAGTGCGCTCCGTCGGGTGCATAACTGACGCCGCGCACCTCACCGCGGGCGCGGAAGTCGAGCACTACGGAGTCGCCGGGAGCAAGGGAGAAACCCTTGTCGGGAGTCAGTTTATAGTACCCTTGAAACACGCGGCTCATTTTTATGTGACCCTGCTTGTCGAGAGGCAACGAGTTGCCCGAAAAGGCATTGTAGTAGATTGCCCAATCGTCGGCGAGGGCCGTTCCACTTACGTTTTTGATTACAAAAGAATATGTATAGTCGCGGTTGCGGGAGTTGGTGCCGTCGAGTTGCCACGACAGCGTCACCGGACTTTCGTTGACCACTGCCGAAGCCGACAGCGAGAGCAGCAGCGCTGCGAGAGGTAAATGTCTCATAGTTGGTTTGTTTGTGATTATGTTTTATGCTAAATTTGCTTTGTCTCAATCTGGTCTGCAATGTTCTGGCAAGCATCGTCGAGCAGGTCGAGCACATTCTCGAAGCCTTCCGAGCCGCCGTAGTACGGATCGGGAATGCAGTCCCAATGGCGGTATTGTCTGAAAAATGATGCTATGCGTTTCACCTTGTCCATCTCTTCCGGAGAGTTGGCAAGCCGGCGCAGATGGTCGTAGTTGCTGTCGTCCATTGCGAGTATGAGGTCGAAGCGTTCGAAATCGTTGGAGCAAACTTGGCGGCTGCGATGCGTCAGGTTCAGCCCCCGGCGTGTGGCGTGCACGCGCATGCGCTGGTCGGGCAGGTCGCCGGAGTGGTATGACGATATTCCGGCGGAGTCGATGAATATGCGGTCGTTCAGTCCGCGCTCGTCTACGATGCGCTCCATCACGCCTTGTCCGGCAGGCGAGCGGCAAATGTTGCCCAAACACACGAAAAGAATCTTGTATTTTTTATTGTCTTCCATAATTGTCATTGCTTTTAATGAGTGTCAATCCACCATGAGGTGGCGGTTTTTGCCGATGCAAAACTGTGTGTGCTGGGGTCGCTTACAGAAACTCCGCAGCAGCGGTCAAGCTTGATTCTGCCGGCTGAGTTTGTGTAGTAGTATGGAGTATGCACTTCGTAAACCACCGTTTTCGACAGCTGTTTCTTGAATTCGTCGAGCAATACAGCGTCGTTGCCGATAAGGCGTTCGGCATAGTCGCCGAGATCCACAAACACTGCCGGTCTGAAATAGTCGAGCCTCTGAATCGATGAAACCTCAGAATCGTCGATGGTGTGGGTGATGTTTATGCGCTTCATCAGAGCTGCGAGATTGTCCATCTCGTGGCAGTCAACCACCGACAGTGTGCCGTAAGGCATACGATAAGAGGAGTAGAAATCATAGAATCCATCGCATAATGCCTTTAGGTCAGGCGTGCCGAGCAGGTGCTGCCCGATGCTGGCATAGGGCAGTCGGGCAGCCATCATCTCGCAAGGCGACGCCACGACATAGTCGGTTAGGTGGCGCAAGTCGTAGATAGCCTCGATTGACGCCATGTAGCAGTCGTCAAACAAGATATAGTCGAAATGGAGTCCCGACATTTTTATGCCCTCGGCAAAGTCGGTTATGTCGATTTGCCAGTCCGTTTGAGTGCCGCCGAAGAAACGCGTGGGAAAACCAGCGTCGTCGCCGGCGGAAACTGTCAGCAACCGTTGCTGTTTCCCTTTTGAGGCGAAAGCCGATTTGGGCAGCCATCCATATCCATGGCATCCCACGGTCAAGGCATAGTGGGACGAAGGCGACAACGACTTTACGTCTGTCAGCATTGATGCCAGTCCGGCTGGAGTGGTTATGTCCGGGCGGTTGCCTGTTGAATATTTTTTGAGAAGGCGTCGCGATGTGGAGCCTTTCGAAGGGATGATTTCAAAAAGAGTAGCCTCGCTTTCCGATGTTGCGAAATAGACAAGCACACGCTCGCTGTAAAGACCGTTGCTGGCAATCACACTTTCCATGTCGTCGATATTTTTCGACAGATATTCTGTGAGGTCGCCAGTCCAGGGCATAAACATAAGAAGCGTTTTGTTGACGGCGGTAGGCTTTTGTTCGGG
>ENA-OURN01000179-OURN01000179.1-human-gut-metagenome-genome-assembly--contig:-NODE-179-length-32301-cov-23.5054_pt1 | contig 32301 bp, 32 predicted proteins | sample MGYA00242099_ERZ508987 | MGnify/ENA primary metagenome ERZ508987 (study PRJEB26280, sample SAMEA2531405) | human gut metagenome | biome: human gut; feature: human-associated habitat; material: faeces... | reverse complement strand
AATTGGCAGAATTATGAAATATTGCTCATTCTCAACCACTTGCAGTTCATTTCTCCCATATTCACTTTCCGTTGCTTTTGCTTAAATTGTGCATGTATCCCGCCACACGTTCGCCACGATGGAGCTGACCATGGGCGCAGACCTATACACTACAAGCAAACTTCTCGGTCATACGGAGGTGCGTACGACACAAATTTACGCAAAAATCATCAATAAGAAAAAGGACGAGGCTGTTTCCCTATTGGACAGTGCGTTCGAAGAATAAAAATGGAACATAATAATACATCAAACAACCAAGGACGAGACGACTCCTCGTTCTCTCTTTTTACCCCAATGCAATGAATGTACCTTCGCTAACGGTATAGGTGGTATTTGTGGTACCAACAAATTGTGGCTGTTCTTCAAGGAAGCCCATGAGTGCTATCAGACGGAAGTAATAGGATGCGGTAAACTGTATCACCGCTACAAAAAAGACTTTCTCAACAGCCATTCCTATACAGACTGCCAGTATGCGGCAGGCAAGAACGAACACAAGAAGAACTTCTACATCATGGAGGAGTTTCTTGAAGAACGTGAGGACTTAGTAGTCATATTCTTTACCAAAGTGGATTTCGAGTATCATGACTACAAGGCTCTTCATCACAAGTTCAACACCACGGAGCCGCCTCCAAACGGTCAGTATCTCCATGGTAAACCACCGTCAATATTACAAACAGCACAAGACACCAAACCGAAACAGGACTTTCAATGTTATTTTGATTCTACTCAGTTGAACCTCATTGCGCGCCATGCCAATGAGGTTCATTTGTTCTCAGCCGATGTGTCGGAAGAGGATATGCGAAAACTCTTCTCGTGCCAAGTCTGCAAGCAGCTAAAGGCGAGAAGCAACAGACGTGTGGCATTCTTCTTTGACATGCTCTGCAGCAAGAACTTGATTTGCAAGCAATGGCAATCGGTCATTGCCAAGCATAAACTCATCCTGTCTTCATCAACAGACAAGCCACTTACAACAACCAAGCTGTCCTCAGCAACCAGTGATGCTAAAGGTACAAACGCCAGCATCTATGAGGCTATCCGCAAGAAAGTGCAAGAAATAGCAGATTGCGGTAAAAATGACAGCAAGGACACCATCTGACAGATGATAACCTTGACAGTTGGCTTGATAGTCGGTTGATAGTCAAGCGCACTTCCATCCGATTGGGCAGAAATGCCCTTACCTTTGCCCTCCGTAATCAGAGACCTGGTTATGGAGGGCGACCTCGTTATGTGTAACGATAAATAAAATAGCGACAATGATTGGACAGACAACAAATCAGGCAAACAATCCACCAAAGGATGGCACTATCCTACCGCCAACGATAGACGTGGATAAACACGAGTTGACAGAACAAGAACTGGCAGATATGACACCAATGAGACTTGCCGAGCGCATTCAACAAATGGAAGAAGCATTCAAGCAGCTTGGACCAGTGGAGGATGTGCTGAACCGCATCAAGTGCTTGGAGAAATGGCTCTTTGCAGGAAAAGACGTGCTCACCCTTGACGAGGCAAGCGTATTCCTTGACGCTTCAAAGAGTCAGCTTTACAAACTGACACGTACCTTTGCCATTCCCCATTACAAGCCAAATGGCAAGACCATCTATTTCAGCAAGGAAGAACTGGTGGAATGGATCAAGAAGCACCCTGTGAAAACAAAAGAGGTGTATGAGCAGGATGCTATACGCTATGTGATGAACAAACCCTTGAAGAGCAGATGACGATGGAAGAAATGAACGACATGAGCCTCTTTGAAGGCGCAGCGGACAATGCTGATTTGTTGGAAAAGTTGCTGAAGGCATCGCTTATCCATGCGGACGAGACCTACCAGACACCGCCACAGATAATATGGGTGGACAACTCGACCATAGCCACGCTTGGCAACTTCAGTGCCTCCACAGGCAAGGCGAAGAGCCGAAAGACGTTCAACGTGTCCGCTTTGGTAGCTGCCTCGCTTGCTAACGGAAAGGTGCTGCAATATACGGCAAAACTACCCGATGACAAGCGTAAGATACTCTACGTTGATACGGAGCAGAGCCGTTTCCACTGTCACAGCGTGATGCAGCGCATCCTCCGGCTTGCAGGACTGCCCGACAACATGAACAGTGAGAACCTTGTGTTCTTCGGACTGCGAGAGTACAGTCCCAACCTCAGACTGCGGTTGATAGAATATGCCTTGCAGACACAAAAGGGGTTTGGCTTGGTCATCATTGACGGCATAAGGGACTTGATGCTCGACATCAACAATCCGAGCGAGTCTGTCCATATCATCAACAAACTGATGCAATGGTCAAGCCGCTATGACCTGCACATCCATTGCGTCTTGCACCTGAATAAGGGTGATGACAATGTAAGAGGTCACATTGGCACGGAACTCAGTAACAAGGCAGAGACGGTACTGGTGATTAGCAAGAGCAATTCGATGGCGAATGTGAGTGAAGTGAAACCGCTCAACATCCGAGACAAGGACTTTGTCCCTTTTGCGTTCCAAATAAATAAGGAGGGATTGCCAGAGATTGCCAAGGACTATGTGGTTGACTCTACCACAGCCAGACAGCCGAAGATGACGATAGCCGACATTACCGATGAGCAGCATGACAAGGCACTTGAAATGGCTTTCGGCAAGAAAGTGGTGTCAGGTTATGAGAATGTGATAAACGCATTGACGAAAGGTTATACAACTATTGGTTTTGCCAGAGGTAGAACAGTGATGTCAAAGTTGCTGACCTTCCTATTGAAGAGCAAACTGGTGGTGAAGTGTGGCAACAACGAGTATTGCAGAATGAAGGATTATCCTTCGTTTCCGCTGCTTGAAGAGCAGGAGGTGAAGAAGTGAGGATGAAGCGAAAATCACTTCAAAAACCACTTCATTCACCTCGGTGTATATATAATAGTAGAACGGACGGATTTTGTGAAGTGGCATCATATTTAACTACATGGACATACGACAAAATGACTTCACAAAACCGTTCATTCACTCTGGTGTATATATAATAAACGCACGAATGAACAAAAAATGAATGTAAGATGAACATACAACAAGCAAAGGAAATCAAACTCACGGACTATCTGAGCGCATTGGGACATCAGCCCAAACGATGCAGCAAGTCCACATCTTATTATCTGTCGCCATTGCATGCGGAGACAAAGCCATCGTTCAAGGTGAACTTCAGCCGAAACCAATGGTATGACTTTGCTCTTGGCAAGGGTGGCAACATCATTGCTCTTGCCCAACTTCTCTACAATACGGATGATGTGTGTGCTGCATTGCAGCATATAGCAGCGGACATGAACAACCCAAAGTCCACAAAGGCAAAACCTCCCATACCGACACAAGTAGAGACAGACAAGATGGACAAGGTACATATCCAAGAATTGTCCTACCCTGTGCTTATGTCGTATCTGCGTTCACGCCATGTGGATGCGGATATAGGTAAACGCTATTGCAAGGAGATCTGGTACACGTTCAAGGGCAAGCGGTATTTTGGTATAGCCTTTCCAAATAACAGGGATGGCTATGAGCTGCGTAACCCATATTATAAAGGTTGTTTGGGCGAGAAAGACATATCCTTGATACATTCACAGCAAGTTGGAGTGCAGGACAGATGCTGCATCTTCGAGGGGTTTATGGACTTTCTTTCGTACAAGACGTTGGAAAAGCGAGGCGACAATGTGATTTGCATACAAGAGCCATGTGATTATATTGTACTGAACTCCATCAGTAGTCTTGGGAAATGCATGGAACGATTGGCGTGTTACACTGCTATCCATTGTTATCTTGATAATGACCAAGCAGGAACGGTGGCTGCCCATACAATCATGGACTGTTATCAAAACAGGGCAATCAACGAATCCACAAGATATGCAGAATACAAGGATGTCAATGATTATCTGATAGGCAGGAAATCCATAAATATAGCTGTAGAATAGTAAAATATGATAGTTTTGAACGGATAAAATAAACATTCTCCGTAGAAAACTATTGTTTTTGAAGATAAAGTTGTATCTTTGCACCGATAAATAACCATAATAAGGTAAAGGTATGAATGAGATTATGTATAAGGCAACCTCGCAAGGTGGAATCATAACCACCGCAGAGTTCCCAAACCAATCAGATTATCAGAAAATTGTGAGGGCTAAGGAACGTGGAGAACTTATTCGGGTTCGCCATGGGGTCTATGCTGTTCCTGACGCTCTTTTCAATACGATGATAGATATTGAACGAATCGTTCCCAATGGAATTGTATGTCTGTACAACGCTTGGGCATATCATCAGCTCTCTACTGTTGTTCCACCTTCCTTTTGTGTTGCTATAGAAGCCAAGCGAAAGGTGGCAATGCCGCCAACCCTACCGATAGAACTTTATTATTGGAAAAAGGAGAACTTGGAGTTTGGTGTTATGGATGTGGAAATGTCGGGCTACAACATTCGTATGACGGATATGGAACGTAGCGTATGTGATGCCGTCAAGTATCGTAACAAAATCGGATTGGAAGTATGCTCCGAGGTGATACGAAATTATCTGAAGAAACAGAACCGCAACCTAAGTCAATTGGCAGAATATGCAAAACGGCTGAGGGTTGCCAATATTTTGAAAAATTATCTTGAAATAGCAATAGAATAAAATGGGAAAGAAAAACTATGGCAAGTCTGTCAAGACTCGTCTGCTCAATCTGATGAACGAGACAGGCTATAAATATATGTATCTTCTTGCAAGATACTTCAACGAGCGACTGCTGTACAGGGTATCTGTAAGTCAGTACAAGGACAACTTTCTGCTTAAAGGCGGTTCTTTGCTCTATGCGATGGATGGCCTTAACGCTCGTCCAACCATAGATGTGGACTTCATGGCAGAAAGAATAAGCCGTGACAGAGAGTTCTTGACAAAGGTGTTCCAGGAAATATTGGGCATAGTCTGTGATGAGGATGGCGTTACGTTTGATACGGAAAACATAACGATGGAGCCTATCACTGTGGAAAAGAAATATCCCGGTACAAGGTTCTTCTTCACGGCACACATGGACAGCATTATCCATAAAATGTCCGTGGACATAGGCTTTGGAGATGTCGTGACACCTTACCCTGCATCCATTGATTTTCCTTTGTTGTTGCCGAACATTCCGTCAGTCAATCTCCAAGCCTATTCGTTGGAGACTGTTATTGCCGAGAAGTTCCACACTATGTTGGACCGTGACGAGTATAACAGTCGAATGAAAGATTTCTTTGATTGCTACCAACTATTGACGAAAAGACAGTTGGACGATGAAACACTATATGATGCAATCAAGGCGACATTTGATAATCGTGAACTTGAATATACCCCTAAGCTGAAACTTTTCACAGCCGAGTTTGTTAATGACGCCAATCGGCAGATGCAATGGAAACTGTTTCTTCGAAAGATTCAATGGAAAGAAGAACTCAGCTTTAATGTGGTAATGCAAGTTATCACAGACAGGCTAAAGCCTATGGCTGAAAAATATTGGAACAAGTAATAATTGTGGTAGCTGTGGCTACCTATATGTTTACTTTTTATAAGCTCTCCCATTCGGAGGGCTTTTTTTATGCCCTTTTCCCAAACATGCGAAAACTAACAGAAGAAGCTGATTAAAGTATGATTGAGAGTATGATATATGATTATAATTTGAATATATCTTAAACTTTGATGACCATACTTTACAAAATTCTTTTATGTCGGATTTTACTCTTTACTTTGCACTCGCAACCGGCACTTTTGCCACTGCATAGAGTATAAATCATCAATAAAACAAAGTATTATATGAGTCCATTTTTGATATTCGCCATCAGCCTTACCATTGCATACGCTATTTACTATGCGGTGATGATAACAAGAGACCTGTATGGTAAGAAGGAAGAAGCCAAAAGCAATGAGGAAGTGTTTGACATCAGCAACATAACGGAAGAGGAAGCTGCTGTAGCCGTCAACGAAAGCGATGGTGGCTTTAGCGTTGCCGACAAGCAATACGACACGAGTTTCCAAAACGGCACATCATACGATGAGGGCTATGGCATGGGAACAGAGAACAACAGAATGAGTGGTTATTCTCCAGAAACGGATTCTTCCGGCAGAGAAGATGATGTTGATGAAGACGAAGGAAATGATGTCAACCAACAGAAGCCGAAGAACGCAGCCGAGTCGTTGCAGGAAAAGATGGATGGGCAGATGGAGTCCACTTCTCCCATATGGATAGACGGACTATGGCAGGACGACTTCACGGAGAGCCTATTGAAACAAGGCGAGACAAAGCCAGGACAACCAAACATCAAAACAATACCAGTCAAGGATGAAATTTAGCCATATCATAAAGAATGTAGTAAGTTCCTTTGTCTTTGCGCTGCTCCCCCTGTCAGCATCAGCCAAATGCGGTAATGTGGACTATAGCTGGGGAGCAGACGCACTGGCAGGGATGCACGACTATGTGGTGACGATGATGCTGTATGTGCTGTATCTGACATACGCTGTCGCTGCTGTGATGGTGATTATATCCGCTTTGCAGATATACATCAAGATGAACACAGGGGAAGATGGAGTTACCAAGTCCATACTGACGCTGATAGGAGCCTGTCTGTTTATGATAGGCGCATCCATCCTGTTCCCAGCATTCTTTGGCTACCAGATTTAAGACTCAACTGCAGAAGAGTATATCATGTGAAAGCGACAACACCTTTCTATATAATTATAATAAGGTGTTTCCAAACGAATCATTAACAAGTAAAACAAGAAAGAATGTTTAAGAAAACAACGAACTATCTGAAGAAGACCGCCAAGAGCGTTCTCTCTTCAGGACGCTTGAAGACATTGGCATTTATGCTCCTTGTGGGCGGTGGCATTGCCATGGCGCAAAACTCGGCAGGTGACTACACAGCAGGAACCACTGCCTTGACAACTGTGACAGAGGAAATAGCCAAATACGTGCCTATTGTGGTCAAGCTCTGTTATGCCATTGCAGGTGTTGTTGCCGTAGTGGGTGCCATCAGCGTTTACATCGCCATGAACAATGAGGAGCAGGATGTCAAGAAGAAGATCATGATGATTGTAGGAGCATGTATCTTCCTCGTGGCAGCAGCACAGGCATTGCCATTGTTCTTCGGTGTGACCAACTAACGAGTGAGAGTTATTCCGTGCATATTCAGTAAGTGAGAAACGACGTGAAGAATGGCAAGAGAAGAGCAGAAAATCCGCTACCCCGATTACCCACTGTTCAAGGGACTCCAGAAGCCCCTTGAATTCATGGGAATACAAGGGCGGTATATCTATTGGACAGCAGCCACGGCAGGAGGAGCCATCATCGGCTTCATTGTCACCTACTGTCTGATGGGTATCATTGCAGGACTGATCGTGTTGGTCGTGGCAATCACTACGGGTGCAGGTCTCATCATGTTCAAACAACGGAAAGGACTGCATACCAAGAAGAACGACCAAGGAGTGTTTATCTATGCCTACAGCAAGCGCATATAAAAAAGTGAAACAAAAAAATATCAACATGACCAAGATGTGGATGACAAGTAGAAAGTGAACGACTGGTAGGCTCATTCTCCCCCAAGGGTGTGGGTCTACCTTTATTTGTTTCCTCGAAAAGAACATTGCATCTTCGACATAAAAGAACAGTTATGAGCATGAAAGCAAAGAACACTATCATGATAGCATTGGCTGGCATATTGCTAATCGCTTGCAAGGATAAAACCTACAAGCCACCTACATTGGGTGCCATGAGGAGTGCTGACAAGGCAAGAGCAGCTTGGGCGAGAGAAACAGAAGAGCATTCTGCAACCGTAGAGATACAATCGAACAATACAGATTCAATTGCTGTGGACAGTACATCTACAAACAGCAATACCATTGGAAGAAATACAAATGAACATCATTCATTCATCGAAGAAACAGAAGAATAAACGAGTATGGTACTATATGTAATCTTATTTTTCGTGGCAACCTGCATTGGCATGACCATATCGGTCTATGCCTTTGGTACTGGTGGCAAGCGGAAGAAAATCTTTCAGGACATCTACTTTTCCGTAGAAGACACGGATGGTATCGGTGTGCTCTATACCAAGACTGGAGAGTATTCTGCCATTCTGAGAATGGAGAATCCAGTGCAGAAGTATTCTGCCAATATAGACAACTATTATGAGTTCACCAACCTGTTTGCTGCCATCGCACAGACTCTGGGTGAAGGTTATGCCCTGCACAAGCAGGACATCTTTACTAGAAAGCAGTTCAAGGATGAGAGTGGCAAGGGATATGAGTTCCTGTCAGAATCCTACTTCCGCTATTTCAACGGAAGAGAATATACGGACAGCATGACCTATCTGACCATTACGCAGGAGAACAAGAAAAGCCGTCTGATGTCTTTCGACAGCAAGAAGTGGCGAGATTTTCTGGTGAAAATCAGAAAGGTGCAAGACCAGCTGAAGGATGCCGGTATCAAGTCGGAGTTCTTGAACAAGCAAGAAGCAAGTGTGTATGTTGACCGCTTCTTTGCCATGAACTTCCGTGACAAGACGGTGAGCATGACAGGATTCAAGGTGGATGACGAGACGATAGGTATGGGTGACAGACGCTGCAAGGTGTATAGTCTGGTGGATGTCGATAGTGCCAATCTGCCGACACAAATACGTCCATTCACCAATATCGAGGTGAACAACACCAGCATGCCAGTGGATCTGGTAGCCTTGGTGGACAGCATACCAGGAGTGGAGGGTGTGGTGTATAACCAAATCATCTTTGTGCCGAATCAGAAGCGTGAGCTTGCCCTGCTCGACAAAAAGAAGAACCGCCATGCCAGCATGCCGAACCCAAACAATCTGATAGCCGTGGAGGACATCAAGAGAGTGCAGGAGGTGATAGCGAGGGAAAACAAACAGCTGGTATATACCCACTATAATCTGATAGTGACGGTGAAGCCAGACACGGATATACAAAAGTGTACCAACCATCTGGAGAATGCCTTTGGCAGGATGGGCATCCATATTTCGAAGCGAGCCTACAACCAGTTGGAACTGTTTGTCAACTCTTTCCCTGGCAACTGCTATGGGATGAATGCCGACTACGACCGATTCTTGACCTTGGGCGATGCCGCCACCTGCCTGATGTACAAGGAAAAGATTGTGCATAGCGAGGACACGCCATTCAAGGTCTATTACACCGACCGTCAAGGAGTGCCAGTTGCCATCGACATATCAGGAAAAGAGGGACGAAACAAGCTGACCGACAACAGCAACTTCTTTGTCCTCGGTCCTTCGGGAAGCGGCAAGAGTTTTTATGTAAACTCCATGGTGCGCCAAGCCCATGAGCAGGACACCGACATCGTGTTGGTAGATACAGGTAACTCGTATGAGGGACTGTGTGAATACTTCGGCGGAAAATACATTTCCTATACCGAGAAGCATCCTATCACGATGAACCCTTTCAAAATCAAGCGAGAGGAATGGAACATCGAAAAGTTGGGATTCCTGAAAAACCTCGTGATGCTGATATGGAAAGGAAGTCAAGGCACGGTGAGCAAGACCGAGGACAGGTTGATAGAGCAAGTCATCAACGAGTATTACGATGCCTATTTCACCACCAAGCGAGTGAGCAACCTCTGTTTTAATACTTTCTATGAGTTCAGTACTGAACGACTGCCGAAGATATGCGAGGAGAACGGTCTGCATGGCATAGACCTGTCATCCTACAACTATCTTTTGAAAGACTTCTATAAAGGAGGCAGTCACGATGTGACGTTGAATGAGAATATGGACAGCAGCCTGTTTGATGAGACCTTCATTGTCTTTGAAATCGACAGTATCAAGGATGATCCACTGCTTTTTCCACTGGTGACGCTCATCATCATGGACGTCTTCCTGCAGAAGATGCGCATTAAAAAGAACCGAAAGATGCTCATCATCGAGGAGGCATGGAAAGCCATCGCCTCGCCCATGATGGCGGAATACATAAAATATCTGTATAAGACCGCCAGAAAATTCTGGGCAAGCGTGGGTGTGGTGACACAGGAGATACAGGACATCATCGGCAGTGAGATAGTGAAAGAAGCCATCATCAACAACTCGGATGTGGTGATGCTGCTCGACCAGAGTAAATTCAAGGAACGATTCGACACCATCAAGGCGATACTTGGTTTGACCGATGTGGACTGCAAGAAGATATTCACCATCAACCGTTTGGAGAATAAGGAAGGACGCAGTTTCTTTCGTGAAGTCTTTATCAGGCGAGGACAGACCAGCAATGTGTATGGTGTGGAAGAGCCGCATGAGTGCTATATGACCTACACCACGGAGCGAGCGGAGAAGGAAGCATTAAAGCTATACAAGCGAGAGTTGAAATGCAACCACCAACAAGCTATCGAAGCCTATTGCAGAGATTGGGATGCAAGTGGTATCAGCAAGAGCCTCGCTTTTGCTCAAAAGGTAAATCAGGCAGGAAAAGTACTGAATTTAGGGAACAAAAATAAAAAGTAATCAAAGATGAAACGACTTCTATCCATCATAATGCTGATAGTCTGTGTGTTGGCAAAGGCTGACGCACAGTACTACAGCGTGAACTATGACAAGCAGACGGTGGCTGCTATGGCTGCTGCCTACGGAACGGAAGCCGTGGCAGAGGCATACTATAACGAGCAGGTGCAGAACATCTTGAAGCACTATAATGCAGCAGAAGTGGCAAGTGCCGGCATCTTCGCCTCAAAATTCTTGGAGCGCAAGGCTATGACGGAGTTGGGCATCTGGAACAGTAGCACGGAGAACTACTATTACCGCCGTATCTACAACATGGTGAGCAAAAAAATCATGCCGAAGATATGGACGGTGGCAGGCATGATGCTGAAAAGTCCGCAGACCGCCCTGTATTGGGGAACCTATCTGATGAAGATATGTGACGACACCAAGAACCTGTGCATGCAGTTTGAGAGTGTGGTAACAAACAGCGCCCTCACATTCTCGGACATCGCCTTTCTCCAAATCAACCAGGAGATAGCTGCCATACTGAAACTTTCAGAGATTGGCAACGTGGATTGGAAGAAGATATTGGACGATTTGTCGAAGGTGCCAGGCAATTTTACAGTGGACAATCTGAAAGCCGACATCGACAATCTGTATAAGGCAGGAGCCAACCTTGCAGGAGCAGGAATGAACAATATCGGCAATGCCCTGTTGCAGAGCAGCCAGTTCAACGACCTCTTCCAAGGCAAGCTCAGTGCAGCCATCGACATTGTGGATAACTATTCCTCGCTGTTCAAAAGTCTCGACAAGAGCGTAGGCAACACCCTCTTGGGCATGATTGGAGGCAAGGACAACGTGGCAGGACTTTTCTCTCTTGCCAACTATAACCTCACCTCATGGATGACGGACTATCTGGATGAGACGGCAGGAAACTACTACACGCAAAGATGGTATATCGCCCGACGAGACCAAGGACGAGAAAAACTGTGCGACTATGTACCGCCCAACGATGACAACAGCATCTTGAAAGGCGACCACTGGTACAGAATCAACACCAAGGATGCCAACTTCTATCCCAACAATAGCCAAAAGGAAGCCATCCTGCAAAACTCAGAGAATCATGCAGGATGGTCAAGAACAAGGGTGCAACAGCTCAACAACCAGAATGATGGCTTTACCTACAGTATCAGCTATTGGTTGAACAGCTACATCATCAGTAGCAAGAAAAAAGGACAGAAACAGAAGGCATACGCCTACGAGATACAGGTGTACAAGAGTTGGAACAGGACAGAAGAAGTGTATGAGGCAGTCTTTGACTCCTATTCGATGGACTTGAACACCTTCAAGGCACAACTGCAAGTCCGGTTGAGCGAATGGAATGACAACGAGGAAGGCTATACCTATTATATGGGCAGTGATGCACGCAACTACTATCAGGCAACCGATGCCGCCAAGCTGAAGGGATGTGAGAGCGTGACCATCAGTGTGACATGCTGCGACGGTGTGCAGTTGGGGCAAGGCACCACACAATACAAATGCAAGAGTTGTGGCGGTTCGCTGAATGACCATAGCAAGAAATGCGCCATGACAACATCTGTGACAGAAAACACCCTCGACCTCTCGGACTTGTATAAACAAGAGCAGGAAGCCAATGCCAAGATAGCCTCTCTGCAATCTCAAATCAGTCAGTTGGAAGCCGAGAACAAGTCGCTTGTCAAGCAAATCGCCAATGCAAGTGTGGAAGATGCAGCCAAGTATCGGGAGCAATACAACAAGAACAAGGCTTCCATCGAACAACTGAACAAAGAACTTGCCACATGGCAACAGAAACAAATGGAAATAAAGGAAGCCAAGGCAGAGGCAGGAAAGGACAATGACGTGGCGACGGATGACTACTATCGCATACCAGCCATTATGAACGACTGCAAGAGTGCCTACAACCTGACTTGGCAAGGGGAAGGAACATGGAGCGGCTATACCTACATTCGAAAAGCCACCATGCCCAACATCAACGGCATCATCACCTTCAAGGCAACATTGAAGATCGCCCGAAAGCCGAAATATTTCTTGGGCATCAAGATACACAGAGCCATCCTGCAGATCAGTTGGGAGCTGACATCGGAATACACCAACACCTCGGTAGTGGATGTGATGACGCTTGACCCAAGCAAGACCGAGCAGGAAAAGGCAGACGAAGTGAACAAGCGCATCTCAGAAATCGCACAGGAATATCCATCGTGCAAGATAACCACCGAATATGCTAAGAGCGCACCTGCCGATGACAATAACACCGATGATACCTTTCATCTGCTATGGTCGAGCGATAGGTTAGAGATAGCCAGAGAGGTGGACAGCAGAATCACCAAGATATATGCAGACTTGGTATCGTTGGAGAAGATGATGCACTACAAGCGCAACATCATCGACGTGCTGATGGACATCGCTCCACATATCAATGCTGACGAAGGACGACGGTTGACACTGGTGGAGAAATGTAAGAAACGTTGGTTAAGGAAAGCTGCCGACACCAAACACTCAGATGACTATCACGGCAAGTTTAATGATGAAGACAATGAAAATGAGAAATAGAAAAGAATACAAGGCTGATGCAGCGGAGAGGGTTGCAGGGCCAGTGAGCAAGAAGCGACGAATGGATATCGTGAGAACATTGCTGGTAGCAATCTTGCTCCTCGCCCTCCCCTCTAAAACATTCGCCCAATGGGGATTTGATGTTGCCAGCGTAGAAGCCTACATCAATGACCACAAGAAACAGCGGAGTCTGTTGCTTGCACGAAGCACGTTGGAATACAGCAATAAACTATTGCACAGTTACAGTAAGGACGAGACCAAGGCATACAAGGAACTGAACGTTGACCTTGACAAGTACACCAGGGCATTTGATGTGATAGATGTGCTGTATCAAAGTTTACGAACCAGTTTGAACGTGTACTCCACCTACGAGGGTGTGAGCGACAGAATATCGGACTATAAGAAGCTGTTGGATGACTACAACAAAAAAGTCATCAAACGAAAGCGCATCTCGCTTGCCGATACCATACTGATAGGCATCAACCGACGAGCCATAGAGAATATCGCAAATGAAGGCGAATACCTCTACAAAAGCGTGAGCGACTTGGTGCTGTATGCCACAGGAGCGGCAGCGTGTTCTACGGCAGACCTTCTTGTGGTGTTGGAAAGCATCAACACCTCGCTTGACAACATAGAGAAGCATCTGAACAAAAGCTACTTTGAGTCGTGGCGATACATCCAAGTGCGCATCGGCTATTGGAAAGAAAAGGTTTACCGAACCAAAAACAAGCAGCAAATACTGGAAGATGCCTTCGGTCGGTGGAGAGTGGCAGGTAAACTCGGATATTGAGAGAACAAAGAATTTATAACCCCATATATGATAATGTATAGGCATGGATAGAAAGAAAACAAGAATAGGAACCATCATATTGATGTTGGGAGTCGCTATCAGCGGCAATGCCCAAAGTGGTGTAACATACAATCATGACAGTTCGAAAAAGAACCAGATAACGGTGATGGAAATCGGTAGTGGTAGTTTGTCACCAGAATTGTACTATCAGTTACTGCACAGCAGTTACAAGAAGTCGGCTGCGAGTAAGAACAAACTTGGTTTTCGTACAACGGCAGGAATCGGAGCCTACAATCAAGTGGAATATGCCGAAGCCATCGACTCTGCCTTGACCAAAAGAGCAGAGATTGAGGTGTTGAATATGGCAGACCGTCAGATTGACCTTGCATGGAAAGTGGAAGGAAGCAAAATCAACAGCAAGATGGGTGCCTTCAAGAATAACATCGACCGCATCCTGTCTGCAGGCGGATCCATCGGTGACAAGCAACGCTGGACAGAATACTATCATGTCTATGAGACAGCCATCAAAGCCACCAAGGATGCCTATATGCCCAATGCCAAGCGCAAGAAGATGTACCTGCAGATATACGCAGATGTGGCCAAACAGAACGAGACACTGGTGAAGCAACTGGTGCAGATGTCGAATGCCAGCAAGACCAAGGAACTGTTGGCTGCAAACGGCAACTACCAGACCGCCAACAAACGAAGCGTCATCAGCAGTGCATCCAGCAAATGGCGAGAGGCAGGAATGGCAGTGAGAAATAACACATCTTCGAGCAGTAATAACGGCTCGAACGAGGATGACAATGATTTGAAAATAAATAGATAAGGAGTTATGGCAGACAACAGCAGCATATTATCCGACTTCGGCATCAATATCTTGGAAGAAGAGATTGATGACGTGATTTTCCAGACCAACGAGTTCCTGTGCGACGCTACTTTTACAGGCTCAAACGGACCTTTTTGGTGGGTCGTCCAAATGTGTATGGCACTCGCAGCCCTCTTCTCCATCGTGGTGGCAGCGAATATGGCTTACAAGATGATGGTGAAGCATGAGCCACTTGATGTGATGAAACTATTCAAGCCACTGGTGATAAGCATCATCCTCTGTTGGTGGTACCCACCTGCCGATACAGGCATGACGAACAGTGGCAGCAATTGGTGCGTATTGGACTTCCTGAGTTACATACCAAACTCCATTGGAAGTTATACCCATGACCTATATGAGGCGGAAGCCACACAGATAGAGGACAAGTTTACGGAAGTTCAGCAGCTCATCTATACCAGAGACACGATGTACACCAACGTACAAGCCCAGGCAGACATTGCCCATAAGGGAACAACAGACCCGAATCTGGTGGAATCGACCATGGAGCAAACAGGTGTGGATGAAGTGACCAACATGGAAAAGGACGCAGCCAAGCTGTGGTTTACCTCACTGACTGCAGGAGCCGTAGTGAACATCGACAAGATAGTAATGCTGATAGCATTGATCGTCTTCCGTATCGGTTGGTGGAGCACCATCTATTGTCAACAGATACTGTTGGGAATGCTGACGATATTTGGACCGATACAATGGGCGTTCTCGCTACTGCCGAAATGGGAAAGCAGTTGGGCGAAGTGGCTGACAAGGTATCTGACCGTGCATTTCTATGGAGCCATGCTCTACTTCGTGGGCTTCTACGTGCTATTGCTCTTCGACATCGTGCTCTGCATACAGGTGGAGAACCTGACGGCTATCACCGCCAGTGAGCAGACGATGGCGGCATATTTGCAGAACTCGTTCTTCTCGGCAGGGTATCTGATGGCAGCAAGCATCGTGGCTTTGAAGTGTCTGAATTTGGTTCCAGACTTGGCAGCTTGGATGATTCCTGAGGGCGATACCGCCTTCTCTACCAGAAACTTCGGTGAGGGTGTGGCACAGCAAGCCAAAATGTCGGCACAAGGAACACTTGCCCATGTTGTTCATTAAAGGTAAAAAGGTAAAAGAGTAAAAAGGTAAATAACGAAATAGCAATGGTAATCAAGAATTTAGAGAATAAGGTGAAGTTGGTGACTATCATCTGTAGCCTGTTTCTGGTTGGATGCGTGCTGATAAGTATCAGCAGCATCTGGACGGCGAAGAATATGGTGGTGGATGCACAGAACAAAATCTATGTGCTGGACGGTAATGTGCCAATCCTGGTACAGCGCACGACGATGGATGAGACACTGGATGTGGAAGCAAAGAGTCATATCGAGATGTTCCATCACTACTTTTTCACATTGGCACCAGATGACAAATACATCAAATACACCATGGAGAAAGCCATGTATTTGGTGGATGAGACAGGACTGGCGCAGTACAATACACTGAAGGAAAAGGGCTTCTACTCCAACATCATGGGAACGAGTGCCGTGTTCAGTATCTTCTGTGACAGTATCAAGTTCAACAAGGAGAAGATGGAGTTTACCTACTACGGCAGACAGCGCATCGAGCGCAGAACCAATGTGCTGACCCGTGAACTGGTGACGGCAGGACAACTGAAACGTGTTCCAAGGACAGACAACAACCCACATGGATTGCTGATAGTGAACTGGAGAACCTTGCTCAACAAGGATATTGACCAGAAGACGAAGAGCAACTATTAAAGGTAAAAGGGTAAAAAAGTAAAAAGGTAAAAAATAAGTGAAAAGAAATAACGATGAACACAAAAGGATTTAAACAGATGCTCATTGGGGAGAAGATGCCCGACAAGGACGACCCCAAATACAAGGAACGCTATGAGCGAGACGTGAGAGCCGGAAGGAAGTTTGCCAAGATGTGCAGGATAGACAAGGCGGCAGCCAAGGTGCAAAGGTTTGCCGACTTGCACAAGACACTGTTCCTGGTCATCGTGTTCGGATTTGTTGGTGTGAGCTTCAGTTTCAACATCTATCGCATGGCAAGAGCTTACCATTATCAGGGCGAGCGACGCACCGCCACGGAGCGGCAGGACTCGCTGATAAAGGCTCGCCATCAGAATATGGGAAATGCAAAGAACATAGTAAGAACCAATGAGGATGCACGCCATCCTCATAAAGACAAATAACGATGAAGCTGACAGAAAGAATCAATTTCAGACAACCCAAGTACATGCTACCTGCGATTGTCTATCTTCCACTGCTTGGTGCCTCCTACTTTATCTTCGACCTCTTTGATACCAAGGTGGCGGAGAAGAAGGATGCCAATATGCAGACCACGGAATATCTGAATCCGAACCTGCCACAAGCCCATATCAAGGGCGGTGACGGTATTGGAGGAAAGTATGAGAACATGTTGAACGCCTACGGCAAGATAGAAGACCATAGTGCCGTGGAGAATATAGACCGAGACAATGAGCAAGAAAAAGAAGAATACCAAAGCAAGTATTCGGATGCAGAACTGCAACAGTTGGATGCCGAAGCCAAGAAGCAGGCAGAAATGGAAAAACAGAGAGAAGCACAAGAAGCCCATGAGCGACAAAGAGAGAATGAGGCGTTGGCGGAGCTGAACAAGGCACTTGCCGAAGCAAGGCTGAAGGGACAGCAAGCCACGCAATCGAACAGCTCGACTTTAGCAGCTACCTCTCCTACCGACCTGCAAGGCTCAGCCAATGGCGGCATCAACATTGAAGGCAAGATCAAAGTGAATGAAAATGCCAGAAAGGAAGCAGACGAGAATGACAAGCCAAGTGAAGTGGTGAAAAAGGTGAAGACATCATCGGATTACTTCAATACCTTGGCAGTAAATGAGAAAGAGCCGACACTGATAAAGGCTATCATTGACGAGAATGTGAAAGCCGTGGATGGAAGCCGTGTACGTTTGAGACTGTTAGATGATGTGGAAATTGGTGAAATGGTGGTGAAGAAAGGCGCATACCTGTATGCCACCATGAGCGGTTTCAGTTCGCAACGAGTGAAAGGCACGGTAAAAAGCGTGTTGGTGGACGATGAGATAGTGAAAATCAACCTGTCACTCTATGACACAGACGGCATGGAAGGCTTGTATGTGCCAAGCAGCCAGTTCCGAGAGACCAGCAAAGACGTGGCAAGCGGAGCCGTAACCGGCAATGTGGATATGAACACCCCCAATATTGGCAGCAGTTTTTCGCAGTGGGGCATGCAGACCATGCAGAATGCCTATCAGAAAACAAGCAATGCCATAGGAAAGGCAATCAAGAAGAACAAGGTGAAACTGAAATATGGCACCTTTGTGTATCTGATAAACTCGAAAGATACCAAGAGCAAGTAAACATTAAACACAACAAAGTAAACATTACATCAATATGAATATCAAGAAGACCATTGGCACATTGATGATGTGCGCTATAACAGCCACACCCATGATGGCACAACAGACCAGTGCGGAGTGCTATCAGCCCTGCACCTACCAGGAAATGGAGCTGCTGACCGTGAACGAGCAAGTGACTACCGTCATTACGGCAAGTGAACCCATCCGCTTTGTGGATATATCCACCGACAAGATAGCAGGAGACCAGCCCATCAACAATACCGTGCGCTTGAAGCCCAAGGAGGGAATGCATGAAGATGGTGAGGTGCTTGCCATCGTAACCATCGTGACGGAACGATACCGTGCACAGTATGCATTGCTCTATACCACGAGATTGCAAGAGGCAGTGACGGATAAGGAGATACAACAGATAGAAAAGAATGCCTATAACAACCCTGCGGTCACATTGTCCTCTACGGATATGGCTCGATATGCTCGCCAGATTTGGAGTTCGGAAGCCCATGTGAACAATGTGAAGACCAAAGCGCATAAGATGGTGATGCGACTGAACAACATCTATTCATCGGGCGACTATTTCTTCCTAGACTTCTCGGTGGAGAACAAGACAGACATACCGTTTGATATAGACCAAATACGATTGAAACTGACGGATAAGAAGACCGCCAAGGCAACCAACTCACAGATGGTAGAGTTGCATCCAGTCTTCACGTTGGAGCAGACCAAGCGATTCCGCTATGGCTACCGCAATGTGATAGTCATTCGGAAAATGACATTCCCGAATGACAAGCAATTAACCATCGAAATGACGGAGAACCAAATCAGCGGTCGCACCATCTCATTGAAAGTGAACTACAGCGATGTGCTGTCTGCCGACTCATTCAATCCGATATTTCTGAAATAGAGCTACGCTAAGTGATTCAGAATCGGCAGTTGAAGACAACGCTCAATCTTAGCCAAGGTTTCGAGGGATAGGTTTTCCTGTCCTTTGAGTACCTTGGAAACATATTGCTGGCTGCAGCCCATGAGTTCAGACAATCGCTTTTGGGTCATACCCAATTCCTCCATCTTGTCGAGCATCATCATTGCAATGTGCTGAGAATAGCGAAGCCATGACTTGTTAGCCATGCGCCACTCTGCATTCTCACGCCATTTGGACGGAGTTGAAGACTGATGTTCTCTCAGTTTAGAAACAATTTCGTTTGTAGTTCTCATAATAACCTCCTTTCTATATGATTTCATTCAAGAAGTCCATGAAGGAATCCTTGTCGGCAATATCGTTGTCAAGTAAGAAACGTCTCACCTTTTCCATTCGGGCGAGTTCAACAAAAGTATGTTCACGTTCCTGCATAGTACGAGTCAACTTGATTGCACCGCCAGTGATAATGTAAATACCCGGTTCGAGTTTGATAGCATAGATGCGGAGCCAAGAAGCATGACGTGGCGTATTACGCAAGCGTGCCTTCTCTTTGCCCAACAGCATTTCCGAAGTACGACTATTCTCCAATGGGCGGAAAATCTTGTCAAGGTCAGCATCTGGAGAAATATCCATGATGAGACATTGCAAGCGTTCGCTATCTTCAATTGTATCATAGATGGCTTGATTGACATCAGTGATTTTGAAGTAGGATGCCAAATCATCAATGTTATGCTTGAAGAAGCTACGCAACCATGTAACATCGTTCCATTGTCCAAGGATGGAGTCAAGAACGTTGTCGAGGCAGTCATCATATCTGACAGCCCAAAGGTGCTCGTTTTCTGTAATCAGGTCGAATGTCATAATCTTATTGTTTTATAGTGCGAAGATACAACAAATAATTGAGAAACACAACTTATAGGTTGATTATTTAAGAATATTTATGGAAGAAAGCAAGGAGTTACAAGGATTTTACAAGATATTCAGGGCGGTCATCTACATATCCGTGTTGATGGAGTTCTTTGAGTATGCCATAGACCCAAGGGCGATGGACGGCTTAGGCGGTGTGGTGTGTGACCTGCACGACCGCATCAAACAGTGGTTTATCTACCATGACGGCAACCTGGTGTATAGCAAGGTGGTGACATTCTTGTTGGTGTGCATCACCTGTGTAGGCACGAGAAACAAGAAACACTTGGAGTTTGATGCCAGAAAGCAGGTGCTGTACCCCTTGGTGAGTGGCGTGCTGCTGTTGGTATTGTCCGTGTGGCTCTTTGGCTATGTGATGGACACTCGTCTCTATACCCTAAGATTGAACACCATTCTTTATATGGTGGCAACCATCATAGGAACAGTACTGGTGCATGTAGCCTTGGATAATATATCGAAGTTCCTGAAGGAAGGACTGATGAAAGACCGTTTTAATTTTGAGAACGAGAGTTTCGAGCAGTGCCAGAAGGAGGAATATAACAAGTACAGCGTGAATATCCCCATGCGCTACTACTATAAGGGTAAGTTCCGCAAGGGATGGGTGAACATCGTGAACCCTTTCCGAGGTACATGGGTTGTGGGTACTCCTGGTAGCGGTAAGACATTCTCCATCATCGAGCCGTTCATCCGTCAGCACAGTGCAAAAGGCTTTGCCATGGTCGTTTACGACTACAAGTTCCCAACCTTGGCAACCAAACTGTACTACCACTACAAGAAGAACCAACAGTTGGGGAAACTGCCAGAAGGCTGCAAGTTCAACATCATCAACTTCGTGGATGTGGAATACTCCAAGCGAGTGAACCCGATACAGCAGAAGTATATCAATAACTTGGCAGCAGCGAGTGAGACCGCAGAGACACTGCTTGAATCCCTGCAAAAAGGCAAGAAAGAAGGCGGTGGCGGCAGCGACCAGTTCTTCCAGACCTCAGCTGTCAACTTCCTCGCCGCTTGTATCTACTTCTTCATCAACTATGGCAAGGAGCCATACGACAAGGACGGCAAGAAGCTGATAGCAGAGAAAGTGTTGGACACCAAGACCATGCAGATGAAGCCGACCGGTAAGGTGTTTAACCATGCAGGAGAAGAAGTGGAGCCTGCCTATTGGTTGGGCAAGTACAGCGATATGCCCCATATCCTCAGTTTCCTAAATGAGAGCTACCAGACCATCTTCAATGTGTTGGAGACCGACAATGAGGTAGCCCCCTTGTTGGGACCGTTCCAGACCGCCTTGAAGAACAAGGCGATGGAGCAGTTGGAAGGTATGATAGGTACCCTGCGTGTCTATACCTCACGCCTTGCCACCAAGGAAAGCTATTGGATATTCCACAAGGACGGAGACGACTTTGACCTGAAAGTCAGTGACCCGAAGAATCCGAGCTATCTGCTGATAGCCAACGACCCAGAAATGGAGAGCATCATCGGAGCATTGAATGCCCTAATCCTCAACCGACTGGTGACACGAGTGAACACAGGGCAAGGCAAGAACATCCCTGTGAGTATCATCGTAGATGAGTTACCAACACTCTACTTCCATAAGATAGACCGACTGATAGGTACAGCCCGAAGCAACAAGGTGAGCGTAGCCTTGGGCTTTCAGGAGTTGCCGCAGTTGGAAGCCGACTATGGCAAGGTAGGTATGCAGAAGATTATCACCACCGTAGGCAACGTGGTGAGCGGTTCGGCACGAAGCAAGGAAACTCTGGAATGGCTATCCTCTGACATTTTTGGAAAGGTGGTGCAACTGAAGAAAGGCGTGACCATCGATAGAGACAAGACGAGCATCAACCTGAATGAGAACATGGACAGTCTGGTGCCAGCCAGTAAAATCTCGGACATGCCGACAGGATGGATCTGCGGACAGACCGCAAGAGACTTTGTGGCTACCAAGACCGGCATGAATGGCAGCATGAACATACAGGAAAGCGATGAGTTCAAGACCAGTAAGTTCTATTGCAAGACCGACTTCGATATGGCAGACATCAAGAAGGAGGAAAGTGAGTATATGCCACTACCCAAGTTCTACACCTTCAAGAGCCGTGATGAACGTGAGCGCATCCTCTATAAGAACTTCGTGCAAGTTGGTGAGGACGTGAAAGCCATGATTGCAGAGATATTCAACAAGAAGAACGCCAAGTGACAAGCCAATGACACCCCAAAAAGCAAAACAAGAACAACATCCATGACGAAAAAGATAAGGACATATATTACCCTAATGCTCTTGTTTCTGTGCCAAAGCATCGTGGCACAGAACAAAACACCTACAAACGATAGCCCAAGCCAAACCGACTTGGGCATCTTTGCTTTGCCACCCTTTGAGCGAGCCGTGCGGTGCATCAAGTATTACGAGGGATGGCACGATATTAAGCGCAACTATCCCTATATCGGATGGGGACATCGGATTTTGCCGCATGAGAAGTTCAAGAATAATCTCACTTATCTGCAAGCCGACTCCCTGTTGCGCTCAGATCTCACCAAGTTATGTGCCATGTTTCGTAAGTACGGTAGAGACTCACTACTCCTTGCCGTACTTGCCTACAATGTCGGCCCCTACAAGATATTAGGGAACAAAAGATTTCCGAAGAGCCGTCTCCTGCAAAAGATTGAGCGAGGATTGCGTGACATAGAAAAAGATTACCTTGACTTTTGCAGATGGAGAGGCAAGCATATCCCATCCATCAGAAGACGGAGACAAACAGAACTTTTACTGCTTATATAATAAGGCGTAAACCGAAAAAACATTATTCACCATTAAGATTATAGCATTATGGCAACAGTAAAAGTAAAGTTCCGTGCCTCCTCGGTGGAGGGGAAGGAAGGCACATTGTATTATCACCTTATCCATCAGCGCAATCTGCGTTGGATCAGTACCGACTATCATGTCTTTCCTGAGGAGTGGAACGACAAGAAATCGTCTGTCATTATTTCTAATCACAACAACCGACAGGCACATCTTCAACTCATCCAGTCAAAGATAGACAGGGAGATGAAGCAGATGCAGCGCATCATCCATGACAAGGAGATGGTGCGCATCCCTTATTCCATTGACGATATAGCCAAGGAAATCCAGCAACTGCCGCCAAGCCAGAGCGTTTTTGCTTTTTTTCGACAGCAGATAGCCAAGAAAGAGCAGATGCAGTGCATAGGTACCAAAAACAACTATGTCAGTGCCGCCAATCGTTTCATGGAGTTTCGTGACCATGAAGACCTCGCCTTCTCACAGATGACAAGCGACATGATGGAGATGTATCAAGCATGGCTTTGGAATAGAGACGTAGGTCAAAACACCGTGGCGTTCTATCTGCGCACCCTCCGCACTCTCTATAACAAGGCAGTGGAAGCAGGGCAAGCTCCGTCCAACGACATCTTTTCTCACATACAGACCGCCAATGTGCGAACCGCCAAGCGAGCCATTTCCGTCAAGGATATTCGCAAGATTGAAAAATTGGAATTGCCTCGCGGTTCATCTCTTGACAAGGCACGAGACCTGTTCTTGCTCAGTTTCTATCTGCGTGGTATGGCTTTCGTGGATATGGCATTTCTGAAGAAAACAGACTTGAAGTGCGGAATGATAAGCTACAACCGTCGCAAGACCCACCAAAATCTCAATATCGAGTGGATGAAGCCGATGCAAATCATTATAGACAAATACACCGAGCAAACAAAAGACTCTCTTTATCTGCTGCCTATCTTGACAGGCAATGAGACTTCGCTTTATACCGCATACCGTAAGGTGGAACACAATACCAACTACAACCTGAAGAAAATTGGTGAGAGGATAGGCTTGAAGATACCGCTTACCACCTATGTGGCACGCCACACATGGGCAAGTATCGCTCTACACATGAACATTCCGATAGCCACCATCAGCGAGGGAATGGGACACAACTCCTTCAAGACCACTCAAATTTACTTACAGTCGTTAGACATGGCAACCATCAACGAAGCCAACGAGCGAATCATAAAAAAGATCTTGAAAGAATTGTAAATAAATAGTCACATTTGCGCCATCCCGAAATGATGGGGTAAAATGTTTAGCAAATTTCACGCTTTCTTCTTATAAAAGAGCGAACTCGCCACAAAAATACGAAAATTAGTTGGATTACATGTCAGATTTTATCATTTTCTGTTAGTCATTCTAAAAAAATCACGCAAATGTTTAGCAAATCTGCCTTGGATGATTTCTCCAAGTGGCAGATTTGCACTTGTTTCGGCTGTTTTTGCTCTTTTATAAGAAGAGAGTGTAATGAATGTAAAATAATGATACATGTGCAAAGGCAGTAATGTCTGATACTCATAAATACGATTAAGATTATGCACAGCAATAATAAATTGACTATATCTCCACAACCATCATGTATGGTTGTAGCTGAGGACATAAAGTAGAGCAGAATTTATGAAACCGGATGGTACAAGTTCTTTTTCTACAGCCGACGAGAAACTTGTTTCTCCAAAGGGCAACCACGTTACAGAGCCAGACGCAAAGACTGGTTCTGCGATAAAGAAGTGTCGTCAATCGAACGGAACAACATGGTCTTACGTCTTTGTTCACAACAGCAAAGTGAAGAAGATGGAGGAACAGTTGGAGACGGACAAGATAACCTTTTTTGTGCATAAGACTGTGCGTTATTTCAAGAAATTGGGCAAGCAAAAGGTTCAACATCAAGAAGTTCCGACCGTCAGCGGACTTGTCTTCTTCCAAGGTTATCCCGAAGAAATTCAAGCCTATCTCGATAAGCACTTCTCTCACGCCCGTCTGTGTAAGAATTGTAGCACAGGCAAGGTAGCAGAGATACCCGACTCACAGATGCAACCATTCATGCGTGTCACGGAAACCTCTCCTGAGCGCATCCGTTTCCTTCTCCACCCTTATCATTATTATGCTCGCAACCGCATTCTCCTCCGTATCACCACAGGTGAGATGGCGGGATTGGAAGGCTACATCATTCGTATTGACCGAGATCGCCGTCTGGTTATGGACATCGGTGGAATGAGCGTAGCAATCAGCGGTGTTCATGCCGAGCACTTTGAGGAAGTGGAGCAAAGCAAGACACGTCTTGCCAACGAGGAAATCTTCTATCAACGCAACCTGCAAGAGCGACAAGTACTGATAGATCGCTATTTCCATCCTGTAAAAGACGACAAGGAAGTGGCATTGCAAGCAGAAAACATCGATTATCTGAGGAAATACGCTTTGGACGAGTTGACGCATAACCGTATCAATATCAATGATACATGGAACATCTTTTCCTTTATCATCGAGGAGATAAACTACTACTATGCGCCCTTTGTAGAACAGTTCAAGGAGCACCTCGACCCCATCATGTGTGAAGGAGGCAAGGTACTCCATGAAATGGAACAAATTATCAAAAGTCCACATGTCAGTCATAACGACAAGACCAGATACGAAAATGACTATCAGGAGATATTGTCGCATTACGAATATCTTTTCTAAAATAGGAAACAGTATGAAAGAAATAAAAGAATCAATAGAGAACTCTGTGAAAAGATTGCAAGAAGCAACTCCAGACCAACTAATAGGAATATCTACTGGATTTGAAAAACTTGATGATATTCTTGGTGGATATGTTGAAGGCACTCTTGTTACAATAGGTGGACGAACAGGAATGGGCAAAACCGCTTTTGCCTTTAACCTGTTGAAAAACCTATCTGTTGACAAGAAGATTCCTTCATTGTATATCTCATTAGAGAGTACAGAACAAATGTGTATCAATACACTGATAGCCTGTACGCTTGGAATAAAATATAGAGCATTGCTTAGTGGTCAACTTGTTGCAGAAGAATGGGAAAAGTTAGATAAGGAGTTATCAACAATAACAGATGCTCCTATTTGCTTGGACACAAAATCTACATACACGATTGATGATATTTGCAAAACCGTAGAAGAAGCTGTGCAAGAGCATCAAGTAAAGGTCATCTTCATCGACTATTTGCAATTGATTTTTGCCAAGACAGGATTCACAGAAAACAGATACTTGGAGTTGAACTATATAACAAGGAGACTTAAAGCCTTGGCGAAAGAATTTAACATTACAATAGTATTGCTTTCTCAGTTGAATAGAAATGCCGAAGATGAAAAGCGATATGAGCACCGACCTGTTTTGACAGACCTTAGAGATAGCGGGACTATTTGCGATGACAGTGATGTGGTTTGCTTTGTGCATAGACCAGAATATTATCATATCTACCAAGATGATAAAGGTAATGATTTGCATAATGTCGCATTGATAATTGTCGCAAAGAACAGATTAGACTATACGGGAGATGCTGTATTGTACGTAGATATGGCTAGCAGAAGATTCTTTGAGGGGCCTTTAGATGATAATATGATGGATGGCTTAACAAGTGGCTTAGATATGCCAAGTGTTGGACAACCATTTTAGATGACAAATCTCCGAGCTTGGCAAGGAGAATTATTAGACTATAAATTTAATAAGTAAAAGTTATGGGTAAATTTTACTTGTAGCTAAAGCCAAGGATGATGGCTTTAGCATTTAAAATGGCGATGTGGATGAGTACGATAGTATCATTTTCCACATTGAACGGATTCTTTTAGTCGCCAATTGTAACTTCTGAGTTTGAAATCTGTTAGTTTCTAGCAGAAAACATGCCTGAAGAATAGTACGACAAAGAGAAAACGTTGCCAACAATAGCTTGGTCAACATCAGCCTAACGCATGGATAGCTTATCTGCGGTTCGAATCCGCAGGTTAGGCCAAATAAAAAAGAGTATATTATGTGGAAAGATTCGGAAACAATAATCGACTACTTGAACTTTGACTATATCATTGATGCTGTGGTCAAACTTGTGCTTGACGAAGACTTATCGCCGTCAAGTATAGGTCTCTACGGAGATTGGGGAAGCGGAAAATCCAGTCTGATGAAGATGGTTGAACAACATCTTACATCTATGGATGGCAAGTCGATACTGTGTATTCGATTTAATGGATGGCTATTTGAAGGATATGAAGATGCCAAGACTGCATTATGCGGAACCATTCTTGAGTCAATCCACAAAAAAGAAGGGATTTCTTCTCAGGTGAAAGGCAAAGTTAAAAAGCTATGGAACAAAGTCGATGTTCAAAAAATATTGGGTAAAGGTATTCGATATGGTTTGGATTACTTTATGACTGGCGGTGTTCTTAGCTTGACTGATTTCACTATATCCCAGATAACCAATGCCTTGAAAAAGAATGTAGAAAACGTTACTGACGAAGAGATAGCAAATGCTCTACGTTCTTTGAAAACAGACAGCAACATCCGCAAAGACATTAAGAATTTCCATGATGAATTTGAAAAGATTCTGAAAGAAACAAATATCAAACATCTTGTTATCTTCATTGACGAATTAGACCGTTGCTCTCCAGAAACCATCTTGGACATTATTGAGGCAATGCGATTATTCTTATTCGCTAAGGGTACTTCATTTGTCATTGGTGCAGATCAGCGATTAATCGAATATGCTATCAAGACAAAATACAAAGAAGTCATTGGAAACAATCTTGACATAGGTCGCGAATATATGGAAAAGGTTATTCAATACCCTGTAAATATCCCTGCTCTTGACGAGAATGAGGTAGAACAATATATATCGTGTCTTTTACTGGAGAAAGATTTGAACAAAGAAGAATTTGATGATATATTGCAAACCATCAAGGGATTAAAGCCTTTGGAAAGATTTGACTATGAATATTTGAATCAAAAGAAGGCCGATTTAGCTGAAAAATGCAGGGATTCATTATATTTGTCAGGACAAATATCTTCAGTCTTGGCAAAGCAAATCAATGGCAATCCACGCCAATGCAAAAGATTCCTAAATACGCTCTTCATGAGACTTGATATGGCAAAGTCAAGACATATCGAGTTAAAGAAAAATGTTATGGCAAAGCTTATGCTTATAGAGTATTTTGCAACACCTTTGTACAAATTGGTAATAGATCCTGAGAACAAGGGCGAATTCGCAAAATTTGAGAGTGGAGAGGAAGACGTAGCATTATTCAAAGACTATGCAAATAATGATTGGGTTAAAGCTTGGAAGAGTATTACTTGCAAAATTTCAAATGAGAACGTAAGCGACTACTACTATTTCTCAAATTCACGCTTTACCTATAATCAACCTGTTGGCTCGCAACTTTCACCAATAGGACAATTATGTTTGGATAAACTGATGGCAAAGACTGAGACAAACAGGAAAGAAGCCGAAACCTATTTGAAGGAATTGTCGTTGATGGAACGGAAGCATATAGCCAACACACTATTTGAGCAACTAAAAACAGAAGACAAACTTGACAATGAATTAATTAAGTCTTATGTTTCAGTCATTTGTTTCAAGGATATGATAACTGAGGCTATGCTTCAGATTAAGTCAATTCCAGCAGATAAGTATTCTAAAGCACAAAAAATTAATTTGTTGAAATTTGCAGACATTTTGTCTCCAGAAGAAAAAGATAGCTTGAAATCTTATTTGGGAGATAATTTGGAACAAATAGGGAATACACTTGAATACATCAAAAAGAGAAATTGACAATGGGAACATCTAGTCTATATAAAGGTCCCAAAAGTGCAGCTTTGTTGCCTTCTGATTTTACAGAAAACAATGACGAGTTAAATGGTATTGGGGGATTGGGAACAGAAGAAGTCCTCGATACAGATTCTTCCCCGGAAGAAGAACAAAATGAGAATGAAGGACAGAATGATGCCGATGAGAACCGATTTTCTACCGCGACAACAAACTTTCAATCAGCCAAACGAAATTTTACAAGTTCGTTTGGTGGAAGTACGACGAAAGTAAAAGCTGCAATTCGTAGCTATGTAAAAGCTTTAGGAGGACATAGGCAAGCAACTCAACAAGCAAAAACAGCCCGAAAGGTTACAGGAGGGATGTATTATTTGCTTTCAGGTTCGCCAGAAACTGTAAAAAAGAAATTTGAAGAGGTTGGTATCGCTGTAGACGGTCGTCCTATCAAGGACGTACTTAGTGACGTTTGCTTATATCTCGCTCCTGCTCCAGATAGTATAGAAGATGCTTTGGTGACCGACTCTTTGATGGATGCTATGTCGGAGTTAGCTGAAACATTTGATGTTACAGAAGATTTGTTTGAAGCAATCAACAAGGAGTTTCAACAGCATTTTTTAAGTGTTTTTGTAAAAGCGTATATATTCAATAAAATTATACGTGATTGCTCATATGGAGTATTGAAGAAATGTGATTCTGCGAAAGAGATAAGAGATGGCGAAAAACAGATAAAAGACATTATTGATGCAATAGTAGATTATGTTCTTCCGACTTATTTCGTAGAAGAAACAACGCCTAAAGAAATATCAAAGGCAGTTGACGGAATGTATGATGCATGTTATCAAGAAGCAGAAAGGATAAAATGATGATAAAATATATCTGTAAGTTATCGAACACGGATTCTTTCCATAAAAATGGTTACCTAACTGTTGGTCTATGGAATTCCACGATGTTCAAATCAACGTTGTGGACGAAACGTAAGCAACAATTGTTGACAATCCCCCATTTTTTCCAGAATGAAGCCTTGGATTTGTTCTACATATCTCTAATGGTGTTTTATGCAGATTGCAAGGTTAGTAGAGCTGGTTATCCTGATAGATGGACACGTGAGTTTGCTATAGAGATGCCAGTCTTGAAAAAGAATGCGTGGACAGCAAACAAGGCATTATTAGAGTCTGCGCTCAATTTCCTTACAGGAGACCGATGGCATTTTTCTTTCCGTGAACGTCCTTACTATATAGAAGACGAAGCGAATTTTAAGAAAAGTCGCCACAGATTCAGAAATTCCAGGAAAATTCAAGACACAGATATTTTTTGTATGTTATCTGGCGGCCTTGATTCCTTTATTGGTGCTATCAATCTCTTGGCTACAAAAAAACAGCCAATCTTTGTTGGTAACTACAATGGAGGCAAAGGCGTTAGCGTTTATCAAGGAAAGGTAATTGACAGTCTGGTTTCACATTTTGGCTATGCAAGAAAGCATTTCTTTCAATTTTATGCATCTCCAAGTAGCGCAAATGAGAACACAACACGTTCTAGGTCTTTCATGTTCTTTGCCCATGCCATTCTGTTAGCATCCGGAATGGGACATCAAGTGAACTTGTGCATACCAGAAAATGGGGTTATATCACTTAATGTTCCTTTGACTATACACAGGGCAGGAAGTTTGAGTACACGAACCACTCACCCCTATTATATAGGCTTGTTGCAAAAAATATTGAACAACATGGGAATTCAGGTAACAATGTATAATCCTTTCCAGTTTAAGACTAAAGGAGAGATGATTGTTGAATGTGCAGATTTAGATTTTCTAAAAAAGAACATTCATTGGACAATGTCATGTTCGCATCCTGACTTAGGACGTTGGAAAGGAGAATCCGCTTCAAATCATTGTGGGGTATGCCTTCCTTGTACTATCAGAAGGGCTGCTATTCATAAGGCACAAATACAAGATACAAGCATCTATCGTGATGAACATTATCTAGACGAAGAGGCTTCTGTCAATTTAAAATCATACAGATTAGGACTATCTCAGAAATGTGACCCATACTTTGCGATACAAAAGAATGGTCCCATTTATGATAGCAGAGATAAATATGCAGCATTGTATCAACGAGGAAGGCAAGAATTGCTTGACTTTCTAAAAACGATTTCATGAAACTCTACGATACGCATTTTCATTTAGACTTACAGAAGAACGTTAAAGCGGCAATAGAAGAAATCAACACCAATAAGATTTATACTATTGCCATGACAAATCTTCCTGTATTATATGAGAAGGAACAAAAAGAATATGAAGACTCATACATAAGAATTGCATTGGGGGTTCATCCAGAACTAATTGGTGAATACAAGAAGTATATCTCTATGATGTGGAAAAAATTGCCAAGTGCCAGATATGTAGGAGAAGTTGGTTTGGATTTTTCCGATAGCGCATCTAAAATGGAACAATTAACCTTCTTTGAAGAGTTAATTGAAAAATGCCGAGAGGACAAAAATAAAATTTTGTCCATTCATTCAAGAAAAGCTGAAATAGAGGTTTTGAATTGTTTAAGAGGAAATTTTTCCTTTAAGCCCATATTGCATTGGTATTCTGGCAATATTAAAAATATAGAAAATGCTGTGGAAATGGGATGTTATTTCTCTATCAACTGGAAAATGGCAAAAACTCTAAAGTTTAAGAAAATGGCGGAGATAATTCCTATAAATAGAATTTTGCTGGAAACAGACAGTCCTTTTAGCGGAAATGCACACACTCATGGCAATATGTTGTTCCAAACAACATCAATGTTGGCTAATATTTTAAACATGGAAAAAGAAGATGCGGAACAAATTATGTGGAATAATTTTCAAGCAATATTAAAAATTTAGATTATGATAGTTTTACCAGATACCACAACCTTTGATTCCAGCATACGTTTGGTTCAACTCGTAGGAGGTGTCACCAAAGCAAATATGCTGAAGGTGTGCGACAAACTCAACCTGTATGTTAGTCCAAACTTAAAGAAGGACGAGACGGTACGTCGAGTTGCACAGGAACTACTCGATAGCCCTATCGGGATATTGAGCAACCTCAACAAGCAAGAGTTGCAAATTATTGATGAATTTGTCAAGGGCGGTGCCAACACCTATGTCGTTCGCAAGATGCGCAAGACCCAGTATAAGCTTCAGAAGTTATACTTGGTCGCCACCTATTGCGATGAGGAAAACCAAGAATGGCACATGCTCATGCCCGATGAACTGCGTGAGGCTTTGTCAAGCAACTACAAGTTCTATCTCGACTTGGCAGAGAAAGGTCAGAAAGGACCGACTGCCAAACAGCTCCGCATGATGGTGGCAATGAAGCGGATTATTGGAGAATGATCGATTTCATGAGCCTGAAAACTGTATCAGAAAGTTCGTCTTCTCGTAATGTAGACACAGGCATTATTGTGCGTTAATAAAACTAAAGAACAAATTTATTCAACTCCGTAGAAATCTCTTTTTCCCAGTAAACATTGGGACAGAGAAGTATTGCTATAGGTGTAAGCACTCAAATTAGGGCTTAAATTAGAAAGAAGTATCTTTGCTGCCGAACTAAAAACATTTGATTTATGTACAGCAGCGAAGATTTGGAAAGATTCTATTTCCAGTACCAGACGGAGGCAATGCCGAAGGGCATCTCTATTGAACAGTTCTGTTCACGTAATAAAGTACCTTATAATATATTCTACAAATGGTACAAGGATACACGCAACAAGATTG
>ENA-OURN01000175-OURN01000175.1-human-gut-metagenome-genome-assembly--contig:-NODE-175-length-32589-cov-27.6288_pt1 | contig 32589 bp, 29 predicted proteins | sample MGYA00242099_ERZ508987 | MGnify/ENA primary metagenome ERZ508987 (study PRJEB26280, sample SAMEA2531405) | human gut metagenome | biome: human gut; feature: human-associated habitat; material: faeces... | reverse complement strand
TAAGGCTCTTTTTTGTAGAAAAACAAAAACTCGTTGTACATCCATATAAGAACGTGCAACGAGTTTTTAGTTATTTATATTGGGAGTTTTGACACGCCCTCCTCCTAAGATTACTTTCTGTCCATCACACGCCACACGTATGCAATATACGCGAACACGAATGGCACGAGAAGCGACACATAGAACATGGTGCGCAGGGTGAACTCGCTGCTGCAACTGTTGGCGATGGTGAGCGAGCTTTGCAAATCGGCATTCGAGGGATAATAGGCTGTGCCACCAAGACCGGCAATGAGCAGAAGCGAGAGCACTACCATAACCACACCGATGCCTGCCGGCCAGATACCTTTCACGTAGGAGTTGCTGAAAATGGTGCGCCCTACTCCATACAACAGCAACACCACGCCCACAAGTGTAAGCACCGCCAACAGCGGCATGGCGAGGAAGTTGTGCAGATACTTCAGAGGCTCCATGAACACCACCCCCTGCGCATCCACAGCGTAACCGTCCTTCAGCAACAGACGCACAAAGAAAGCGAGGAAGAACACAAGGAACGGCACGGTGCTGCCGACAAGGCGCACACTGGCACGCGAACGGATGTCCTCATCCTCCACATTATTTATTATGTACAGTGCGCCGAGCATACGTGCAAGGAACATCACGGCGAGTCCGAACACAAGGTTCCACGGGTCGAGCAGCGCGTCGAGTCCTGCCGAAGCGTTAGCCCAACGGCTGATAACGGGCGCACCGATATCCGTCAGCGATGCCTTCTCGACGAGGAAGTTGGAACCGTCGAAGAACGTAGCCACAGCTCCGCCGAGCAACAACGGACCCACGATGCCGTTCAGCACGAGGAACCAGCGATAGGTACGTGTGCCGAGCAGATTGCCCTTCTTCAGCTGAAACTCGTAGCTCACGGCTTGTAGCACAAACGAGAAGAGGATTATCATCCAGAGCCAATACGCTCCGCCGAAGCTCGTACTATAGAACAACGGGAACGAAGCGAAGAAGGCTCCGCCGAAGGTGACGAGCGTGGTGAACGTTATCTCCCACTTTCTGCCGGTCGACTCGAGCACCTTGCGCTGCCCATCTTCCGTCCTGCCTATGCTATGCACCATAGAGTTAGCACCCTGCACAAAGAGCAGGAACACGAGCAACGCCCCGAGCAGCGAGACGATGAACCACCAGTATTGTTGCAAAAATTCGTATGTCATAAGAATGTGTTATATGAAGAGTTAAACATAAGTGTTGTCGGTTGATGTCTGAGGTTTCTCGGCGTTATATTTGCGTATCACGCGGCACATGATGCTCACCTCAGCCACAAGCAGCACCGTGAAGAGCACGAGGAAGAGGAAGAACGTGAACGCCACACTGCCCGACTTAATATCGGAAACTGCAGCCACCGTTGGCAGCATGTCCTGAATAGCCCACGGCTGTCTGCCCAGCTCGGCTACAATCCATCCGGCTTCGCTCGCCAGGTAAGTGAGCGGAAGCATAACCAGTGCTACCACGTAGAGCCAGCGATACTTCGAGGTGATATCCTTGCGCCATGCTATGTGGCCGATAACGAGGAAGAAAAGCATCAGCAGCGTGCCCACGCCTACCATCACACGGAAGGCGTAGAAGTTGATGGGGATATACGGCACCAACTCTGCACGATCCTTGATGTAGCCGTAGCCGAAATAAGGCATGTCCTGCTTCAGCTGCTCAGCAAGTTCTGGCAAGCGTGCGTCGTTGGCATCCGCAGCCTTCAGCTTGCGGTATTCGGCAAGCGCAGCAATCGCCTTGCGTCCGCGCTCCATCTTCTCCTCAGCCGAGAGCTCACGTGTGCCGTCGGCACGTGTGTAGCCGTTGAGCAGGTCGTTCACGCCAGGTACATATCCGTCCGCCTTGTGCGTAGCAAGCAGCGAGAGTCCGTTCGGGATGGCAATGCGCAGCGGTGGCTCCTCGCCATTGGCGTAGTCGGGCTGCTCGAACGGATTGACAGCTGCAACCGCTGTTAGCGAAACGCCCTCGCCTCCGTTGTACAGAGCCTCCATAGCAGCGAGTTTCATAGGCTGTTTCTCAGCCACCTTCACGGCAGAGAAGTCGCCCGTCGCCATTGTCAGCACGGCAGCCACGATGCCCACGATACTCGCTATCTTGATGCTCTGACGTGCCATTTCCTGCTCGCGTCGCTTCAGCAGATACCAGCAGCTCACGGCGCACACAAACACTGCACCTACCACCCACGTAGAGGTCACGGTGTGGAAGAACTTATCCACGGCGAACGGTGAGAGCGCTACATCCATGAAGCTCGTCATCTCGTTGCGCACGGTGTCGGGGTTGAACTCGCAGCCCACGGGGTACTGCATCCACGCATTAGCCACAAGAATCCACCAAGCCGAGATGGTTGCGCCGAGTCCGGTGAGCCACGTCGATGCTAAGTGGAAACCACGCGACACCTTCTGCCAACCGAAGTACATCACGGCGACAAAGGTGCTCTCCATGAAGAACGCCACGATGCCCTCAATGGCGAGTGGTGCGCCGAAGATGTCGCCCACGAACCACGAGTAGTTGCTCCAGTTGGTGCCGAACTCGAACTCGAGAATGATGCCCGTAGCAACGCCCATGGCGAAGTTCACGCCGAACAGTCGCTGCCAGAAGATGGCTGTGTCCTTCCAGAATTGCTTACCAGTGCGATAATAGCACGTTTCCATAATGCCCATGATGAGGGCAAGACCCAGTGTGAGCGGTACGAACAGCCAATGATATATGGCTGTGAGTGCGAACTGCGCACGCGACCAGTCGATAAGTGTAGGGTCTACAGTCAAGAGATGTGTCATTTTTTGATGTCTTTTTATTATTGATTAGGTTTATATTCAGCTTCTTTCGGGCTACATAACTTATACATCTTCCATCCGCGTCGACCGATGCGGATGTCTGCGCCGACCGATGCGAGTGGCTATCTGTCCACCCTATCGCCCGTCAACTCCCCTGCGACATACGATGCTTTGTCGCCATTCGACTTCTGGTCAAGCACGTTGGGGAAGAAGAACAGCTTCAACACAAAAAATATAACAAACAGTTTTATGAGGATAACTGTCCACAAGACCTTGCCAAGAGTCATACTGCGAAAACCCTCTACATAGAAATAGTACACCCTGTATAATACATTGTCCTTACTCATGTCATGGCGGTTTTTAGCGGTTGTAATAATTTCACTTTAACAATTTGTTTGCAAATATATATCATAAAAGTCAACCCACCAAGCATTTGCCAAACTAATTTGCGTTTGTGTTGTATTTTTTACATTTAAGGATATGAAAAACGGCTATCAAGAAGCTGTTAAACTTCTGATAGCCGTATTATTCACGAATTAATAATTAGCAATCACCAATTAATAATTAATAATTACCAATTAATAATTTACTTAACGAGCACTTTCTGCACAGTGCCGTCAGCGAACTTCACGATGTTCAAGCCCTTCTGCAGAGCGTTGAGCTTGGTGCCATTCACTGTGTAGATGCCCTTAACAGCGTTCTGTACAGTAGCGTTGTTGATGGCAGTCGGGTCTGCGAACTGCTCGTATGCAGAAACCTCAGCCATTGACGGATAAGAGTAGACATAGAGGTTGCAGATGACAGCGAGATACTTTGTCTTCACACTCTCCGGGAAGATGTAGCTAAGCTCAGAAACCTTCTTCAAGCCAGAGAATGTCTTCGCCGTGTTCATGCGTGTGAGGTCGTCGCCCACAGCAATCTTCACGTCCTTGTTGACGTAGCTCATCTCGTTGTTGTCGTTCTCTGCGTAGTTCTCGTTCGGGATGTTCACAACAACCTTTGCGAGGTCCCACTGCTTGCCTTCCGGAGCGGTGAAGATCACCCATACGTCGTCGCGGTGTGTAGAAGGTGCCTCAATCTCGCTGAGAGCCTCTTCAGCCTTGTTGCCGTCGGTCAGACCACTGACATCATACTTCTTGAAAGCTGCCTCGAAAGAGTAGTCGTTCTCATAGTGGCGCACCTCAGCCGTCTTGCCCTTGAGCACGTTAGGCTGTGTAGTAGCGTCAACCTCAACCTGTACAGCAATCTCCTCGTAGTCGTCACCATTCACGACGCGGATAGTAACAACATCGTCGCCCATGCGCTGCTTAGCAGTTACAGGAATGACGAACGTGTTCTTCTTCACGTTCTCCTTGATTGTGCCGATAGTCACGTTGCCGTTCTTGCTTGTAGCAACACACTCGAACTTATCAGCCTTAGTAGCTCCCTCGCCCAAATCGTAAGTCACATTGATATTATACGACTCACCAGCGTTCATAGTGACATTGTTTGTCAATGTAGAGAGCTTCATGCTGTTGTCCTTCTTGCCATAAACCTCAAACTCCCAGATGCGGAGGATGCCGTTGACATGCGGAACGAGCTTCACGTAGCGTGCACGCATCGGAGCGATGTAGTCGGTCTTGATGCTCTCTTTTTGGCGGTTGTAGGTATCAACAACTGTTGTCCAGTGTTCGTTATCCTCAGAGAGGAGGATCTGGTAAGAGTCGATCTGGTCTACGCCTGATTCTGGACCTGCGTTGCCATCGAAAATCTTGAAGCTATAGATGCGGTAAACGCTCTGGAGGTCGAATGTAACCCAGTTGTCAGCACTTACGTTGCACCACTTGTCCGATGCGGAAGTAGGATTGGTCACGCCGTCGATAATCTTATCCGGCACCTCCTTATAGTTGGTAGAGCCGCTGTAGCCGAGCACCTTCTTCTGGTATACAACGTTGTAAATCTTCTTGTATTCCTCCTCGGTCATTACGTCGAGGATATTGCTTGAAGTAGTAGATGTGCCGATGGCGTTTGTAACATCAACAGTTACGCGCTGCTTGCCCACCTTCTGCGCAACAACCTTTATCGTCTGGCTGGTGAGCGAAGAGCCATCAGCAAGTTTCAAACCCTCAGGCAGAGTCCACTTGAACGCAGTCGGATTACCCGTACCATTAGCTGTGATTGTGGCAGTCTCGCCCACCTTCAGATAGCTGTTGCTGATAGTGAACGAAACAACCGGAGCGGTAGCCTGCGGGTAGTCGAGCACGATGCTCTTGCCCTTCTGCTGGCGCATGTCCTTCATAACCGGAGTAACGATGAACTTAACATAAGCCTCGTTGTCCTTACGCTGGAATGTCGGAACGTAGAATGCCTCGTCGCGAGTCTGTCCAACCATTGTGCGTGTGCCGTCTTCGTTTTCCTTATAGATGTCGAAGTGGTCGAAGTCGGCTGTATAGTCGAAGTCCCATGTCAGACGAGCGTCGCCCTGCACGTTGCCAAGCGTGCTTGTCGTAGCCAGGTTCTTTACCTCCACTGGTGCCGGAGCATAGTTAGCAGGCAGCACAGAGAGTTCGCCGAGCGAGAGTTCGTAGTCGTAGACTGTGAACTTAGCCTTAACGTTAAGACCAATCATATAGATAGTCTTGCCGTTGAGCGAAGAGAGGTCGTACTCAGCAACAGTCCAACCGTTCTTTGTTGTGGTTTTCGGTGCAGAGAGTGTAACGTCAGGATTTACAGAGCTTGTTGTAGATAGCTTCACCTCTACAGAAGCGTTTGTCGTGTTCGACGATTTGTAAACCAGGCGCAATGTGCCGCCACCGTTCACGGCGAGCTGAGTCTTGTACAGACGCCAGAGATGGTCGCCGCTGAACGCAGAGCCGCCCTTCAGCTTAAGGCTCGAACCGAAGTTCCAAGCGTCCTCCCAGTTGATCTCGAAAGAAGCATCGTCCTTGTTCTCCATCCAGTAGCGCCATGTTGGCATGATGCTCTGCACGCCAGAGTGGTACCAGTCCTGCGAAGCCACCTTCTCACCTTCTACGAAGCGGTGCTTGCCCACACCTACGCAGAACGATGTAGTGAACGGCATTGAGCTGATAACCGAACGCTCGAGTACGTGACCCGAGATGCCCGACCAAGCGTCATTTGTAACGGTTGGGTCGCCGGCATAGTTGGTCCACATCTGCATCTCGTTCTCGAAAGTTTTCGTTATAGCCTTGTATGCGTCAGGACCCGTATCGTTCTTGCCGAGCAAGTTGCGCACGTTGTCCTTCCATGTCTTCTCCTCTGGGCAGAAGAGGTCGAGCGAACCGACGTGTCCGCTGGTAGGCATTGCTCTATTGAGCGCGCTTTCAAAGCCTGTATGTCCGCTTGCAGCCACCTGCACACCACCGTAAATCTTAGAGAAGGTCTCCGCCTCTGTGCAGCCGAGCTGGCTTGCATAGCTGCGATAGTCGCCCGGAGAGCCGTACTCGAGGAACTGCGATGTATTCTTGTGCGACTTCAGGATTGTAACATTCGGAGAGTAAGAAGCGTTGTACCACTGAATCTCCATGTGTGTGTCGCCGTTCTCGTCGGCAATCTTGTTGAACTCCTTGATGAAGCCAACCCACTCCGAATCGGTACCGCCGCCGGTCTCCTCGTTGATGAACCATCCGTCGAAGCCGATGTACTTAGCAATCTCGTAGAGCTTCTTAGCATAGATATATACGCCGTTCTCCTTGGTAAGCATCTGGCGCACCCAAGCCTGGTTGCCACCAAAAGCGTACGGTGGGAAGAACACCTGACCCAGCACCTTCACACCGCTCTGGTGAGCAGCGTCGATAGAACCTGCTGGCGGTGGGATGATGATACCCTCAGAAGCCGAACCTGCCCAATAAACGAGCTTGTCCATATACTGCCAGTAGGTAGGCTGATAGCCGAGGAAGTTGTACGCGCCCTGCGACGGACACATAGAACATGTCGGGAAAAGGATAGGAGCGTTGCAGATCTGACCTTCATAGTACTGCTGACTATTAGCCTTCATCAGCGTAGGCTCCTTGAAGCGCTTTGCCAATGGCACACGCGAGCGGTTGAACTTAGCGTCCTTGTCGGTCTCCGGCGACCAGTTCTTGATGTCGTCCGGATGCCAGCATCCGCCGTACGGCTGCTGTGCGTAGCTGCTCTGTACGAAGAGTGCCGCCACAGCCGCAAGAATTAAACGATTGAGTTTCATTTTTGTTTGTTTTAGTTATTATTTGATTGAATATTAATAGACTTGAGAGTTTACGCTGCAAAGGTAGTGCAAATCGAAGACAACACAAAATAAATCCATTTATTTTTATTGTTGAGATGCAGCCTAACTTATCAAAAGTTAGTGTAAAAATCCGATTAAGCGAAACAAATGGAAATTTATTTACATTTGTGAGCGTGAGGATTTTATATAAATCGAAGACAATACAAGAATTGCAAAGATAAGAATTGCAATTCTAAGTTCACTTATTTTTATTGTTGAGATGCAGCCTAACTTATCAAAAGTTAGCCTTAACACCACAAATTCTCATCGTGCACCATACGCCGTCCGATCGGACACCGAACGCGACCCGATTGGGCGGCGGACGGAATCTGATCGGGCGGCGGACGGAATCTGATCGGACGGCGGACGCAGAACGATGACTTATTGCGAAAGAAATCAGGCTATTATTATGCCTTATTTCCGAAACCTGCGTTGTTTTTTCCACCGTTTAATGCAAGAAGAATTTTTCCAGCACACGATACCAATAATCCCACGAATAGCCTACGGAAGGATGGTTCACCGCCATCGTCTTCACACGTCTGCCGTTGTTCAGGAGATAAGCGCCCGTCGCCGTACTGCATCCGTCCACTACTATCGGCTCGCCGTCCTGCCATCGCTCGCCCGGCATCTTATCCCAAAGGCGCTTGCCACAAACGACGACATACTCGGGCTGATACTTGTCGAGCGCCTCGCATACCTCCGTCGGCATAATGCTTGCCGACGAAGGGCTGAAAGAAAATGTTGTTTGCCATAAGTTAGAACCATGAACTAATCCAATCATAAACTATAGAACCCAAGCTGATAGATGGCTGGTAGATATCTGCAAAACAGAAGCTATCTATCAGCCTCTAACTCACTCCCCAACAACGCGTTACACGCCTGCTGGGAGATATGGCGGATTTTTTCGTTTACGGCAATTAAAATACTTGCATTGATGGTATCTTTTATTATGCTTACAAACTTTGTAAGTAATAATCTCTACAAACCTTCTCGCAAGAACTTGCGGAGATGAATGTGTGTTATGCCATCATCGTCATTCTTTGTAAGAAGCGGTGTCATAGAGATAACATACTTCGGATAGTTGTCCTTAATAGAACGCAGATTGCCAAATTCTCTTTCACGTGTAGCTTGCTCCGCTATAATGAACGAAGCCTGCACATAGATACGTTGTCCTTCTGGCTTTGTGCATACAAAGTCTATCTCACCAGCCTGTAGCTGTCCTACATAAACCTGATAACCAAGTCGGATGAGATGTTCATATATAATATTCTCTATAACCTTCTCAATATCTCCTTCCCTTGTACCACCAGCTATGGCATTTCTTACGCCATTGTCCTCAAAGTAAAACTTATCATTGTTCTCAAAGACGCGCTTACCGTGTATGTCATATCTGTTAACCTTATGCAAGATGTATGCTTCGCATAAGAAAGAAATGTAATTGATGACAACAGAAGAAGTGATTGACTCGCCTTGCGACTTCATATATTTTGCAATACTGTTAGCCGATATCAACTTTCCTATATTGTCAGCCAGAAAGCGTACCAAGTTCTCAAGAAAAGGAACGTTTCTTATCTGGTTCCTCATTATCACATCCTTCAGAAGCACGGTATGGTATATATCTATCTGATATTCTCTTGCATCATCCTCTTCCAAACCGATTTTTGCCAGACCAGGCATTCCTCCATATTGTATATACAAAGACAGCGACTCGTCATTGTCTGAAAGATTATGAAACTCCAAGAACTCATTGTAACTGAGAGACTGTATATAGATTTCCTTATATCTGCCTCCAATGAGTGTACTAAGTTCGTTGCTCAGCATACTGGCGTTACTACCCGTTATAATGATGTCCGTGTTTGGTTCAGTGCGAAAGCTGCGTACGGAGCGTTCAAACTCCTCTATGTCTTGCACTTCGTCAATAAGGATATAATTGTACTTGTCGTTCGCCCAATGCTTTTCAATATATTCATTGAGATCCCGATAAGTCTGTATGGCATCATATTGCCACTTCTCCTTATCTATATAGATAACATTATTGTCTGAATCAGCCATCTTTTCATCACGTATCATTTTCAAGATACAGCTTTTACCAACACGACGCTGACCAACAAGCACTATTATCGTTTCCTTCCCAAGATATTTCTCTATCTTGTCAATGTATGATTGTCTCCTAATTGTTGCCATATTTATTCACTATAAAAGATATTTTCCGCAAAAATAGTAAATTTATCTTTTATAAAAGACAAAACAACTAAAAATCCCGCTTTTATCTTTTATATTGAATAAAATATTGTTCGACACATTTATTATACGTAAATTTTGATTACAACAAAGCGATTTCCGCTTCGATGTTCTCTGGGGTAAAGCAGATGGCTTTCAGCTCCACCTTTTCAAACACTTGTTTAGGCTTCACTTGAAAAAACCTACTCATAGTAATTCGTTTTTTAGGTTATACTATAAATGCCGTTTGCACGGCATTACCTGTCAAAGGGCAAAGTTAGGGTAAAGTGACGAACCATACAAGTCCATAATGGTTCATAGGTATAAGAACCATACCATTTGTCTATTTTTCTGATATTGTTTTTCCGGCAAGTACCAGGGCACGCTGGCGCAGATAGCTGTGCAGAGTGAAGCCGTCAGCCTTGACACAGTTGAGGAGGGCGCGCTTCTGCATCACCACCTCTTTGAGCGCTGGGAACACATCGTTGTAACGTTTCTTCACGTCCTTGTTCTCGGTCTTCACCGATGTCTTCTTCACAAGCTCCTCCACATCGGTAATCTTTCGAGCGAAGTAGTCGGCACCCTTCTTCAGACGTTCCTGCAGCAGGGCATTCGTCTGATAGTCGGCAGAAGCGATTACGATCTGACTGTACTGCAACTTGAAGCGCTCGGCTACATCCATAAGTTCGGTCTTTATAGTGCCCGTGCGTGCCTTGTATTCGGCGATGAGTTTCGGAAACGAACGGCGGAAATGTCCGTCGAGCAAGTCGAGCACACGGTTGAAGGCATCCATGAGCGGGCGGAAGTCGAACAGTTCGCTCACTACCGACAGATAGTAGTCGCGCTGCAACTGTTCTATCTGTCCCTCGCTCGGCGTGTGCTCAATGGCGTGCGTGGCGTATTCGTCAACAGCCTCATCGCGAATGATAGCCGCCTGCGGTAGTGGTGCGCTCAGCACCATACCCTCCAGTGTGCGACAACGCGAGAGAGCCACGTATGTCTGTCCGTGGGTGAAGGCACGCTGCACGTCGATGATGGCGTGGTCGAACGTAAGGCCCTGACTCTTGTGAACGGTGATAGCCCATGCTGTCTTCACGGGGAACTGCGTGAATGTGCCTTCCACCTCCTCGCTTATCTCGTTGGTCTTCTCGTTGAGCACATAGCGCGTGTTGTCCCACTGCTCGGGCTGCACTCGGATATTCTCGCCCGTGTCCTTCGCTGTCACAATAAAACCCTCGGCATCTATCTCGGCAATGGTGCCGATCATACCGTTGTAGTAAGCCTTGTCTGCCGACGAGTCGTTCTTCACGAACATCACCTGCGCACCGGTCTTCAGCGTGAGCGTCTCGTCGGTCGGGAAGAGCATCTCTGGATACTTGCCTTCGATGGTGGCAGTGTAGGTATAGGACTTACCGGGGAGCAGTTCAAGCTCGTGGTCGTTGATGCGCTGCGCCTGCCAGTTGTGCGTCGTAAGACGTATGTAGCCGTCATCCTTGCGCGGCTTGAAGTCGGGTATATAGCGCGAGTTGAGTGCAGAAAGCACAGCGGCATCGGCACGGTTCTCTCGTACCTTATTTAATATATCGAGGAAACGCTTGTCGCTCTGGCGATACACCTTAGTGAGTTCCACGATGGCGTAGCGTGTGCGTTGCAGGGCGAGCGACGAGAAGAAATAAGGCGTGGCGTAATAGCGCGAGAGCATCTGCCACTCATCGTCTTTTGCTACGGGAGCAAGCTGACCCAAATCGCCGATCATAACCATCTGAACACCGCCGAACGGCAGGTTGTTCTTGCGGAAACGGCGCAACACGCTATCTACAGCGTCGAGCAAATCGGCACGCACCATGGAAATCTCGTCGATGACGAGCGTGTCGATAGAGCGTATTACGTTAATCTTCTGCTTTGAGAAGCGGAACTGCTGTTCCTTAAGATTATAGTTGGGTATGAACGGCGCAAACGACAACTGGAAGAACGAGTGAATGGTCACACCCTCGGCGTTGATGGCAGCGATGCCCGTAGGCGCAACAACCACGATACGCTTCGATGATTCCTCCTTCAGTCGGCGCAGGAAGGTGGTCTTTCCCGTGCCTGCCTTACCGGTGAGAAAGAGATTGGTGTTCGTTGTCTCTATTATATCCCAAGCGAGTTGCGTTTGCTCTGTCATTTCCTATGCTGATTAATGGTTGTTTAATGTGTATTCTGTGTGAACAATGAATTACAAAAGTAGTAATTATTTTTTGTTTTTTACGCTTTTACAATTTAAAATATGTTTTGTGGCTGCGTGGTACGGGCAAGATGCCCATACTTCCTACTTTTTAGCGTTTTACTTTTTTACCATTCTACTTTTTTCAGTACCTTTGCAAGGTAAAAGTAAAAGAGTAAAAATTAAAGGATATGATAAAAGCCCTGTTTTTCGACGTAGACGGAACGCTCGTCAGCTTTAATACACACAAGGTGCCGGAATCTACAATTGAAGCACTTCGCGAGGCACACAAGCGCGGCGTGAAGCTCTTCACCGCTACGGGTCGCCCACGTCAGTTGCTCAACAACATCACGGAGGTGGAGGACATCATGGACGGTTTCATTCTTACCACCGGTGCTCAATGTGTATATGGCGAAAAGGTAGTGCGCCAAGACCTCATTCCAACCCATGAAGCTGAGGCGATAGTCGACTTCTGCAACCGTCTCAGCGTGCCGGCGGTGGTTGTGGGCACAAAGGATCTGCAGATCATCAACCGCAACGACAGCGTGAACCATGTATTCTACGACATGCTGAAGGTGACGTACAACAAGTTCGACGTGCCGGTTGAGGAGGTTATAAAGCAGGGCATACTGCAGATTACGCCGTTCCTCACCGAGGACCAGGAGCACACTATCCTACCCCACGTGCCAGGCACAACGTCTGCACGCTGGTATCCTGCGTTCTGCGACCTTACGTCTGCCACAGCCGACAAGGCGAACGGCATCCGCGCCATTGCCGAGCACTTGGGCATCAACATCAGCGAGACGATGGCGTTCGGCGACGGCGGCAACGACCTTACGATGTTGCGTGCAGCGGGCGTTGGCGTCGCTATGGGCAATGCGCTCGACGAGGTGAAGGCGCACGCCGACTATATCACGAGTAGCGTAGATGAGGATGGTATAACGAATGCACTGAAACACTTTGAAATCATTTAAAAGTAAAAGAGTAAAAAAGTAAAAGGGTAAAAAGATAGGGTGCGGAATACGGGCAAAATGCCAACATCCAATTCTTTTTACTCTTTTACTTTTTTACCTTTAATTTTTCCTTTTTACCCTTTTACTCTTTTACTTTTTTACTTTTATAAGAGTGGTGAGAACAAGCGCACGAACGACTCCGCCAGACGGTGCATGAACGGGCGTTTCCGTTCGCCGTTCACACTCAGGAAGTCTACACATTCTTGCTCATCACTTATAAAGATTTCCTTCATTCGCAATGCCGTTGTGCGGTCGTAGATAAAGACGTTGGCTTCAAAATTGTTCTCGAAGCTACGGAAGTCGATATTTGTAGAACCGCAGGTACAGAGCGTGTCATCAGAAACGAGCAGTTTGCTATGGTTGAAGCCGCCTTCATATAGCAATATCTTTACACCAGCCTCTATCACCTCCGTAACAAACGACATCGACGAAAGTTCAAGCAGTCGCGAGTCGCTATGACGCGGAATCATCAGTCGCACATTTACGCCGGCAAGTGCTGCCGTGCGCATGGCGAAGAGCACCTGCTCAGTAGGCAGGAAATAAGGCGACTCCATGTATACATAGTTCTTCGCCTCAAGCAGTATGCGCACATAGCCCTGCATGATGTCCGGCCATTTGGCAATCGGGCTGCTCGTCACTACCTGCATCAAGCAGCTGTTCTCTATGCGCCACGGCATCGGCGGATAGTATTTAGAGTTGGTGACGAGTGTGCGGTCGACGAAGTACCAGTCGACGAGGAACGTACGCTGCAGGGCGTACACCGCTCCACCACGTATTCGGACGTGGGTGTCGCGCCACGGCAGTTGTCCGCCATACAGGCCTTTCACATAGCGCAGGGCTATGTTCATACCACCCACGAATGCCTCAACGCCGTCCACGATGCACACCTTGCGGTGGTTGCGGTAGTTCACCTTGCTCGTAAACGCAGGGAACTTAACAGGCATGAAGGCGTTGACATCAACCCCAGCACGGCGCATACGCTCGAATAGTGAGCGTGGCACACGCCAACATCCCACATCGTCGTAGATGAGACGCACCTCTACGCCCTCTTTCGACTTACTGATGAGGGCGTCTGCAACAAGCCGTCCGAGTGCGTCGTCGGCGAAGATGTATGTCTCAAGATGTATATGCTTGCGTGCCGAAGCTATCGACTTCAGCAATGCGGGGAAGAACTCGTAGCCGTCGGTGTAGAATTCCACCTCGTTGTCCTTGAACGGAAGAGCAAGACTTTGGTTGGTGAAGAGTTGTATGAGCGAACGGTAGTCGTCGGGCAACGTCAATTGGCGTTGCTCTACGAACTCGAGCATCGACCGCTTCGACAACTGATCAAGCGATCGCTGCGATATAAACGTCATCTTACGAGTGTTACGACCGAAGAATACGTAAAGTATTATTCCAACAATGGGCATAAAGAGTAGCACCATCACCCAGGCTATTGTCTTTGCCGGCTGACGGTTGTCCATCAATACTGCCAGCATGATGCTGACAATAATGAAGACGTAAGCTAATATGAATACCCAATGGATGTAGAACATTATGCTATAATATTATTTCCCAACAACCGGGCGAGCTGCGAGCGCAGTTCGTGTGCCGTCTTGTATTCCTCCATCAGCTGCTGCAGGCGTTCGGGGTCGTTCACTGCGAGCGATATGTCGCGCTTCAGGTCGCGCAGGCGCTGCTCCAGATAGTCCATACGGAAGTCGTTGAGCAGATGCTCGGTCTGTTGGCGCAGTGCTTCGATGCGGTTCTCCTCTTCGACGCGTAGCTCGTCAGCATTCTTCTCCTCGTCGGCACGTGCTGCCTTCTGCTCGTCGAGCAACTGATACTTGTCCATGCAGAGGTCGGTAGCTATGCGCGATATCTCGATATCCGAATGGTGAAGAAAGAACTGCTCGGCACAGAAATTCTCGTCGCCGGCGTGGTTCACAGCCTCGTCAAGGATACGCGAGTTGAGCGGATTGGCAAACTTCAGTCCGTCTACACCAAGGTTATAGGCTATGTATTGCGCCACGTTAAGGTTCACCGTCGTGCCGTCCTCAGTCTCTACATTATTATATATGACAGTATCGCCATTGCGCACAATCAACTCTACGAGCATCTGCTCCACCTTCGATGCCTGCTGCAAAGGGGAAGGAGAGTTTTGAATATTGAGTTTTGAGTTTTGAGTCGTCGGTTGCGTCGTTTGCGAATTGTCCGATGAGGAAGCGGTTGCCTCGCGGTTGCTGCGTATAAAGTTGTTAAGCGTGTTGATGAGCGTAGCCTCGTTGATGCCCATACGCACCGAACAGTCGTGCAGATAGGTGTCGCGCAGGATAGGGTTCGTTACGAACGATATGCTGCGCACTATAGAGTTGATTGCCTCCGAACGCTTCAGCGGGTCGCGCTCGCCACGCAGCAGCAGGTCGGTCTTGAACTCAATGAAGTCGGTCTGATGCTCTTCGATGTACTTACGGAATTCGTCTGCCGAATGCTTGCGTGCAAACGAGTCGGGGTCGTCGCCGTCCGGCAGCAGCAACACCTTCAGGTTCATGCCCTCCGAGAGCAGCATGTCGGTACCGCGCAGCGCAGCATGTATGCCTGCCGCGTCGCCATCGTAAAGTAGGGTGATATTCGACGTGAAGCGGTGCAGTATGTGTATCTGGTGCACCGAAAGTGCCGTACCGGAGTTGGCCACTACGTTCTCTATGCCGCACTGGTGCATGGAGATAACATCGGTGTAGCCCTCCACCATGTACACACGGTCTTCCTTGGCTATCGCCTTCTTAGCCTGATAGATGCCATACAGCTCGCGGTCTTTATGGTAAATATCCGAGTCGGGCGAGTTGACATACTTCTGGTTCACACCCTTTGTGCGCGAGTCGAGCAGTCGTCCGCCGAAGCCCACCACCTTTCCGCTGATGCCTATCCACGGGAAGATGACGCGTCCGGCATAGCGGTCGATTAGTTCACCACGGTCGTTCTTGTAGCAAATGCCGGTCTTCAGCAGGAAGTCTTCTTTGTAGCCCTTGCGCAATGCTTCCTGCGCTAAGGCACGGCGGTCGGTATCGTCGTAACCCAACTGGAACTTGCTGACGATGTCATCGCGAAATCCGCGACTGCGGAAGTACTGCATACCGATGGCTACGCCGTCGGCGGTGTCGTGCATGAGGTGCTGGAAATAAGAGGCAGCCCACTCATTCACGATGAACATGCTCTCGCGTTCGCTCTGCTCTCGCTTCTCATTGTCGGAGAGTTCGCGCTCCTTTATCTCGATGTGATACTTTCGTGCGAGCCATCGCAACGCCTCAGGATAGGTCATCTGCTCATGCTCCATGATGAAGCCGACGGGGTTGCCGCCCTTGCCGCATCCGAAGCAATGGCAGGTGCCGCGTGCAGGCGACACGTAGAACGACGGGGTCTTCTCGTCGTGGAACGGGCACAAACCCTTATAGTTGCTTCCACTCTTGCGAAGTGTAACAAATTCTGACACCACCTCCACAATGTTGGCAGCGTCTTTTATCCTTTCTATCGTTGCGTGGTCTATCATACAAATGCGAAGTTACACATTTTTTTCCATTCCGCAGTGTTCACCCACACGTTTTAGCTCCGCACTTACTAAAATTAATTAAAAGAGCCCTGCCTATTTTACCAATCAACACAAAATAAGTAACTTTGTACTGATGTATGAACAGCAACATACACCTAATCGATTTTACTAAAAACAAACATAACAATGATTAAAAACAATCTCCTTCTCACAGCACTCTTCACTGCCGCTTGCGGTAGCGCCTTTGCGCAGACCGAGAGCTTCGACCTCAACTCGCAGCGTGGTGAAAAGCAGGATGTGAACATGGTGCCGGGCAAACTGCTCGACCACCATGGTATCGTCGTAAACCCAACACCGCACAACCTCAACATGGACATGCAGACTTGGACCGACCTCAGCGCCGGTGTGAAGCTCATCGACAAGGCGGGTAAGTTTACAAACGACATCGATTTCCTCAAACAGAATGCTAAGGGCACTCCGCTCACAATCGTCTTCGGCGAGAAGCAGGCTAAGAAGGCAGGTCTGAAGAAGATGGTGTCGGGAGCATACCTCCTCACTGTCGACAAGAAGGGTATCAACATCGTGGGCTACGACGAGCGTGGCGCGTTCTATGCTTTGCAGACTCTGCGCCAGATTGTAGAGAGTCCAGCAGCGCAGGGCAAGGTGCCGGCACTCACCTGCAACGACTATCCCGACCTGCCATTGCGTGGCGTTGTAGAGGGCTTCTACGGCGAGCCATGGTCGCATCAGGTGCGCCTCTCGCTCATCGACTACTACGGACGCAACAAGCTCAACGAGTATGTGTACGGCCCGAAGGACGACCCATATCACAGTTGCCCCAACTGGCGTCTGCCCTACCCTCCCGAGCAGGCTAAGAACATTCACGAGCTCGTAGAGGCTTTTTGCCGCCGCAACCGCGTCGACTTCGTATGGGCTATCCACCCGGGTCAGGATATCAAGTGGAACGAGGAGGACTATAACAACCTCGTAAACAAGTTCAACCTCATGTATGACCTCGGTGTGCGCTCATTCGCCATCCACTTCGACGATATCGACGGTGAGGGCACTAACCCAAGCAAGCAGGTGGCTCTCGTAAACCGACTCACCAAGGAATTCGTGAAGGCTAAGGGCGACGTTGCTCCGCTCGTTGTCTGCCCTACCGACTACTCGCAGCTTTGGGCAAAGCCGGGTCCTGACGGACCGCTCGCTATATACGGCAACGAGCTCGACCCTGAGGTACAGGTATTCTGGACTGGTGCTGTGGTTTGCTCTGACCTCACCAAGGAGACTCTCGACTTCGTCGACTCTCGTATCAAGCGCCCGGCTTACTACTGGTGGAACTTCCCCGTTACCGACTATGCCCGCCATATCATCATGCAGGGCCCGACATACGGCTTGGAAACCGACATCACAGAGAAGATGACTTCTGGCGTACTGTCTAATCCGATGGAGCACGGCGAGGCTTCGAAGCTCGCGCTCTACGGTGTGGCTGACTACAACTGGAACGTAGCCGACTACAACGCTATCGACAACTGGGAACGCGGTCTTGTAGACCTCACACCTGAGGCTCACGAGGCTTACCGCACATTCGCCATCCACTCTTGCGACACCGAGACGGGCTACCGCCGCGCCGAGTCGTGGGAGACAAACACCTTCCGTCTTGCCGACTACTCTGACAAGGCTTACAACGACCTCTATGCAGAGTTCGACCGCGTCGAGAAGACAAAGAGCACTATGGAGCGCGACTGCAAGAACCCGCTTCTGATGAAGGAACTGAAGCCGTGGCTCGTAGAGTTTGAGAAGCTCGGTGCACGTGGCAAGAATACTCTTGAACTGATGAAGACTTTCCGCAGCGGCGACGCTACAAACTTCTGGAACGGTTTCGTGGCCAACCGCATGACTAAGGAGGCTCGCGCCGCTTACGAGAAGCACAAGCTCGGCACAATGAAACTGCAGCCGTTCTACGAGAACGCTATGGACGACATGGCTCAGGAGTTCTTCAAGAACCTCACTGGTGAGGTGCCTGCTTTCTATAAGGGCATGGGCACTTACCCGACACTCGCTACAACTCAGAGCAAGCTGATGTTCGACAACGACTCTACTACATACTACCACTGCGGTCAGAGCCAGTCTACTGGCGACTGGGTGGGTGCCGACCTGGGCACGGTTCGCGAGGTTCGCGAGGTGAAGATTCTCCAGGGACGCAACTCGGTAGACGATGTCGACTACTTCGACAACGTAGTGCTCGAGGCTTCTGAGGACGGCAAGTCGTGGACACAGCTCACCGGCGAGTTGCTCAAGACCTACATCATCCATTGGAAGGGCGAGCCGGTAAAGGCACGCTACGTCCGCATCCGCAAGGCCGTGTCTGAGAAGAAGAGCTGGATTGCTGTGCGCGAGTTCATGGTTAACCCCACAACTCCTGAGAGCCTCAACTTCAAGGTTGAATCAGCAAATCTCGACGCTGCCATGTTCGGCTTCGACAAGAACCCCGTAACATCGTTCCGCAACAGCGGCAAGACTTCGTTCTCTGTCGTTCCTGGCACAAAGGCATACACCATGCTCCTCAATGTAGAGCCAGGCAATGCCGTTAAGTTCAATCAGTACGACAAGAAGGGTAAGCTCCTCGCTTCTACCGACATCAACAACTCGTTCTTCAACGTCAACCTTAACAATAAGGCTGCGAAGGTAGAGATTGAGGGCAACGTAGAGGTGTTCGAGATAATCGCTAAGTAAAAAAAACGGATGGTAAGCCATAAACAGCTTGCCATCCGTTTTTTTGTTATAACTTTTTTGCAACAATCCCAATAAAGCCTTAACTTTGTACTCCGAAAAGATTTAAGGATAATTATTTATGGATTTTAATTTCATCGGGACTATCTGGTCCCTTCTTCCTCCCGTCGTGGCAATTGCGCTTGCACTGAAGACCAAGGAGGTATATTCTTCGTTGTTCATCGGCATTGTGCTCGGCGCTATATTATACAGCATGTCGATGGGCACTGGTTTTGAAGGCTTCTTGACCCATTTGCTCAACGACACCGTTGGCACGGGAGCTGATGCCAAGCAGTACGGTCTTATTTCATGTCTGTCCGACCCGTGGAACGTAGGCATCATCGTGTTCCTTGTCGTTCTGGGTTCTATCGTGTCGCTTATGAACAAGGCAGGCGGATCGGCTGCTTTCGGTCGCTGGGCTTCAAAACACATCAAGACAAAGATAGGTGCGCAGATTTCGACTATCATTCTCGGTCTGCTCATCTTCATCGACGACTACTTCAACTGCCTCACAGTAGGTTCTGTGATGCGTCCGATAACCGTACGCCATGGCGTGACAAAAGAGAAGCTCGCCTACCTTATCGACTCCACTGCTGCCCCTGTCTGCATCATATCGCCCATATCGAGCTGGGCGGCAGCCGTGTCGGGTTTCGTGTCGGGCGGCGAGAATGGTCTGGCATTGTTCTGTCAGGCTATACCGTTCAACTTCTACGCTTTCTTCACTATCATCTTCATATTTATGATTGTGTTGTCGGGTTTCGACTTCAAGGCGATGAGCAAGTACGACGCACGTCTGCAGGAATGGTACGAACGCACCGGCGGTCAGGTGGATGAGGTGATTGACACAAAACTACAAATCGTAGAACACGGTGTGGGTGCCAAGCAAGACAGCAAGAAGCCTGCAACGACAAAGGGTTCGGTTGCCGACCTTGTAGTGCCTATCTTGATGCTCATCGTGTTCTGCATGGCTGGCATGGTTTACTCCGGAGGATATTTCGACGCAACGAGCACTTGCTACCACAATTTCGTAGACGCGTTTGCTGCAAGCAACGCTTCTGTCGGACTGGTTATCGGTTCGCTTGCAGCGTTGATTCTTACAATAGCAATGTTCGTGGCACGCCGCACGTTGAAGTTCGACAATGCCATGAGTTGTCTTATAAAAGGCTTCGAAGCGATGGTGCCTGCCATACTGATTCTCACCCTTGCATGGACACTGAAAAGCATGACCGACTCACTTGGCGCTGCCGAATACGTGTCGGGCGTTGTGGCAAGCACGGCTTCTGGTCTGCAGATGCTGCTGCCGGCTATAATCTTCATCGTTGCAGCGTTGCTCGCCTTTGCCACCGGCACCTCTTGGGGAACATTCGGCATACTCATCCCTATCTGCATCGCCGTATTCCCTGCTACCGCTCCGCTGCGCATCATCTCCATCTCGGCGTGCATGGCAGGTGCAGTCTGCGGCGACCATGTGTCTCCAATATCCGACACCACCATTATGGCATCGGCAGGTGCCGAGTGCAAGCACGTTCACCACGTGTCTTCGCAGCTGCCGTACGCCCTGACTGTCGCCGCCGTGTCGTTCCTCACCTTTGTCGTAGCCGGCTTCACGCAGCAGCTCGGCATCGTAGCCAGTGCTACCATTTCCTGGATCTTAGGCATAGCAATGCTTTTCTCTGCACTATGGGTGCTGAGAAGAATCAGTTACAAGCAATAAATCTACCATATCTATCAGCAGCGACGTAACAAGCTGTATAGAAACAAAATAAAGGCTGACAGATAGGCTGACAGATAGCTAAAAACATAAGTTATCTGTCAGCCTATCTGTCAGCCTTTATAATATTTCCAGCGCAATGGCAGCGCACGCCTCAGCATCTGCCAGAGCGTGGTGGTGCTCTGTTAAGTCATAGCCACAGCGGGCTGCTATAACGTCAAGCGTATGACGACCTTTGGGCCAGACCTTGCGCGAGGCGATGCAAGTGCAGTAGAAGTCGTAGTCGGGATAGTCCATTTGATAGACGCGGAAGACGGCTTTCAGGCAGCTCTCGTCGAACGCCTTGTTATGCGCCACGAGCGGAAGCCCCGCTATCTTCGGCTCAATCTGCTTCCATACTTCGGGGAAGACCGGCGCACTGTCTGTATCAGAAGCGCAAAGGCCATGCACCTGACTGCACCGGTAGTTGTAATACTCTGGCTCTGGCTTGATGAGCGAGTAGAAACGATCCACCACCTCACCTCCTCTAACAATAACCACGCCAACAGCGCATACCGAAGAACGCTCATTGTTGGCGGTTTCAAAATCTATAGCTGCAAAGTCTTTCATTGTTGCAAGGTCATTTTTTATTTGTTCTACGTTAGTAACGAAATACAAATATACAGTTTTTTTGTGGCACAACTACTTCTTTTAATATCTTTATCACAGATACTCGTGCAAATAAATGTAAGTTCACATCAAATACTCGTGCAAATAAATGTGATTTCCATAAACTCATACGCTATAAAAACATAACAGAAAAGCCTCACTTGCCACTGATTTGCAACAAAACCGAGGTCATATTGCCCATGATTTGCAACAAAATTTATAGCTATTGCCACTGATTTAAGACAAAAAAGTTGTATCTTTGCCCATGAATTAAAACAAACGCTATGTTCAAACGCAAGATATTAAGCAAATTAGAAGCATGGAAAAAACTTAAAATGGAGTTATGCAAACCACGGCATAACTCCATTCTTATTTTAATTAACCTTATCTAAAGATGTCAAAAAAGAGTAAGTATAAAATGCACATACGCTCAAAAAGAATACAAACTATTTGGCAAATAAAGTTAACGAAAAAACCAACGTCTATTTGATGTAAAAGGTGAAACAATAGGCATTGCCATCCACGGAGACGTCAACAACCACATTTCCTTTCTTCAGCGTTGCCCACTTGCCATCAACCTCCGCGGTTTTGAAATGGAACTTGTTCCTTAGTTCCGATTTTATGTAGTTATAGGCACGTTTGTTGTAGACACGAATCGAGACGAAAGGCCCGAAACCAACGCTTCCTGCTATAAGCACAGAAAAATTACCCTTACCATATTTAATCGGACTGCCGTCTGCCGCCACCATACAATTCTTATAGTAGACATCCTCATAATAGAAGTCGTTCAACTCAGGGTCGTGATAGCGACCGCGAAACGCATAGCCGCTATTTTCCGCAATCTTTTTAATACCAACATTGCCCTCTTCAACACTCTTTATCAGCTCACCAATACTAATGATATCATTGAAAGACGCACGCTGCGTAGCAACAGTCTGCTGCGCACCAGTCATAGAGGTGTGGCTATAGCAGCAAAGTGTGCTAATTATGAATGTCAGAAAAGATATTAATGCCTTCATATTGTATGGTTTAAGTAAATGTTTTATTGACGCTGCAGTGTTTGCATTCTTCGGATATAATGGCTGCAGGTTCTCTGCATGTTCTTCAGTGTGTTGCGCTTTCTGCGCTTGGATTCTATTACTATCATTATTCAAAGACTTTTTCGCCAAAACGGTTTATGATATCAGATTTGATTTTAGATGGAAGTTTTTCACAATATCTGAATGTATTATTAGTTGATTATCAGTATTTTACACTCTAAACGGTAGAAAAGTGACTATGTGGATTCTGTTTAGATACGAAAAGGTAATAATTTAACGTATTTAACTTTCGATTACATTAAAAACTACCAAATAGTGTTTGAATAGGAATGTTTCAACCGAACTCAAAACGTGACAAACAAAAGTTATCAAATGATATTTTAGAGAGGTAGGGGTGAAACGACTTCCATTAAAGGATGTGATTGCCATCATCTCCTTTTATTCTATAAGAACCAATAGAAATGTAGCTTATCATACTGTTTTCCTACATTTTATATAAGTAGAAAAGCAGATTCCAATACTGATTTTTGGAGTCTGCTTTCCGAAATGGTTAAGTATATCTTATTTATTGTTTCATAGATTTAATGGTTGCCTATAGAACGTAAGTTCTATTTATGGCTTATGTTCAATATATACCAACATGAAGTGGTGAAGAAATTTTCTGATATACTTCATCTTCCAGACCCAATGTGGCAAGAGTCGTGGGGTAAGGTGGAACTTCTGCTTGTAATGAGGATTGATGAACCAAATTTTTTGGTCTGTTACCGAGAAGCCACATTGGTGTATGAGTCTTTCTTTGAGAAGATGATAAACTACAAGTTATATATTGGGAGCAAAATGAGGAATATTGTCGATATATTCTTCCTTGCTTTGCTCTTCCACAATTATGTCTTCCCATTTTATCTCTTTTATTCTTGTAGGGGCATTATCTGCATGCATTTCGTACTTTATACATGGCAAACCGGTAATTGTCTTTATGTCATCAATACTCAGTTCAACAGAATGTCTTTTATCGCACATTCCTGGAAGAATTGGATTATACCGAGCAGGCCCATATTTAGGTCTGTTCAATTCTATACCAACAATGTCTCTTATCGTATTGTCTTCATATATTACATAATATCCATCTTGCAAGTCAGACTCTTCAATATTTTCTATTATTTGCTGAGGAACATAAATATAATAATTTACATATTTTGCAAGAATTTGTCCATTATTTACTGCGCGAAATTTTAAGGTGCATTCATATCTTATACTCTTTTCCTCTATCTTTTGTGCGGTAAAGAGACCAAAAGGAGTCTTGTTTTTAGTCACATTTACTTTCGTTATGAGCAAGGTAAATTCAACGTCAATTACAGGAGTTTTGCTTCTATTCATAATATCCCTAATCTCATAATCTTCCATTGCTTCAACTGTAGCATTTCTCCTCTTATAATAAACATGTGAAAGTCTATTCTGATGAGCCGTGTTACTGTGAGGTACAAAAACTACATAGAATCCACTTTTCTCATCAAATGGTATATATGTTATTTCCAAGCCATCTATTTTAGGCTGAATATTTGATGATAAAAGTTGAGACAGTTTGTCCTTTGACATCTCTTTATTTGGTACTGGAAGCAATTTCTCTGGAATAGAGTTTCCTCCATCACATTCTTTTTCTCTTATTCCGAATATAATATTACCACCATTAGAATTAGCTAAAGCACTTACATCTTTAGCCAATTCTTCTTTCCATTTTTTGTTCTGTATTGCAAATGAACTTTTGTATTCCAAGACTGTAGATTCTTCTATTTCATCTTGGATAAGTTTCTGCAAATCAGCTATCGTTTTTATCTCTAACATCGTCTTATAATCCAAATTCAGTTGTACATGTTTTAATCCATTCAATGGTTTCATCTTTTGCGTTTATCTGTCGGGCATATTCTAACAGCAAATGAGCCAGTTGATTTATAGTGACATCACCATTCATTGAATATAAACGCATACGCACAAAATCCATGATTGACACTACAATAAGAGTATCTATTATTAGTTGATTATCTGTATTATACGTTCTAAACGGTAGAAAAGTGACAATATGTATTCTGTTTAGATACGAAAAGGTAAAGATTTAGATTCGTTAACCTTTTGTTACACCAGAATTACAAAAAATGTGGGAGATGTGGGGTGATTGTTAGTCATCCTATATATCTATTATTGCCACAGTGGTTCGTTTTCCCAACCAGAAGGGAAACCCAGGGCAGCCTTATCTACTTCTGGAAATGTAGCAAAAAGTCTGTTCATCTTATCAAGCATATCGTTATTTGGAGATATGATGTCAAGAAAGTACTTGATGATGCACATATCAAAGTACACTTTCAAAGAATCTGTCGGCAAGGTAATCCAAGGACGTGACATTCTGATTGGCATGGTAGCACGAATAGAGAACACCCTATTCCATACACGTGCATGATGACAACATGAGTTTCTTGTTACAGTGATAATGGTAAGCCAAGACTCAAAAGGTGCAACTTGCAAGCCAAATGACTGTGCAATACGCTTCTTTATCTTCTTATTCTTGATGTTGGAATAAATATTGGTGATTACACCAAATGGCAATATCTCGGTCAGCATCCATGAAGGTGGGTACTGATTGGTATATGTCTCTTTGAAATGGTTGATGAAATCCTCTTTTGTATGGTTCAGTTCATCTTCTATAAGACGTATAGAGCGATTGAACTTGGACGGATTTGAGAAATTGTTGGCATCAGTCATCCAAAAAGGGTTGCCTGTCATTTCAGTTCCTAAGTTAACGATAGCGCAACGCACTGCGACCTCTATCTTTTCAATTTCATTGAACAATAGTAGGCGTAGCTTCTTGTCAAAGCGATACAACATCATAACCTTACCGAAAGTTACTCCTTGCTTGAATAGATGTTGTTCCTTGGGAATAGAAAGCAATGGGTACATGTAGGCAGACAAACGATAGTAACCTATGTGGGAAAGATAATGCAGAGCCTTTTCCTCATCAGTTATCTCCATACCTCTTGTTTTGAGTAGCTGCACTAACTCATGGGGCGTGGAATATGTTTTTATAAACGGAATTCTTGTTGCCATATACCCATAAAAACAAAAAAGCCCCACGCATTTGAGCATCGTTGAGAGGCTTGGTGGGAACTGACGGTGCAAAGATACGAATAATCATTGATAATACAAACTTTTTAGTAGGAAAAATCACGTAAAAGTGGAATTCTTTGACATATTCATATTTAATAATGTTAAATCAGACCTTAAAATCATACTTTTCCAGCCAAACAAAGTGTTTTTCAAGGTAAAATTGTTACCTTTGTAACGTCTATTCCCATACCGGAAGCCCCGATGGGCAGAGGTTGGGCAGACATATATACATATAAGGCGTAACTGTACGCTTTGGTTTTGACGCAGTAAGAATCTGGCAGTTCGAGCAAAAGTTGTCAAGAACAAAGCAACGGGAACGCCTCATGAGGTGTATTGTATACAACCCTCATTGGCTTTGGACGATTCTATCGCTCATTGTCAAGAGTGCTTTCTATATACGTACACAGGCGTGGGGCTTTCGGCGTTGTATTAGCGATATACATTGAAAGACGATATTTCTTATTTGTTACCTACTTGATTATCAGCAGGTACAGGAAAACTCAAACGTAAGCATCATTTTATTGGGTGACAAGAAAGAACCAACAAAATGAAAAACAAATCCTGTGCAACAAATTTTGCTACCCAACAACCATTTTCCCTGTTACTTTTACTTCAAGAACCATTTTTACTGGCGGAAAGAAAAAAGATGTGTTACTTGTCTATGGCTGCCAACCAAAGCCAATACACAAATATAAATTCATTCATCTTAGGATATATATACTAATGGATTGGATGAACTGAACGAATTGCGGAGCGATAGCCCAATCGTGCCATGTGCAGTATTGGGTTGTCGCTCTCTTTCTTTCCGCCAGTAAGAACTCTTGTATGATTTCTGTTACTTTCCATTTGTAATCACTTGTTTCAAGTCGTTCTTGTCTCTTTTTATCCTCATATCTCAACTTTTCTAATTGTTACTCCGTTACCTGAATCTTCATCACCATTTCTGGGCTTTGATAAATTTGGTTGCAAAGGTAATGTCTGTACCCATATTCCTTGCAAGGTCAGTGCCTATGGTCTCTTGCTAAAATCTCCACCTTGCAGGTTGTATTTTAGCAGAGAACCTTGCAGGAAAAGCACAGACACCTTTTGAGGCAACAAAATTTAAATCAATCCCGAAATTGCAGATGCAAAATTAGGGAATAAAAAAATGAAGACTTATGGCAAACATTTGTGACACTCAGTACAAGGTGATGGGCGAACGCAAGGCGGTAGCCGACCTTTGGAACACGCTCCAAACAATGGAGGTGAACACCAAGAACGTACATCTCTACAAGTTGGCGGAACACTATGGCATCGACTATGAGAAGATGGGCATATCGGTAAGAGGATATATCTATTGGGCAGAGTTTGAGGCAGACGAGGACATCTGCTTGTTGTCCTTTGACACCGAAAGTGCATGGTCTGCCTGTGAGGAGTTCTTTGATGAACTGAACAAAGTTCTTGGTGGAGAACTTTCCGTCAGTTATCGTGAGATAGAATGTGGATGCGACATTTTCTATGTCCATGACGAGCAAGGCTTCTTCCCAGAGGAATGCTGTGTGAGTTCTTCGGGTGAGCCTTTCGAGGATGCTTGTGAGGACATCTTTGACACTTGCCAAGATGCTATTGCCAAGTGGTGTGAGAAGATGGCTATCTCGCAAGGTGACAGAACCGATGATGAAATGATGGACTTCATCAACGGCTATGAGTATGAGAACGAGGACACCTATTATTATATAAACAAGTTCACGTTTGACTGATGGAAAGATTTGAGACGATAGAGAAAATCCCCACATGGGCATTATGCTACATCATCAATGGCGACCCTACGGGATTGAGTGATGAAGACATCAAGATGGTTGATGGCTTCATGCAGAAATGGCAAGTGGAAATTGTTTCTCCACTCAGCCAAGACGGAAACGTATCATTCTCGCACTATCCTGCCTTTGGACTACCTGCCGAGGTTGAGGAGTGCAAGGTGATTTATCATTCGGAGAACCCACAAACTTTATAGAGCTATGTTTGAATACGAAGAATTGACCGACATTATCGGTTGCAGTTGCACACTGCTGATACCCTACAGAGGACGCACAGAAGGTTTCGTGGTTGCAGACTATGGTGAGGACATCGTAGTGAAATTGCGCAATGGCAAGGAAATTGTAGAAAGACGTGATGACGTTCTTGTCTATGACTGACGAAAAGGATGCTTGGTGAAGGTTATACTCGCCAGGCATCTTTTTTCTTTCCGCCAGTAAAAGCCCTTTTGTATGTAACGGCAAACTCCCTTCATCGTTTGCCGATAAACTTTTATATGGCTATGCTTTGATGGTTGTATTCGCCAAATGGCGACCTGCCTCTTTGTATGAGATAAAATCTGCGACTACGCCTTTCTTGGAGCTTTTCGTACAATGAAGTCTTTTGTCTGAGGATGGATCTTGTTTGCAGCATTGCGATTGTAGTTGGTTGCTCATGCTTACCTTCCTCTACAAATAGGAGTAGCCTTCGAAGCAGGTTCTCCTTCTGCTTGTCTTTGTCAATATGCTCATGCGACCACCCTCCATGCGGAAAAGTGTATTGCCTGTTGGTTTACCATTGTTTATGACGGCACACGCCATGGAAACGTGTTTTGCATTGGTGATGGTTACTGCAAATGATTGAGCCATACGATGCTGTTACGGTGTTCTTGCGTCCTTTTCTGAATTACCGATTTTTTGAAGCCACTATTTTTCCTATGCAAAGGTAGCGTGATGCTTCGACAGATGGAATCCGTCTTGTGCGGTCGCTTCGCTGTGACCAATAAAATAGCCGATAATCTTCCTTTTTCTCCTCACCGCCAACAGAAAACGAGTATTATAGTCGATTTTCATGGTGCTGCCCTCATGTGCCACATCCCTGCTCTTGGATTGCATGTAAAAATTAAGTTTCACTTCAAAAAGTAATTCAATATGAAAAAGATCGAGAACACTTTCGTAGTAACAGGATTCGTAGGCAACAACGCAGAAATCCGTCAGTTCACCAACGCTTCAGTAGCACGTTTCTCATTGGCAGTCAGCCGTCAGGAGAAGAATGGTGAGGAAACCAACAGAGTATCAGCTTTCATGAACATGGAGGCATGGCGCAAGAATGAGCATGTTGACTCTTTCGACAAGCTGCAGAAGGGAACCATGCTCACTGTCGAGGGCTACTTCAAGCCAGATGAATGGGTTGATCAGCAAGACACCAAGCACAACCGCATCGTCTTCATCGCAAACAAGTTCTATCCTACACCAGACAAGGAGGAAACTCCAGCAGTAGAGCCTGAAAAGCCTACCAAGAAAGGCAAGAAATAGGATTTCTTCATTCTCTCTAATAAACAAAGCGGCTTCGGTCGCTTTTGTTTTGTTCATACAACCATGTTTACTTTTATAGCCACTATTAGCAAGTTTACTCTTATAACCGCATGCGTACTGCTATTATAAGCGTCAAGCCGTCTTCCCTTTTTATTACTTTGTCCCACCCATCTGCGAAACCGCACCAACAGTTCGTCAAAGCGACATTCTTTATTTATCGGGAGTAAAATCCCGAAAGATGAAGAATGACCATTTGCCGAAGGACAAGCACGAACAGAATGGCATTGGCTAACGGCATCCGTGACGCAACCGTCACTTACATGCTGTCTACCAATGCCACCCCTTTCGTTAAGTTGCTTGTCTGGCTGTTGCGCAGTTTCACTCCCACCCATATCTTTTATATTCGCTTCTCGTCTTCCTTTTATAATCCATGGTTTACCCTTTTTATAGCCGTCACAAAGATTTCATGCCAAAAGGCTCCTTGACTGTGGCGACCAACTGTCGCTACTGCAATAAGCCACATGGCATGAAGGCTGGAGCGGAAACACACTCGGCATGGATGCCAAGAGAGTTTCCCAATTACTCCTGCCGCATCTTTGTTCCATTCTCTTTTATAAACGACAGGTCGTCTTTCCATTTTTATTACTTTGTCCCACCCATCTGCGAAACCGTACCAACAGTTCGTCAAAGCGACATTCTTCATTTATCGGGAGCAACATCCCGAAAGATGAAGAATGGCCATTTGCCGAAGGACAAGCACGAACAGAATGGCATTGGCTAACGGCATCCGTGACGCAACCGTCACTTACATGCTGTCTACCAATGCCACCCCTTTCGTTAAGTTGCTTGTCTGGCTGTTGCGCAGTTTCACTCCCACCCATATCTTTTATATTCGCTTCTCGTCTTCCTTTTATAATCCATGGTTTACCCTTTTTATAGCCGTCACAAAGATTTCATGCCAAAAGGCTCCTTGACTGTGGCGACCAACTGTCGCTACTGCAATAAGCCACATGGCATGAAGGCTGGAGCGGAAACACACTCGGCATGGATGCCAAGAGAGTTTCCCAATTACTCCTGCCGCATCTTTGTTCCGTCCTTCTATTATAATCGGCAAGCCATTCTCTCTTTATAGCACTTCGTCCCTCCCTTGCGGAATTGCACCAATGGCGCAGTTCCACACCCACCCTTTGCTTGTTGTAATCTTATGTAGTAGCACTTATAGCCATTTCATTTCGTACATCGTCTTTGCCGCTTCTGATATTTTCCGCAAAGGTACCAGTTGCGTGGCAAATGCCAAATTGGGCATCATGGATGCTTTTCAAAAAATCTTCCTCTATGTGCCTTGCATATAGAGCGTATTTTTCGCTTCCGATTTGTCTTTTTGCCTTCCAACTCCTTTGCGTGGCGGAAAAATATCCCTTGGGCAAGCCGAAAGGCTTCCGAAAATAGGGAAAATAAATAATCGAGTTTAACGCAAATAATTTTTCCGACTATGGCAAGAATGATAGACGACAACATCAAGAGACAGCTGAGCAAGAGGATGGATTTCTTCTTGAAGTATTTTCCTGTGAGGGTTCGCAATGTGGGCGAGGACGCAGTGGCTGCACGCCAACTGATTTGGGCGTTCAAGGATGCAAGGGACAACGCTTTTGAGAAAGTGGCGCAAATGACCGCAGCACATCTTATCAAAGTTTGTGGTGAGAAGATAAAGGACATCGTGTTTGTATGTGTGCCAGCCAGCACCCAAGCCAAGAACGAGAGTCGATACATGGCTTTCTGTAATCGTGTGAGCGAGCTTTGCGGCATCATCAACGGCTATTCGCACATATCCGTTTCAGGCGACCGCTTGGCAGTACACGAGCACCGCCATGACAAGGAAAAGAGCATCACTAAGACACAAGTGATTGAGTTTGATGAAGCCTACTTCAAAGGCAAGGACATCTATGTTTTTGATGATGTGGTAACGACCGGCGCAAGTTATGCCATTTTTGCCAATCAGTTGGAAATGTTTGGCGGAAACGTATTGGGAGGTCTTTTCTTGGGACGCACACACTATAAATATGCAAAGTGATATGGATAAGACAAAGTACATCAAAGCCAATTCCGTGGCTTTTTCGGGACATCGCACGATAGCGGAAGACCGCAAGGACGAGATAAGGAAGAAATTGAGGGGCAAGATAAGGCTGCTCTATGCTATGGGCATCACCAATTTCTATTGTGGCATGGCACTCGGTTTCGATATGTTGGCAGCCGAGGAGGTGATTTCATTGAAAGTGGAACTTCCCAATCTGAAACTTATTGCCGTCATTCCCTATGACGGTCAGAACGAGAGGTGGAGCGCAAGGGAGCAAGACCGCTATTGGGATATTCTTGACAAGGCGGACGATGCTATCCTTTTGAGTAAGTACTATTTCAATGGATGCTTGCTCAGACGAAATGATTATATGCTTTCTCATTCGTGCGGACTGATTGCTTTCTTCGACGGCAAGCCCAAGGGCGGCACGTTCTACACTTGCCGAAAAGCCAAGTCGATGGGGATGGACATCATCAATCTGTACAAGTCACAAGTATAACAAACGAAAACTATAGAGTATGGACGACATCGTATCTTTGTTCGTGGTGTTCTTCGTGTTCAAGGCTTTGGGCGGAACGCTTAAAAGCCTTTTCCACGGAGACAAGCGAAATGATTTCAGAAGAGACAGATAAGGAATTGCCTTATCTGCCAAGTATTATGGGCAAGCCATACTGCAAGCATCAGTTGCAGTATGGCTCACCATTTATCTATATTGCACAAAAATCTAATTCGTTCAATAAGGATTTGTATGTTTTGCGAAACTTACTAATGGCAATATTTTTGATATTGCCTGGCTTGTTGCTTGTTATCAATTCATTCAGTAAAGCCGTGTCAGCTATGGCTGATTTCATTGCATCTACGCTCTTCTTATATCCGCATACCAATTTTGCGCCTGTAATAGACTTGAAGTGCTCAACTTCAGAGGTGTTAGCGAGTGTTTTACAGCAACTAAAGTGAACTATTTTATCACGGAAGAAATCCCCGGCTATATCTGCCAATTCTTGTAAATCAACATTTCCATTCTCTCCCTCTAAACTTATAGAATGGAACCAACCATGACAAGCTATATAAACAATGTCTATTTTATTCCATTCACGTTTGTTCCTGTTGAAATACTCTATGTAGAGTTTCAAATCCTCTTTTGTCAAAATGTGCCTATAAATAGCATCGCATTTATGATATTCTTTCAACATTCTAAGAATAGGCTCGCTATTCAAATCAAAGCGTTCAGGCTTTTTGTGGGTATTGAATTTCCATTCTCCCTCAAAACAAAGTATATTCTTCATAAAATCACCTTTTATATTTCACTTTCATTCTTTGGTTTTCTCTTGCCGAGCGGCCCGCTGAACTTTCCACGGTTCAGCTTCACCCCATACTTGTTGAGTATGCGGAACACCGAGCTGCGGCTCCTGAAGCCACTGACCTTCCAGATGTCATCGATCGTGTAGTTGTTGTTATACATATTGACGATATTCCTCTCACGGTCAATGCCTTTCTTTGGAGTTGAACTCTTGGCAGGTTTGATACCCGACTTAATGTATTCCACATGGGTAGCAGCCTTGCGCAAGGCAACGACCTCTTCGGACAACGAGCCGAACATGAAAAGCACATCGGCTATTGATGTACTTGGGAACAACTCCCCCTTTGAGTCAATCTTATCCTGAATGGATATTATCCTTATCACCTTCACCCTGCAAAACTCCAGGAACATCGCCAATTCCCGAACGCCACGCAGTGCATTGCTGAATTTCGAGATGACCAGTTCGTCACCTCGTTTCAGACAATCCATGAGCTGCTTCCATTCCGGGCGTGTCTTCTCTTGGCTTGCACTATCTTCTATGATACGGCAGCAG
>ENA-OURN01000169-OURN01000169.1-human-gut-metagenome-genome-assembly--contig:-NODE-169-length-33073-cov-13.371_pt1 | contig 33073 bp, 27 predicted proteins | sample MGYA00242099_ERZ508987 | MGnify/ENA primary metagenome ERZ508987 (study PRJEB26280, sample SAMEA2531405) | human gut metagenome | biome: human gut; feature: human-associated habitat; material: faeces... | reverse complement strand
CCCCCTCACTTTGCGAGCAAAGTGAGCTACAGTGCTTCGCCCCAGGCCTCCGCCAAATGTCCGCGCGGTGCCCCTTGCTGCGATGCCACACTCGCTATGCTATTTGCTCTCAAAACCGCACAGATATTTTTCTGGATTTTGAACACCCAACCCAACGCGGCCTCAACCCCTTGCCCAGTTCAATGCCACCCCCTCCTTGCTAACTCCCAAGTATACCCAGCCTTTTTTGCTTTTCCTACAGGCGCATTCTGCCGAAAAATCAATTCGCCAATCCATCCCCTATGCCAGTCAGCGAACCACGTCCCAGATGCGGACGCACCACGCCCCAGACGCGGACGTGTCTCGACCCAGACGTGATTGTATCACGTCCCAGACGCGCTGACAAGTCTTATTTTCCGCGCATTCTTGATAATCAACCTATTGGAATTGTGAAATAGGGGTTATACGGTTCTTTTCAAAGAAAGGGGTTGTGCAATAGTGGTTTAAAGGCTAAAAGCACTACCTTTGCATGCAACAATAAGTAACAACACGTTTGAGGTCACAAATTGTGATCTCAAATGGCAGAGGCGGCAACCGCTATTCAACTTATGCTTTTACAGAGCAAGGAGTGGCAATGCTTAGTAGTGTTCTTCGTTCACAAACTGCTAACATTTTCAACCCTGCGCAGTATGCTGTTTTTTTGATTTCCCTACTTTAGGCTACAATGCTTTTCAGCTTTTTGTATTTTCCTGTGAATTTCTGATATTCAAGAACATCCATTATTTCATCGTCTTCGAAAATTATATCATTGATGATAATTTAGCCATATTGATTTAGACCTATACGCCAAAAATTACACGATAATTGCGCGTCTGCCTTGTCACCATAGCCAACGTTTGATTATCGTGTAATTCTTCATTCAGTTTTAATCTGCGCCTTTAGGAAGACGTCATGAAAACCCTACTTATAACCGTAGTTTTGTTTGTAACTTTTGTTCAGATCAAGACATCTTTGCGGAATAGGGAATACGGTCGTAAAGCCTGTTTCCTCACCGTCAATAGGAGTGCGTTGGTCGTATGCCTTCGTGAATTTGTCAAACCGAATAAGGTCTTGCCTTCTCCAGCCTTCCCAAACCAATTCCAAGAGACGCTCTTTGAGGATATTGTCTAAGTTGGCCTCCACCAATGGCATTCCTGCTCTCTGCCTGATGGCATTCAGCTCTGCTGAACCATCTTCGCCATTTCGCACTTTTGCCTCAGATTCCATCAACAAGGCATCGCCATATCTGAAGAGCACGATGTCATTGTCAACCTGTTTGCCATCGGAATAGGCGGTGCGGTCCACCTCGTATTTTGCAACACGGGCACCAGCGGTCTGTTTATACGGACTGGCGCTGAGGTTCAATTTCAATTCCAACGGCCTATACACCAGGGGCTCACCGTTGTCAAGGTAAACCTTCTTGCCGTCGACAAAGACGGTGTCGGCATAGAAATTTGTGTAGAATCTGTTGTCCACATGGTCTGTGGCATAACCATAGGCCTTGACTGTTGAGATAGTGGCACAGGTTCCATTTTCCGAAGCCCCTCCATAGGCTCCGCCATGCTGGTAGTGGCGCGAACGGAAGAGATAGTGGTATTCGTTCGGATAAAGATTCTTGTCCAAAGGAATGGTGAAGATGTTTTCTTTGGAACTTTCGTTATGAACGGCAAAATTGGAGGCATAGTCGTTCTCCAGTTCATATCCCTCTTGCCTTAATTGCTCGCAATACCAAATGCAGGTTTCCCAAGCGTTCTTCTTCTCTCCATTAACATGGAAGAAAATGTTCTTGCCGTTCTGACGACTGCCGCTGGTCCAATTGTCAACGGTGTAAACCTCGGCATTCAGGGCCAACTTGGCAAGCAGGAAGTTAGCAACAGGGCGTGTCACACGTCCGTAATAGTCCCCCCTTATGTTGGAATGCTCGTCAGCCAGCAGCGGAGCGACCGCTTGCAATTCATTGAATATGAAACGGAAGACCTCGCTTCTCTCGTTTTGCACAACCTGCTTCAAATTGACGTTGTAGGAGGTCACAATGGGAATGCGCCCGAACATGTCCATTGCGTAATAGTAGAACAACGCACGTATGGCCCTCACCTCAGCTGAGAATGCGCTCGCTTGCTGGTCGGAGAGCAGATTCCTGTGGCTGTCAATGATGGAGAGCGATTGGTTTGAGAGAACGATGACCTTGAACAGGTATTTCCACACATTGTAGAAATAGATGTCATTGGCATTCCATTGGTGTTGATACATGTTCTCCCACAGCCCACCGTCATACCAGTCGCCACCACGAATCGGATTCATGGCTTCGTCGGTCGTGAGGGTGTTGTAGTCGTATATGCCGCGGCAGGTGCCTTGAAGTCCTTCCGACTCTTGATTGCTTCCTATGTAGTTGTAGAGCGAAGCCACTGCATTTTTGTAGATGTTGTCAGCATTGTTGTAGATGGCTTCCTGGTCTATCTGATCCTTTGGATGCTCGTCCAAGCAGCCGCAGAAGCACAACGCCACTGATGCCAAGAATAGGCAGCTCAAAAACTTTTTCATGCTTTTCCTCTTTTAAAATTGCACACTCAGTCCCAAAGAATAAGTACGATATAATGGATAGTTGCGTTTGTCGTCAATACCCATTGTGCTGTTCACAACGTAACTGTTGATCATCGGGGTCAATCCCTTGTAGGCGGTGATGGTTCCCAAATTGCTAACACTGCACGACACGCGCAACGAGCGAATCATCGAGTTTTTCAAAGGAACATTATAGCCTATGGTCAAATGCTCGAAGTTCAGATAATCGCCTTTTTCCAGCCAGAAGTCAGACACCCTTTGGTCGGTGATATTTTTCTGCGGTGCGCCCTTCATGACATTGTAGTCTGGGAAACTGGCCATGCAGGTGTAGGCCAGTCCTGTTCCGTTGAAAATCTTGTGGCCGAAAGCCCCGTTCATCTGCAAGGCGACATAAAAATCCTTGTATCTGAAACTGATGTTTGAGCCGAGCGTCACCTTTGGCGTGGCCTGTCCGGCGATGTATCTGTCGCCTCCGTCGCTCAGGTCAACCTTGCCATTGTGGTCAAGGTCCTCTATGTCATAGGAATAGCTGCCGTTTTCGTTCTTGACGAGCCCTTTGCAATGAGGAAGATAGAACACGCCCAGCGGCTGGCCGACAATCTGATAAACCACATTGTTGTCGCCACCATTCTGCCCTGCCCCGTCAAGCGAGCCGATGGCGGTGATGGGGGCCGCCGACATGTTCATGCCCTTGTAGTTTCCGCCAAGAGAGATCAGTTTGTTGCTTTGAAACGAGAGGTTCATGTTGATGTTCAGTTCCATGTCCTTCTTGCTTATTGGCTGCACAGACAGCCCCAACTCAAATCCTCGGTTTGACATGGAACCGATGTTTGCCAGCAAGGTGTTGTAGGCAAACGGCGGAACAGGCACCTCATAAGCGTAGAGCATGTCGGAGGTCTTGGAGTAATAATATTCAGCCGTGAGCATCAGGCGGTTGGCAAAGAAGCCAAGGTCGGCACCAATATTAAAGGTGGTCTTGGTTTCCCATTTCAAGTCGGGATTGTTATTTCTCACCATTCCGAGGGTCACCGTTGGCGAACTCTTGATGGGCACGATTCCTGTTTGTCTCACCGTGTTCATGGTGGTATAGGCAGAGATGCCGCCAAGGTTTCCGGCCTGTCCCACCCCCGTGCGGAGCTTCAACATGGAAAGCGGCTTCACGTTGGCCAGGAAACTCTCCTTCTTCAAGTCCCAATTGAATGAAACGGAAGGGAAGAAGCCCCACGTGTTGTTATCGCCAACCATCGAAGAACCGTCACCACGCGCATTTACCGACAACGTGTAACGGTCAAGCAGGCTATAGCTGAAACTTCCCATTACGGAAGCCAAGGATTGGTCTTCGTATGTGCTTTCCGTTCCGCCATACGGCCGGACGGCTGCCGCTCCCAAGTTGTCATAATGGAATCCATTTGTGGGGATGCCTTTGGCATATACCCCAAAGGAAGTCTTCTTCAACTTGCGATATTCGCTGCTCGCGTCTGCTGAAAAACTGTGTATGCCCACCTTTTTGTTGAAACTGACGGCGACATTGCCGAGCCATTCCTCTTTCTTGAACTCGCCACGATAGACGTTGCCTTGCGCCCACACCCACGTCGGACAGAATTTCGCGTTTTCCGTGGAGGCATATAGGTAAGTGCCGAAGGTAGAGATGCGCCAATGAGGATTGAAGTCATAGCTCAGCTTGATGTGAGCGTCGAAATTCAAATCCTTGGAATCGTTTTTTTCATCAAGCAAAATGGCAGGAGGGTTGATGCGCGTGGCCGTTCCGTTCTTCACCCAATTCCCGTTTTCGTCGGGTCCTGCCGGGAACGTCGGGTTCTGGCAGGCAGCGGAGTAGAACAGCATTTGCGTGTCGAAGATGTCATGGTTCTTGAATGATGAGCCAAACACGCCGAAGTCGCCAGTGAGCTTGTCGTTAAAGGCTTTCTGGGTTACGTCAATCTTGGCCACAAAAACATTATAGTTCATGTTCTTTATAATGGTGTTGTGGTCCATGAGGCCGAACGAGGCACGATAGTTTGATTGTGGCGTTCCGCCGCTAAATGCAAGGTAGTGGTTGTTGACAAGACCGGTTCGCGTTATGACATCGTAAAAATCCGTGTTGAATCCCCGATTATTGCAATAAACGCCTAAAGTTCTTGCCGTGGAAACATATTCCGAGGCATCGAGCATATTGAGGTGCTTGTACATCTGCTCGAAACCGACATTACCCTCATAAGAAATCTGGAAACCACGCCCTGTGCCTTTCTTCGTTTTCACCTCTATGACACCCGAAGCACCGCGCGAACCATACATGGCTGTCTCTGCCGCATTCTTCAGAATCCGAAAACTTTCGATATCGGCAGGATAGATGGTTGAGAGGGTAAGCACGTCGGACGTGACTCCGTCAATCAGCACCAAAGGGTCGTTTCCGCCTATGATGGAGGTCGTACCGCGCACGCGTACGCTATTGAGCATGGCCATACGGTCGAGACCATTGGAGGACACGTTGACACCGGCTGCCTGACCGCTCAACACGTCAAGAGCATTGTTTATTCCTCCCTTTGCAGAGTGGTTGTCCGCCATTTTTATAATGTCATTCCTGTTGTCAATGGAATCCTTCTGTTCTGTCGGTACTTGCTTTTGGGCATGAGCCAGAGAACTGCAAAAGAGCGCAATGATAAGGAATGTGAAATTCTTTCCTTTATTTGCCATCTTGTATTTCCGTTTGCTTTGATTATTGGATGAGTTTATCGGACAAAGTTAAGGAAGTATTGCGAAAATCACACCTTTTGGCGGGGGATTTTTTATTGCTGCTGTCGTGAAAAATGCCAAAGGTCTCAATATTCTGCCGCATTTTCCATTGATTTTGGGCGCCCTACCCCTCGGGGGGGCGCTGCCGCCGCTCTACTCGCCTGCCGCAGACAAGCCAACCTCACGGCGAAAGTTTGTACGAGGCAGCACAAGCGTCCGATGTGGCAAAGCATTGTCGCCTCGAAAATATTCCTTTTTCTCCTGGTATATACAAGTTCACTGATTCATCATCCCCCACTGCTGCCATCCAAATCCATCCCCACAATACTTCGGCTGAGGCTAAATTCACCTTGCCACAAAAAGACAAGGCAGAGGCCACATCGCAATGGATGCTCCTCCGCCCTGATATCATGACATAAAACTTTTCTTGGAAAAGACTATTTCTTGGGGAAATCAAACTGCTCAAGCTTCAGCGTGCCGAGTTGCTCGAGTTGACCCACATAGAGCTTGAAATGCTCGGCCTCCATGTGTTTTTTCAAAACTTCCTCGTTCTCCCATGTTTCACAAATCATGAACACATCGGGATTCGTGGCACTTTCAAAAGTGTCGTAAGCCACATTGCCCTCGTCCTTGCGTGAGCAAGCCGTCAGAGCCAAAGCTGCGTCGAGAGCCTCTTCATATTTGCCCTCGTGTGCGCTGAAAAAGCAATTCAATCTTAACATGCCTTCTGTCTTTTGATATTGAAAAATCAGATGCGGCGCCATTTCTTTTGAGCGTGGAACGTACGCCGCTGTTCAATCTGGTACTCCTGTTGGGAATCGAACCCAAATCTACGCTTTAGGAGAGCATTGTTCTATCCATTGAACTACAAGAGCGCTTCTGCACAGACAAAATTACATCATTTTTTTCGAATACAACGGCTCCCGACACGGCTTTTATCATCTTGCGACGAGATTGACACTGAAAATCTTTGGCTTCCTCGATTTTTTTGCCGTTCTTTGCACCACAGAATTGGCGGAAAACACCCCGCTGGAGGTTCGTCACTGAAAAAATACGCGCCGACAGCCCCATGGCGATTCCTCGAGAGAAATAATCACCAAAACCAAAATACTAAACACTACATGATTACATTTATCGTTGCTCTGTTTGTCATCGGCTATCTCTGCATAGCCCTTGAGAGCGTTTTGAAGATCAACAAGGCGGCCCCCGCCCTGCTGATGTGTGTTGGATGTTGGGTGCTCTACATGCTTGATGCCGGCTCCTTCATCCAAAGTTTCCGCGGCGTGAACGTTGCCGCTGCCGACGTGTCCCAGTGGGTCAACGAGCACATCCTGCTCTCACACCTTGGCGACACCTGCGAAATCCTGTTCTTCCTCATGGGCGCCATGACCATCGTGGAAATTGTGGACGCCAACGGCGGTTTCAACTTTGTTCGCGACCGTTTGCAAACCAAACACAAGCACACGCTGCTATGGCGCGTGACGTTTATGACGTTTGTGCTCTCAGCCGTGCTCGACAACCTCACAACAAGCATCGTGATGATTATGGTGTTGCGCAAACTGGTGAAAGACCATAAAGACCGACTCATCTACGCCTCCTGCATCATTCTCTCGGCCAACGCAGGCGGCGCATTCTCGCCCATCGGCGACGTCACGACCATCATGCTCTGGATCAAGGGCAACATCACGACGGGCGGCGTCATCACGGAACTCCTCATTCCTTCCATCGTCTCAGTGGTGGTGCCGACATTTCTGCTGCAGTTCAAGCTCAAAGGACAGTTGGAAACGAGCCACACGGCAGAAGCTGGCGATGCGCTCCATTTCTCACGTTTGGAACGCAACATGGTGTTCTTCATCGGTGTGGGCGGCCTCATCTTCGTGCCCATCTTCCGTTTCCTCACGGGTCTGCCTCCTTTCATGGGCATCCTGCTCGTGCTGGGTCTGCTTTGGAGCATCACGGAATTTTTCTACCGCTCTAAGGGCCATGTCGACGAGAGCATGCAGATGCGCGTGACGCAGCTGCTCAAACGCATCGACATGAGCACCATCCTTTTCTTCCTCGGCATCCTGATGGCTGTGGCCACCCTGCAGGAAACGGGCGTTCTGAGAACCTTCGGACAGGCGCTCAACGAAGCCTCTGGCGGCAACCACTACATCGTGACGGGCGTCATCGGCGTCGTTTCCAGCATTGTCGACAACGTGCCCCTTGTGGCTGGCTGCATGGGCATGTATGACATCGCCCCCGGCACCGACTTCGCCGTCGACGGCATCTTCTGGCAGCTGCTCGCCTACTGTGCCGGCGTGGGAGGCTCTATGCTCATCATCGGTTCGGCCGCTGGCGTGGTGGTGATGGGACTGGAGAAAATCACCTTCGGATGGTATATGCGCCACATCACGTGGATTGCCTTCGTCGGCTATCTGGCCGGCATTGGCGCCTATGCCGTTGAGAAAATGATTGGTATATAAGTAATGTTGAAAAATAATTCCGCTCCTGGGCAGAATGCTGTTTCTAAGAGCGGAATTTTCCCTTTTCAAAGAGACAACCCGAAACAACAACCAAATAAATACCTAACGACAATGAAGAAAATCATGATGACACTGGCCCTTTTGCTCTCTATGGCATGGGCCACACCAGCTTCGGCCTTCGGCTTTGACTGGGGCGTGACTGGCGGTTTGAACCTGACGAAACTGAAAGTGAAGGGAGAAAAGAAAAACATCTTCAGCTCCGACAACCAAGCTGGATGGTTTATCGGCCCGAAGGCTCACCTCAACCTCGCTATGGGCTTCGGCCTTGACGGTGCACTGCTTTATTCGCAGCAGAAATACCAGTTGTATGCGCTCGACAACAGCAACTTCGCATCGGCCTACAAAACGAGCCGCAGCATCTCCGTCCCTGTCAACCTGCGCTACAGCATCGGCCTTGGCAGCATCGCCTCTGTGTTCCTCACCACTGGTCCGCAGTTTGACTTCAACATCGGCAACAAGGACTACACCTTCGGCGACGGCATGTTTGAACGCGAGAATATGGCCACCACATGGAACGTGGGCGGCGGCGTCAAGGTATTGGGCCACCTGGAAATCGGCGTGGGCTACAACTTCGCGCTGAGCGACACTGGCAAAACGCTCCTGGAATATTCAGGCAACGGCAGCATGATCGGCGGCTCAACGAACAACGACATTCGTGCCAACACCTTCACCGCACAGGCTACGATTTATTTCTAACCCTCCGTGCCTGTTCCCCGGCCACCCCGCCGACGGAACTACATATTCATCAACCGACCGGCCACACGCCATCTAAAGGCGCTTGTGGCCGGTCGTTTTTTTGAAAGCGCACATCGGCGCACAATCTGACTTCACCTCGCGGTTCAACAACAGACGGAAGGCATAAAAATCCAGTCCCTATACTTTTTAGCGAACGCCGTCCTGCATTCGATTGCGTCTCGCCCTACGTTCGATTACGTCTCGTCCTGCGTTCGGTCGTGCCACGTCCCGCGTTCGCTAAAAAGTATAGGGATTGAATCAACAACCATATTTCCGCCACCATCATCAAGCGTTCCCAACCGCCTTCTGCATCCCTGCCACCATCCTTGCCACCGGCTCGTCGGCCGGCAACCACTCCACAGAGTCCAGTTCGTTGCGCGACAACCACCGTGCAGCCTCATGTTCCAACAGCGTGAGTTTTCCGCTGCCCACCCGACAGAGGTAGCAATGCATGATGAGGTGGAACTTCGGATAGTCGTGCTCCACCGTTGTTAGCAGCGGTCCGACTACAATCTCCGTTGCCAGTTCCTCCCTGATTTCTCTCATCAGCGCCTCCTCTGGCGTCTCTCCTGGCTCCATTTTTCCGCCAGGAAACTCCCACCAGTCCTTCCATTCGCCGTAGCCTCTCTGTGTGGCAAACACCCTTTCGCCATCACAGATAACGGCCGCTACGACTTCAATTGTCTTTCTCTGATTCATTTATTTTCTTAAGTTTCGGGGTTAGATGACAAACTAAAATAATTGCGTAATAAAGGTTTTGAGCATTTTCGTATATTACGGAAAATGAGTAAATTAGATGTAATAAAAACATTACTCATGACTCAAAGCCATGAGCAAAAATACAAAAATTCCATCAGAAATCCGCAGCTTTTTTTCAGTGAAAAGCGTCACAGCTCAACAATAGATGCCTTTACACGGTTTGAAGAGAACAATTGTTAGGATATACACAATGGCGAAACTTTACAGAAGTGATAGACAAAGCAAAAGAAGCGTGTGGCAATGCAGGACATAAAAATAGACGACCATTTTATTGATGTCAATAAAATGGTCGAACTTGGCTCGGAAGTGGTGGCTGTCGTTGCGGAACCCACGGGAACTGATTCAGATGAATTGACAAGACAGATTATTGAGAATGCCAAAAGACTCGCTACACTTAGAGCGAGTCTATGCCAAAACGGCCTGATTCTTAAATCCGAAAATTGAAAATGTTATTTACTCAAAGAAATAATCTCTCCGTCTTCGGGAATGAGCAATTTATCATTTCCTATATTCATTTTTTTCGCCTCATTCCGTAAAACAGCTCTGGTGGTACGGCAATGATCCACCGCATCCATGTGTACGGCAATGATTTTCGCATCGCCGCTTTCTTGTATCAATGCCATGACCTGCTGTTCGTCCATGATGATGGGCGTAGCGTCGTAACCGCCGGGCATTCTGGCTCCGCCGGAATTAACCACGATATAGTCTGGATTATATCTTCCGATATTGTTGGCAATGTCCTGCGTCCAAACTCCATCCCCGATTATATAAAGGGTTGGATGTCCGGAGGCCTTTAGGACAAAACCCGAAGCGTCTCCCATGTTTTTTAACATGCGGCCTGTGCCGTGTTGCGCATCCGTGCGAATGATCGTGATACCGTTATATACCACACTGTCGGCAATGGCTTCGGCATTCCAAAAGTTGCAGTTGAGAAAGTATTGTTCATCGGCTCGTTGTCCGAACAATTTCAGCGACTTATCCAATACAGCCGCTGCCGCTGGGTCGAAATGGTCAACATGGGCGTGGGTGACCAATATAAAATCAAGCCCCTTGATAATTTCGTCTACTTTCATGGGCAATTCCACCATCGGTGTTTTTACTTTGCCCCTCACGCTTCCTAATGCGCCCTTGGGCGAAAGCATCGGGTCGAGCAGGATATGTTGCCCGGCATAGTCAATAAGCAGGGTTGCATTTCTAACTAATTGAATTTTGGGTTCTGCTGCATTTCCGCGTGCATAGACACACAGAAACAGACTGATAAACAGAAGAGTTGTTGTTATTCGTCTCATTGTCTCTAATTTTAAGTTTTAATTTCGCTGCAAAATTAGAGCATCTGCGACGGAGGGACGCTACCATTGAGTTATGGAACACTACCATTTTGATAACCGCTTATGAACTCACATACGGTTTGTCCTGTCTGCGACTTGAAGAAACGCATCATGTGGTTCGGCTCCGAGAAATGGAGTGAGAAAGCCACTTCCTTAACCGACAAACCGGAAAACAACAAACGGCTTTTGATTTCTTCCGCCATACGATACCTGATCATATTCGACACCGTTGTTCCGAACTGTTCCTTGACGTTTTTATTCAGGCAAATTCTGCTCACTCCCGTCATTTCAGCGTAATCGCTAACGGTAAGATTATCGGCAATATGCTTTTCCAGAAGCTGTTTGAACTTATAGGCATAATTGTTTTTCGGTGCACCGAAAGGTAGAGCGTATTCCTTGGCGTATGCCCGGTTGAGTTTTATCAACAGGCTGTACAGGGAGGACTGCAACATGTGATAGCTGTCTGCCACTGGATGTACCTGTTCATACGCCATTTCGTCAATATAATCAGCGTACCGGCACATTGCGTCGGCTGCTATCTCCAACAACGGCGGACAGGCTGTTTGATAACAATACAACAGGCGGTAAACGAAATATTTGTCGGAAACCAGGTTATTGATAAACTCCTCTTGAAAAATGACGAACTTGAAATCAAGGACATCTTCATCCACCTCCCATTTTTGCCGTTGATAAGGAGATATGAAAAGAATCATATTGTCATGTATAGGTATTGTCCTGTCACCAAGAAGAATCCTCCCGTTACCTTTCTGGAAAAAGAATATCTCAAAAAAGTCGGACTTAAAAGGAGCGACATCGGAAATGTTGCCTTTCAATTCTTTTTTGGGACCGACTTTCATCAGAAAATCAACCCCGCATTCTGTTTTGCTAAATTCAATCAATTTCATGATCAAAAACTTTTGGATTCCAAAAAGTTACCAGAACTGTGATAATGCACATTAATAACATTCCCTTTGTCTGATAATTCAGCACGAGAAAGACTATTATTTTTCAAGAAGCCAAATGTTTCTTCAAATGAAACTTTCTCCCATTCCCCCCTCAAACCCTTTAAATCTTATTTTTGGTTCATTCATATTTTACCCTCCTTATTCTCATGCTGAAGCATGAAGAGTCGTTTTTGGCGTTCTATCTCCGTTCGCAGCTGTTCTTCCGTAGGCAGGAATAGTTGATACTTACTTGCAAGAATTGTCTTGTTATCTTCTGGAAGTGCAAGGCGAACTGCTGTATCGTTTTTAGCTGTACAAAGCAGGATGCCAATGGTAGGATTCTCATCGGGCGTTTTCTCGTAGCGGTCATAGTAGTTGACATAGAGTTGGAGCTGTCCCAAATCTTGATGAGTCAACTTATGGTTCTTAATCTCTATCACCACAAAAGAACGGAGCAAACGATTGTAGAACACCAAGTCGGCAAAATATTCGTCATCCTCTACAAGAAGTCTCTTTTGGCGAGCGACAAAAGAGAAGCCTTTGCCCATCTCCAGAAGGAAATCAGCAATATGTGAAATGATAGCACTCTCCAAGTCTTTCTCGTAATATGCCGCCTTACGCTCCAATCCAAGAAACTCCAATACCATAGGGTCTTTAATGACCTCTTGAGGCGTTTCGGGTATGCGTTCGTTGCGAGCCACAGCAAGAACCGCCTCTTTATCATTGCTCAGCAAAAGACGTTCATAAAGCATAGAGTTGATTTGACGTTCCAACTGACGACCTGTCCAGCCCTCGTTTACTGCTTCTAATTCGTAATACTCACGCTTGTCTGGGTCTGGAATCGCTATCAGCAACTTATATTGCGACCAATTTAATTGCGTCCGCAGTGTGGACGCAATTGGATATAGTCTGTAAAATTGCCGGCTACGCTCCAATTGTCTTATACCAAATCCACTTCCGTATTGAGGCTCAATTTCTTTGGCAAGATTCTTGATGAGGAATTTTCCGTAATCAGCACGTTCCTTGCCTTGTTGTTCTTTTTCGAAAATACGTTTACCTATAGCCCAGTACATCTGTACTCGGCAAAGGTCAATGCTTCGCACTGCTTTGGCACGTGCCTCATCTATGATATTCTTTATTTCGTTGACGAATCCGTCTATTGATTGTCCGTTCATACTTCGTAGTTTTTTTGTTCTCTGTTTGATTTTGGAAATCGCGATTTCCAAAATCAGATAGGTTTGTGGGCAGGTTAAAACCTACCCCCCAGTATTACTTGCCACCATGCTGCTGATAGAATAACTGCTTCTGTCGTTCTATCTCCGTGCGAAGCTGTTCCTCTGTAGGCAAGAACGTCTTGTATTTAGAACCTTTGTGATATGTGTCCAAGTAAGATTTTGCAATCGCGATTGCGAAATCTTTAAATCACTGATAGTCAAATAAACTTGGCGGAAATAGGCCAAGTTTATTTTGCTAAATCCTTTGCCATATTGGTGTGTCAATCGCTCAGAAAGTTGCGCAATAATTTGCGCTCCATACTCAGCACGTGCCTCACCCTTCTGTTCTTCTTCCACGATGCGTCGCCCTATATTCCAATAGGTCTCTATCATCTTTTGATTGACGGAGGCATAAGCCTCGCGCCTACCTTCCTCAATGATAGAACATACATCGGTGTATAGTCTTGTATTTGACAAATCGTTCATAGCTTGTTTTCCTGTTTACTGTTTTATTTTACGCCCGCAGTGTGGACGTAATTGGATATTCAATAGCACACACACATTGTATGCAATTAGAGCAGAAATCATGTTTGATAAAATCGCCAGCCAATAGATAGCGGTTCACCGCCTTGGCTGCTTCCAACTGGCTTTGCAGTATGGCAGACTTGATTTGTTCTACTACTTCGTTATATTTTGTTCCCAGTCCCCCATTTCTGTCAGCTCTTTCAATGCCTTGACTGCATACGCGTCTCCCGTAAGTTGACTGACAAGCGATGATAGTTCTTGCTGTGCTGCTGCCATGTCCTTGCCTATCTGCTTCATTCTTTTTAAAAATATCGCGCAATTCACTGATTGTAAATATCTTACAAAATCCCTCCTGCATATTCACCCGATGGCCTTATACTGGCTTGCGAAAGCATAGGTTGCCTCAGGCATCGGCGTATTTAAATGCCACACGATTTGCATCGGCTTCGACCCCTCTATGCTCTTCATTGTTACCTGTCCGAGATAGGTGAATCCCATTCTGCAACCATATTCGGGATGTTCCACCTGCTGTCGGACGAACAAGAGCATGTTGTTTTCGCCGTTTCGGTAAGCCTCAGCCTCACGACTGCCTTCGCGCACACGGTTTTGCGTTTCCCAATGGAAGAACTCGCGATTTTGGGCGTAGTCTTTATATGCCGTCATAGAGCCCTCCTCACGCTGCTTAATGATGTCGACATACATGGCTTCCAGTTTAATATCCTTCAAGCGTTCGAAACCTTCGCGCGAAGACGACTTGCGCTCAATGGTTGAAAGGCCAAGCGCCGCCTGTATTTGTGCTTTGGTGTACACGCCATGCAAATGGAGCGGGTTCCATTCCCGATAAACAGAATTATCTTCTTTCTCTGGCGCTGAACATTTTTCCCTCAAATAAGAGATGACTTCCTTGAACTCCTGAATGAACAAATAATCGGAGACCAGGTCGGAAAACATGCTTTCAAGATTGGGGTAAAAGCCTGCCTTGTCAAACAAATCGTAGTAGAGCATCACAGCACACCGCCTCTCCTTTTCGGAAAAAGCGGCCACATCGCATCTGAATCCGCATTCGGCAAAGCGCAGCAACTGAGTGAGATAGGAGAACGAATCTGTTGCCAGCCACTTGGTTCTGACCGCGTATCTTATCTGGGCTGAATGGGCAGACACTTCTTTCTTGACACCTGCCAACTGACATAGTTCGCCCCACGTCTGGCTGCCATAGAGCTTATGGAACGGCACATGACTATAAGCCAAGAAGCCCTTCAAAGAAAACGTGTTTTTGCAAACCTTATGATAAGCCGCTATCTCCTTGATTATTCGGTTTTTATTCAAGCTTCGAAGATACCCCTCGATGTTGGCAAGGATTTCTTCTTTTGCCTTGTCTTCCAATATGATTTTGCATCCGAAGGGGGCATTTGTGAAACCGCCCTCTATCTCGTCTTTGATGTTGCGCGAATGACGGCCTATCAGCGCCTCAAAACGGTCTTTATAGCTAAACTCCGCACGCGAATGGCCCACAAAGTCGAGCACGGTGAGGTGGTCTTTGCCTTTATGCAGACGCAGGCCTCGGCCAAACTGCTGAAGGAACACCGTGACGCTTTCCGTTGGACGAAGGAAGAGAATCGTGTCGATTTCAGGAATGTCCACACCTTCATTAAAGAGGTCGACGACGAAGAGGTAATTGATGGTGCCAGCCTGAAGCTGCTTTTTCACGAGAAGGCGATGGCGGTCGCTATCGTCGCTCGTCAGCACCGCCGTTTTCAGTCCTGCCAACGTGAACTTCGCATTCATGAATTTGGCATGCTCCTTGTCGACACAGAAACAAAGCGCCCGCACGCGGTGCAGGTGGCTGTTTCCAATATATTCCTGCATCTTCTTCAGAATGAGCCCCGTTCGAAAATCGTTCTGCGTGTAAATGCGCGACAATTCGGCTATATCGTAACCATGTCCGCTCCATTTCACTTCCGACAAATCCACATTGTCGGGTATGCCATAATAATGGAAAGGCGCAAGGAGGCCGGCGTTGAGGGCTGCCGGCAGACGGATTTCCGCAGAAATGTGCCCATCAAAGAAAACCGTAATATCTTCTTGTTCATTAGTACGCTCAGGCGTGGCTGTCAAACCGAGAAGGATTTGGGGCTTGAAGCATGTCATCAGTTTGACGTATGTCGGAGCCACAATGTGGTGCACTTCATCCACCACCATATATTGGTAATAGTCTGCCGTGAGTTGCAAACCATCCAAGCGATTACGCAATGTGTCCTTACTCGCGAAAACATGCTGATAGCTGGACGGCTCATGGTCGCCGTCCCACAAACTGCCAAAATTGGGGTCGTCAAGGACAATGCGGAAGGTCTGCATGGCCTGTCGCAGGATTTCCTGACGATGGGCAATGAAAAGAAAATGACAGTCGGGATGCGCTTCACGATAGCGTTTGAAGTCGAAAGCCGCTATGACGGTTTTTCCCGTACCCGTAGCAGCCACCACAAGGTTGCGGAAATGTCCGTGCACGTGGCGTTCCACGTCAAGTTTTTCCAATATTTCCTGCTGATAATCCTTCGCACGCATCAGGTCGAGCGCCGAGAAATCAAGCAACGGGGTCTCCCAGTCTGTGCCCAGCGCCTTTTTCAGCCGTTCGTTGCTCACACCAGGAATGAACGTCTCAAATGTTTCATCACACCAATAGGTTTCAAACGAGTTGCGCACCTCTTCTATCACCTGCGGCAATTCAAACTGCGTGGCTTTAAAGTTCCATTCCTTACCGTCTTTCAAAGCGTAGCGAGAGAGGTTACTGGAACCGATGTAGGCCGTGTGGAACCCCGAATTTCTGAGAAAGATATAGGATTTGGCGTGCAGACGGTCTTGCGTGCCATCGTATGAGATTTTCACCTCCGTGTTGGGCAGCATGGACAAACGGGCAACGGCATCGTAATCCGTTGCTCCCGTATAGGTGGTTGTAATGACGCGGAGTTTTTTCCCTTCACTTGTGAATTTCTTCAAACTGTTCCACAGCAAGTTTAAACCGCTCGTCTTGATGAAAGACACCACCCAACAGATTTCGTCGGAACAAAGAATCTCACGGTTCAGTTCGCTCTCCATGTCGGCAGGCCCCCTGCCTCCGAAAAACAAGGCACTGCGGCTCAGCGAGGTGACGGGCATAATGGCCTGCAAGTGTTTCTCTATGTCGGGATATTCGCAGTTTGTGCGGTCGATGACAGCCGTCAGAATGCTCTTTTGGGCATCAATCAAATCAAGTTCCGTGTCGTCAACATCAAACTCCCTGCCTAAGGCCTTGATGACGGAATTGACAAAATCCGTGTATTTTCCAACCTCCTGGTCATCGGGCACGCCAACGAACGCAACTTCGATGAGACGTTGCAGATATTTGCTCAAGATGTGAACCGCGTCGTCCTTTGAAATCTGTTTCTTTCCGATGTAGAAACGCTCAGCGTCCATTCTGCTTAATTTCAGATTGAAGAGGCGGTTGATAATTTGCTCGTAAACACCTGTCGGGATATTCGGGTCTTGCATAATCACATGATATAGATTTCCTCCGCATGATGTTGAAGGGACACAGCATCGGGCTTGCGTTCCTATGGGAGGATGAACTTTCCTGTTTTGGAGAGGCAACCAGAATCGGTTTTCCGCTTGGCATTGCTGAAACCTGTGTGGCCATGCCAAGCGCTTCAGTCCTCTTCATACAAAATTAATGATTTTCCGTCAATGTGACGAAGGGCAAGGAAGGGAATTGTTTTAGTGTTCTATAAATTAGCCTGAGCCGATTTTACAACAATCTGCGAGTGAGAACTGTAAAAGCGGCCAAGTCAATCCTAAATAAAGAATCTCCATTAAAACTAATTTATAGAACATCCCTTTATATTTCTGAAGGGCAGAAATTCCTCTTCTTCCACCCCTCTGCCCGCTCTTTTTTATTTTTCCGTGCAAAAAAGTTGCAATGGATTAGAAACTAATGGGTTTTGGGCTGAAAAAAGTGTGGTTTTTGGGGGAGTTAAAGTGCATAAAGTGGAAGCGGGCGTTGAGGACGTCGTAACTTTGCATTGTCATTCAGCGCTGGATGAGGAGCCACACCGGAAGGGCGCCCAACACTCCTCCTCAGGCAGATCATGACAAACCACTAATCATTCACCTTAAAAAATTATCAAAACCATGATTCCATTTATTGCAAAAGCTAAGAAGAACCCCATTACCAAGGAAGTGAAGTATTATGCCCAGGTGGCTCCCGTTGACCACGTGGAATTGTTGAGCATCACCAGCAGTATCTCTGAGAAGTGTACGGTGACGGAACACGACGTGAAGGCCGTTTTGTCGGCGTTGCAGATGAGCATTGCCAAGCACATCACTGACGGAAGCAGCGTGCGCTTCGGAGACCTCGGATCGTTTCGACTGACCATCAAGGGTACGCCAGCAGACACCAAGGAAAAGGCTGGCGTTGCAAACATCGAGCGATTGCGCGTGGCATACACCCAGAGCGGACGCCTGTCGCAGATTTTCAACAGCGACGTGAGCGGTCTCAAATTTGAAAAGGTGAGCGACAAGGCATAAGGTGGCTCATGGCATGCAGGGGGCTGGAAACGGAAGGGGCATTGTCAAGTCTGCCCCGACCTCCTGTCTGCGCTTTCTGTAAGTGGGTGTTCAAAATTTGTTTTAATTCCTACTTAGGTAGTCAATTTTTTACCATTACTTATCTCAAAAACACAATTATCAACCATTAAAATTTATCAATTTACCATGATTAACTACACCGTAAAAGCCAAAAAGAATCCAGTTGACGCCAGTGTTAAATTCTATCCCCAAATCGGCAAGCAAAAAGCCACGGACCTGGAAGAGATTGCCAAGGAGATTTCCGTGATGTGCACCTTGTCGTTGCCCGACATCGTGTCGGTGCTCTCTGCCACGCAGGAGGAGGTGGAGAACGTGTTGAAGAAGGGGCGCTCCGTGAGGTTCGGCTATCTGGGCTCGTTCCGTCCGACGATTGTGAGCAACCCTGTTGAAAAGAAGGAAGACGTGGGCATTGGCAATATCAAGCGTGTCCGTGTGCGCTTCACGATGGGAGGCTATTTGCGCAAGCATCTGAAGAAGGACATGATGAAGTTCAAGCGTGAAGAATAATCTCCGCGGCTAAGGGAGCCACCCAGGAAAGGAAAAAACGCATAAGAACCAGAAGTTGTTCCGGGTCTTATGCGTTTTTTGTATGTAAGTAATGTTGAAAAAATAACTTCCGCAATTTTGCCGTTGGCAAGTAATATTTATATACTCCCCTGCCTTTTCGGCTCTTTTCGAACTTATTCTCAGTCACAATGCTCGCATTGCTCCTTCGAATAATCTCAAAAATAGCTCAAAAATGCAGGTGCAAAATTGCAGAACTTATTCTTTCAACATTACTAAATCATCCCCTATAAGGAGAGACAGTGTTTATCAGAGCGGGAAGGTCATACCGAAGTTGACGTTGGCATTGAGGTTGTTGAGCGGAATGAACTGCTTGTTGACCTTGCCGAGAATGCGGTCGGAACCAACGTAGAAGTTGAAGTGTTTTGCCTTCAGGCTGAGGGCGGCACCAAAAGAGCAACCTGTTCCGCCAGCCGTGGTATTGACCGAAATTTCAATGGGGTTGACCGGGCGGACGGTGGCTGAGAGCATGGCCTGGTGGTAAGAATAGAGACCATGAACGCGGCCTGTGTAGAGGAAGCCGAAATGGAGGCGGCGGTACATCGGCAACGTGTATTCAGCACCGACATTGAGCGTGGCGGCCAGGGCCTGCGTTGTGCTCGTTTCGCCGTCATCATAAACGGAGAACATCTCTTCGAGGTCGTCGCCGAGATCTTCAAACTGGTCGCCGAGCTTGTTGTTGCCCGTGTTGTTTGAACCAGCATAGATGTTGTTGAAACCACTGAAGGTGTAGTCGCCAGCAGAAGATGCCTGCTTGGTCTTTCCCCAACTGATGAAGCCGAGGTCGGTGAGACCAGCTGAAACGGTGAGGTCGTCCATCACCTTATAGGAGGCACCGAGGTCGAATGCCATACCGAAGTCAGGCATTCCGAAGCTGACGTCATCGAGCCCTTTCACGCGGCGGCGGCCGTCGGGAGCGTTCTTTTCAGGGCCTTCATAGTCGAACTCGCTCTTCAAGACGGATGCCTTGAGGCGTGCATCGCCCTGAACGCGCCATTCGTCGCCGTTCATGGTGAGGTTGAGCTGATTGACTTTGAAGTCGGCATAAGCCACGCCGAAGAGGAATTTCGCCTTAGCTCCGACGGTGAGGCGGTCGTTGATGCGGTGGCTGTGTCCCAAGGCGAGCTCCATATAATTTTGCGAACGGGCACCGATGTCGTGGAGCTGATAGAATTCCTTCTCACCTGCGGTCTTCATGAATTCAAAGAGTTCGTAGGGCAAGGTGATGTTGGTGTTGGAGCGCAGATTGAGCTCAACGACGTTCATTCCCTTGAAGCCACGGAAGCCCACGGAGAAGAGGTTGTAGTTGACATAGATGTCGGCACGGTTTTTATCGTGCAAACCGCCGAGGAAATCAGAAGCCGAAACCGTTGGGCTCATGAAGGTGGTCTGGTCGTAGAGCGGGTTGCCTTCAAGCTTGTAGATGAAGTTTTTGTAACCCATGTTACCCGTTGCACCAACGTTGATGTTGCCCATGAAGGGGAAAGAGACGTAGGGGGCATCAATGAGCGCCGGGTTCATTTGATGGCGGAAATTGCTCGTCTGCATAAAATAAGACGTGCGGAATTCCTGGGCCTGTGCCGGAAGCAATGCTGAAGAAAGAACAAGTCCGGCTGCTATTTTTTTGAATATAGTTTTCATACGTGAGATTTTTTTACGTGACTAAAAACGAATCAGTTCATCAGTTGAAATCAGCAACGATTTGACCTTTGAGTTTCAGTCGGATGTCCTTGACTTTGATGTATTGCAGCGATGAAAGCACGGCTTTCTGTCCGGCAGTCTGTGTGCCAGCGGCCTGAATGCGGAGACGCAGCACGTCAAGACGCTTGAGGGCCTTCGGGTCGGTGAGCTTCATGGTAATCTGCACGGGAGTTTCCACACCCGTGGCAGTCACTTCGGCTTCGTTGGCGAGCACCGACTTGGGCTGTGCGGGAGCGACGTTGGCTTCTGAGACAACGATTTCGCTGATGACACGTCCGTTGACGTCAACAGGGATGACAGTTGCGGTGAGGTCGAGCGGCACGGCATTGAAGATGTTGGCCGTTACGACCAAGCCATCGGCTTCATAATCCTTGAGGTCTTTGTTCATGCCCGTCACAGAGTCGTTGTAAACGATGTTCAAACCGTTGTTGAAGGTGAACGGCACGTAGAGGTCGTAAGACATGTCGGAATTGTAGGTGCGACCCAATTGGATGGTCACATCTTCGTCAACGAGCTTCACGCGGCGGTTTTCCTTGAGATCGACAGAGATGTTGTCGGGCAACTTGGTGATGAGGCTGCTGATGCCGTCGACCTGGAATTTCATGGCCGTTGCTTCGATGGCAGCAGGAGAGTAAGGACCTGCGGCGGCATCTTCATAGAAGTAGACATAGTTTTTCTTCTCTTTCAAGAGCGTGGCATTGCCCGATGCAGGAAGGTTGACGCTGGCAGCCACTGTGCCGTCTTTCTTGTTGGCCTTCAGTCCGGCATTAAATTCGATGGAGGCTGGCACGTTTGAGAGGTCGGCCATGAACTTGAGCGTCGGGTTGGCCACCTGGATGGTCACATCGTCGCTGTCGAGGAAGTCGGGCAGATTGTCCTTGATATTGATGCTTTCGATGGTTGGAGCGATGTTTGGGTCGAAACGTCCCGTCACATTGTCGAAGACCACTTCGTTTTGTCCGACGAGGGTGTTACCCATGTGGAGATAAACGTGGAGCGTGAGTTTGCTACCTGTGGTCGGAGTGAAGGCGCGTGAAGCGGAGACCTTGAAGTCACCAGAGAGCGAAACTTCGGTATTCGGGATGCTGAGCGTTCCACCGTTGACTTTGCCGTCGTTGCCGTCAAGGACAATCTTGGCGATGTCCATCTCAGCGAGGTCGATGTTCGTTGAGTTGACATTGTGGCGCGGTTTGACCGAAACGACCTGTCCGGCGATGGTGGCATTGGTTGGATTAGCCACCTGCAAGTATTTCGGTAGCTTGATTTTCAGATTGTCGATGTCGCGAACGACGAAATACGTGCCGTTTTGCTCCAAAGCCATGCTAATCTTGAGTTTCGTTCCCGCAGCAGGGGTGATTGACTTCACTTGCTTGACAACACTGCTGATGTTGTCGAACTTGAAATTCATGTTGTTATCGGCCGTCAGGTTGTTGATCTGATAAACAAATCCTTCTGGAACGTTCAGACTTCCTGCCGTTGCTGGAATCAATTCCTGCAACTTGGAATAGTTGAGCACTTCCAATGACGGCGTGAGCACTGCGTTGTCAATGTAGGCATTCATTCTGTCGACACTGAAATTAACGTTTGTGCGTCCGCTTTCGATGAGGTAATTCGATGAGGTAATAAGTGTGTTGTGCGTCCGTTTTCAAGTTCTCGTCCTCCTCGAGGAGGTCGGCAAGCATGATATTTTCGGTGTTACCAAGTTTGAGCTGCAGTCCTTGAGAACCGAGACCCATCGTCATGTCAATGTCCTTGCTGGCATCGTAGCTGTCGTCGACACAAGCCGTGAGGGGCAGTCCCAACGAGAGGGCAAGACAAACCTTTGCCCATTGTTTCATTTGGAAAGATTGCTTTTTCATAGGATAAAATTTTGAAGTTATTGATTTTATCTTTGAATGATGTTAAATAAGTGCTGTTTAAACCAGTGGCGGCTCCGCAGAGGTTGACATCTGTGTTGAATGTTAAATCTCTTTTTCGAGAGAATGGTTGAAAGAGACTGGCAACGGATGGGGCAATTGAGATTAAAGAATTGATTTCCAACGATGTTTCTATATAGGTTCAACACTATGATCTGTCTTTACGGGATGTTTTTTCCGCCTGCTCATATTTAGTTTTTAAAACAAACGATAAACATTTGCCACCCCTATGTTTGCAAATTTAAATATTTATGTTGTGATACGCAAATATAAACCAACATTTTTATTATTGCTGTGCAGTAAAAATTTTTCAAACAAAAAAATTAGGGCTGACACTCCTCACACGAAGTATCAGCCCTTAGAATTATCTCATATAAAAATTGTCATCTTACCAAATAGTAATATAGTTCATGCACTTTTACATTGCCTCCTCTCAATTATTGGATTCTGAAATTTATCGGCACATTGCATTTCACGTTTACAAGCTTGCCCTTTTGTTTTCCTGGTTTCCACGCCGGCATAGTCTTCACCACACGCATAGCCTCTTTGTCGAGCACAGCATGGCCTGATGACTTTTTGATGTGCACGTCGCTTACAATTCCGTCTTTTCTTACAACAAAACCTACAATCGTCTTGCCTTGCAGTGTTGCATCGATAGCAGCTTGAGGGTATTTCACATTCTTAGCGATAAACTCCATCATTGCAGATTCTCCGCCTTTAAATTGTGGCTTCACCTCAACGTTTTTATAGACTTTTGTGTCAGGCTGTTGTGTCTGCATATCGATTGTTGATAGGGTGGTTGCTTTTGCCATAGTGCTCACGTTTGTGTTGCTGGCAAATACACTGATTGCCAGTGTTGCCACTGGGATAATGAACAATGTCTTGAGCATCATCAATCTGTTTGATTTCTTCTGATTCATCATAATGATTCTTCGTTTTAGTGACTCATTGTTAAGGTTGTTGGCAAATGGCTGCAGACGATTGCCGACCGCCTTGATTACAAGAAATTTTTGATATTGTGTTGCATTAATGCCCTTGTTTAATACTGCTTCATCCACCTCAAATTCGTGTATGGCTTTCAGATTCTTGCCTATCAGCCACACGAAAGGATTGAACCACTGCATGATTGTGGCTACCTGAAGAATGACGAGGTCTATGCAGTGTTTTAAGCGTATATGCTCTTACTCATGTGTTAGTATGAAACTGCGGTTGTTGGCATAGTCGTCACGGCTCATCACGATGTAGTGAAAGAGACAGAACGGACTCGTTGCATCATCGGTTAGAATTATGGTGTTGCCTTTGTTGTCGGTGGTATGCTCGCACTGGCGCAACTGCTTTATCAGACGCACGGTTTGAACGACTGTCACCAAGAATATAGCCACGACTCCAAGTATATATATACAGACTATAATGTCAGACCAACTCCATACAGACAGTTCTTTTGCATTGCCGTTTATCAATACCTCCGGCAGTAGAACCGCCTGACGAACCTTATCCACTATTGGATTTGTACCACTGGGGAAGTGAACCAATGGGATAGCAAACGATATAACCAGACATCCAAGGATTACGAATCGGTTGAGCCGATGAAATGTCTCCTTTTCAAGCAATGGTATAATGCAAGCATATAGCAGCGCCAATGCCATAGCTGATTTTATAATATAAGGTAGTATCATGGTTCTGAATAAGGTTGTATCTTGGTTCTCATTGTTTTGAAATTTCTCTTTTCTCCGTACCCTTGTCTATCAGACTAAGTATCTCCTCCAGTTCCTCATCCGAGATATTCTCTTCTTTCACAAAGAACGAAATGAGCGAATGAAGACTGCCGCCAAAGAACGATTTCTTTACTTCCTTCATTGCATGACGTGTGTATTCGGCCCTTGTTATGAGAGGAGAAAACACGTATGTCTTGCCACCCCCATCACGCTTGTACGAAGTAACGTATTGCTTGTGGGTGAGTATCTTCATAAACGTGGCGATAGTGGAGTAAGCGGGATGTGGCTCGGGATATGCGTCGATAATCTCGTGCGTGGTCATACCACAACCCTTATCCCACAGAATATTCATTATCTGCATTTCGGCACGTGTCAATGTATTGAATTCTTTCATGTTTTAGATGGTTGAGGGAATTATCTAATGTTTTAGATTTTCTACTGACAAAGATACCTTAAATGTATATTCGTTGGTTGCGGATTCAAACAAAAACTACCTATGGAATATCATATTTAACGTATGTTGTTAGATATTAGTTTCGAATTATTAGATATTAAGTTCGAATTTATTGCCACCCTATGAAGAATAAAAGGCAAGGAAACAAGTCCACCTGTTTTGTGTGGGACTTATTTCCTTGCCTTTGAACAAGCTTCGCATGGAATCTGCGGACTGCGGTTTGTTGGGCCTTAGGGCTTTTCGAAATGCTGATAGTCTTTCAGACTGCGCCAATCTCCGCCCCAGACGAAGCCGTGGCGCTTGAAGAGACGATAGCAGAGGTCGCTGTGTGAGATTTTATATTTGAAGGACTTGGTGCGGTCGGCATAGCGGCGTCCTTTCTCGGGGTCTACGCGGAGCGTGCCGTCAGCGCGACTTTTCACGCAGGGATTGTGGAGCGGATTGATATCAATGGCACGGCCACGGCTATGAGCCGATAGTTTGCGGGTGCCGGCAACGGTTCGGTAATTAAAGCATGAGGTGTTGTTGGCCTCCATCGACGGGCGGTCTTGCGCCCCATAGTTGTCAATCAGCACCATGCGTGCGATGGGATAGGAAGCACGGTAGAGGTCGCGGAAAATGCTGACGAGATCGGCAGCGATGTCGGCGTGGCAGACCAGTTCGCCCAACTGTATCTCCCCCGCGCCGTTGATGTGCAACACTTTGACGTAACGCAATTTGCTGCGTGGAATGCTACACCCTTTCTTGTAGCTCTTTCCCCACATGCGTGCAAATACGGCATTGGAGATGGTGTCGGCCGAAAAGCAGCGCCATTCACCATAGCGGCGCACAGCCTGCGGCGACACAGTCTCACCAGCTTTCCAGCGGCGCAGTTTTTCTTGTTCGTCGTCATTCAAATGAACTTTCTTGCCGACGAGTTGCGGTTTCTCCGGCTCCTCGGCCGAACGGGCGGAGCGGCAGGGGGATGCGAGCAGCAGACAGAAGAGGGCGAGGGAAACGGAATGATTGAATGTCATTTGATGTTACAAGATAAGATGGTCGTGAAAACAGGTGGCGCTCCTATACGGAGCACCCCTGAAATGTCTGTCACTTCGCAGCTTGAACTGTCAGTTTGGCTTCCTTCTCCTGTTTGAGAATGGTCAGCGTCACATTGAATTCCTTTTTCTTTCTGCCCGTCAGTGTCTTGGCAAAGCGGAAACATGTCGGCGCCTCTGCCTTCGCATCTGTGGCTGGCTTGCCATAGTCTTCCAGGTAATAACCATAGTCGTCATCGGTGTCGGCTTCTGCTTCATTCTGATAGGCCGTCCATCCGCTTTCCTTCTTCTCGGCAAGCGCCGCAATGCGCTTATAGTCGCTGTCCGTCAAGGCTTTCGAGAAGGAAATGTCGTAAGTGTCGGCCCCCGAAAAACGCTCACGGCCGCGCCATTCTGCCTCATCAACGGGAAGCGCCACACCGAGGTTGCTCTCCGAAAGGAATCCGATGGCCCGCGCTTCGTGGGTGCGGGCAATCTTGGCCTGCTTGTAGGCCACCTGCGATGTGTATCCCACACTGATGATGAAGGGCGACACCAACAGCATAAGAAGGCGAGCAAAGAGCCGCTGGATTTTCCAGCGCCAGGTTAGGAACAAGTAAACGGGCGAACAGAGGAGCCAAGTGGCGGCACACCAAATGCCACGACGGCGCACCAATGTGGCGGCAGCCGCATCTTCGGCGTTTGTGGCACGCAGAGTGGCGGGAAGGCCATAGCGGTTGGTCTCCCGACGGGTTTTCTTGAAAAACAAGGGGATATTGATGAAAGGCACATAAAACCACCAGCCGCTCCAGCCGACATCATGGCAACGCTTCACGCCTTGTGCCGTATAAAACCAGCAGAACATGAAGAGGCCAGAGAAGAGCATGAGGCGATTGTAAAGACTGCCAGCAGCGTCCTCGCCGATAGAGAAAGAGGCTATCTCTGAAGCGACGTTGGCCACATACGCCACAAGCATAAAATGGAAAGGAATGAGGGCATGAGAGATGAGGTATTCTGCCCGCGTGATACGTCCCTTAAAAGAGAAGGCACGCACGAGAAGCCCCGCATTGGGCAGGGGTTTGGCATCGAAGGCCTCAAGTTCGCGGTCGGCCTCTTCCATGAGACGTTCCATCTGTGCAGGCGAAGGCATGGCTCCCTCGGGCATCGTGGGGGCTGCAGGGGCTTCTTCCTGAGGAGTCGATTCTTCCTGAGATTTCTGAACATTCTGCCCACACGTCTCATCGTTGCCATCGGGCGCCACGAAAGGGGGCGGCGGGGCCGGCTGTGGGACAGGGGGCGGCGTGTTGCCGCTATGATTCTGTTGCAATTTGTTATTCTCTTCCATAAGATGGTTCCTTCTGTTAAGTAGATGGCCTAAATTGTTTGTCTGGTATGAAACTGCAAAGGTAAGTTTTTTCGTCGAAAAGCATCCATCCCCAAGGCATAACTATTGTTTCAGGATGGTTAAGTTATGGTAAAAGCGGCCTTCGGAAAAATCTGTCACGGAGCGACCTGATGCGTCGTGAAACATCCGGCAGTGGGGGATCTCCAAGATATCGCATCCATTTTTTCTTGATCACTCCCACAAAATAAGCGCCAAGCAACCACTTATCCTGCCTTGTCAGCATTGATTGTCAACGATTTTTTCTAACTTTGCAGTCATGAAGATAGCTATTGCCTTTTTACGCTTGCTTTCACATCTGCCTTTGCGTGTGCTTTATGCACTGGCCGATATTTGTTACCCCGTCATCTATTACGTGATGGGGTATCGGCGAAAGGTGGTACGCAAGAACATTGACCGTTCTTTCCCTGAGCGTTCCATGAGCGAGAGAAGGCAGATTGAAAAACGATTCTACCGCTGGTTTTGCGACTATGTGGTTGAAACCATCAAACTGCTCTCCATCTCGCCCGAGGAAATGAAGCGGCGAATGATTGTGGAGGGCATGGAAGAAATGGAACGCGAACTGGAAACGCACCCGTTCGTGTTTATCTATTTGGGGCACTACTGCAACTGGGAATGGATTTCCTCCATGCCGCTTTGGAGCACGCGTGAGACCACCCACTGCGCCCAATTGTACCGCCCACTCAAAAGCAAAGCGTTCGACTCGTTCTTTTATCAGATGCGCACCCGCTTTGGGGCAGACAATATCTCGAAATACGAGTCGATGAGACACATTCTCCAACTCAAACAGAAGGGGGAGCGCACCATCATCGGATTCATCGCCGACCAGGCTCCGGGATGGAACAGCATCCACGACTGGGTGGACTTCCTGCACCAAGACACGCCGGTCTTCACTGGAACGGAACGCATTGCAAAGAAAGTGGATGCCGCCGTGTTTTTCGCCGACGTGAAGCGCGAACGACGCGGACAATACCGCCTGCGATTGCGCCTCATGACCGACCACGTCAAAGACATCCCCAACTATGAGCTGACGGAACGCTACATGGCAGAACTGGAAGAAATCATCCAGCGACAACCACATCTCTGGCTGTGGAGCCACAGACGATGGAAAAGAAAACGACATGCCGACGGCACTTTCTACGAGGAGCCGAAGGAATAGTTTCAAATGATGCCGTGCTGACCATCATCTGCAAACTGCACATGCTCAGCCACACCTACCTATCAGACAACAAAAGCAAGACATATTTCCCATGGAAAAGAAATTCAACCGCACCCTCGTCACCTCCGCCCTGCCCTATGCCAACGGAGGTGTACATATAGGACACTTGGCTGGCGTTTACGTGCCGGCTGACATCTATGTGCGCTATCTGCGCCTGAAAAAGCAGGAAGTGCTATTCATCGGCGGAAGCGACGAACACGGCGTGCCTGTCACCATCCGTGCCCGTAAGGAAGGCATCACCACCCAGGAGGTGGTCGACCGCTACCACAACCTCATCAAAAAATCGTTTGAGGACTTCGGCATATCATTCGACATCTACAGCCGAACGACCTCGAAGATCCACAACAAGTTTGCCTCTGATTTCTTCCGCACGCTTTACGACAACAACAAGCTCGTGGAGAAAACCGAGGAGCAATTCTGCGATGAAGTAACGGGCGAATTTCTCACCGACCGCAACATCGTCGGCACCTGCCCGCGCTGCGGCGCGGAAGGCGCATACGGCGACCAATGTGAGAAATGCGGCGCAACGCTCTCGCCTGAAGAACTCATCAACCCGACCAACAAAAACAATCCGGGACACGGACTGGTGAAGAAGGCCACGAAAAACTGGTACCTGCCGCTCAACGACTATCAAGACTGGCTCAAGCAGTGGATTCTCGAAGAGCACAAGGAATGGCGTCCAAACGTCTATGGCCAGTGTAAATCATGGCTCGACATGGATCTCCAGCCACGCGCCATGACGCGCGACCTTGATTGGGGCATCCCCGTTCCCGTTGAGGGAGCTGAGGGCAAGGTGCTCTACGTATGGTTTGATGCCCCCATCGGCTATATCTCCAACACCAAGGAACTCTGCGACGCACAAACGGAGAAATGGGGCACATGGCAGAAGTGGTGGCAAGACCCTTCAACGCGCCTCGTGCATTTCATCGGAAAGGACAACATCGTGTTCCACTGCATCGTGTTCCCAACGATGCTCAAGGCCCACGGCGGCTACATCCTGCCCGACAACGTGCCTTCCAATGAATTCCTCAATCTGGAGAACGACAAGATTTCCACATCACGCAACTGGGCCGTCTGGCTTCACGAATATCTGGAAGATTTCCCTGGCAAGCAAGACGTTTTGCGCTATGTGCTCACGGCCAACGCTCCAGAAACGAAAGACAACAACTTCACCTGGAAGGATTTCCAAGACCGCAACAACAACGAACTGGTGGCTGTTTACGGCAACTTCGTCAACCGTGCGCTCCAGCTCACGAAGAAATATTTCAATGGTGTTGTTCCTGAATGTGGCGAACTGCTTGACATCGACCGCAACGCCATTGAGGAATTCAAGGACGTGAAACAGAAGGTGGAAGCCCTCCTCGATGTCTTCAAGTTCCGCGATGCACAAAAAGAGGCCATGAACCTTGCCCGCCTCGGCAATAAGTATATCACCGACTGCGAACCCTGGCATGTGGCCAAGACAGACATGGAGCGTGTGAAAACCATCCTCTACATCTCCCTGCAATTGGTTGCCAACCTCGAAATCGCCTTCGAACCCTTCCTGCCTTTCAGTTCGGCTAAACTCCGCGAGATGCTGGGCGTCAAGGAAACGGAATGGGAACAGCTCGGCTCAACCGAACTTCTCAAGCCAGGACACCAGCTCGGCACACCGTCGCTGCTCTTCGAAAAGATTGAAGACGAAGCCATCGAGGCTCAGCTCAAGAAGCTTGACGACGCCAAGAAGGCCAACGAGGCTGCCAATTATGTTGCCGCGCCATTGAAGGAAAACGTTGACTTTGAAACGTTTGAAAAGATGGACATCCGCGTTGGCCACATCAAGGACTGCCAGAAGGTGAAGAAGTCGAAGAAGCTCCTCCAGTTCACCATCGACGACGGTTCGGGCGTTGACCGCACCATCCTCAGCGGCATCGCGGCCTACTACGAACCAGAACAGCTCATCGGCAAGGATGTTCTCTTCGTTGCTAATTTTGCGCCACGCAAGATGATGGGCATCGAGAGCCAAGGCATGATTCTCTCGGCTGTCAACTTCGACGGAACGCTCAACGTGACCTCCGTCCTCGGCAACGTCAAGCCTGGCTCACAGGTGGGATAACCACGGATTAAGCGAACAACACAGGGGCGCTTGACTTGGCATAAGGATGGCTTTTCTTATATGAGAGCAACAGACTTTGCTAAAGGTTTTCTTATCAGACTTTTCTGAGAGCAACGGCCAACAGATGTCAACCGCCCACTTAGTAATACAAACGTATAAAGCAGGTTCCCGGAGATAGTATCTTGAATGTAGAAAACACTATTTCGGGAACCTGCTTTCAATCAATCATATAAAAATGGCACAAAAACCAAGTATCCCTAAGGGAACACGCGACTTCGGCCCCGTTGAAATGGCCAAGCGCAACTATATATTCAACACCATCCGCGAAGTGTACGCCCTCTACGGCTTCCGCCAAATCGAAACACCGGCCATGGAGAACCTCTCCACGCTGATGGGTAAATATGGAGAAGAAGGCGACAAACTGCTCTTCAAGATTCTTAACTCGGGCGATTTCCGCAGCGGCATCAGCGCTGAAGACTACAGCAGCGACTCTGCCGCCCGCCTCGCCGCACGCTTCTGCGAAAAGGGCTTGCGCTACGACCTCACCGTGCCTTTCGCACGCTATGTGGTGCAACACCGCGATGAACTCCAGATGCCTTTCAAGCGTTTCCAGATTCAGCCAGTTTGGCGTGCCGACCGTCCGCAGAAGGGACGCTACCGCGAGTTTTATCAGTGTGACGCTGACGTAGTCGGCTCCGACTCGCTCTTGAATGAAGTCGAACTGATGCAGATTGTTGACGAGGTGTTCACCCGTTTCGGCATTCGCGTCTGCATCAAAATCAACAACCGAAAGATTCTTACGGGCATCGCCGAAATCATCGGTGAAGCCGACAAGATTGTCGACATCACGGTGGCCATCGACAAGCTCGACAAGGTTGGCCTCGACAAGGTCAACGACGAATTGCGTGCCGTCGGCCTCAGCGAAGAGGCTGTGGAAAAACTGCAGCCCATCATCGCCCTCTCGGGCAGCAACGAAGAGAAACTCGAAACGATGCGCCGCGTGCTTGCTGAAAGCGAGACAGGACTGAAGGGCGTTGAGGAAGTGGCCTTCGTGCTCGAGACGCTTAAAAACAGCCAGTTGCACAACGAAATCGAGCTCGACCTCACCCTGGCCCGCGGCCTCAACTACTACACGGGCTGCATCTTCGAAGTCAAGGCGCTCGACGTGCAAATCGGCTCTATCACGGGCGGCGGACGCTATGACAACCTGACGGGCATCTTTGGCATGCCGGGCCTCAGCGGTGTGGGCATCTCCTTCGGTGCCGACCGCATCTACGACGTGCTCGGCCAACTCGACCTCTATCCGCAGGAAACTCAGAGCGGCGTGCAACTGCTCTTCATCAACTTCGGCGCCGCTGAAGCGGCCCACTGCCTGCGCCTCGCCGCACAGGCCCGCCTCGCCGGCATCGCCACGGAGGTTTACCCCGACAGCGTGAAGATGAAGAAGCAGATGAGCTATGCCAACGCCCACAACGTGCCGTTCGTGGCCCTCGTCGGCGAAACGGAAATAGCCGAAGGACGCATCACGCTCAAAAACATGACCACAGGCGAGCAGCAGAGCCTCACCATCGAGGAGGCTGTTAAAGCCATCAAGGGATAAACAGCAAAAAAATCCAGGGTGTTCTGTTTTCCGTATTCCTTTCAATGTAAATACGGAGAACAGAACACCCGTTTTTTTAGTCAGCCAGTATTTTTCACTTACATCCCCACACCCACTTATGATGACCCACACCGACGCCACCGAACTTCTGAAACGCCTCATCGCCATTCCGAGCGTGAGCCGCGATGAAAAAGCCGTGGCCGATTTCTTGGAAGAACAGCTCAAGCAGCTGCAACTGTTCCCAATGCGCCACCACAACAATCTTTGGTGTGTCGGACGGGCGCAACTCTCCAACCGCCCCACCCTGCTGCTCAATGCGCACATCGACACGGTGAAACCCGCCGCTGGCTGGCAGTGCGACCCCTTCACGCCGCAGGTTGAAGGGGAACGTCTCTACGGCCTTGGCAGCAACGACTGCGGCGGCGGATTGGTGAGCCTGCTCGCCGTTTTCACCCAACTGGAAAAGCGCACCGACATTCCTTGGAACCTTGTCTTTCTGGCTTCGGCAGAAGAGGAGGTGTCGGGAAAGAACGGCATTGAGAGTGTCATTCCGCTCCTGCCCCACATCGACTGCGCCATCGTTGGCGAACCGACAGGCATGCAGCCAGCCATTGCCGAAAAAGGACTGATGGTGCTCGACTGCACAGCCCACGGACGTGCCGGACACGCCGCCCGCAACGAGGGCGACAACGCCATCTACCACGCCATCGACGACATACAATGGGTGCGCACCTTCCAGTTTCCCAATGTGTCGCCGTTACTCGGCCCGGTGAAGATGAGCGTGACCATCGTGCAGGCTGGCACGCAACACAACGTGGTGCCAGACGCCTGCACCTTCACCATCGACGTGCGCTCCAATGAGTGCTACACCAACCAAATGCTCCTCGAAGAAATCTCCGCCCATCTGCAAAGCGATGTCAAAGCGCGTTCCACGCGCCTCAGCTCGTCGTCAATCTCCCCCACCCATCCGCTCGTGCTCCGCGCCGAAGCTCTCGGTCGCCGACCCTTCGGCTCGCCAACGCTCAGCGACCAGGCACTCATGCCTTGGCCCTCACTGAAGATGGGACCTGGAGAGTCGTCGCGCTCACACACCGCAGGAGAATACATCGGTTTGCAGGAAATTGAAGAAGGCATCGCGCTCTATCTGAAACTGCTGGAATGAGCAGCCAACGGCCAACACCCTGTTTCCAGAAACCTATTTATAATCACAAGCACCATTACTTCATCCCCCCGAATTCCCCAAAAAACATTATGCGCAAACTCACCGTTGAAGAACTCAACCGCATGGACATCGAGGCGTTTCACCAGTCGGAGAAACTTCCCCTCATCATTGTCCTCGACAATATCCGCAGCCTGCACAACGTAGGCAGCGTGTTCCGCACCGCCGATGCTTTCCGCCTTCAGGGCGTATGGCTCTGTGGCATCACGGCTTGTCCG
>ENA-OURN01000161-OURN01000161.1-human-gut-metagenome-genome-assembly--contig:-NODE-161-length-33521-cov-22.1398_pt1 | contig 33521 bp, 33 predicted proteins | sample MGYA00242099_ERZ508987 | MGnify/ENA primary metagenome ERZ508987 (study PRJEB26280, sample SAMEA2531405) | human gut metagenome | biome: human gut; feature: human-associated habitat; material: faeces... | reverse complement strand
TGTTGCTCAGGAACTTATAAATAAAGTTAAATTATAGTGTTGCGGAATTAAGGAAGACATAAAAGTTTTAAAAATTATTCTCATTCTTTATGGTTTGTCTTTGGTTTATTGATGTTTTTGATATTTATTTCAATGGTTGTGCTTGTATGTTTGAATATAGTTGAAACATGGACTATACCATTAGGAGTTGTTGGGGTAACATTTGGCTTACACTGTTTTAATAGATATCATACTCTAAAAGAAAGAACAGAAATGCGTGCAGAAAAAGCATATAAAAAGTGGGAAGCAAAGAATGAGAATAAAAAGTACAATCTTTTAAAGGAACAAATATCCTCTAAAAAAGAGCGAATGAAAGAGATTAATCAAAATTTGAACCAATACAAATAGGCTTTTATGAAAACTATAGACACAATTTTTTATTATTGGAATTTATATCAACTGCACCGAAAAGGCTTGCAATTTTCAAAGGCCTATCAAGCAAAGTTATATAATTGGTTTCCGCCTTTTTTTGAGCAGGATTTGTGGCTTCCAAAGTTTATAGAGGGTCGCGGATTGCTAAAAGATAAACCAAAATTGAAAGCTGGAGTCTTTACAATATGTGGTCCTAAGTGGGCTGTTAGGTTACAACCTTGTGACTTAAAAATATTCTTTGCTCGTGAGAATCTCTCTTTCCGAAAGGAATGGCATGATTTCATGCTCAACGAACCTTCTATTGATTTGTCGATTGGTTTTGATGACATAAGAGACAATCCCAAATATATACATATCCCATTTTGGATTACTTGGGCTTTAGATCCAATGGAAACATACGAATCTATTAAAGGTAAGATTGAAAAATGGAACTTGCCAGTAGGTAAATCTTATAATAATCGCAAATTTTGTTCATTCCTTTGCAGTCACGGCGATAAAGGGCGTGAGATGATGTTTAATGATTTGTCAACTATTGCCAAGGTTGATAGTTGTGGGCGTTGGATGCACAACGATGATTCTCTGAAAAAAGAATATAGTGATGACAAAGTTAGGTGGTTGAAGAATTATCGTTTCAATCTTACTCCGGAGAATTCAAATGCTTCTGGATATGTAACGGAAAAGCTTCTTGAGGCTATTCAGGGTGGTTGTGTTCCTATTTATTGGGGTGGAAGCAATAAACCAGAGCCAAATGTTTTCAACCAAAATGCCATAATATTCTTTGATATGGGAAAAGATAATAATGATGTTTTGCGTCTTGTTTCGGAGCTCAATTCAGATGAAAATAAATATATGGATTTTGCATGCCAAAAACGATTCGTAGAAGGTGCAGAAGATGTAATTTGGGGATATTACGAAAGTCTGGAGATTAAGCTAAAGGAAATAATTGCGAATTTGTAATGATGGGTAGACTAACATATATAGATAACGCCAAAGCTATTGGTATGATGCTGATTGTCGCTTCGCATGTAATACCTAGTGGAGATATGTCCCAGAGTGTTATATATAAAACATGGGATGGTATATTAAATTCATTCTATGTTCCCTTGTTTTTCTTGTTGTCAGGTGTTTTTGAACCAACAGATGTTGATGACAAGAAACTACTGAAACGAGTAATAAAATTGTTAAAGTTTTGTGCAGTATTTTATGTGTTTGGAGTTATTATGGATGGTATTGTCCATAATAACTGGATTTTAACATCGTTCAAGTCTCAAACTACAATATGGTTTCTCATTGTCTTATTATGGATAACTATAATTGTAGGATTGATAAAACGATTAAGATGGCATAATGCTATATTCTTGATTTTTGTTTCGGGGGGAGTAATGCTTGCTTTTAAACATATGAGCCTTTTATATTTCGGCCAAGCATGTATATGTTTACCTTTTTATTTGATTGGTTACTATGGAAAGGAGTATATAAAACGCGAAAAAGCTGATTTGAGAATATTAGGAGGTTCTTTTATTATTTGGCTTTTATTGTTCGTGGAATTTTATTGTCCACAGAACTTGAGTATTAATTTGATTGAACAAAACTTTATCACTTTCTATATTGAAGCCGTTATGGGAAGCTTGTTTGTGATAGAACTATGTAAGTTGTTCTCTTCATGTATATTTTGTTATTATGGTCGCAATTCCATTGTGCCAATGATGGTGCAAATTCCTTTGATATGGATTATGATGAAGTTTGTTAAGATAGAATCTTTTCCTGTTCATCTTGTTAGTTCTCTTATATTGTGTGTTATATGTGGCCTTTGTATACCTATATTTAGAAACAAGTATTATGATATATTTAAATAAAAAGCATCGTAATCCATTGATTGATTATCTTAAGGCCTTTGCCATATATCTTGTAATATACATGTTGCAGTCGTTGCTTGTAGAGGCAGTATTGAATAGAGTAATAAACTTTGACACAAACAACTGTGGCATTATTTTGTGTTTTTGCTTGTCTTTAGTGATGACACTTATATGCTATATGATAGTTGAAAAGACAATAAGAATAAAAATAATCGGCTCTCTTTTATGGGGAACCAATTGATAATATGAACTACAAAGTAGCACAAATAATTCCATATTTTGGCAAATGGCCAGAATGGATAGAGCTGTATTTCTATTCTTGTGGTAGGAATCCGATGGTAGATTTTATCTTCTATACGGATTGTCCATTACCTAAACATAGATATAAAAATACTATTTTTCATCAATGCTCATATGAGGATTATTGTCAGTTATTAAGTGAAAAACTGGAAATAAGTTATGAGAATCCTCATCCTTATAAATTGACAGATTTAAAGCCTTTCATTGGTTTCATTCATCAAGAAGAATTGAGAGACTATGATTTTTGGGGAATGGGCGATTTAGATTTGGTATATGGAAATCTAAGTATGATTATTAATGATAGTAATATGGATCGTTATGATGTCATTACTACCCATAACTATCATATAGCAGCTCATTGTTGCTTTTGTCGCAACAACGACTATTATCGCAATCTTTGTTTTAAGATCGCTGATTGGAAGAAGAAAATTACAAATGAAAAACCGATGTCTCTTGACGAGGGTGAATGGTCAGACTTAGTATGTCCTCGTATCCGTACAATTCGAAGAATCTATAAATATCTATGCAGTCCTTTTGGCATTCATTATTTCAAGGTTTTAGACTTTCTAAATCCTGTTTTCCATAAAAAAGTATTGCTTCACGAATATTGGACTAGTCCTCAGCCAAAGGAGGGAGAGCAATGGATTTATGATATAACGAGTAGCAGGATTACTGATTTTAAGAAACGATCACTCCCCTATCTGCATTTTCTGTTTTTCAAAAAAACACCTTGGCTAAAAACGGAAAGATATTGGCATAATGATTTTTGGAAAGTACAAGAATCATTTGAACAGAAGAAGTATTTAATAATAAATATACAAGGTATATCATAATTATGGTTATTGAAAGAAATAGTCAGGAGAGTTTTGCTCTTGACATGCTAAGGTTCCCTTTAGCAGCATTGGTGGTCTTACTTCATACTTCAGCATTAGGCGAAGACAAGGGGGTTACATATTATCTTGCTAATTATGTAAATGCTCCGATAGTTCAAATTGCCGTACCAGCTTTCTTCTTTATGTCTGGTTATCTGTTTTTTTGTGGAAAGGAAGAATTCAGTTGGACTGTCTATAAGAAAAAGATAAGTAAGAAAGTTCGTTCATTGTTTGTTCCATATGTTATTTGGAATTACATAGCATTGCTTTTATCATATGCTTATTCATATTGCAAAACGGGTTCTATAGGTGATGTTATGCCTTGGAATTTACATGATATTATATGGAGTCATGGTGATGGAATAATGGCAACATCTGTATTTGGTTATCAATACCCTGTTATAGTATCACCTGCTGCAGGAGTTTTGTGGTTTATGAGAGATCTAATGGTTATGATGCTTTGTTCAATCGTTGGTTTCTATATTGTTAAAAGATTAAAATGGTGGATTTTCCCTTTGCTGATTTTTATGAATGTTTTTGGTATAGGAGTGCCAATAGCAGGTTTTAGTTTGGCTGCTATCACATTCTTTTATATGGGAGCATTTTTTAGCATTCATCAGATCCATATTTTTGATTGGCTTTCCAAATACAATCCATGTTTTTGGTTGCTTTTGTGGCCGATAATGGTTGTCGTACAGTTTGTTGCTGCTTCTAATGGTATGGATTTAAAATGCATAAGCTCTTTAGTGTTATTGAGCGGTATCGCATTTGTTTTTGTTATCGCGTATAACTTAGCAAATAAAAAGAATAAAGTGGTTACGCTTATTACGAAATGGGGTGAAACGAGCTTTTTTATTTATACATTTGGAAATACGCTAATACTATGGTTCGTGAATAAGGATGTTGGCTATCTCTTGGAATCAATTCCCTATTGTGGAACCTTTCTAAACTATGAGTTTTTATTCATGGCTAAGGTTATAGAGTGTATAGTTGTATATTATATAATGAAGAAATTCACACCTTCTTTGTTGAGTGTTTTAATTGGGGGTAGAATCAATAAAAGAAAAGTATAAAAATGAAAATAAAAAAACTATTGTTTTTTGTGTTGTACCTGATACTTCTAAATGGTTTCATACAGACTTATTTAATAAAGAGTGAATATCTCCCACTCTTGTCAGACGTTATATTGTTTTATATAGCTTTTTCGACTAAAAATAATATTCTTGATGTTAGCAGAGCTGTTGGACCTTGGGTTGTACGACTATTCGCAATATTACTAGTAGGAAGTACGGCAATATCTATCATGAACGTAATGCCTACAATTTCTATTTTATGGGGACTACGAATGGTAGTTAGGTATTTATTGCTGTTTATGTTGGTGTATAAATACTTTACAAAAACCGATGTGGATAAGTTTAAAAGAATTTTGATACGCTTCTTTTGGATTAATACTTTAATTGTTGCCTACCAATTTTTCATAGAGAACAAAATAGCCGATTTTATAAGCGGTCTCTTTTTGAACAATGGAGAATTATTCGTATTTAATTTATATTGTACACTACTACTATCAAAAGAATATTTTATAGGTAGTTTAAGTAAATCACGTTTTATATTTTTGTTGGTGGTTGAAATGTTTGTGGCAATGGTAGCTGAAATAAAAGTGATGTATTTTACGATACCACTTGCAATTTATGCCGTTTATATATTTACTAAGAAATTTAGTATAAAACATATCGTTGTTCTGGTTTGCGCTTTCTTTTTTCTTGTTCCTTGCATGAAGATGGCAATGTCTTTAATGTATGGTGAGGAGTATGTAAATAAAACATTTGATATGGAATTCATACAAGAAGAAACCAGTCATGCGTACAATTTGTCTAAAGAAGCTGCCGATTTTAGCTTCAATCGTTCTACATGCGTAGAAATGGCATCAACATTAATTCTTAATGATCCTATCCACTTACTTTTCGGATATGGTGTGGGTAGTGGAAATACATCAGAAAAGTTTGGTACTTGGATTAGTGCAACATATAGTAAGATTACCTCATACAATTGGTTTACTTCATCTTGGCTGTTAATAGAATATGGATGGGTAGGATATATTATTTGGATTCTCATTATCTTTTTATTAGCACATCGGTTTTATTATTTGTATTTAAAGAATGATGACCAAGTTGTTAAATACTGGAGTTCATTAGGGCTAATCTCAGTTTTCTTTACATATATTTTGGCTTGGTATAATAATATGCCTTATTATAATGCTTACTTTATTTATTTGTTTTGGGCTGTTTGTTTTGTAGGAATAAGGGAGCGGCAAAAGGAATTGAAAAACAATTAGTTTGTAAATGACATGACAAAATCCTTTAATACAGCTGTTTTTAGCAAGTATCGTTCAGAATTGATGGGTGTTGCAACTTTATTGATCGTCATATGCCATATGCCGGTCTTTGGAGTTGTTATGCCTAATTGGATGGACATAATATTTAGAAGCTGTGGCTTCGGTGTTGATATATTTTTGTTTCTTTCAGGAGTAGGTATGCATCATTCTTATTCTTCTAAGATAAAAAATAAGCAATCGGTTTTTTACTGGTTGTTTAAACGATATATCAGAATAATTTGTCCGCTTTTTATATTGATTACACCTTTCTTGTTCTATAATATCATATATAATGACCAGGCTGTCTATATAGCAATTCTTCAGCTCTCAGGATTTGGATCTTTATTAGGTTGTAGCCCGTTATGGTTTATCTCTTGTATCTTAATGCTATATTTGATAACGCCAATAATTCATCCTCTTCTTGTTTCAAAGAGAAGTTTATTCTATCTTATTGTTCTTTCTATATTATGTTATTCTTATGCTTATTTACCACCACATAACAGTCTTGTACATTTTATGGTGAGTCGGTGGCCTATCTACTTTTTAGGATATATGCTTTCTGCTTCTATTAAAAGGCAAGAGGAAGGAAGTTTTATTTTGTATATTGTTATTCCTGTTATTTGCTATATTGTTTTGTATGCTTTTAATCATTTCGTAGGTAGCCATTTCTGTTTATTTGGTTTGCAAGGAATCGCCATGGTTACATTTTTCGCATTAATAATAGATGCGTATTCAAATGAAAAGTTGAAAGATGTTTTGAGATTCTTGGGAGTTATTTCTCTAGAATCATATATAACAAACGAATATCTCATGCGATCGTTGCAATCAATCACTTGGTCTGTTGGCAATTTCAATTTTAGCTTAGGAAATTGGACCTTTTATCTTGTTGGCTTTTGCCTGTGTATGGTTGCTTCTTTTGTGGCAAACAGATTGGCAAGGAAAATTTCACATTTTTTAATATGATACCTAAGGTTATACACTATTGTTGGTTCGGTCGTAATCCGATACCTACAGAATATCAGAATTACATCAACAGTTGGAAGAAATTCCTTCCTGATTATGATATTAAAGAATGGAATGAGGATAATTATGATGTGAACTGCATTCCATTCAGCAAAGAGGCTTATGATGTAGGGAAATTTGCGTATGTCAGCGATTATGCTCGCTTAAAAATTCTTTATGAGAACGGAGGCGTGTATTTTGATACAGACGTGGAGGTTATCCGCAATATGGACGATTTGATGGCTAAAGGAGCTTGGATGGCAATAGAGAAACATAATAATACTCCTGATGCTGATGATATGGTAAATCCTGGTCTTGGATTTGCCGTGGAGCCTCATAATCCAGTTATCAAGGAAATTATGTCTTTCTATGAGAATACTCATTATATATTCCCCGATGGACACATGGAGCAAATACCAATAGTTCCTGTTACAAGTAGGGTGTTGAAAAAGTATGGTCTCAAACCTCATGCCAAAGATCCGTATGATTGTGGGGGCATCACAATCTATCCTTGTGAATATTTCTGCCCGATAGAGTTTCTATCGAATAAACTTGAAATTACAGATAATACCTACACCATTCATCATTATTCGGCTACATGGATGTCGTGGACGGATAAGCTAAAAATGAAAAAGGGGTATTATGCCGAGAAAATAAAAAGATTTTTTAAATTAAAATGAAAGGAAGAATGAAGCCAAAGGTCTCAATAGTGGTTCCTATATATAATGTAGATCAGTTTCTGGATAGAACCATGCAATCGCTTCTATCGCAAACGCTAAAGAACATAGAAATTATCATGGTGGACGATGAGTCGCCTGATAACTGCCCGGCTATCTGTGATCGGTATGCTGAGCAATATCCTAATGTCAAGGTTGTACATAAGAAAAATGCTGGTCTTGGAATGGCTTGCAATAGTGGCATTGAGGTAGCGTCAGGTGAATATATCGCGTTTTGTGATAGTGATGATTATGTGGATAAGGATATGTATGAGACAATGTACAATGCTGCGTTGAAGTATGATGCCGATGCTGTCTATACAGGTATAAAGACTGTTAATCAGCATGAAAAGGTACATGTGATGAACGAATATCCTTCTTGTCAAATATTTCAGGGAAAGAACAAAATACACGCTTTCTTGATGGACATGATATCATCAGAGCCTTCTGATACTATCGAAAGAAGAGTGCCTATGTCTGCAAAGGTCGTATTATATCGCAAGGACTTAATAGATGCAAACAAACTTAGGTTTGTGAGTGAGCGTGTGATTATTTCTGAGGATCTCGTCTGGAATATGGATGTTCTTAACCATTCAAAATGTATAGTAACCTTACCTCAAACATTTTATTATTACTATAATAATACGGCTTCTTTGTCTAAGAAAATACGAACTGACCGTTTCCCATTTTTCAAAACTATGCGTGAGGCTTTGATAAAGAGATCTTTGGAGTATCATATGCCTGATGAGGTTTTATTGCGTATAGATAGGATGTTTATTGGATATTGCCGTTTCTTCATAGGAAGCATCCTGAAAAGTGAATTGAAACAAAAGGATAAACGTAAAATTGTGAGCGATGTTTGTGTAGATGATATTTGGAAAAAGATATATGAAAGCTATCCTGTGAAGAAAATGCCAAAAGGGCACCGTCTGATGGCTTTTTTGATGAAATATAATTGTTATTCCCTTATGTCATTGGTTTATTGTATCAAGAAATAAAGTGGTGATATGCTATAATATGATTATGAAAGTTTTAGTTGTTGCGACTTCTCGTAAAACACGAGGCGGTATAACGTCTGTCATAAAAGCCCATGAGATGGGTGAACAATGGAAACAGTACCATTGTAAGTGGATTCAGACACATAGAGATGATCCTGCGTTACGAAAATTGTTGTATTTCATTATTGGATTGATTGAATATATTGTTCTTTTGCCTTTCTATGATATTGTACATGTGCATTTCAGCGAGCCTCCATCGGCAATTCGTAAAAGAATATTTGTTCGTTTAGCAAAGCTGATGAACAAGGAGGTGGTTATCCATTTCATTCTTTTTCAACAGAAAAATAGCAAATAATAATTATGAAAATCTTATATATAGCTCGTACTGACACCTATCGCTATTACCGCGAGGGTATCAACCCCTCGCATTGGCTCTATGGGGCCGTTGAGATGGAAAGAGACGGAAATGAAGTGGTCTGGGAGGATGAGAGCCAAGCGCTGATGAACGACTGGAACTTGGTGAGAAAACACCGTCCTGACATCATTTTCATTCCTAACCTTAACTTGCGTAACCACCTGTTGCTCTTGTTGCTTACCGCATTGGGTGTATCGAAGACACCAATCTGTGCTTTTTTGCACCATGAACCGAAGGTGAAGCGTGGATGGAAGTCTCTATTATATCAGGTCTTATTGAAAGCACCGAGGCATCTCTTTTTTCTGAGCACGAAGACGATGGATGAAACGGTAAGGACAGGTCAAGTAAAAGCAAAGAAGTGTTCTGTTCCTTATTGGGGGCCTGATATGGATTTTTATAATAAAGTAGAGAAAACTGAAGGCAAATGGTTTGTATCTACTGGTAAGGAGAACCGTGACTTTGATGTTTTGATAGAGGCTTTCCGACGTACAGGAGCCCCGTTGAAGATTATGACTGCAAAGAGTCATGCTGGGAACAATTATTCTGATTTAGTAGAGAAGTGTAAGGATATCCCAAACATAAAGGTGGTGATAACGGAAAACTCTGGCAATGTATATCCACAGATGCTGGATGCTATGGCGAACGCCAAAGCTTTGGTCTGCCCACTAAGAAAAGACAAACTGAACTATTGTGTTGGGCTTTCTACCATAGCAGATGCCATCGGTTTACAAAAACCGCTTATCATTACTCGCAATCCTTATCATGATGAAATGTATACGAAAGGGATGGAAATTGTGGATTCTGTAGACGATTGGGGCAAGGCTATTATGAAAATAGAAAAGGGACAGTATAACTGCTGTTATTCTGAAATCTCCATGTTGAGTTGTTGGGAGAATATGAAACGTTACTTTAAAAAATTATGATACTCAGTTTTGTTTTTCTGGTTCTTGTGTGGTGTTTGCCAATCAAGGGTAAAATGGTTTGTGAGCAACGAGAGCAGTCGCAGCTTCTTAAATTCATAGCTTCTCTTTTAGTGGTGATTGGTCATCAGGCTGGTTTCTATTGCTCGCCAAATGAGTTGTTTATGAGTGAAACAGGAGTTGGCACTTTATGTGTTTCCTTCTTTCTCTTCATGTCTGGCTACGGTTTACTTTATAGCCGTGTAAAAAGACAGCAGCGTCTTTCCGCATTGTGGCTGAAAAAGCGTATGATAAAACTTGTTGTACCGGCTCTTACGGCAATGGCATTATATGTCGTAGCAGAAATTGCTGTAGGTAAACAGGTGGATTGGAGTTGCCTTTTTAAATATTGGTTCGTCTCTGACACAAACTTGCGGTATGGATGGTATGTTAGCGAGATTATTATTCTGTATGTTGCGTTCTTCGCTTTCTATCGCTCATGTTCTATCAAGAAAGCAACATTACTATCTTGTATAACTATAGGAATTGCGATATGCATTATGGTGGCTATAAAATGTGCTATATGGTATGTGTTGGGACTTCCATGTTTCTTGATGGGTTTGCTATTAGCATACCATGATATTGAAACGAAACATTTTCATTTCCATTTATCGCAATTGCAAATCAAGCTTTTGCTAAGCTTTATGGTGTTTTGCTTCTTCTTCCTGAAGGATTTTGAAATAGTGCAACAGGCTGTACCTATGCTTGACAAGTGGCGATATGCACTTGCTTCAAAATTTTTGGTGAATATTGTATTTATTGTGGTTGTTACTTACATTCTAATGCGACTGCCTGTTTGTAACGCTTTTGTGAATCGGGGGGGGTACTTCTACGAAGTTTATCTTGTGCAAGGAGCAACGCTACTTGTCTGTCGTGAATGGATAACTAATGATTGGTTGTTTGTCATGCTAGGACTTATGTGTACAATTATTGTAGCAAAAGGAATGAACATGATTAATAACTGGGTAGTAAAACGTATTTGATTTTATGAAACATAATCCAAGAGTTTTAGTTGTAGCCACGAGTAGAAAGACTCGTGGTGGTATTACTTCGGTTGTGAAAGCTCATGAGACTGGTGAGCAATGGAAAAAATATCATTGTCGGTGGATCCAGACGCATCGAGATGGTCCTGCATGGAGGAAATTGTGCTATCTTGTTACTGCACTTATTGAATATATGGTGTTGCTGCCGTGGTATGATATTGTGCATATCCATGTGGCAACAACGCAGTCGGCAAGGAGAAAGAAATTGTTTTTTGTGTTAGCTAAGTTGTTGCACAAGAAGACTATTTTGCATTTCCATCCTTCAAATGAAAAATTCCTTTATGAGCCTAACAATCAGAAGCTGTATCGTAATCTGTTCTCTAAAGCAAATCTGGTGCTGGTGCTATCTGAGCAATGGCGTAGATGGATGAAAGATGCTCTGGGGTTAACAAAACATATTGAGGTGCTTTATAACCCTTACACGATAGTAAAAAAGTACTATACTTACGAAAGAATGATAAAAGGACAATATGCCTAATAAAGTTCTAATGGTCGGCTCTGCCGAGCAAAGTGGAGGAGGCGTGGCGAGTGTGTTGCGCCTGATGAAGACAATGCCTTTCTGGGAAAAGTATCATTGCGGATGGCTTGGTACGCAGATACAGAGAGGATATGGAGTGAAGCTGTGGTATGCGGTGAAGGCTTATTTCATGGCGCTATTTACTATATGGAAGTATGATATTGTACATTTCCATACGGTTCCTGATAAGATTTGCCTGATTATTCAAATGCCTGTACTTCTGTTAGCATTACTTGGCAGAAAGAAGATTATCATGCATATCCATATGGGTAATCAGTTGGAGGAACATACGCATAATAAATTGTTTATATGGTGTCTGAACAAGGCTGATTGTGTGGTGCTGTTGGCAAAGAAGTGGCAGACGTGTTTTATCGAATGGTTTCCAACAGTAAAAGCTAAGACTGCCATTATTTATAATGCTTGTGCTCCGACGCCTGCCGTCGACTATTCTATAAAGGAGAAGAGCATCATTTTTGCGGCGCACCTGGACGAGAACAAGCGTGCCGACTTGCTGCTGCAGGCGTGGAAACGGTTGCGCGGCGACTTCCCCGACTGGCACGTCACGATTATGGGCAACGGCGACGTGGAGGGCTACAACCGGTTGTGCCATGAGATGGGGCTTGACGACTGTGTGACCTTCACGGGGTATATCACGGGCAAGCAGAAGGAGGACGTCTGGAACAAGGCGAGCATCTACTGCATGTGCTCGCGCCATGAGGGGTTCCCGATGGTGGTGCTGGAGGCTTGGGCAAGGGGCATCGCTGTGGTGACGACGCCGGTGGGTGGTCTGCCTGATGTGATAGAGGAGGGTAAGAACTGTCTCACTTTCCCTTTTGATGATGCTGATGCTCTTACCATGCAGCTTCGTAGACTGATGGAATCTCCTGAACTTTGCAGAAATATGGCTGAATATTCCAAGAACTTCGGAGAAAGAACTTTCTCGCCAGAGAAAATAAGTGAGAGTGTTGATGAACTATATAAAAAACTATAACTTGAATCATAGATAAATCTCAATTTTATGCTTAAAATATTAATGTCTGCTTATGCCTGTGAACCAGGGGCAGGTAGTGAATATGGTGTGGGCTGGATGGTTCCTACCACGATGGCGCGAAAATATCCAGAAGACCAAATTTTCGTACTGACAAGATCTCGGTGTAAAGAGAAGATTGAAAAAGCTTTAGCTAACGATTCTTCTCTTGCGAATATACATTTCTTATATTATGATATTCCTTCTTGGATGTTTTATAAGAATGAAATGCAAAGCAATTGGGGAGAGCAAATCAACTACTTGCTGTGGCAATGGTTGGTTAGAAAATTCGTAAGGAAAATGAATAAGATTTATCATTTTGATATTTTCCATCATCTGACTTTTAATCAGTATCGTACTCCTTCTCCTGGTTTTTGGCTCGATATTCCTTTTGTGATGGGACCAATTGGTGGTGCTGAATGTATTGCTCCTGCTTTTTGGGAAGATTTGGAACCTAATACAGTGAAAAAGGAGGGCATACGGCAGAAAGGAAACGATCTGAAAATTTTCAAGTGGTTTAATACTCGTAAGAAAAATAACAAGGTGATACTATGCTCTTGCAAAGAGAACTTGAATCGGCTAAAACCTTACGGGAACAAAAGCCGTTTGGAGCTGATGCCTGCTATTGCTTTCGACAAAAAGGATTTCGCTGATATCTCGCAAAACGAAACTCAGGATACTTTTGAAATGATTTATGCTGGTAAAGCATGGGACTGGAAAGGTATTCATATTTTCTTAAAAGCAGCAAAAGTGGCTTTGATGGATAAGTTGAGTGCTAAAAGTCAGCAAAAATGGAGTATTAAACTTATCGGTATTCGTTTTGAAGAGGAGCAGAAAAAAGTTATGGGCTGGGTCGATGAGTTGGGGCTTCAGAATTATGTGACGTTGATTCCATTTATCCAGCGTTCAGAACTATTGAAAATGTTGGCTAATTGTTCTTTAAGTGTATATCCTGCTTTCCGTGATTCGGGATCGATGTCGGTGTTGGAGGCTTGTGCCTTGGGATGCCCATCTATCTGTTTTAATGCAGGCGGACAGGATGTGTTCTCTGATGAAATATTGCTGAAAGTTGATGTGGCTGATTCTTATTCTGAAACGATGAATCGTTTTTCTGAGAAATTATTCTGGGCATACGAACATCCTCAAGAATTGAAGGAAACGGGAAGAAAGGCTAAGGCGTGGATTGAGGAAATGCTCACATGGGACCGAAGAGTTGAGGATTTTCATGACATTTATAAAACTTTAGTTTGACGACTATGAAATATGATTATTTAATCGTGGGCTCTGGTTTGTTCGGAGCAACGTTTGCTTATCTGGCTAAAAAAGCAGGTAAGAAATGTTTGGTAATAGATAAGCGACCTCATTTAGGAGGAAATGTCTATTGTGAAAAAGTGGAGGGTATCAATGTTCACCAGTATGGTGCTCATATCTTCCATACTTCTAACAAAAAAGTTTGGGATTTCGTTAATTCTATTGTGGAATTTAATCGCTATACCAATTGCCCTGTAGCTAATTATAAAGGTAAGCTCTATAATCTTCCTTTTAATATGAATACTTTCTACCAGATGTGGGGAGTATTGACCCCAGAAGAGGCAAAAGCTAAGATAGAAGAGCAGAAGAAAGAAGCTTTAGCAGCATTGAATGGGCGTGAGCCTCAGAATCTGGAAGAACAAGCCCTGTGCTTGGTGGGTAAAGACATCTTTGAGAGATTGATCAAGGAATATACCGAGAAGCAATGGGGGAGGAAGTGTACAGAATTACCTGCTTTTATCATCAAGCGATTGCCTGTGAGATGGGTATTTGATAATAACTATTTCAATGATAAATATCAGGGTATCCCTGTGGGAGGTTATAATCAATTAATTGATGGTTTGCTGGAAGGTATTGTATGTAAGACTGGTGTGGATCTCTTCCATTCAGAGTATAAGGACTGGAAAAAATATGCAGATAAGCTGGTTTATACTGGGGCAATTGATGAGTATTTCGGCTATTCTTTAGGAAAGTTGGACTGGCGAACTGTTAGTTTTAAGACACGTATTGAGAATACTCCAAATTATCAGGGAAATGCAGTTGTCAATTATACCAGCCATGAGGTTCCTTATACAAGAGTCATTGAACACAAGCATTTTGAAATGTTCGGTCAAGATATATATATTTGTACAAAGACGGTTGTCTCAGAAGAGTATTCTACGGAATACAAAGAAGGTATGGAACCTTATTATCCTGTAAATGATGAGCGTAATAACTTGCTTGCAGAACAATATCGTCAACTCGCAGAAAAAGAGACAGATGTTATTTTTGGTGGAAGATTGGCGCAATACAAATACTACGATATGGCTCCTGTAATAGAGCAGGTATTAAGTTTATTCGTGTAATATGGCAAATCACTTTTTAATGTTACTACAAAGATAAGTCTTGTGCCTTCGTATCTGTAGGACAAGATGTGGGTGCCTGTATGGAAGCACTGCATGAAGCATTGTGGCAAGGGGGTATATATCCGTCCGATGTCTTCGGATTTCAAGGAACTGTGGAACCTCTCGGTTGGGGATGGTACTTCTATTCCTAAGGGGAGTACAATCTATTGTACGGATGTACCGTGTACTATTGGCAAGAAGGTGCTCTTCGGTCCGAATCCTACAATCATCACTAGTGATCATCGTATTGACATCTTGGGCAAATATATCGCGGATGTTACCATGGAGGATAAGTTGACGATAGCGCTGTATCGGTACCACACGTAGCGTTGTAATCGGTACCATGCTATCACTGCAAACGGTACCGCTTGTATCGCTGCAAACGGTAGCAAGATTTCTGTTCTGCTTTTCAATTTGCAAAGGTAATCTATTTTTTCAATTTCTGGCGCATAGAATCGCCTTTTAACTCTGTCAACGGCATAGCAGTGGAGCTACATTCTACTCCTGGCTTTATGGCTAACTTCGTGTGTAATCAGAGATTGCAAAGATGGTTGAAGAAGAAAGTTGATGAGCAATGTAGCAACATGGTGGCATTGCTTGATGATTCAGGTCTTGTAGCAGCCCCAACACATTCCTTCAATATCGTGTATCAGCTTTATCATCTTTACCACCAATTTCTATGAGGGCGTAGGGCTGAGACAAGTAGTGGATTACTATTTTGTCTTAGTGAAGAACGAAGAGTGAAGAATGCTATAGCCTTAGAACGTGAGTTAAAGTGTCTTGGATTGTGGAAATTTGCAGGAGCCATGATGTATGTGTTACATAAGGTGATGGGATTGACATAGGATAAGATGATTGTACCGATGGATGCAAAGAGAGGGCAAATGCTTCTTGATGACATCTTGAACGGAGGCAATTTTGGACATTATGACAAACATCACATTTTGGGGCATAACCTCCTGCGCCTGTATCGTGACACTTGTCTTTTGAGATATTATCCTGCCGAGGCTTTGAGTGAGCTTGTGTTTATAGTTTGGCACTTTCTATGGAGATTGAAGAACCATAAATAATAGATATACGGCTAACGACTCCTTCTTCTCTTTTCTATAAAGAGCTACTGTTCGGGATGGGGGTTAGGAGTCTTTTCTTGTAAATCAAAGAATAAACAATTATGCAAATTCCTGATTTTTGTATATTCGCTTTGCGAATTACCAATGACAATAGCATTGGGAAGAAAATTCTTGATGCCAATCAGTATTACACCTTCTTAGACGGTTTCTACATAAATCACAATTCTGTAGAGTTTCATGCTAAAGAGTCTGGCATAGTAACTCTATACGATGATTATCTGAACCATTACAGGCATCTGCATGTAAATATTTCAGCATTGGTTGGTTCAAATGGAGCTGGTAAAAGTACATTGGTAGAATATCTATTACGCTTGATTAATAATTTCTCAGTTTCCTTGTTTGGTGATTTGCCACTGTTCCCTGCTACCGAAAATTTGACTTATATTGATGGCGTGTTTGGAGAATTGTATTATATGTCGGACGGTGTTCCTCATTTATTGCAAATATCTGGTGAAAATATAAAATTGTATACATATAGTAGTTGCAAAAAAGACGATAAGAACTCACGTGTAGTATTCTCTGCTAAAACATTGCTACATAATTGGGATAAGAGCGGTTATTCTAATTTAGAATTCTCATACAAAAAAGAAATGGTTAAGCATTTCTTCTACACCTTCGTTTCCAATTACAGCATATATGCTTACAATCCACACGATTTTTGTGACGAGGGAGATTGTTGGTTGAATGGACTATTCCATAAGAATGATGGCTACCAGACTCCATTAGTCATTACTCCATATAGGAACAATGGAAACATAGACAGCAATACAGAGCGAACACTATCGAAAGAGAGATTGATGGCATTATTGTTTCATGGTTCAGGATTCATTACTCTAAATAAGCATCTTGAAGTGGTAGGCTTTGAACTTACTCAAAACACGAAACAATATGATTTGGAAGCTCTCAATGCTGATTGCAGTCTTCATTACTTGTGTCATGCCTATCGTAAAATACGAAGCACGATTAACGAATGTTGGAGCGAAGAGTTTAACTGCATATTTGATAAAAGCAATGGTCATCCACTTCAAGCTAAGGCTTTAGAGTATCTTGCCTACAAAACGATAAAGGTTGCCATGAAATATCGGCAATATAGAAAATACTATGATGCTTTAGCTGGGGTTAGAAAGTGGCCAAAAGAAAAACATATTTCCGCCGTAAAGGAGATGGTACACTCTATGAGTCTTGATTATTCTCATATTACTACCAAAATTAGGCAAACTCTTTGTTTCTTGGTGCGTGGATGTTATCAAGAAGGCTTTCTTAATTTAAAAAATGCCATAAAGATACAAAAGATTGCTATGCGTAGCATGAAAGAAGATTGGGAACAACAGCTTCCACTTTTATATTCCAAAACTGAAGATGTTTTGCCTTCGCCTATATTCAACGTATCAATCATTCTACAAGAAAAGCATAGTAAGCAAGATATAACGCTGGAAAAACTTAGTTCTGGTGAACGCCAACAAATTTATACTATCAGTTCTATATTGTACCATTTAGCCAATATAAACTCAGTTCATTATGATGCTAATAAACAGAGAGTAGCTTATAACCGTGTCAATGTTATTTTGGAAGAGATAGAGTTGTATTTTCATCCCGAAATGCAACGAAATTTCTTGCTTTATCTCTTAGATGGATTGAGACAAATGTATATGGATGGCATCAAGGCTGTTTCATTCTTGATAGTTACCCACTCTCCATTTGTATTGAGCGACATTCCTGCAACAAATATTATGACACTAGACGATGGAGTTCAACAACACCTTGATTTGCAAAGTTTTGGAGCCAACATCCATGATATGCTCAATACCAACTTCTTTATGAAAAAAGGCTGTAAAGGTTTGTTCTCGGAATGGGTGGTAAAGAGAATCATACAAATTCTGAATATGTATTGTAAAGACAACGGTTCTGCTAAAGACAGTGGAGAAAGCTCATTGCTGCAAAATTATCCAAAAGAAAAGCTGTTAAGACTGATTTTGACGATAGACGAACCTATCGTTCAAAGAGTTTTACTGGATAAATATGATGCAACTTTTGGCAACAAAAGTTTAGATAAAAGAATCGAGTTGTTGGAGGCTGAGTTGAAAAGGTTAAAAGACAGGAGAAACTAACATGTGGCATTTGGATGATATATTAGCAAAAGAAATGAAAAGGTATATTTCATGGTTGGAATCTTCCATCGTGAAAAATGTAAACAAGCTAAGAGGCAGTGCCGAATACAAAGATTGGTGCGACTATTTGGTGCCAATCTTGGCTGATGGAACTTTATATGTAGGAGTCGTGGAGGATATATTGTCTGCAAAACCTTCAAGGCTTTTCAAATTAAATCATCGTCATTTGAACAATATGTTGAAGTTGAAGCCTGTAAACCGATATGGCTATCACGACATTTATTCTGAAAAGTTATTAAGAAGATACTTGAAGGCTAAAGCTAAGAAGCGCAAAACGCCCAAACAGCAATCTTTGATTGACCGATATGAGAAGCTGCTGACATTTCTATATGACGTGTTTGATTACGGCTTGATAAAAGATGAAGTGGCTTATAACCTTTCACTACTGAAAGGCAGGAATACATGCACTTATTGTAATAGGCAATACACTTTTACAGTAGGAAAGGTTACAGAAAAAGGCAAGATTGTAAGCAAAGTAAGACCACAGTTCGATCATTGGTTTGCACATCGACAATATCCTTTATTGGGACTAAGCTTTTATAATTTGATACCAAGTTGCTCTGTATGCAATAGTTCGGTAAAAGGAAGTGCACATTATAGCTTGAAGACGCATATTCACCCATATACGAACCCAGATTCCGATCCAGACTTTAAGTTTGTTCCAACATTAGAGTATATGGATACATTACATGAGAGCGAGTGGTCTGTACTTCTTAGTCGTAAGAAGAATGGTAAGGAAGACAAAACGATTACAGATTTGGCACTTGATGAAATTTACGAGAAGCATGGTCCTTTGGAAGTAAAAGACATCATGGATTTCGAGATAAAGAACAATCCGACTTATCTCAAAACACTGTTTGATAAGGTTTGTGTAGATTTGGGAATGAAGTACTCCCGTGAAGATATATTCAGAATGCTATTTGGTGTTGAAGCAGATATCGAAAAGACATTGAACAGACCTTTGAGTAAATTGAAAAGAGATGTGCTTGAGTGGTTGGGGATTGTTGTGTAAAAGGAATAATTATGGATGCTTTTGATGAAATATTAAGTAAGCTACCTTCGGATATAGGAGGCTCTACAGCAGACAATGGCTTTAGCTTCCAAAAGAACTGGGCTTTGAAGAAACTTTTGGAGTTAGAAGATAGCGGTGAGTCCTATACGATTATATTTGATTATCATGATGATATAGAAGTGTTGGATTCTGATGAAGATGCTGCTAATATTGATTTTTACCAGATTAAAACGAGTGTGAATTATTGGCAGGCAAACAAACTTTGTCAAAAAGAAACAGATTCAAAAGGAAAAGCCAATAAGTCCTATTTGGGAAAATTGATTAATCACTATTTGGAATTTGAGAAGACAAGAGATGTTTATTTCGTGACAAATACTTTCGTGTCAAAGAACCATTTTAATTCCAAGTCTGATTCCCATGACGAAGTTCTATCCTTTTCTAAATTATCAGAAAAAGTGCAAAATGACATAAAATCTAAAATAGAGGAAGAACTTGGCACACAGATAAATTCCAACTGTTACGAACATCTTTTTATAATCCAAAACCAGTTGAATATAAATGATTCTACGGATTCATTGGTTGGTAAGGTTACAACGTTTCTAAGAAAGCATTTGGGAACATCTGAAATTAATCCAAAATCTTTTTATGATGCAATATTTGCAGAAATAACAAAACGTAATGATTACAAAGAAGTCTGTCATACAAAAGAAGACTTGTTTACTCATAAGGCAATTTCAAAATCTCAATTTGAAAGTTTCATAAATGAGCTACATAGTTATACTTCGTTCGAAATGAAATGCCAGTCTGCAATGAGAGAGTTAATGGATGGAACGACTTTTCAGCAAAGAAGAATAATAAAACAAGAATTGGAAAACAAAATCAGGAACGAATATTTCCAATATGATAATATAGAATTTTGCAAATTATCTAATTGTATCAGATATGTAAATGCAAATATTGAATTTGAAGATTGTAATACTTTCTGGGAATTAGGGAATAAGGTCTTGACTGAGGTTAAAAGTAAATATTCAAATCCTCTCGGATATAAAGATTCTTTTATGTTGGCACTCATTTTTTATTTGACGGCATGAATAATAATATTGGAATATTAAAGATTCTTATAAGAAATTTAAGAACTAAGAAGTATGAAAAAGTTAAGATTCAAGGAAATCTCTTTCCTGAGCTATTCAAGCAGAAAGGCGAGAAGGATAAGTCTTGATAGTGATATTGTCATTATCAAAGGTGATACCGATACAGGTAAATCCTGTATTTCTAAGTCCTTATTCTCGGCACTCGGAACTTCTATAAAGAGTATTCCTGAAACATGGAAAAACGATAATATTGTGGTTTTATTGAAGTTTACCGTAGATGATATAAACTTCACAGCTCTCCATATAGGAAAAGACTACTATATTTTTAATCCAGATGGTACTCAAAGAACGTTAACAGATTCTTTAGCCAAGCAAGGTAAGGCTATTTCTAGTTTGTTGGATATACATCTTCCAAAGATTGAGATTAATGGAATTAAACAAACCTTTTATTCCGATTACCTCTTTATGCCTTTCTATATAGATCAAGATGATGGCTGGGCACAGCCGTGGACTTCTTTTTCTAGATGTGGCAGTAGTACTTTACGAGCAAATACTTTATTACTCCATACAGGAGTGGTGTCTGATGAATACTTTTCATTCAAAGTCCAGCTCGATAATGCAATTAAGTCTTTGGATAAAATAAATATAGATTTAGCTGCAAACAAAAGACTGTGTGAGAGTATGAAAAAACGTCTTGTTAAATTTAAGTTGTCTTTAAACGAGAATGATTTCAATGAGGAAATTGCAAATTTTATCAAGAAAATCAGTGAATTAAAGATTGTTCAAAAAAACAAATTGACAGAACTAAAAGAATTGTATAACAGAAAGAGTTATCTAACTTTCTGTATAGAGCAATTGCACAATAATATAAAAGAAATAGATAAGGACTTCAACTATGCTATGATTCAGGAAGATGTAATAACATGCCCAATGTGTGGTTCTAAAGTAAATAATGATTTTCTTGGTAGACTCGAAATGAGAGACGATATAGTGAAATGCAAAGATTTAATAATCCAAAATGAAAGTGAATTAAAAGAGATAAACAATAAAATAGAGAACGCAGAATATAGCAACAAAGAAATAAGAGATAAACTTATAGAAATTTCTCAACTGATGCAAATCAAAAAAGACGAGTCAAGTCTGGATGATTATTTAAATTCCAAACTGGAAAATTATTTTGATGGCATTATGGGAGATGAGAAAAATAGACTCCAAGCAGAGAAAGTAAAATATCAACAAGAGATAGAAAAACTAAAAGCAAAAGTCAATGATAAAGGTAAAAAAGAACGCAAGAAAATTATAGAGAATGACTTTGGAAATTTAGTTTTAAAGTACACTACAAAAATGAAAGTTTGTTTAAATTCTGAGAAAAAGATTTCTTTGAGTACCAATATCTCTGTTACAGGAACAAAAGTTCCAAGAACTATTGTTGCTTATACATATGCGTTTATAGATATTATGTGCAAATATGGCGGTCCAATCCTCTGCCCGATTGTTGTTGATGAAATGCGTCAACGTGGTCTAAGAGACAAAGATGAAGAAACAATGTTCTCTTTTCTCGTGGAAAACAAGCCCAAAGATACACAATTGATAGTAGCGACATCCTCTGATTTGCAATTAAATGTAGAAAATATCAAAATTGTAGAACTGCATAATCCTAACAAATTGCTGATAGTAGATGATTTTCAATCTATTAGTAACGAAATAGACGATTTGCTTTACAACAACTTTAGCCTAAGGGCTTGATGTGTATTTAGGCATATATCATTATCATAAACATAACATGAAACCCAATAACACCCAACACAAATCCTTTCTCTGGCACCTCAACTTCGAGCCTTTTACAAGGCATACTTTCTATGGTGAGCAATGTCCGCCATTCGTTACCGAAGAGAACAAAGAGGCATGGCGACGGTATCTGAAAAAAGTTATCAAGAAACATCTGAAGGCAGAGGTGATGAATACACCTGAGTTCAGAGATATTGAACTCCAGATAAGGGAAGAAAAGCTGTTGCGCATAAAATGAGACGAGAAGAGAAAACGGTCTATGGAAAAGCAACGGTATCGAGCCAAGATGGAGCGACCGAGAATCAACTATATTCCGAAAGGGCTGAGCGTGGACTATGAGGAGGAATACTCCAAATATCTGATGCAAGAAGTAAGCTTTGAGCCAAGGGACAATGATGACTTCATGGCTCTGCTGCGACTGCTGGAACGATGGCATAAGAAATCAATTCCACAGATATTGGAAAAGAACAGACCCGATGCAGCGTATGCCATCGCTATGACACTGTGCAAAAACATATACCACTGCTCATCAACCGTGATGACATACAAGAATTGGTTGGCGAATACAAAAGACGTATCGGAAAACTGATATTCGACAGCTATCAAGCCCTGGTGGAAGCTGTCAAGATATGGAACCACGAGGAGAAACGTCAGGAGGTTTGTCGATTTATCGCTGAGAATGCAGGACAATACCAACATTTTCGAGGGATGAAGAAAAGGCTGATGGACTTGATGCCAGAGATGAGTTTTGATGGTGAGCCTGTGGCTGTGGTTCGTGAGCCGAATGACTTTTTGTGATAAAAGCTGATTCAAACAATGAACCTTTTTCCTGACTTCGTCACTTTTTAAAGACATGCTTGTAAATGCTTGATAATCAAGAATTATTCTTATTGCATTGAGTGACGCGCAAAAAGATGGGTAAAATAACAAGCTCGCCCCCTATACGAGAAAAGACCTGATTTTTTGCATTCTTGCCGAGAAATATTAGATGATTTGTATTTCTTGGGTTTAACTCCCGATAACACCTCCTAAAGAAGCAACTTAAAAAAATATACATACATGTTTAGACTTAAAGATTTAGATATTTTGGGTAGCAAGGCGGAGCTTGCCTCGCTGCCAGAGGGCAAATTGCTTATCAATACGATTAATGCACATTCGTACAACACTGCACGTAAGGACGGGTTGTTCGCTGAGGCACTGACAAATGGTGATGTGCTCATTCCGGACGGAGTGAGCATCGTGAAGGCGTGCCGATGGATAAAGGCGAAGAGCCAACCGAAGGAACGTATTGCAGGATGGGACTTGTTTTCTTTCGAGATGGAAAATCTCGAAAGAAAACAATGTGGAATGTTGAATGTTGAATGTGGAGCTAATAATTCTTCATTGGACAATTCACAATCGGCTTTAGCCGACAACCCAAAATTTAAAACTCAAAACTCAGAATTCCGTTCGCCCCAGCAAACGGTTATGTTCATGGGTAGTTCGGAGAAGGTGCTCGACCTGATTGTGAAGCGGGCGGCTGAGGTGTATCCGCATCTGAAGGTGGTGACTTACTCGCCACCGTACAAGCCTGAGTTCTCGGAGGAGGACAATAAGGCTATCATTGATGCTATCAATGCTGCTGATCCTGACTTGCTATGGATTGGTATGACTGCGCCAAAGCAGGAGAAGTGGACTTACTCGCATTGGGATGAACTGAATATCCACTGCCATGTAGGTACCATCGGGGCGGTGTTCGACTTCTTTGCCAGTACGGTGGAGCGTGCACCCGTATGGTGGCAGCGTCATGGTTTGGAGTGGCTTTATCGACTGCTGAAGGAGCCGAAGCGTATGTGGCGCAGGTATATAATTGGCAATGCGCTGTTCCTTTTCAATGTTATCTTTCGCGAGAGATGGTAAAGGATATTTACTACAAATTCATACAATTCTCGCTTGGTATTTATGGTGGTCGGGAGTTTGTTGACGGGTCGGCACTGACGGACTTCGATTGGGAGCGTTTCTTTGGTTTTGCCAGGAAGCAGACGTTAGTGGGCATCATCATGGAGGGCATATCGAAACTGCCGAAAAGCGTGGCACCAACACAGCAACTGCTGATGAATTGGTTCATGGCGAGCCAGGGTATACGTCGACAGAATTGGATGCTAAACGAAGCCACCGCCGATATATATAATAAGGTGAGGGCTGCGGGCTACGACTGTTGCATACTAAAGGGACAAGCGAATGCTGCGATGTACCCAAATCCGGCTGCGCGTACCCCTGGTGATGTGGATATGTGGGTGAAGGCATCGCGTGAGGAGATACGTGCGTTGGCTCATTCGCTGGCAAAGGAAAATGGACGTGTGGACGAGGAGAGTTTTAGTCATATCGCTATCACTCTGAATGGTGTATGCGTTGAGCTGCATTACACACCGGGCTTCATGGCAAACTTTGTGTATAGCCGTCGTTTACAACGATGGTTTGCGGATAGCATCGAGGGGCAGTGTCGCAATATGATTGCGTTGCCCGATGAGGCTGGTGATGTAGCCTCCCCTACTCCTGCGTTCAATGTTGTCTATCAGTTGTACCACCTCTATCATCATTACTTCTATGAGGGTGTCGGACTACGCCAAGTGGTAGACTATTACTACGTAATTTTGAATTTTGAATTAGGAGTTTGGAATTGTCGCTTATGCGATGAGGAGTTGAAGAATTGTGAATTGGAATTTCAAAACTCGAAATTGAATAATTCAAAATCGGCAAAGCCGATAATTCAAAGTTCAAAACTCAAAATTCAAAACTCGCTGAAGCGTCTCGGCTTATGGAAGTTCGCAGGTGCAATGATGTATGTGTTGCATGAGGTGATGGGATTGTCGGAGGAGCTGATGATTGCACCGATAGACAAGACACGTGGACGGATGTTGCTCGACGACATTCTGCATGGTGGCAATTTCGGACATCACGACAAACGCCATACGTGGGGACACGATGCTTATAAAGACAACGGCTTCAAGCATGGAGCGTTGGGGCATAATCTGTTAAGATTATACCGCGACGCTCGTCTGCTTAGATATTATCCTGCGGAGGCACTAAGCGAACCGTTATTTAGAATTTGGCATTTATTTTGGAGAATGCGAAATAAGAAATGCTGACGCAAGTTTTACTTGCGCCCTGCCTTCCATCCGCCTGTTCTGTAGCATCCCTGCTCTGTCACAATAACAACCTTATTGCCATCGAGCACCTTGCGCGGACTATGCACCTTTGCGTCATTCGTTGCGCCGTTGATAGCGGTCGGTTCGGTGACAACAAGGTGCATTGTTGTTTCTACCCCACTGTCGTATGTGGTGGCGGTGATGGTTGTCTCGCCTACGCTAAGGAGCGTAACGTAACCACCCGTGACGGTCGCAACGCTCTCGTTTGAACTCTTCCAACGCAAGCGTTTGTCGGTAGTGGTCTTCGGCATGAATGTCGGGCGCAATCCAATGTGGGCAACATCTAACGATACCGTCATATCTTCCTCTGCAAAGCTGATCGAACGCGACAGCTCGGGCTGCTTCTGCTCACACTTGCGATAGAGGAACGGCAGGGGTAGGGTCTTGGATGTGTAGAGGTTGAAGCGTGCGTAGCTGTTGTCGGGAGTGCTGTAGCGCATTGTGCCGTAAGCTTCGTTGGTAGGAGTAAGCGTTGCGCCTTCGTAACCGAGTTCTATATTCCATTCGGTTATGCCCTCGTCCCATGCCAACTTCTGCTTGCCTGTCGCACCAAGCTGACGACCGAATTGGTCGGTGAGGGTCCAGTGCTGCTGGTCGGTAGACTTGTTCAGTGTGAAGCGTAGCACATCTGGGCAGGTAACGTCAGCCGTTGAGGTCACCGACACTACATCGAGATAGTTTGTCTCGTCCATGCCACCAAAGTCAGCAGCTGCCGATCCGTTGCGGAATATCATCACCTCGTCGCCCGCGCTGAGCGTGCTCTTCTTCGTGAGTTTCTCATACTGCCAGCCGAGCGGCGACTCCAAAGCTATGTCAGCCTCATCGTATTCGATAGTGATGGCATCGAGATACACCGAGCCTTCGCTCTTGCCTCCAGCCACAACGATACTCATGTCGTTGGTGGTGATGGCTGGTGCGTCTATCTGCTTCGTCACGTCGACATATACGCCGAGGTCTTTCGATACCCACTCACCGAACCAGTCACTGCTGGCGAAGTCGACCGGTGCCAACGAGTAGAGCGTTGTGCCACCATCGTTGAGCGACACGCCCACTTGTCCTTTCTTGTTGTTTGAGCACATCGAGAACGTGATGCTGCGCACCTTGCAGCCTTGCCATCCTTCGAGGTAGAGCACTGCCTCGTGGTTGCGAGGTATCTGGTTGTAGCGGTTGCCCGTTGTTGCACCGAACTTGTTCTCGAAGTCTACTCGCGAGTTGCGTGGCACCGTTCCACATGCTGCTATCTTGAACTCTGCCGTCTGCTTGTTGTATTCAACGATTTTGTACATCACTTCTGCAGCATCCGCTGCAACAGAAATCGTAAGGAACGCTGCTACTGTCATTGCCTTACGCACAATACCCATCAGATTTTTCATATCCTTGTTTTTAGGCTTTTAGGCTGAGTGGTATGGGCAAGATGCCCATACCTCCTACCCTTTTTGCTTTTACTCTTTTACTTTTCCTGCAAAGGTACTGCTTTTTTATGTTTTCTGCTAAAAATCCATTATCTTTATAAAAAGTGTGCCTTCTATGTTTCTCGCGTAGAAACATAGAAGGCACACACTCTTTATTGCATTTACAAGGTTACAGCCACGCTCCGAAGCGTGGCTGCGGCAGTGGTGCCGAGAAGTAGTAGTTCTGATCGTTGGCACTGTCGAGGAAGTTCACCATCTTCATGCCGAAGAACGGGATGCCGTTCGGGAAGATGCGCGCAAAGTCGGTCACACCGCCCGAGAGAGCGGGACTACCCTGCTGCAGGTCGAAGTTCCACGCCTTGTCGAAAGCAAGCGGAGCGCCCTTGTCGGGGTCGTCGACCTCGCAGTTGATGTCCATGCCGGCGTTCTGCTTGAAGAGCTTGAAGAGCGGATCGAACTGGCCTGCTGTGGCGCTCTTTATGTCTGTGTCGAACCAGATGCCGAGCGAAGCGCCCTTTGCCATCTGCTCCACGCCGGTAGCGGTAGAAGCGTAGTAGTAGTTGGGCGTGAGACGGCTGTGCTCTATGTCGGCGCCGTCCTGCTTGGGCTGCTTCAGACCGAAGCGCGAGTCGTAGCAGAGGTTGTTCACGAACATTGGTCGCGCAGCCTTCTCCACCCATACCGAACCGCCCTTCTTATTCTTCGAGCGTCGCCAACCGCAGTCGACGATGGTATTGTTGTAGACAGTCATGTCGGTGAGCGGCACCACCTCGCTGTTGCCGGCGTTGGAGAGTTTGAAGGCGTTGGTGCAGGCGTTGTATATTACGTTGTTGGCTACGTCGAGCTGGCAGCCCGCCTTCACGTTGATAGCCTCGCCGCCGTCGGCAGCGTTGCCCGAATCGGCGAAGATGTTGCCCGCAATCACGCCGTTGCCGCCCGTGAAGTAGGTCTGGTCGTTGTAGTTGTCGTGGAAGAAGCTGTTGGCGATGACAAACTTGCCGTTGACGTTGCAGAAGTGGAAGGCCGGCACGCCGCCGTCGATGGTGGTCTTGAAGAGCTTGTTCTGGAACGATGCCGACGACTCGGTAGGCGTGGCGCCGGCGTAGGCTATGTCTACATGGTTGAGCACCACTTCCTCCGAGTTGTAGCCGCAGATGATGCCGCCCCAGGCTTCGGGCTTCTTGCGGTCTGAGGTGAAGGTGACGGGCTTCTCGGCTGTACCGAGGCAGTAGAGGTTGCCCAGCACCACCACTTCTACAGGCACCTGCACGTCAGCCTTGCACGTCACCGTCACGCCAGGCTCTATATAGAGCGATGTGCCGACGGGTATCTCTACGCTCTCGCTCAGCGTGGTGTCGTTCGACCACACGAGCGAACCTACAGGATACTCTGCCACGGCGGTCTTTATGACGTTTGTAGAACCTTGGTTGGCGTTGCCGTTGTTGCCTGCATAATCGTACGGATTGATGTTGTCGTTCTCGCAAGACGCTGAGAACATTGCCGTTGCTGCAGCGAGCAGCATACCGGCCATTGTGTTTATCTTCTTCATTGTATGATGTTGTTATGGTGAGGTGGTGGGGTGTTGAGATATGAGATGTTGTGGTGAGATGTTGTGGTGAGATGACGCGAATCAGAGCTTGTAGCGCACGCCGAGCAGGAAAGTTCTGCCGTAACGATATGTGCCAACGATGGTCTTGTCGCTCTTCTGTCCTTCATACTCGAGGTTGCTCTGGTTGACGGTCTTGAGGTATCGCTCGCGCTTTGCGTCGAGCAGGTTGTTGGCCTTGAAGAAGAGCGAGATGCCGTTGTGGAACTTCTTCTCTGCGCTGAAGTCGAGTCCGAACATCGCCTTGTCCCACTGGTCGGCGTCCTTGAACGGCGACACAAGTGCGAGTTTCGTGCCGGTGAACGAGGCTGCAAGCTGTGCGTTCCAACCATGTTCGGTGTCCTTGTAGAGCAGGGAGAGATTGGCTGTGTGCGGCGCCTGGTTCACGAGCGGACGAGTCTGCGTAACGCCCGTCTTATACTCTGCGCTGCCTTCCTTGTACTGGCGCTTCGAAGTGGTAATCTCCGAGTGGGTGTAGGTATAGTTTGCCTTCACACCAAAGTGGCGTATGTACTTTATCACGTCTATCTCGAAGCCCATGTTCTTCGCGTTGCCCAGGTTGGCGGGCATGTAGTAGGCGTCTGTTCCGGCACCGATTTTGCCGTCCGACGTAACGAACACCTGTTCTATCGGGTTCTTCAGATACTTATAGAAGACACCTGCGAGAATCTGCTCTGTGCTCGACGGGAACCACTCCCAGCGTAGGTCGATATTGTCGATGCGGGCGCGTTTCAGTTCGGGGTTTCCCTTCTCCTGATACTCCTCGCCCTGTATCTGGTAGGGCACAATCTCGTAGAATCCAGGTCGGTTGATAGAACGGTAGTAAGAGAGGCGCACGTTCATCTTCTTTGTCGGTGTCCACTTCACTGAAGCCGACGGCAGATAGTCCCAATAGCTCTGCTCGCCCACCTGCCCCATGTTACGGAAGTGCTGCAGCATGGTGTATATCTGGTTGGTATGTTCGGCGCGTAAGCCCACGTTCAGCTCTCCGAGAGCGCTGCTCAGCGTAGCCATAGCGTAGACTCCGCCGATGTGCTCCTTCGAGTCGTAGTTGAGCTGAGACGCCTGCGAATAAGGCGTCTTGCATACCCAATCGACGTTGGCGAACTGCTCGTATCCGTTGCCGTCGAGCTGCTGCGATATGTCAGCTGGGTTGAAGATGTACGAGTAGTAGCGGTTGCTGCGCTCCTTGCGGCGATACTGCGCTCCAACCTTCCACAAAGCGTCCAGCTTGTCGCCGAAGCGTGTGTCGTAAGCGAGGTTGATGTAGCCCGCCCAGTCGGTATCCTTGTTGTGCTGGAAGCGGCGTTCCGCACTCTTAGGCAGCGTCTTCAGGATGTTCTTCTCCTGGCTCCATATGTCGCCCGACACGGCGTCGCCCTCAGCGCCGGCACTACGACCAACGGTGTTGGTAAGCGTCACGTATGTGCGGTCGGGGTCTTCGGCTCTTGCCTGCGAGAACACGCCCGACCAGTCGACCGTGAAGCGGTCGGTCAGATGGTGCGTGCCCTTGAGGTTGGTGGCGAAGATGCTCTGCGTAGAAGAAATGGAGCGCAGCTCGTCGTCCTGCGTGTACGAGTCGGCACTGATATACTCGGTGTTCACGCCGTTGTTGTAGCGCACGCCCTTCGAGTTGGTGCGCACGTACATGTTGTACCATTCGAGCTTGTGGTTCGAGAGCGAGAGGTCGAGCTTTGCGTGCAGCCCCGCCGTGAAGTCGTGTACGCTGTAGTAGCGGTGGTTAAGCGTAGAGATATACATAGCCTGTTCGCCCGACGCCATCTTCACCGAGTTGTATGTACGCTCCGTGCCACGGAAGGTGTTCTGCACACTTCCGGCAAGCATCACGCCGATACGGTTGTTCCAGAAACGGTCGCCTACGCTAAGACCGCCGATGAAGTTGGGCGCCGGCGTAGCATGGCTCTTCATCTGCACCGGTCCGTTCCTGAAGTCGGAAGCCGAAGCCTTATAGTCTGAGCCGAACGCCTCGTAGGGCGAACGGTGAGTATAGTCGGAGCGGTTGGTCGTGAGATAGTCTCTTGCGCCGCTCCAGAAGTAGTCGCTCATGCCTACGGCGGCGTTAGCCTGCAACTGGAAGCGTGCGGGCGCATCCTTCATCACCATGTCGACCACTCCACCAGCGGCGTCGCCCTCCATGTCGGCAGTAAGCGACTTCGAAACCACGAGGCGGTCCATCAGGTCGGATGGGAAGATGTTGAGCGGAACGTAGCGGTTCTTGTCGTCGGGACTCGGTATCTTCACACCGTTCACGAGCGTATAGTTGTAGCGCTTGTCCATGCCTCGGAGTATGGCGTACGAAGCCTCGCCCGAAGCGTCGCGCTCCATGGTCACGCCCGACACGCGCTGAAGCACGCTCGCCACATTCACGTCGGGCGAGAGCTGTATGCTCTGCTGGCTCATCACGTTGAGCACGCTCGCCGCATTCTTCACCGTCTCGACGGCGCTGCGGTCGGAGCGATACTCGCGGCGTCCGGTTACAACCACCTCGCCCAACTGCTGCAAGTCTTCGTCCAAGGCGATAATGAGTTGTCCGTCCTTGCCTTTCTCCGAGCCTTTGTCATAGTCTTTAGCCACGTCGACCACCATCTCTCTTGTCTTGTACGCCATGTACGAGACAACAAGCGTGTAGCGACCGCGGTCGGGCAGCTCGCGCAGCGTAAAGGTGCCGTCGAGACCGGTTGTGGTGCTAACGCTTGGCAGCTCCTTCACTCTGATAACGGTGCCGATAAGCAGCTCGCCGGTCTTGTGGTCCTTGACGATGCCGTCGAGCGTGTGCGCTGTTATGGCAGAGGTAGCAGCCGTGAGGAGTGCCGCTGTGAATAAGAATCTCTTCATGCTATTTCGACTTTGTTATCGTGTGAATAATCTTTCCGTCCTTGTCTATCATCGACATCTTCAACTGCTTCTTGTCTACGGTGAACACAGAGAAGCCGTCGGCAGAGCTGCAGAACACCGTGCCGTCGGTAGGCTTCACGGGACGCGCCAACGACGACGACGAGTTGACTACGTAGTCGATATTGTCACCCTTCTTCTGTATGTGCTGGAAATTGTGGATGTGTCCGCAGGCGTATATAGCCACGTTGTTATATTTGTGAAGCACGGGCAGCAGACGCTTCTGCATGTCGAGACGCTCGCTCTCCTTCTTGTTGGTGTCGGCATATATCGGGTGGTGCCCCATCACAACCACCCAGTCTTCCTTGGCGTTGCGCAGCGTCTCGTCGAGCCACGCCAGCTGCGCCTCAGCGTCCTGCTTGCAGGCGTCGGGATAGACGCTCGAATTCTTACGATAAGAGTCGATGAGCGGTGTTGTGTCGAGCATCACAATGCGCACGGAAGTGTTGCCGTGCTTGAACACCTTAGTATAATACCTGGCAGGCATCATCCATCGGCGACTCACCTTGCCGTAGTCCATGAAAGCCTGCGTATTGCCGCGATACTCGTGGTTGCCGCAAACTGGGAACCAGTCGAGCATAAGGTCGGGATGCGAGTAAACCAGCTCGTAGTTGGTCGTCCAAAGCGGGTCCTGTAGCGACGCAACACCATTGAAATGGTGAATGTCGCCCGCAGCAAACACACACTCAGGGTCAACCACTCCCGCCATTTCGCCCATCAGTTCGGCTATCGGCTTCTGGTCGTAATAGCCATTGCGTCCCATGTCGTTGGTCATATAGAGCGTCACGTCGCCCTTCAGCTGCTGCCACTCGGCACGCACGTCGTCAGCAACCGATTGCGCTACGCCAGCCGTTGCCACCTTCGCCTTGCAGCACGCCGGCACGCCGACTGTGCCTTGAGCCTGCATACCCATACTACCCAACAACATCATTGCAGCCAATGACCACACAGCCATTCTTCTGCCGCAGCTTTCTCTCACTACTTTCTTTTTCATTCTTTTGCTTATTTAGTTAACTATGTGTAAAATTTCGGGTGCAAAAGTAAAAGTATAGTGTGTCAAAGAAGTTACAAAAATTTTATAATCAGAAGTCTTCCTGCGACGACTCTTCTTTTTCCCATCCTGCGCTGCAGTCCGCCACCCAGAAAGCAGATGCCCGATACAATCAGCGTGTTCAAGCGCTGGCTATACACTTAAATTATCTTAATGCTTCACAAAAAAATACTATAAATACTTGTTTGTATATGTCTAAAAGTGTAGCTTTGCAGCAGTTTCATGTGTCTAAAAGTGTAAGAATTCTGAATTTTCATGTGTCTAAAAGTGTAAGACTTCTGAGCTTTTATGTGTCTAAAAGTGTAAACTATGAAAAGAAAGATATACAACAAGCTCGTAGAGTGGAAGAATCAAAAGCAGCACAAACCATTAATACTCAACGGTGTAAGACAATGCGGCAAGACTTTCATCCTTAAAGAATTCGGCAAAAAAGAATTCGCAAGCCTTGCCTACGTCAGTTGCGACAGAAACGAAAGCCTACAAGCCATATATGCGGGCGATTTCAATGTGTTTAGAATTATACAAGGATTAAGTGCTTTGACAGGAGTGGACATCATCCCCGGCAAGACACTTATATTCTTAGATGAAGTGCAAGCCTTTCCACAGGCATTAGAGGCATTGAAGTATTTTTGCGAAGACGCTCCCGAATATCATATTGTTGTGGCAGGATCTTTGTTAGGTGTAGCCTTACACGCAGGGGTATCCTTCCCCGTAGGAAAAGTACAGACACTACGCCTTTTCCCTATGGACTTTGAAGAGTTTCTTATGGCATTGGGGGAAGACCAACTGCTAAAGCTCATGCATAACCACGACTACGAACTGATGAATGCCTTCCACGAGAAACTAAAAGACTATCTGCGCCAATACTACTATGTAGGAGGAATGCCTGAGGTCGTAAAGCATTACGTAGAAAACAAATTGCTCAATCAGGTGCGAACCATTCAAAACGAAATTCTATCCAACTATGCAGGCGATTTCTCCAAACACGCACCCACACAAGAGGTACCACGCATCGACATGGTGTGGCAATCGATACTTGGGCAATTGTCTAAAGAGAACAAGAAATTCGTGTATGGAGTATTGAACCTTAATTCCGCAACACTTTGATTTAACTTTATTTATAAGTACCTGAGCAACAAAAAGTTGCTCAGGATTTTGCCATGTCAGATTTTTCACCTATCTTAGTGTTGCAAATCAAAATATGTATCAAACCCGACAGACATGGCAAAGGTAGCAATAAAATCTGAGAAACTCTCTC